>Ga0207700_10000389_pt1 | contig 25605 bp, 18 predicted proteins | sample LARL82metaG_FD_184348 | JGI IMG/M metagenome (GOLD analysis project Ga0207700, IMG submission 184348) | Corn, switchgrass and miscanthus rhizosphere microbial communities from Kellogg Biological Station, Michigan, USA - LAR L8-2 metaG... | ecosystem: Host-associated > Plants > Roots >...
TAAGGGTGTCGTTGTCAAACGGCTTTTGCAAATAGCCGAAGGCGCCCGCTTGCAGCACGCGCGTGCGCGTTCTCTCATTGGTCAAATGCAGTCATGAAAATGAACGGCGTCGTGTCTCCTTTTGCCATCAGATGCGTTTGGAGATCGGCTCCACTCATTCCCGGCATCTGAACGTCGGTGATCAGGCAGGATGTGTTCCGAACGCCGTCAGATCGCAGATATTCTTCGGCCGAAGAATATGTAGTTGCCACGTAACCCAAAGAACGTACGAGATCCTTGACGGCACCTCGAACGAGCTCGTCATCATCAATAATGGAAATCACCGGAATATTTGCCACTCCAAACCTGCCGACCGACCGTGATGGGTTTTGAATTTCCGGACTATTGGCAGCGGGCAGACTCTCGCACGCCATTTCGAAGTAAAAACTGTACTTGAGTATAGGTTTTAGTCCTCGGTTCGGAGCATACCGAGGACCTCGGCCATCCGTACGAGTTCGGCAACGGATTTTGCACCCATCTTTCGCATGATGTTACCGCGATGGAACTTCACGGTGACCTCGCTGACGCCGATCTCACCCGCGATTTGCTTGTTCATGCGGCCGGCCGTGACCAGCTTCATGATCTCGCTTTCTCGCGGTGTCAGCGAGTCGAATGCGGAACGCAATTTCGCGGTATTGATCTCACTCTTGCGTCGCAGTTTGTCGCGTTCAAGCCCTGCCTGGACGGCATCGAGCATGTCTTGATCGCGGAAAGGCTTTGCGAGGAAATCGACGGCACCACCCTTCATGGCGCGTACGGTCATCGGGATATCGCCATGACCCGTCACGAAAACGATCGGTATATGGACGCGTGCCTTGTTCAACTCGGTCTGTAGATCAAGGCCGCTCAGGCCAGGCATCCTGACGTCCAGTACGAGGCAACTGGGGCCATCCGGCAACTTCCATTCGAGAAATTCCGGCACCGAGGCAAAGACCTTCGTCTGCAAACCGACAGACCTGAGAAGATCTGAGATCGCTTCGCGCACGAGAGCATCGTCGTCAATCACGATCACAAGGGATTGTGGGCTGTGGCGTTTGTTCATCGCTTCAGGCCCGGTAGCCAGACGTAAAAAGTCAGTCCCGGCTCGCCGCGCGATGCCCACAGACGGCCGCCATGCGCATCGACGATCGAACGGCAAATCGACAGGCCCATCCCCATCCCTTCGGGCTTGGTGGTGAAGAAGGCATCAAAAATCTTGTCGAATTTCTCGACCGGAACACCGGGGCCGGAATCCGCGACTGTGACCAGCACGTCTCCGGTGTCGGACGCTGCCGACTTAATTTCCAGAGTACGTACACCGCCTGTCGAAGAGCCCATCGCTTCAATGGCATTCATGATCAGGTTGAGAAAGACCTGCTCCAACTGGGCCTGGTCGCCGGATATTTCCGGCATCGGCCCTTCGAAAAGCGATACTTGAACTTCGACGCCATGCTTTTGGGCTTCGCGGCGGGTGAGCCCAAGCACGTTTTCAATCAGGCTGTTCACGTCCAGAGGCCGGCGCTCGCTGCTCTCTTTCCTGAACATTGAACGAAGATTTTCGACGACCTGGCTTGCCCGGTCGCCGGCAACCTGGATTTTACCGAGCGCTGCCCGTGCTTCAGCGAGATTGGGCGTCTTCTGTGCAAGCCACCGCATCGCGGCGCCGCTTTGCGCCACCATCGCGGCCAATGGCTGCTTTACCTCGTGCGCGATCGATGCGGACAGTTCGCCCGCAGTCGCCAGGCGATTCAGGTGCGCCAATTCGCTCATCCGCTGGAATGACTGCACCTCCGCCACGCGGCGGCGCCGGTGTTCGTAGAGCAGCCCAATGATAAGAGCGGCTTCGGTCAAGATCACCGAAGCAATAAGTATCAGTAGCCACCGGTATTGCGACCAAAGTGTCGGGTCTCGAAAGTAAATCTGGCTTCCTGGCGGCAGGCGGTTCTCACCGATGCCCCAGCGCTGCATCTCCCTCCAGTCAAACATCGGACTGGCGAATTGAACTGGCGGTACCCGTATTTCGCCCGCTTTCTCTCCATTGAGGATGCGGGCCGCGACGGCCGCCGTCTGCCGACTGCTGTCCGCCACCAGGAGGAGTGGTCCGCCGACGATCTCTCGACCGAAAAATGATTCGTCGTAGGAAAAAATCGGTGCGTTGGCGACGGCGTGCAATCTCGACAGCGCCGTTCCACCTTCGTGCACGACGCCTGCAGCATCGACAATCATCAACTCCCAGAAAATCGCCGAGTTTGGCGGAAGGGTTCTGGCCTGCTTCAGGAACTCTTCAAATGACAAATGATCCGTCCATGACAGCCTGATCCGGTCCGCAAGCGGCTCAAGCTCCTTCCCTATCGCTTCCTTCCAGAATTTCTCGACCGGCGAGGTACCAACCACCACCGTGACATCCTTGGTGTCCGGCAACACCTTCAGGATATTCTCGACGGCAGCGAGATAGTTAATCCGAACGGCAACGACAGTGTCATTCGACGTCAGGCTCGAATACTGCACGCGACGCTCGTCCACCGCCATGAGCACCATGGGCGTGGTTGCAAAGAGTTTTTGCCGATGTCGCTGGACGAACCTAGCAGCGGGTGCCCCGACGCTCACAATCAGGTCGAGTGGACGTTTGGCGAAGGTGGCCCGGAGATATTCCACGAAGGGCGTTTCCGGGTCTTCGTCGCCGGAACGCGCGCTTACAAGTGAATACTCAGTGATGTCCAAAGGCCAAGGTGACTGCCGATTCAGTTCGGCGCGAATCGAAGTGGCGTAGGCGCTCCACGGCTTGAAATCCTTGCCGAATGAATAAAGGAGCATGACTTGCTTAGGTTCAGCCGCTGAGACAGGCAGACAGACGAACAGCTGCATCATCAGACTGCAAATCGTCGCGACCGCGATGTAGACGCGCTTGTTTAGACTGCGGTCTTTGCAAAAACGGTACATGTCGTAAAATTACGTCGGTCTCATTGCTTGGCACTGCGCGACTAGATTGTGCGGTTCCACCCTAATGATACCGGCTCGCGGACTGTCAATGTCGGCGATAAGAAACATCGAAGTCGAGACAATCAGCGGCAAGACGACCAAAAATGCAGTCGTGCGGTGCTCGCCATATCCCATCAGCAGGTTGCACGCGATTGCAATCAGGCCCATCAACATCCAGGCCGTGAATGGAATTCGGTTCCACCAGGCCGCCTGCGTGTAACCCTGAGAGTTAAGGACGTCGTTCATGCCGGATACAACGAGGGCCGTGATCGGTGTTTGTTGCGCTTTCGCGACGCGCGAAACTGTGCCCCACAACTCGGCCTGCAACTTCATGGTTTCGATATCGATCGGGCCAATTTGCCGTTCGTCGCGCGCCGTATAGTACGAAATACGTTGAGTGCAATATTTCCTGAGTAAGTCACGTACGCGCTCCGCATCGTCGGGCACCATCAAGTCCGAACGCAAATACGCGGTACCAATCGCATTGGCCTCGGCTTCTTCCAGATTCTTTCGTTGATCGTATCTGTTCACCGCCATCGCGAAGGTAAAGCCGATAATAAGACCCAGAAGCGTCAAAGAGGCGGTTCGAATAATATCGAAATCCTGTCGCTCACCCTCCTTGCGAAAAGGTCGCATCTTCCTGCGAAGAACATCGCCGACATATGCGGCAGCCCACTGCAGCACGAGGACAGTCGCGAATACGACAAAAGGGCTATCGATTGCACTCATGATACGCGCCCATCATCGTTATCCCAGGGATTTTCCCTTGGAACGTATCTTGGATCGTATCTTGTCTCGCCGATGTTCTGGAAGCGCTTTCCACGCCTGTTAACGGGATCGGATCTTATCCGACGACGGGGCGACCGAGCCTACGAAACGGTGTTGAAGCGTTCGATGCAGGTGCGCAGCACTTCGTCGCCTGGCCGTTTCCACCAATTCTCGGCCGAGAAAATCTCGACTTCCGTCAGACCGCGATAGCCGGCATTTCGTACCAGCGTGCGAATGTGTGGGAGGTTGATGACGCCATCACCCATCATGCCGCGGTCGGTCAGCAGATCGCGCGTCGGGACCAGCCAGTCGCAGATGTGATAGGCGAGAATACGATTTGTCGCTCCGGCGCGCGCGATCTGCGATGCAAGCGCCGGGTCCCACCAGACGTGATAGGTATCGATGGCAACGCCCGTCCCGTCCCCAAGCAAGTCACAAAGGTCGAGCGCCTGTGCGAGCGTATTCACGCACGCACGGTCGCCGGCGTACATCGGATGCAGCGGCTCGATCGCAAGAGGCACCCCACATGCCTTCGCGTGCGGCAGGATCGTCAGCAAGCCCTCCATCACCATCTGCCGAGCAGCATCAATATCGCGCGAACCCTTCGGAAGCCCGCCGGCGACGAGCACCAGACATTCGGCACCGAGAGCGGCCGCTTCGTCGATCGCGCGCTTGTTGTCGTCGATCGCCGCAAGCCGACCCGCAACATCCGCTGCGGGAAACATGCCGCCGCGGCAGTAACCCGTCACCCGCATGCCGTTGGCCTTGATGACGCGCACCGATTCATCGAGGCCGAGGGCAGCGACCTGGTCGCGCCAGGGGTCGACTGCCCTGATGCCGTGGCGCGCGCAGGCTTCCACCGCCTCACGCAGATTCCACTGCTGCCGCACTGTCGCAAGATTGATCGAAAGACCGTCCGCGTTCATGCCAGCCCGTGCACCGCTAACAGCTTGTTCATGCGAGCCGCGGCGAGCTCGGGATCGTGCAGGACGCGCGCCTTGTCGGCGAGCCTGAACAATTCGGCAAGATGCAACAGCGATCGCGCACTTTCCTGCCCGCCCACCATGATGAAATGATCCTGCAATCCGTTGAGCCAGGCCAGGAAAACGACGCCGGTCTTGTAGAACCGCGTCGGCGCCTGAAAAATATGCCGCGACAGTGGGACCGTCGGCTCCAGAATCCCATGAAAGCCCTGCAGGTCGCCTGCGGACAGCCGCGCGAGACCAGCCGACGCCGCGGGCGCGATGGCATCAAAAATACCGAGCAGCGCGTCCGAATAGCCTTCTTCGTCGCCGGCAATCAGCTCGGCGTAGTTGAAATCATCGCCCGTATACATCCGAACGTTCGCCGGTAGTTTCCGCCGCATCTCGATTTCTTTTTCTTTTGAGAGGAGCGAGATTTTGACGCCGTCGATCTTCGGCGCATTGTCGCGAATGATGCCGAGACAATTCTGCATGGCGGCGGTGTGATCGGCCCCGCCCCAATAGCCCGCGAGCGCGGGGTCGAACATTTCGCCGAGCCAATGGATGATGACCGGCTCGCGTACCTGCCGCAAAATGCGCCCATACACTTTGACATAGTCGTCGGGGCTTTTAGCGATTGCGGCAAGCGCGCGGCTCGCCATCACCACGAGCTGGCCGCCCATCGCTTCGATCGCCTCGATCTGCTCTTCATAAGCGCGAATGATGTCGTCGATGCGAACGCCCGCCGCGGGTTCGAGATGATCGGTCCCTACCCCGCAGCACACCTTCACGCCGGGGCGGCCCTTCGCTGCTTCCAGCGTGTGGCGGATCAATTCGCGCGCCCCGGGCCAATCGAGCCCACCACCACGCTGCGCGGTGTCCATCGCTTCCGCGACACCAAGCCCAAGGTCCCAGAGATAGTGGCGGAAATGGACTGTCTTCTCCCAGTCGATCGCCGTGTCGAGCCATGGATCGGTGTCGGCGAGAGGATCAGCCACGACATGCGCGGCCGCAAACGCTACGCGGTTGAAATCGTTCGTCGCTTTTTTTGAGGGAAAGACAATCGGCTCGCCGGTCGTATACGACTCGAGCCTGCGATCCGCGGTTGGCAGAACGAGCGTTGCCACGCATCCCTCCCTAGATCTTGACGTCCGGCACGTCGAGCCAGCGACGTTCCTTCCAGCTTTGCAAGCCAAGCTCGGCAAGCTGAACGCCTTTTACGCCCTCGATCAAGCCATGATGCCATGGCGCATCAGCGACGACATGACGGATGAAATCTTCCCACTGCAGCTTGAAGCCATTTTCGTAGACGATGTTCTCCGGCACTTCCTCCCATTGCGCTTGGAAATTCATGGTCTGGGGAACGTCCGGATTCCACACTGGCCTTGGCGTGTTCACGCGATGCTGGGTCCAGCATTTGGTCAATCCGGCTACGGCTGATCCGTGCGTGCCGTCGACCTGGAAGGTCACAAGGTCGTCGCGGCGGACCCGCACGCACCAGGATGAGTTCATGTGCGCGACCACGTCATTCTCAAGCTTGAAGGTGGCGTAGGCGGCGTCATCGGTATCGGCATTGTAGGTTTTGCCGTTCTCGTCCACCCGCTTCGGGATATGCGTCGCGCCAAGGCAGCTGACGGACTGGACCTTGCCGAAGAGATTGTCGAAGACATAACGCCAGTGGCAGAGCATATCGAGAATGATGCCGCCGCCTTCGGCCTTCTTGTAATTCCAGCTTGGGCGCTGCGCCGGTTGCCCCCAATCGCCTTCAAACACCCAGTAACCGAATTCACCACGAACCGCGAACATGCGGCCGAAGAAGCCCGCATCGCGCAGCATCCTGATCTTGCGCAATCCCGGCAGAAACAATTTGTCCTGTACGACGCCGTTCTTGACTTTCTTTGCTTTGGCAAGCTTTGCGACAGCGACCGCCTTGTCGAGCGTGTCCGCGACAGGTTTTTCACAATAGACGTCCTTGCCGGCCTCAATCGCGCGGGTGAGAAGATCGGCGCGCATCTGAGTTGTCGCGGCGTCGAAGAACACCGTGTCGCTCGGATTCTTCAATGCCGCATCAAGATCGGTCGTGGAGCGTTCGATTCCGTAGCGGCGAGCCAGCCCCGCGACCTTCTCGGCATTGCGCCCGACTAAAATTGGGTCGGGCATCACGCGATCGCCATTCGGCAGCGCCACCCCGCCCTGTTCGCGGATCGCCACAATCGAGCGTTCGAGGTGCTGGTTGAGCCCCATGCGCCCCGTAACGCCATACATAATGATGCCGAGCTTGCGAACCGCCACGTTTTGCCTCCCGCTAGCGATTAAGCCATCGCCGCGCGAAGCCTAGCAGACCTTGCGGCAGGAAAATGATCATCGCGATGAAAACGACGCCAAGCGGGATGAGATAGGGAAACTGGTCCCCGAAGAGGCGTGACAGGAATTCGCGCATCAGTTGAAAGAATCCGGCGCCGACGATCGGCCCGACAAGCGTGCCGATGCCGCCCATGACGTTGAAGATCACCGTTTCGCCCGACACCAGGAAGAAAATGAAGTCCGGAGCGGCAAAGCGATTTTGCACCGCGTAAAGCACCCCGGCCAATCCAGCGAAAAGTCCCGATAGCATCACCGCAACGATCTTGTAGCGCTCGACCGGATAGCCGATGGCGCGCGTGCGCGGCTCGTTCTCGCGGATCGATTGCAGCACCATGCCGAAAGGCGAACGGGTAATGCGGCGCAGGATGAGATAGGACGCCGTCACCACCGCCAAAACGAACCAATGCATCGTTTCAGAGGTGAACTGGACCGAAAACAGACCGGGAATCGCCAAGGGCGGACGCCGGAAGTTGAGGCCATTCTCACCGCCGGTGACTTCGGTCCAGGTGAACACGATCACGTAGAAGATCTGGCTGAATATGAGTGTAGTGATGGCGAAATAGATGTCGCGCAGGCGCGTCGAGAAATAAGCGACAAACAGTGCGATCAGCGCCGAGGCCACAAGACCGAAAAGAATCGCAAGCCAGAGATTGGGTGGCGAAAACATCAGCAAAGCAGCCGCCGCACCATACATGCCGAGACCGAAAAATGCCGAGTGCCCGAACGAGACCATGCCCGTGTAGCCGATGAGGATGTCGGACGACATCGCCAGTAGTCCCCAGATCAAGATTTCGGTCAGGAAGCGGCGCCAGAATTCCGGCAACACCAATGGCGCGATGATCAATAACGCCAGCACGATGCTGAACGCGATCCAATAGGAAGTGTTGCGGGGTTTCGTCATTTGGGCGTCGGAACGAACAGGCCGGTGGGGCGGAAGAGCAGCGTGAGGATCAGCACGATGAAAGAGACGATCACGGCTTGCGCCGGGCTGACCCAGATCGAGGCGTAGGCTTCAAGGAGGCTGATGAAGATCGCAGCGGCGATTGATCCGACAAGATTGCCCATGCCACCGACAACAACGACGATGAAGGCTTTCAGGACCCAGTCGAGCCCCATCGTGTGATTGACGCCAACGAGAGGACCGAACAACACGCCGCTCGCCGCCGCCATGCCTGCGCCAATCGCGAAGGCCGCGGTGTAAACAAGAGGAACGGGAATTCCCATCGCCTGCGCCATCACGCGATCCTGCGTGGTCGCGCGGATCCAGATTCCGTATTTGCCGTATTTAAGAAACAGCCAGAAGCCACCGATGATCGCTGCGGAGAGCCCGGCAATCACGAGGCGGTACCAGGGATATTCCAGATAGAACAACGTGAAGTGGCCGGTGAACGGTTCCTGGATCTTGCGCGCCACCGGACCGAATTGCCACAGCGCGTAGTTCTGCAGGATCAGCGAAACGCCGAACGTTGCGAGAATTGTCGTGAGCGGATCGCGGCCGATAAGAGGCCGCAACGTCACGACCTGGATCGCTGCTCCAATCAGCGCCACAACCAGCGTTGCAATCAGCAGCGCCAGCCAGAAATTGCCCGTCGTCGCCAGCACCAGGACGCCGATATAAGCGCCCAGCATGAACAGTTCGCCGTGCGCGAAATTGACGACATCCATGATGCCGAAAATCAATGTGAGGCCTGACGCGATCAGCGCCAGGATCATGCCGGTGACAATGCCGTTGATCGTCTGGATCACGATCTGATCCCAGGGAATGGAGAACAAGATTGCTGTGAGCTCCATCTCAGACCCCCAGATACTGATGAATGACCGCGTCATTCACTTTGAGATCGCAGGCGGCGGCGTGATGGCGCACGACGCCCTTTTCCATGATGTAGACGCGCTCGCTTGCCTCCAGCGTGAGCGGTACGTTCTGTTCGACGAGGAGGATGGCGACATTTTCCCTGTGCAGCACATTGATGATGTTGCTGATCTGCGAGACCATCCGCGGCATCAGGCCTTCGGTGGGCTCATCAAGCAGGATGATCTTCGGCTCGAGCATCATCGCGCGTGCGATCGCGAGCATCTGCTGCTCGCCACCCGACAGCGTGCCGCCAGCCTGGTTGCGACGCTCGCCCAGCACCGGAAAATAATTGAATACTTTGTCGAGTAGCGCCTGTTTCTTCTCGTCGCTCACACCCTGACGATCGAGGCCGGTGCGCAGGTTCTCCATCACGGTCAGCAGCCGGAAAATGCGCCGGTCTTCCGGAACATAGCCGATGCCCAACCGCGCGAGCTTGTGCGGCGCCATCCCGGTGATCGGCGCGCCTTCAAGTCGAATGCTGCCCTCCGTTGGACGCACGAGCCCCATGATCGTTTTGAGCGTGGTGCTTTTGCCGACACCATTGCGTCCGAGCAGCCCGACAACCTCTCCTGGCCGGACATGCAATGTTACGCCGTGCAAGATGTGACTCTTGCCGTAATACGTGTGCAGATCCTCGACCGCGATCAGCGGCGCATCTTTGGCGGCGTCGCTCATGTCTTCAGATAGACCTCCAGCACCTTCGGATTGTTCTGGATTTCGGTCGGCGTGCCTTCAGCGAGCACCTGCCCGTAGTTGAGCACCGTGATCCGGTTGGCGAGACCCATCACGACTTCCATGTCGTGCTCGACGATGAGAATCGTCAGATTCTTGGCGATGCTGCGCACCAGCTGCACGGTGTCGCGCGTTTCCGCAGAGCTCATGCCGGCGGTGGGCTCGTCGAGGCAGAGCAACTGCGGCTCGGTGGCAAGCGCAATTCCGATCTCGAGATTGCGTTGCTCCCCGTGCGAGAGATTCGCCGCGAGTTCATCGGCCTTGGCATAAAGACCGACCGATTTAAGCACTGCTTCCGCTTTCTCGATGATGTCCTGGTAGGCGGTGTAGTGCTTGAGCATGCTCCAGCCATGCCGGCGCGATTGCGCGGCAATCCGCACATTTTCCAGCGTCGTCGCATTCGGCAGGATGTTGGTGATCTGATACGAGCGCGCGATGCCTTTCATCGAAATGCGATCGGGCGGAAGGCCGGTGATATCCTCGCCATTGAACAGGATGCGGCCTGAGGTCGGGGGTAACACACCCGTCAGGCAATTGAAGAACGTGCTTTTTCCGGCGCCGTTCGGCCCGATGATCGCGCGGATCTCTTCGCGGTTGACCTGGAAGCTGATGTCGTTGACCGCAGTGAGCCCGCCAAACCTGCGCGTCAGCCCTTCCGTGCGCAGCACGGGGGTTTCGGTGCCAACCCCGACCTTCCCGGCCGGGGCTGACGTATCGATAGCGGACTCTGTCGACACTTACGTCGAGGCAAATTTGCAAGCCGGCGGGAAGAACGTCTTGTCGCCGGGGATCGTCTCGATGATGTGATGTTTTCCGTCCTTCATCTCGAAGATGACTTGCAGAGGGAATGCCTGGTGATCTTCCTTGCGGAGCAGCTTGTCTCCGGTCGGGAAGTCATCACTCAATTTCATCTGCAGGCCCTCGAGCGCCTCGATGAGCTTCATGGTGTCTTCGCGGCCGCGGAATTTCGACTTCTCCATGCCGACCTTGAGTGCGTTCATCGCCTCATAGTTCGATTGCACATAGCGGTCCGGCAACGGGCCTGAAGGGTCGATTTTCGCCAGTCGCGCTTTGGCGTCATCGAAGAATTTCTTGTGCTCAGGCGTATTGAACGGTCCTTCCTGGATCGGGATATAGCGGTTGATGCCGACGAAGCCTTCGATCTTGTTGCCAAGCGCCGGAAGATTCGTGGACTCTGCAATGGCCCCGTCGCCGGCCCACTTGTACTTCTTGGTCAAACCGAGGTCATAGGCCTGGTTGCCGATGGTCACGCCGTCCTTGCCGAAGAAAATGCCGAACAGGCCATCGAAATCGCCGGTGATTTTCGACAGGAACGGAGTCATGTCCGCTGTGCCCAAAGGAATGCCGGTGGTGCCGACGATCTCTCCGCCAGCCTTTTTTATTTGCTCGGCGTAGGCGTCGCGCGTCGACTGACCCCACGAGTAATCCGCGTAGGCGATGTGCCACTTCTTCCCCATCTTGCCGGTAAGGTATGGCGAGATGGCAACGGCCTGAGCCGGCGCATAGTCGTGAACGCGGAAACTGTAGCGGTTGCATTTTGTTGTCGTCAGCGTCGTGTCGAGACACACGCTGATCATGTTGACAATCTTGGCCTCTTCCCAGACCGGCATGCACGCAAGGCAAATGTTGGAAAGGAAGCCCCCGCAATGGGCGTCGATCAGATCTTCATCGACCAGCTTGCTGGTCTTGCGACGACCGACATCGGGCTTGGATTCGTCGTCGGCAACGATCAGTTCTATTGGACGACCGTTGACGCCGCCCATGCCGTTGATGCGATCGACCGCCATCTGCACGCCGACCAGCGCAGTCTTGCCACCGGCCGCACCGGCGCCCGACAGCGGGTTGATCGCCCCCACTTTGTACGGCTTCGCCTGGCCAAACGCCGCGCGCCATGGAGCGGGCACGAGCATCAGTGCACCGATCGCGCCGCCACCCCAACCGACGACACGACGACGGCTCACCTTGCCGCTGTACCAGAAGTCTTGCGCCCAATCCTCCTCTTTCCATTTTTCACTCATTTAGCATCCTCCCTCTAGATCAGATTGGTGCCGACCGGCCAACGCGCCTTTGCGCGAGGGTCCGCAGATCAGCACGTCAAATTGGAAAAGCGTCGACCGCACGCCCACACCACGGCATGCGTCAAACGCAACCGTAAGAGCGTTCACCACACGCCTATGCCGGATGGCATGACGCGGCATTGCCAGTCCTCCCCTCTCGACCCTTGGCGGGCTCTTTGTTCCCATTAGCAAACGCGATCCGACAGTAACTTTCAACCGCTATATCCGTATTGATGGAGCGCCAATCACATGCTCGTATAAACTGCTCGCGAATTGAGCAGGTACGCTCGAATGAAACGTCGGCCGGTGGTAGGCTCGCGGCAACAGACACAGGACAGTTGATGGCAATCCCCCGGCGAAAAGACCAACCGGAGCCCGGCAGCGGGCTTTCAGCGCGCCTGGCGGTCAGGGCGGGCACGCACCGCGGGCCAACCGCCGGCCTTGCCCCCGGCAATGTGCAGGGCAACCTCGCCATTCTGCCGCAGGCACTCGCGGCGGATTTCATGCGCTTCTGTCATCTGAACCCCAAGCCCTGTCCGCTCATCGGGACCTCCGCGCCGGGCGATCCGCGCGTGCCTGAGTTGGGCGAGGATCTCGACATCCGCACCGATCTGCCGCGCTACCGCGTCTGGAAAAACGGCGAACTGGTCGCCGAACCGGAAGACGTTCGCGAATTCTGGCGCGACGACCTCGTCAGCTTCGTGATCGGCTGCTCGTTTTCGTTCGAGGAAGCATTGACCGCTGAAGGCATCGAGCTGCGCCACATCACACGCGGCTGCAACGTGCCGATGTATCGCACCTCGATCGCTACGAATCGCGCGGGTCCATTTCATGGGCCGATGGTCGTTTCGATGCGGCCGATGTCGCCACGTGACGCAATTCGCGCGGTCCAGATCACGACCCGCTTCCCGTCAGTGCACGGCGCGCCCGTGCACATCGGCAAGCCGGAGTTGATCGGCATCAAAGACGTTATGAAGCCCGACTATGGCGACGCTGTCGAAGTGCGCGATGACGAGCTGCCTGTGTTCTGGGCCTGTGGCGTCACGCCGCAATCCGTGATCGCAACGGTGAAGCCTGATTTCTGCATCACCCACTACCCGGGAAGCATGCTCGTGACTGACCGGAAGAACACGGAATTTGCGATTTTGTAGTGAAGCTATGCAAAGCCTCGGTCATTCCGGGTTTGCGCCTTCGGCGCGCCCCGGAATGACGACTTACGCCGCGTCCCGCGCGTTCTTGTCCAGCAGCCCGGCCTCAATCAATGCCTGACGGATTCGCAAGACCTCCGCGCGTTCGATCTTGACCAATGGTGGCCGCACGACCGCGCGTGGCAACTTTCCGAGCAGCACCAGCGCCTCTTTCATGCGGTTGTGCATGTCGACGAAAGGATCAGCGTAGAAGACCCTTGCGGTCGGATCGATGCGATCATTAAGACGCTTGGCCTCGGCCAGATCGTTCTTCTGTACAGCGCGAAATAATTTCGCCTGCAAGTCGGCGATGACGCTGCCGGACCCCGACAGCAATCCGTTGCACCCGAGCACGAGTGACGAGAACAGCCACGAGCTGTGCGTGGTAAGCACGTTTACCGGCCGCGACAGACTCTGCAGCGTTCGGATATGCCATTCGTGGTGCGGCACATTGGCGATCCAGTCCTTGATGGCCCGGATCGAAGGGATCTCCTCACACAGCTTGAGCAGCGTTTCCTTCGGATAGCCCTGCCCGGTCGAAAGCGGGTACTGAAACACGATCAGCGGCAGGTCCGTTGCGTCGGCGATGCGCCTGAAGTGCGCGAGCGCCATCGCCGGCGACTGGCCGAGTGTGAAGGGTGCCGGCGGAAAAACCAGCAGCGCCGAGGCGCCACCCTGCGTCGCCATGCGGGCGAGACGTGCAGCTTCAATGCTCCCGTCGGCCCAGATGCCATTGATCAGCGGAAGCCGCCCGCCGACCTCGTCCTGCGCGATCTCGAGCACCCGTCGTTGCTCATCGAAGGTGCACGATGCGACCTCAGTCGAGTGCGCATTGATCGTAATCGCCGACAGGCCTTCAACCGACGCCACGTCGCGCAAGTGCTTGCGGAAGCTCACCTCATCGATTGCAAAATCATTATCGAAAGGCAGCAGCACGGCCGGAATTACGCCGTGGGGAACATAAGACGCGTGACGAGGCATTCGCCGTCCTCCTCAGATCGCCGCTTTCATGCGCGCTTCAGGCTCACCAGCATAACCGAATTCCACGGAAAGACGATCGGCCGCCACGCGCATTCTTCGCGCGCGTTTTTGCAGCGCTTCTATCGACAGCCGCCAAACCGGACCAGAAATGCCGATGGCACCGATGATCTGGCCACTGAAATCGCACACTGGCAGGGCCGCACATCGCACCTCCGGATCGAACTCCCCGTCATCCATGGCAACGCCAGACCGACGCACTTCGGCGATTTCGCGCCGGAGCGCATCCTGCGAGGTCACCGATTTCGGCGTGTATGCCCGCAACTCGGCGCGCGTCAGGAATTGTTCGAACTGATCCACCGTCAGCGCGGCAAGCATGATCTTTCCCAACGCGGTGCAATGCGCGGGTCGCACGGCGCCGGCCCGGTCGGTCAACTGGAACGCTCCCTTGCCGCCCGTGCGCGCCAGCACGACAACGGCGTCTTCCAGTCGGACGGAGAAATGCGCGCTCTCACCGGTCTCGCGTGAAAGCTCCTCAAGAATTGGCGTCGCCAGGCTGACCATTTCCACTTCATCGAGCGCGCTGGCCGCGAGTGCAAAAAGTGGCCGACCGATACGATAGCGTTTTGAATCCGCCATCTGCCGCACGTAACCGAGCGACACCATCGTCTTCACAAGATGAAACGCTGTCGAATTGTGCAGGCCGACCCGCTTGCTCAGTTCGGCGAGTCCGATGCCGTCCCTGTTGCGTGCAATCTCTTCCATGATCGAAAACGCCCGTGCAAGCGACTGTACGCCGCCGCGCGGACGCGAATCCGGTTTGACACGCACACGCGCGAAGCCGCCGCGCGCCGATCGCGCATCCGTTTCTCGTTGCTTTGTTCGAACGCTCACATTTGCCCCCTAGACAGGTTTGGCGTCGTCACTCACGGGCGACGTCACAACCAGAAAAACGAGATCGACGAGCCCGGTGTTGGAGATTGCGTGTGGCACGCCGGGTGGCAGAAAAATGAAATCGTGCCTGCGCACGACATGATCTTCGCCATTAATGTGCATCAGGCCCTCGCCCTCGATGACGTGATAGACCTGCTCCTGCACTTTGTGACTGTGCGTTTCGACATAGGCCTTCGGCTGATACATCGAAATCCGGTAATCGATGTGATGAGAGCCCGCGGTATCCGGCATCACCAACGGCTTCGACAGCGCGCCACCGAAATGATTGGGAAATTCGAGCCACGGCACCTCGGCGATATTGCGGATGAAAGCCTTGCGTCGATCACCGGCCATTTCGGTTCTCATTTCGCGGGCGCGATATCCGGCAAATAGCGCTTGCCGAACACGGGCTCCTTATGAGGCGTCGGCGGCAACTGCCACGCACCGGTCGATGGCGGACGCACCTCCGCATCTACATGCACGTCGAGAAGGTACGGCTTGTTGGCTTTGATGGCGTGTTCGAGCGCACCTTTGAGATCCTCTGACTTCGTCACGGTTATTGCGTCGACACCTGCGCCTCGCGCCCAGGCGGCGAAATCCGGATTGTAGGGCGTCTTGTTGGCGCCCGCATGAAACATCGTCCCATGTTCGCGGCCGCCGAACATGCCGAGCTGAATGTCGCGGATGGAGACCCAGCCGAAATTGTTCCAGACCACCCACACCACCGGGATATTGTATTCGACGGCGGTGCATAGAACGTGCGGCACCATCGCAAAGCAACCGTCGCCCGTGATCGACACCACCGGCCGATCGGGCGCTGCGAGCTTGGCGCCGAGCGCGCCGGCCGCGCCAAAACCCATGCCGGAGAAACCCCAGGAATTCAGCATCGTCTGCGGGTGACGCGCCTTCCAGAACTGCATGTACCAGTTGTGATTGACGCCGACATCGCAGCACAGGATCGCATCGGGCGGCAAAACCGACTGACAGTCGGCGACCACGCGCTCGGGCCGGATCGGTGACGCATGGATCTCGAAATTCGGCTTGATGAATTTTTCCCACTCGCGCTGCCACGCGCCGACATCGGCAAGCCAGGCCTTCAGCGCGTCGCGTTTCGGCGAACGCTTTTCGGTCTCACTCAGCAATTGACGCAGAAATGTTCGTGCATCGGCGAGAATTCCGATGTCCGGCGGGTAGTTGCGGCCGAGTTCGGCAGGATCGACGTCGACATGTATCAATTTGGTGTGGGGAAAATTCCACGAATAACCGGGCATCCAGGATGACGCCGACCGGTCATCAAAGCGTGCACCGATGGCGATCACCAGATCAGCGTGCCGGCCGGCCTCGTTCGCCGGGTACGCGCCATTGCGGCCGATGAAGCCGAGCGAGAGAGGATCGGTCATATCGAGCGTGCCCATGCCGTTGGGCGAGGAAATCACCGGAATCTGCATCCGGTGGACGAACTCGGTCAGTTCGCGGGACGCTTCCGACAGGGTGACACCGTGTCCAACGAAAATGACGGGCCGTTTCGCTTTGAGGATCAAATCAACGCAAGCGGCAATCTCATCCGGCGAGGCGCCGCTGCGCTGCGCATTCAGCGCCGGCGCCGGCCGTGGCATTTCAACGTCGTCCTCTTCCTGAAAGACATTGAAGGGCACGTCGAGATTCACGGGTCCGGGTCGGCCCGAAAGCATTGTCGTCGTCGCCTGACGCAGCGCGAGTGGCAGCATATCGACGCGCGTCGGCTGGAAACTGCGTTTGACGACGGGCCGAATGATATTGGGAAAGTCAGCCTGGAAGTGTTTGTTGATTTCCTGAAACGGGCTGCGATTGAACTGCGATGTCGGAACGTTGGCAGTGATGGCGAGAAGCGCCGAGGAATCCGAAAGCGCGAGAGCGAGCGGCATTACGATATTGCAGGAGCCTGGACCGCATGAGGTCAGCGTCGCCACTGGTTCATGCCGCACGCGGAAATAGGCATCGGCCATGTGCGCCGCGACCTGCTCGTGACGCGGCGAGACGAGTGTGATGCGGTCACGCGCTTGGTAGAGGGTGTCGAGGATTCCGACGTTGCCGTGACCGCACAGGCCGAACACGTAAGGAATCTTACTGTCGATAAGATATTCCGAGATGACCTCGGCACCCTTCATCCTCGGCATTGTTCCCACCCGTGGTTACGCAATGCCGGCGCATCACATGCCGATTTGGCATTTTTTAAATTGCGACAATGCGAGAGCGACTTTAACCATATCGGTTGGGGCGGACAATATCGCGGCCGCCTGCGAGGCAGCAGTACGCCCTCCGCGACGCTCGTCCGGCTGACCGCCCAGGACCGGCCTGAAACTCCGCGAGTTGTCCTGAGGTATTTTTGTTTGGGGCGATTTGGCTGCCTACCTTGCGCAAGGAGATTCCTGCAGTCTCTTCAATATGATGTCGCCCTTTTTCCGATCCTTCCTTAGTTTTCTCGTGGACGGAACTTTTCTCGACTTAGCGGATTTAATTGCTCGCGGGCGCTCCGCCATGACTACTGGCTGGAGCGGGCGGGAGGGTTAGGCTCTGCCCCAAAAGCAAAGTGACGAACGACCATGGCGTTGCGGCTGCGAAACCCTGCGGTAGCTGGCCATATCGTTCGGACCTCATCGTCTGAACGCACGTCCGGTGCACGCGATTGCATCGGAGGACGGGGTTATTCGGGAGGCGTCGATGGATCAAACGACAATCACAAACAAAAAGACGGCCGACGGCGTTCTGTCAAAAAAACGCCCCCGCCAACCGGATGAAAGTGCTCCCAACGTAAGCTCGCCAGCCGAACTCCAGGAATTGCTGGAGGCACTGCGTGCCATGCGCTCCGGCGACTTCTCGGCAAGAATGGGTGTCGAGCACGAGGGACTCCTCGGAAAAATCGCGGACACCTTCAACGACATCGTCACCGCAAACGAGCGAATGGCCCAACAGCTTGAGAAGGTGGGCCAGGTCGTTGGTCGTGAAGGCAAAACCCGCCATCGCGTGAAATTCGGTCTCGGCAATGGTGCCTGGGGCGAGATGGAAAGTTCGATCAATACGCTGATCGACGACCTGCTTTGGCCAACCAAAGAGGTCGCCACCGCGGTCGCGGCGGTTGCCCAGGGCGACCTTCTGAAGACCGTCCGATTGGAGGTCGACGGCCGTCCGCTCAAGGGCGAGTTTCTCGAAGCCGCGACGATCGTCAACACGATGATCAAGCAACTGAGCGTGTTCACCTCGGAAGTGACCCGCGTCGCGCGCGAGGTCGGCACCGAAGGCAAACTGGGCGGCCAGGCGCAAGTGCGCGAGGTCACCGGCGTGTGGAAGGAACTTACCGAAAGCGTGAACTCGATGGCGAACAACCTGACCGCGCAGGTTCGTAACATCGCCGAAGTCACCATCGCCGTCGCCGACGGAGACCTTTCAAAGAAAATCACCGTCGACGTGCGCGGAGAAATCCAGCAGCTCAAGGAAGCGATCAATACGATGGTGGATCAGCTGCGTTCGTTCGCATCTGAAGTCACCCGCGTCGCGCGCGAAGTCGGTACCGACGGCAAACTGGGAGGCCAGGCTATCGTCCCCGGCGTCGCCGGGACCTGGAAAGACCTGACCGATAACGTCAACCTTCTGGCGGCCAACCTCACCACACAAGTGCGTAACATCGCCGAGGTGACCACCGCCGTGGCGCGCGGCGACCTGTCGCGCAAGATCACGGTGGATGTGCGCGGCGAAATCCTTGAGCTCAAGGACACCATCAATACCATGGTGGACCAGCTGAACGGGTTTGCCTCCGAAGTGACGCGCGTCGCGCGCGAAGTCGGCACCGAAGGCAAGCTGGGCGGCCAGGCGCAGGTGCCGGGTGTTGCGGGCACGTGGAAAGACCTGACCGACAGCGTCAACTTCATGGCTTCCAACCTGACCGCGCAGGTTCGCAATATCGCGGACGTGGCAACGGCGATCGCCGGCGGCGACCTGTCGAAGAAAATCACCGTCAGCGTGTCAGGCGAAATCCTGCAGCTGAAGGAAACCATCAATACGATGGTGGACCAGCTCAACGCCTTCGCCGGCGAAGTGACGCGCGTTGCGCGCGAAGTCGGCACCGAAGGGCGGCTCGGCGGTCAGGCCAACGTTCCAGGCGTTGCTGGTACCTGGAAGGATCTCACCGACTCGGTGAACTCGATGGCCGGCAACCTGACCGCGCAGGTCCGTAACATCGCCGAAGTGACGACCGCTGTGGCGCGTGGCGACCTGTCGCGCAAGATTACCGTCGACGTGAAGGGAGAAATTCTGCAGCTGAAAGAAACCATCAACACGATGGTGGACCAGCTCAATTCGTTTGCGTCGGAAGTGACGCGCGTCGCGCGCGAGGTCGGTACCGAAGGCAAGCTCGGCGGACAGGCCGAAGTGCCGGAAGTGGCAGGCACATGGAAGGACCTCACCGACAACGTTAATTTCATGGCTTCGAACCTGACCGCCCAGGTCCGAAACATCGCCGAAGTGGCCACAGCCGTCGCCAATGGCGACCTTTCCAAGAAGATCACCGTCGACGTTCGTGGCGAACTTCTGCAGCTGAAGGAAACGCTCAATACGACGACCGACCAGCTGCGGTCGTTCGCCGGCGAAGTGACCCGCGTGGCGCGCGAAGTCGGCACTGAAGGCCGCCTCGGTGGCCAGGCCAACGTGCCGGGCGTCGCCGGTACCTGGAAAGACCTCACCGACAACGTCAACCTGCTGGCGGCAAACCTCACCACACAGGTCCGCAACATCGCCGAAGTCACCACCGCCGTCGCGCGCGGTGACTTGTCGCGCAAGATCACGGTCGACGTGAAGGGCGAAATTCTCGAACTGAAGAACACCATCAATACGATGGTCGACCAGCTCAACGCGTTTGCCTCGGAAGTGACGCGCGTCGCGCGCGAAGTCGGCACCGAAGGCAAGCTCGGCGGCCAGGCCCAAGTCTCGGGCGTTGCCGGCACCTGGAAAGACCTCACCGACACCGTGAACGTGATGGCGGCAAACCTGACCGAACAGGTGCGCGGCATCGTCAAGGTCGTGACCGCGGTCGCCAACGGCGATCTGAAGCAGAACCTCACGGTGAAATCGAAGGGCGAAGTGGCGGCGCTCGCCGAAACCATCAACAACATGACCGACACGCTGGCGACCTTCGCGGATCAGGTGACAAGCGTCGCACGCGAAGTGGGTGTCGATGGACGCCTAGGTGGCCAGGCCAACGTGCCCGGCGCGGCCGGCACATGGAAGGCCCTCACCGGCAACGTCAACCTGCTGGCGGCAAATCTTACGACCCAGGTGCGCGCGATCGCCGAGGTCGCCACGGCGGTGACCAAGGGCGACCTGACGCGATCGGTTCAGGTCGACGCGCGCGGCGAAGTGGCCGAGCTCAAAGACAACATCAATACGATGATCGACAACCTGCGCCTGACGACGGATCGCAACACCGAACAGGACTGGCTGAAGACCAACCTCGCAAAATTCACCAACATGTTGCAGGGCCAACGCGATCTCAACACAGTCGGACGACTGCTGTTGAGCGAACTGACGCCGCTCGTCAATGCGCAACAGGGCGTCATTTATCAGGTTGAAAGCGAAGAATTGCAGAGCATGCGGTTGCTTTCGGCCTATGCCGACGACGGGGCGAATGGTCATTCTCAACGTCTGCGCATCGGCGAAGGCCTCATCGGCCAGTGCGCCGCCGACAGGCGCCGCATGCTGATAACAGAAATGCCGGATCACGCCGTGCCGATTGGTTCGGCGCTGTTCAAGGTCAAGCCGGCCAATATCATTGTCCTGCCGGTACTGTTCGAAAATCAGGTCAAGGCGGTGATCGAACTTGCTTCGGTGAACCAGTTCACAGCCTTGCAGACGATGTTTCTTGAGCAGCTGACGGCCAGCATCGGCATCGTGCTCAATTCCATCGAGGCCACGATGCAGACCGAAGGTCTGCTCAAGCAATCGCAACAGCTTGCCGGCGAGCTGCAGACCCAGCAGCGCGAATTGCAGCAGACCAACGAGCAGCTCGAACAAAAGGCGCAGCAGCTTGCGGAACGCAACGTCGAAGTCGAAAGGAAAAACCAGGAAATCGAACAGGCGCGCCGCGCCCTCGAGGAAAAGGCGGCGGAGCTCGCGCTGACGTCGAAGTACAAGTCCGAATTCCTCGCCAATATGTCGCATGAGTTGCGCACGCCGTTGAACAGTATTCTTATTCTCGGGCAGCAACTGGCCGACAACCCCGACGGCAACCTCACAAGCAAGCAAACGGAATTCGCCCGCACCATTCACGGCGCCGGAACCGACCTTCTCAACCTCATCAGCGACATTCTCGACCTCTCGAAGATCGAATCCGGCACGGTCACGGTCGATGCCGAAGAGATCTTCTTCACCAATCTGCTTGATGCCGTGGGCCGCCCGTTCCGTCACGAAGCGGACACGCGACAACTTTCCTTCAAGGTCGATCTCGATCCGTCCCTTGGACGCAGCCTGATAACCGACTCCAAGCGTCTGCAGCAGGTGTTGAAGAACCTGCTGTCCAACGCGTTCAAGTTCACCGACCGCGGCGGCGTTCAGCTCAAGGTTTCGGCCGCGCCGGTTGGCTGGACCTCGACACACCCGATTCTCAGCCAGGCGCAGACCGTCGTCGCCTTCGAGGTCGCCGACACCGGCATCGGTATTCCGGCCGAGAAACAGAAGATCATTTTCGAAGCATTCCAGCAGGCCGACGCGAGCACCAGCCGCAAATATGGTGGAACCGGATTGGGGCTTGCGATCAGTCGCGAGCTGTCGAGCCTCCTCGGCGGCGAAATCCAGTTGCGCAGCGCGCCTGGCGTCGGCAGCACATTCACGCTCTACCTGCCGATCACCTACGCGGGACCATCCGCTGCCACCCAGTCCGCCAGCCCGTACGCTTCGCAAATCCAGGCACCGAGCATGCCGATTGCGTTGCCGGAAAGGCCCATCGAGCAAATTCCGGACGACCGGCACGAAATCCAGCCCGGCGACTCGATACTGCTGATCGTGGAAGACGACCCCCACTACGCCCGCGTCCTGATCGATCTCGCGCGGGACAAGGGATTCAAGGTTCTCGTCGCCATGCGCGGCGCCGACGCGCTCGAGCTTGCCAAGCAATATCAGCCAAGCGCCGTCTCGCTCGATGTATTCCTGCCCGACATGCTGGGGTGGAGCGTTTTGAGTCAGCTCAAACAAAATCCGCTGACGCGTCATATCCCCGTGCAGATCATCACGCTCGACGAAGACAAGCACCACGGTCTCGCCCGCGGTGCGTTCTCATTCGTCACCAAGCCGACCACGACGGAGGGTGTTGAAGCCGCTCTCCGGCGCATCAAGGAATATTCGGCTCCGCGTCGCAAGCGCCTGCTTGTGGTCGAAGATAATCCGGCTGAGCAACTCAGCATCTCGGAATTGCTTGGCTATGACGACGTCGAGATCGAAACCGCCGGCACCGGGAAGGAAGCGCTTGCGGCATTGCGCCGGCAGCCTGCTGATTGCGTGGTTCTGGACCTGAGACTGCCCGACATGACAGGATTCGAAGTGCTCGAACAGCTCGGCGCGGACGCGGCGTTGTCGGAAGTGCCGGTCGTGGTATTTACCGGTCGCGAATTGAGCGCGGAAGAAGACGCGCGCCTGCACACGATGGCACGCAGCATTGTGGTCAAGGGAGTTGAGTCCCCCGAGCGATTGCTCGATGAAACCGCCCTCTTCCTGCATCGCGTCGTGACGGATCTGCCTGCCGAAAAGCAGCGCATGCTGGAGCGCCTGACGACGTCCGATGAAGACCTGGTGGACCGTACAGCTTTGCTGGTCGACGACGACGCCCGCAACATCTTCGCGCTGAGCAGCGTGCTGGAGCGGCGGGGCATGCGCGTCCTCACCGCCACGACGGGCAATGAAGCGATCAAGCTCATCGAGTCGAATGCCGACATCGCCATCGTGCTGATGGACATCATGATGCCGGAGATGGACGGCTATGAGACTATGGAGGAAATCCGCAAGAACGCGAATTTCCGCCGTCTGCCGATCATCGCACTCACTGCCAAAGCGATGAAGGGCGACCGCGAGAAATGCCTCGATGCTGGTGCGTCGGACTATCTGGCGAAACCAGTGAATACCGAGCAGTTGCTATCTGCGCTCCGCAGCTGGCTGCACCGCTGAACACGAGGATTGCATGTCCGAAGACAGGGTCAACATCCTCCTCGTCGACGATCAGCCGGCCAAACTTCTGACCTATCGGACGATCCTCGAGGACGTGGGCGAGAACCTTCTGAGCGCCAGCAACGCCACGGAGGCGCTCGAGCTTCTACTGAGGCACGATGTCGCCGTCGTTCTCATCGACGTCTACATGCCGGATATCGACGGTTTTCAGCTGGCGGCGATGATTCGCAACCATCCCCGCTTCGAGAAAACCGCGCTCATATTCATCTCCGCCATCCTGCTGACGGACGTCGATCGACTGCGCGGCTACGAAATGGGTGCCGTCGACTACGTGCCGGTCCCGGTGATCCCGGAGGTGCTGCGGGCGAAAGTCAAAGTTTTCGTCGAACTTTTCCGCAAGACGCGCCAGCTGGAGCAACTGAACAAAGGACTCGAGGCGCGCGTTGCCGAGCGCACCGCGGCACTCGCCTCGTCCACATTACAGCTTCGGCAAAGCGAACGGATGCGGAGCCTCGCGCTTGCCGCCGGCCAGATGGGCAGCTGGGAATGGAATATATCGCGCGGCTCGGTCCTCTGGGATCAAGGTCAGTGCGAGATTTTCGGGGTCGACCCGAATACGTTTGTTCCGACGCTCGAAAGTATGCGGCCACTCATCAATCCCGAAGACTTCCAACTGTTGGAGCAGTCCTTCCGCAAGATCACCAAGGCGACCAATACCTTCCAGACGGAATTCCGCGTTCTGCGGCCGAATGGCGACGTGCGTTGGTGCACCGGCACGGCGGCGGCCAACTTTGACGAAACCGGTCGTCTTGTCTGGCTCAGCGGGGTCACCTCCGACATCACTGAAAGAAAGCGCGCCGAGGAACGTCAGATTCTGTTGGCCGAAGAGGTCGATCATCGGGCGCGCAACGTTGTTGCGGTCGTACAGTCGATCATGCGCTTGACGCGCGCCGAAAGCATCGACGATTACATCGGTGCGCTTGATGGCCGGATCGGTGCGCTGTCGAACGCACACCGGTTGCTGGCTGGATCACGCTGGGAGGGAGCCGACCTCACCCGACTCGTTGAGGAAGAGTTTGCGCCCTATCGCGCGAGCGGCAACGAACGGGTCAGGGCTCAGGGGCCCATCGTTCTGTTGCCACCCGCGACGGCGCAGACCATTGCTCTCGCGTTGCATGAACTTGCGACAAACGCCGCGAAATATGGCGCGCTGTCCGTCGACGCCGGCTACGTCGAGCTGATCTGGCGGACCGAGCCCGGGAAGCTCGAACTTGTCTGGACGGAATCCTGCGGCCCGCAGATCACCCCACCCGAACGGCGCGGCTATGGAAGCCGCGCCATCGTCGCTGGCATCGAACGACAGCTGGGCGGGCTCGTACACTTCGACTGGCGACCGGAGGGCCTGCGCTGCACTTTGGGCGTACCGCACGAAGCCAGCGCGGACTCTTCAAAACGTGCATTCAAGCCGCAGATCGAAGTCCCGGCAGAGTCAGCTGAATTCAATAGCGGCGACAAGCGTGTTCTGCTGGTCGAAGACGAACCGCTCGTCTCGATGATGCTCGCGGACATGCTTTCTGCTTTCGGACACAAGGTCGATGGTCCCTACAGCCGGTTCAGCGATGCGATCCTCGCCGCCAAGACCGGCAATCTGCAGGCGGGTATTCTCGACGTGAATTTGGGCGGCGAAAAAACCTATGCCGTCGCCGATATCCTCACCAATCGAAAAATCCCATTTGCCTTCGTCACCGGCTACGGGCCGGACAGCATTGTATCGGCGTTTTCTCATGCACCCGTGCTGCAGAAGCCGATCGAGGCCGCAAAACTGCACGCCCTGCTTCAGCAGATCGTCCGCTAGGCCAATCATCGTTTCACCTGCCAAGGACCAGGGGAACCAAGCGCCTCCGGCCGCGTTTTTTGGGCGTCACGAGGCATGAAAAAAAGCAATGACGGCGAAGCAATTTCTTCTGAGCGAAAGTCTGTATTGCAGGCGGCGCGCGGCGAACTGTGCGGACCCCTTTCTGGCCAAGGAACTACGGCGCCTGGCGGACCGTTTCGAACAAACGGCAGACACCGCCGAGGACGAGAAAACCCCTTCCGACAGCAGCTCGGAACGGATTTCCCATTAGCCACCGGAACTCGCTACAATCCCTTGTCGAGTGCGGAACGTGGTTCCGCGGCCAAATGGGTCGGGTAAGCGTCAGATGAATACAGCGAAGCGTTACAAGACCGTCGCGGTTGAGGTTGGCGGCGTCACGGTGGGCGGCGGGGCGCCGATCGTCGTGCAGTCGATGACCAATACGGATACGGCCGATGTGGAAGCGACGGCGCGACAGGTGGCGGCGCTGGCCGGCGCCGGCTCCGAACTCGTACGCATCACGGTCGATCGCGATGAGGCGGCCGCCGCCGTCCCCCACATCAAGGAGCGGCTGCTCAAATGGGGCATCGCCGTGCCGCTCGTCGGCGACTTTCATTACATCGGCCACAAGCTTTTGGCCGAGCATGCCGGCTGCGCGCAGGCGCTCGACAAGTACCGCATCAATCCCGGCAATGTCGGCTTCAAGGACAAGAAG
>Ga0207700_10000391_pt1 | contig 25596 bp, 21 predicted proteins | sample LARL82metaG_FD_184348 | JGI IMG/M metagenome (GOLD analysis project Ga0207700, IMG submission 184348) | Corn, switchgrass and miscanthus rhizosphere microbial communities from Kellogg Biological Station, Michigan, USA - LAR L8-2 metaG... | ecosystem: Host-associated > Plants > Roots >...
GTTGGCCACCACGATCGGGATCGTGCAGCCGCTGCCGTCGTGGGTGGCCAGGTCGGCGTCGAGCCGGGAGGCCACCGCCGACCGGCCCGGCACCATGAACACGTCGCTGTAGGTCAGGTCGTGAGCCGGGACCTCACCGTGAAGGAATCGCACGTATCGATTGTGCCTTCCCGGCCGCACCGGCCAGGCCGCGCCCGGGCCGGCCTATGCTGCTCCCCGTGAGCGATCCGCGGCCGGCTGCGAGCGGCCCGCAGCGCACACTGCGCCTGGGCCGGCTGACGGTACCCCCCGGGTCGTTCGCGGTCATGGCCGTGGTCAACCGGACGCCCGACTCCTTTTTCGACCGCGGCGCCACCTACGAGTTCGGCGCGGCCCTGGACGCCGCGAGCCAGGCGGTGGCCGACGGTACCGACATCATCGACATCGGCGGGGTGAAGGCGGGTGAGGGCGACGAGGTCAGCGTGACGGAGGAGATCCGCCGGGTGGCCGGGCTGGTGGCCGCGGTGCGCGAGCGCCACCCCGGCGTGGCGATCAGCGTTGACACCTGGCGGGCCGAGGTCGGCCGGGTCGTGGCCGACGCGGGCGCGGATCTGCTCAATGACGCCTGGGGCGGCGTAGATCCGCGGCTGGCTATGGTGGCCGCGGACCGCGGGCTGGGCCTGGTCTGCTCGCACGCCGGCGGTCTGGCCCCGCGCACCCGGTCGCGGCGCCCCCGTTACGGCGACGTGGTGGCCGAGGTGACCGGGTACGTCACCCGGCAGGCGGAGCGGGCGGTGGCGGCCGGGGTGCGGCCGGACGCCATCCTCATCGACCCGGCGCACGACTTCGGCAAGGACACCCGGCACTCGCTGCAGCTGACCCGCCGGCTCGACGTGCTCGTGGCTACCGGCTGGCCGGTCCTGGTCGCGGTGTCCAACAAGGACTTCGTCGGGGAGACGCTCGGCCTGCCGCTGACCGAGCGGGCGGAGGGAACGATCGCGGCGCTGGCGATCTGCGCGTGGCAGGGCGGCCGGGTGTTCCGGGTGCATGACGTGCCCGCGGCCCGGCAGGCCCTGGAGGCTGTCGCCCTGGTCCGGGACGGCCCGGTGCGGTCCGGCTAGTTCCTGAAGGCGGCGAAGATGATCGCCGAGATCCGGTCGATCATCTCCTCCCTGGGCAGCTTGACCCCGACGCTGAACAGGGAGTTCACCCGCTCCAGCATCAGCAGGCAGGCGACCGCGGTCAGCTCGGCGTGCTCGGCGCGCTCGGCGTCGCGCGGCGCGGCGGTCATGCCGGTGGTCATCGCTTCGGCGAGGCGGAACATCAGCTGGAGCCCGTCGCTCCACATGTCGTCGCCGATCACCTCGGCCTGGGTGAGCACCCGCAGCACCGGCGCGTGCGCGGCGTAGGTGTCGCAGAACCTCTCCACCCAGGCGCGCAGCGCGGTCCGGCCGGCGTCGTTGGGGGTGACCACCGGAAACTCGTCCGTGATCGCTCCCATTTCGTCCAGCACGTCTCGCAGCAGCACGCGGAACAGGTCTTCCTTGTTCTTGAAGTACAAGTAGAACGTGCCGTGCGAGGTCCTGGCCCGCCGGACGACGTCGTCTACCCGGACCGCCTGCAACCCGTTCTGGTCGAACTCCGCCATGCCGGCGTCGAGCAGCCTGCGCATGGTCTGCCTACCCTGCGCGCCGAGCTCGCGTTCCTGCGCCGGGATGCCGCCTCGGTGCGACAGCCGCTCCTGGCTGGCGTCCTGCGCCGCGGGCCCGCGCCTGGAGTCGGAATTCATAACCGCGAGGGTAGCTTGTCCGGCGACGGCGCAGGGCCATATCCCCTTCTCGTGGGGCTCGCGTCGCCCGCAGTGACCCGTGATGTCACCGCAGCCGCCTGGCTCCGATCAGCCCCGCGGTCAGCGCCGCGGTCCCGCAGGCCAGGGCGAACACGTAACCCCAGTGCGCGCCGTGCGCGTCGATGATCCGCCCGGCGACCGGGGGACCGACAGCGAGGCCGACGCCGATCGCCGTGGACAGCAGCGTCATCCCCTCGGTCAGCAGGCGGCGCGGCACCTTACGCTCGATCAGGCTGAACCCCCCGATCAGCGTGGGCGCGATGGACAGCCCGGAGAAGAAGATCACGCCGAACAGGACAGGCACGCTGGGCAGCGCCCACAGCGGGGCCACGCCGAGCACCATGCCGGCCAGCGTGATGAGGAAGCGGCGGTGCAGCGGCGCCTGCCACCGCCGGGCGCCGTACCACAGCCCGCCGGTGGCGCTGCCCAGGGCGTAGGTGCCGAGGATCAGGCCGGCCAGCGCCTTCTCGTGATGCTCGCTGGCGAACGCGACCGTGCTGACGTCCATCGTGCCGAACATCGCGCCCAGGCCGATGAAGACCACCATGAGCACGGGCACGCCCGCGGTGGTGAGCGCCCGGCCGCCCCGGTGCTGCCGCGGCATGGCCGGCGGCTCGGTGCCGCGCTGCACGATCAGCAGCAGGGTCCCGGTCACGGCCAGCACCGCGGCGACGGCGATCCCGGCCACCGGTACCACCTGTGTGGCCAGGATCGTCACCAGGGCCGGCCCGGTGACGAAGATCAGCTCGTCGGCCACCGACTCGAACGAGAATGCGGTGTGCAGCAGCGGTGAGTCGCCGAGCAGGGCGCTCCACCTCGAGCGCACCACCGAACCCAGGGACGGCAGCGTGGACATGAACATCGCGGCGGTCACGAACAGCGTCCACAGCGGCGCGCTCAGCTGGGCGCAGAGGATGAACGCGACCGAGCTGGCCGCGAACGCGACGATGAGCGGACGCAGCACCCGGCCCTGGCCGAAACGGTCCATAAGCCTGCCGACCTGCGGCGCGACGAACGCGTAGCAGAGCGAACCGGTGGCCGAGACGGCGCCCGCGATCGCGTACTTGCCGGTCCCGGCCGACACGACCAGGATCACGCCGAGGCCGACCATGGCCATCGGCATGCGCCCCAGGAAGCACGCGGCAGAGAAACGGCGGGCGCCGGGGATGCGGAAGATTTCCAGGTACCGGCTGGCCCGGATACGGTCCGCAACCCCCGCCCGCGGCCGGGCGCGCTCGGTACGAACCTCCGTCACGTGAGCCAACCTCCAGCCACACCCTAACGGGGCACGTCAATCAAATATTTCGGGCCGGGCCGCGTCGCGCTGGCGTCCCCGGCTGGGCCGGATGGGCCCGCTGGCGGCTTCGGCAGGTTCAGATAGGGCCTCCGCCATCCGGCCCGGGCCGGATATTGTGTGGCCTATGGTGGTTGTGCTGTGAGTCGATTCGTTCCGCCCAGAGCCTCCGCTGTGCTTGTTGCTGCCGCCACGGCGCTCGGCAGCGCGGGGGGTATGGTCCTGGCCGGCACCGCGCAGGCGGCCGTCCGGCCCGCGGCCGCGCGCACCGGACCGGTGGCCGCGCACCTCACCAGTGCCTGGCTGCCGCCGCCTCCGGGTAATTCCGCACCGGCCGCGCCGGCCGCCAAGTCATCCGCCCAGCTCTCGGATCCGCTGCATCAGGTGGTGCTGCCCGACCTGTTCGCGGTCGCCCCCCACGGCGTCTCTGCCGCCCAGTTCGGCAAGCTCAGCAAGCTGCGCTATGTCCGCGACCTCACCGCCGTCGATGGCGGAGGGGTGAAGATCAAGGGTCACATCGTCAGCACGATCGGCGTGAACACCGGGGTCTTCCGGTCCTGGACGCCACCGGAAACGGCCAGCGACCAGCGCGTCTGGACCGCGCTGGTCCGGGGCGAGCTGATGACCACCGCAGAGTCGGGCAAGAAGCTGGGCCTGCGCCGCGGGAAGAGTTACCGGGTCGCGGGGGCCACCCAAGCCGACATCACGTCAGGCGGGACCGCAGCTTTCGGCATCCCGGGCGTGGACGCGGTCGTCAACAGCCGGAATTCCCGCAGCCTGGGGCTCCTGCCCCGGATCGGCGTCCTGCTCAGCGCGCCCGGAGCGAACCTGGTCAAGCTGGAAGCCCATGTACGTGCCGTGCTTGGCCGGGGGGTCAAGTTCGTCGACCTGCGTGCGCCGACCGTCGACCTGCGCCCGCCCAAGCAGGCCTTCCACGTGCCGCGGCCGGTCGATACCCAGCTGACCACCAGCCGGCCCAGTAACTACCTGGAGCTCTTCCAGCAGTCCGCCAAGCTCTACTGCCCAGGGCTGTCCTGGACGGTGCTGGCCGCCATCGGCCAGATCGAGAGCGCCGATGGACAGAACACAGGCCCGTCGTCAGCGGGCGCGCTCGGGCCGATGCAGTTCCTGCCGTCCACCTGGGCCCGCTGGGGGATCACCGCCACCGCGTTTGGCCAGACCGGGCCGCCCGACATCAACAATCCCTACGACGCGGTGCCCTCCGCCGCCCGCTACCTGTGTTCCTACGGAGCCGCACAGGGTGGGGCCGCGTTGTCCCGCGCTGTCTATGGCTACAATCACGCGGCGTGGTACGTGGCCGAGGTGCTCGCGCTCGCTCACGAGTACGCGCAGGAGTACGGCTGATTCCCTTTCGTCTCATGGCCTACATGGCCTAGCGCATGTCGGCCTACGACGCGTTCCTGCTGGTCTCGTTCGGCGGCCCGGAGGGTCCCGCCGATGTGATGCCGTTCCTGGAGAACGTGACTCGCGGTCGCCGGATCCCGCGTGAGCGGCTGGCCGAAGTGGCCGAGCACTACTACGCGTTCGGCGGCGTGAGCCCGATCAACCAGCAATGCCGGCACCTGCTGGCCGCGGTCGAGAAGGACTTCGCGGCCGCCGGGCTGAACCTGCCGGTCTACTGGGGCAACCGGAACTGGCATCCGATGCTCACCGACACGGTCGCCGCGATGACCGCCGCCGGCGTCCGGCACGCCCTCGCTTTCGTCACCTCCGCGTACGGGTCATACTCCAGTTGCCGGCAGTACCTCGACGACATCGAGCAGGCCTGCGCCCGGGCCGGGGCCGCCGCACCCCGGATCGACAAGATCCGGCACTACTTCAACCATCCGGGGTTCGTCGGCCCGCTGGCCGACGCCGCGCGCGCCGCGATCGAGCGGCTGCCGCAGCCGGTCCGGGCCGGGGCGCACCTTGTCTTCACCGCGCACAGCATCCCCGAGGCGATGGCCGCGGCCAGCGGACCGCCCGGCGACCGCCCGCCGCCAGGGCGGTACGTCAGCCAGCTCACGGAGGCCGCGCGGCTGGTCGCGGAGCGGACCGGCGAGCACCCGTGGCGCCTGGTCTATCAGAGCCGCAGCGGGCCGCCCGCCCAGCCGTGGCTAGGTCCGGATGTGCGCGACTACCTGGCCGAACTGGCCGCAGCCGGCGCGCCCGCTGCCGTGCTGGTCCCGGTTGGCTTCGTCTCCGACCATATGGAGGTCCGGCACGACCTGGACGTGGAGGCGGCCGAAACGGCGGCGAGGCTCGGGCTGCCGGTGCAGCGGGCGGCCACGCCGGGCGCTGACCCCAGGTTCGTATCCATGATCACCGAACTGGTGCGGGAGCGGCTGGACGGCACCGCGCCGGTCGCGCTCGGCCGCCTCGGCCCGGCCGCCGATGCCTGCCCCGCGGACTGCTGCCGCCCCCTGACCCCGGTCTCGACGTGAACCAGGCCAGCCCGGACCCGGGCCGGCTGCTCGACCTGGCCGAGGCCGCGGCGCGGGAGGCCGCGAGCATGCTCGCGGCCCGGCGTTCGGCCGGCCGGCCAGGCGTGGTGGCCACCAAGTCCAGCCCGACCGACGTGGTGACCGAGGCGGACCGCACCGCCGAAACCATGATCATCGAGCGCATCCGGGCCGATCGGCCGGGCGACGCGTTCCTCGGCGAGGAGGGCGGCCAGAGCGACGCTTCGGCGGGCTCGGAGGCCGGTCTGGTCGTGCGGTGGATCATCGATCCGCTCGATGGGACGGTCAACTACCTCTACGGCCTGCCCGACTTCGCGGTCAGCATCGCCGCCGAGGTCGACGGCGAGATCGTGGCCGGCGTGGTGCACATGCCCGAGCGCGGCGAGGTGTTCACCGCGGTGACCAGGGGCGGTGCGTGGCTGCGCGCGGCCGGCCGGCCGCCAGAGCCGATGCGCTGCAACAGCGGCGTCCCGCTGGCCCGTGCGCTGGTGGCCACCGGGTTCGGCTATGCTGCGCCGCGCCGCCGCGTACAGGGTGAGGTGGTGGCCGCCTTGCTGCCGCTGGTGCGGGACATCAGGCGAGCCGGCAGCGCCGCGGTCGACCTGTGCTCGCTCGCGGCCGGCCGGGTGGACGCGTACTACGAGCGCGGGGTGAACTACTGGGACATCGCCGCCGGCGGCCTGATCGCCCGCGAGGCAGGCGCTACCATGGGCGGGCTGTTCGGCCGCCCGGCCGGCCCGGATCTGACGGTCGCGGCCGGTCCCGGCCTGTTCGACGAGCTGACCGGCCAGCTGGCGAGGCTCAATCCGCTGCGGGACGGGTAACCAGTGACCTACTCCCGGGTATCAGGTGTGTGACCTGGGAGCACAGGGAAATGAATCGCCTGTTGGCCGGGTTGTGTGTACGCGGCGAGAGAACATGGGAGAATTCGCCGCCTGAATCGGGCACAACTACGGCCTCCCGAGCGTTACACCCGCGCGACGAAGATGAAGAAGGGGAGTGAGTCGGATGGCCACCGACTACGACAGCCCACGTAAGACTGACGAGGACATCACCGAAGACAGCCTGCAGGAACTCCAGGCCCGCCGGATGGATAAGTCATCGAGCACGATAGACGTCGACCCCGATGACGTGGCGGAGTCACTTGAGCTCCCCGGGGCCGACCTGTCCAACGAGGAGCTTTCGTTCCGGGTAATCCCGCGGCAGGCGGACGAGTTCACTTGTTCGCGCTGCTTCCTGGTGCATCACCGGAGCCAGCTCGCTGAGGACAGGAAGGGAAAGCTCGTCTGCCGGGAGTGCGCGGCCTGACTCTGGTACGCGCGCGATGGACGCGGTAACGCTGGGGCAGGCCGGCCCGGAAGTATCCCGGGCCGGCCTTGGCCTTATGGGCATGTCTGGCGTCTACGGCCCGGCGGACCGGGCCGAGAGCATTGCGACGATTCACGCCGCGCTCGACGCCGGGATTACCCTGCTCGACACCGGTGACTTCTACGGCATGGGACACAGCGAGCTGCTGCTGGCCGAGGCGCTGCGCGGTGTCCGCCGGGACAATGCGTTCATCCAGGTGAAGTTCGGTGCGCAGCGCGACCCTAGGGGGGCGTTCCTCGGATATGACGCCAGCCCCGCGGCGGTCAAGACCGCGCTGGCGTACTCGCTGCAGCGGCTCGGCACGGACTACATCGACCTGTACCAGCCGGCCAGGCTGGATCCCGACGTCCCCATCGAGGACACCGTCGGGGCGATCGCCGAGATGGTGACCGCCGGATACGTCAGGTACATCGGCCTGTCCGAGATGGGCCCGAAGACGATCAGGCGCGCTCACGCGGTGCGCCCCATCGCCGCCCTGCAGATTGAATACTCGCTGATGAGCCGGGGGATCGAGGCCGAGATCCTGCCCACCGTACGCGAACTTGGCCTGTCGGTGACCGCATACGGCGTGCTGTCGCGGGGGCTGCTGTCCGGCGGCACCGCGCGAGACATCACCACGAGCGACCCCCGCACCCGGTTCCCGCGCTTCGCCGGCGAGAACCTGCCCCGGAACCTGGCCCTGCTCGACGCGCTCGAGGGAATCGCCGCCGAGCGGGGCGTGACCGCGGCTCAGCTCGCGATCGCCTGGGTATGCTCCCGGGGCGACGACATCATCCCCCTCATCGGCACCAAGCGGCGGGACCGGCTGGCCGAGGCGCTCGTCGGCGTCGGCCTCACGCTCGCCGCGAGCGAGATCGCGGCCATCGAGGCGGCCGTCCCGGCCGGCCAGGTGGCGGGCGATCGCTACGACGCGGGGGGCATGGGCACCCTGGACAGCGAGCGCTGAGGCACCGGTAGCGGCTGCCGCGGTGACCGTCGCGGGTTACGGCTCTTCCAGGTGGACCAGGCCGACCTCGACCACCCGCTGCGGATTGCGGGCGTACAGGTAGATCAGGTAGATCACGCCGAGCACCATCCACCCGGCGACGCCCGGGCCCATGTAAGACACCGGCGCTTTGAGCGGGGCGACGAAGGAGAAGGCCTTGATGCCCGCGGCCGTCAGCCAGGCCGGAACGAACGCGGCGATGCCCAGCAGCGGAATGATCAGGTGCAACAGCGGATTCCAACGGGTCCGCCGCCGGGCGAAATACCCGATGCAGGCCACGTTCATCAGGATGTAGATCGCGGCCAGGACGATCACGATGCCGGTGCCGACCATGAAGAACGCGGTCATCGGGTCGTAGCCGAGCCCGAGGCCGAGCGTCACCGCGACCGTGACCACGAACGCGGCCAGGATGGCCAGGGCGGGGGAGCGGTGCCGGGGATGCACCAGCGCCAGGAAGCGCGGGAAGGCGCCGATCCGGCCCATCGCGTAGGCGGTACGGCTGGACACGTTCACCCCGGCGTTGGCGTTGGCGATGGTGGAGTTCACGATCGCGAGGAACACGAAGAACCAGAAGATGCCGTACAGGCTCCGGGCCATTCCCTCCCACGAGTTGGGGCCTGAGCCGCTGAAGCTGGTGAACTTGCCCGGGCCGAATGCGACATCGGCCGCGTAGGTGGTGAAGATGTACAGCGCGCCGATGAGCAGCGTGGCCAGCAGCACCGCCCGGGGGATCGTCTTCCTCGGGTTGCGTGCTTCCTCGGCCAGCGGGGCCGCTCCCTCGAAGCCGCCAAAGGCGAGCACGGTATAGACCGACCCGCCGATCACGCCGGCGATGCCGCGGAACCCGCTCGGCGTGTACTTGGTGCCGAAGACCGACCAGGTGTTGCTGCTGCCGGCGTGCACGACCAGGAACACGGCGAGCACGAGGAACACGCCGATCTCGAACAGCCCGAGGACCGTGCCCAGGCGGGCCGACGTGCGGATGCCGTAGAACCCGGCGGCCAGCACGATCAGCGCGCCCAGGATCGCCCACGGCCACCACAGGTTCGCCGGGTAGGAGTGCCATTCGGAGTTGATGGTGGAGGCCGTGGTAAAGCCCAGCTGCAGCAGCACGAGCGGCGGTATCAGCGCGCCGACCAGGACATACCCCCACGCGACGAGGAAGCCGGCCCCCGGGTGGATGCCCCGGGCCGCGTACGTGGCCAGCGACCCGGCGGCCGGCATCTGCGCGGCTAGCAACCCGATGCTGGACGCGCAAAGCAGGCACGCGATCAGCGCGAACACCACCGACAGCGGGAGTGACCCGCCCGCGAAGGCCACCCCGGCCGGGATCGAGGCCGCGATCGCCGCCCCCGGCGCCATGTCGGTGATGCTCTGAAACAGGACCTCGCGTAGTCCGATGGCTCCCCGCCGCAGTCCGGGCGCCTGCTGCGTGGTCGCTTCTGCCTGTGGTCTGGTCGTCATCTCGGCTCCCGCCGGTTACCCGCGCCGGTGCTGTCGCGAAGATCATCTCACGGCTGGCGCCCGTTCGGGCAGGCCCGCGACGCGCGCCGCGCCGTGGGGTTCCGCCGCTGCGGCGCGCCCTCTACGATGCGACTGACCCCGAACTGGTGAGGTGATGGCGATGCCAGGAAGGACCGACGGTCCCGGCGCCGATCCTGATGCCCGGGCTCGGGCTGACGCTCGTGGCCGCGCCCCCGGATCCCAGGACGAAGTGCGGCGCAGGCTCGCTGACCTGCCCGCGAGCCACCCCTCCTCGCCGCGGTACCGGGGCCGGCGGCCGGACGGGGACCACGACGAGCCCGCGGCCGGGACGCCCGGGCGTCGCCGGGGTGAGCGGCGGGAGCCGGGTGACCGGGATGAGGCGGCGCAAGACCGGCGAGCGCCAGGGCCGGGCGAGGCGGCCGGGGGAGCGGCCGCCGTGGCAGCCCGGCTGATCCGCGGCGGCCAGCCTCGGACGCCGGAGCAGGACGCGAAGGACCGCAGGGCGGACGACGCGCTGTGGGCCCGGGCCGCGGCGCTGCACGCGGCCGCGCAGGCCCGTCGGCGGGCTCGGGGGACGGCGTCACCCTCCTACCCGTCGGCGCCGTCCAACCCGCTGGCCCGGCGCGAGCCGTTCCGGCCCTGGTTCACCGCCAGCGGCGAGGACGAGCTGTGGCTGAACGCGGAGGGGACCGCGGATCCGTGGTTCGCCGACGGGGGCGGCGAGAACAAGCGGTGAGCCGGGTCAGTCCCGGCTGAAGGTGGCCGGGTCCGGCTGCTGGGTGGGCAGCGACACCTGGGCCGTGATGTCGGCGGCTAGCCGGAGGTTATCGCCGTCGGCCAGCCTGACATCGACCCCAGGGAGCACCCGGTCCTCGTTGACCCAGGTGCCGTTGGTGGAATGCTCATCCCGCACGGTGGCGTGCCCGGCGTCGTCGACCGAGACTGTCGCGTGCCGCCGCGAGACGTTCTCGAACCTGGCGAAGGCCGCGGCGACCAGCGACTCCTGCGGGTCCCGGCCGAGCAGCAGCGACGTTCCCGCGGGAACGTCCACGTTGCCGGTGGGGAAGGTCAGGCGCAGCACGACGGGGGAGATATGCCCTTGCGTCTGGGGCAGCGGTTGCCTGCAGTGCGCGCAGACGAGATCGGCGGGATCGGCGACCGGGGTGCCGCAGTTCGGGCAGGCGCGGGTGATGCGGTCGCGCCTGACCTGCTCTTGCATGAGAGTGGGCGGGGTGGACTGGTCCTCATCCCGCGCGTCGGGCCTGGGCAGGTTGGCGCCGCAGGTGAAGCAGATGAGATCGTCCTGCTGGACCGCCTTGCCACAGTCCGGGCAGGTCAAGGTCGGCATGTGTCCTCCACGACGGATGGTCTCGCGCGAGAGCTTCAGGTCCCCTGGCGGGCGGCGAGGCAGAGGCCGCGCAGAGGCCCTGACGGCACCCTACGCCACCGGGGAGTGCACGGTAGCCACCCGCGTACGATGGGCGCTCACGAGGCTGCGAGGGGCAACATGATCAGCTACGAGCTCGACGATGAGCACGCAGAACTTCGCCGCACCGTCGAGGAATTCGCCCGCGACGTGGTGGCGCCGGTTATCGGCGGATACTACGAGCGCGGCGAGTTCCCCTACGAGATCGTGTCCCGGATGGGCAAGCTGGGGCTGTTCGGGCTGCCGTTCCCTGAGGAGTTCGGCGGGATGGGCGGCGACCACTTCGCGCTCTGCCTGGCTATCGAGGAACTGGCCAGGGTGGACTCCTCGGTGGCCATCACGCTGGAGGCCGCGGTTTGTCTCGGCGCGATGCCGATCTACGAGTTCGGGACCGACGAGCAGCGCGCAAAGTGGCTGCCTGACCTGTGCTCGGGGGCCCGACTGGCCGCGTTCGGGTTGACCGAGCCCGGCGGCGGGTCGGACATCCGCGGCGGGATGCGCACGGTCGCCCGGCTGGACGGCGGCGAGTGGGTCATCGACGGCAGCAAGGCGTTCATCACCAACGCCGGGACCTCCATCACGTCCGTGGTCACGCCGCTGGCGATCACCGGAACCCATGCGAACGGGTCCAAGGAGATATCCGCGATCATCGTGTCGGCTGATACCCCTGGGTTCACCGTGGGTCAGGAATACTCCAAGGTCGGCTGGTGCGCGTCCGACACCCGTGAACTCTCGTTCAGCTCCTGCCGGGTGCCCGAGGGCAACCTGCTCGGCGGCGAGCGCGGGCGCGGCTATGCGCAGTTCATGCAGATCCTGGACGGGGGCAGAATCGCTATCGCATCGCTGGCCGTCGGCCTGGCCCAGGGCTGCGTGGACGAATGCCTGCGGTACACCGCGGAGCGGACCGCCTTCGGCCATCATCTGGGTAGCTACCAGGCCATTCAGTTCAAGATCGCGGACATGGAGGCGCGGGTGCATGCCGCGCGCCTCGCCTGGTACGACGCTGCAGCGCGCCTGGTGGCCGGCCAGCCAGTCAAGAAGCAGGCGGCGATCACCAAGCTGACCGCCTCGAACGCGGCCATGGCCAATGCGCGAGACGCGACACAGATCTTCGGCGGCTATGGGTTCATGAACGAGTTCCCCGTGGCACGCTTCTACCGCGACGCCAAGGTGCTCGAAATCGGAGAGGGCACCTCAGAGGTCCAGCGCATGATCATTGCACGAGAACTCGGGCTGGGCGGGTAGCTCGGCAGTCCCTTCCTTCCGGTGTCCGGGAACTCAATGTCCTTGAGAAACGGGCGTTCTGCGGTGCCCGGTCGATATGCTGGGCCGCCGGTTGATGCCGTCCGATGAGGGACTCTTGGCGTTGCCCGGCGGCCGGGCCGACAATGTTCGATGCGGATCAAACTAGCCGCGCACTTACAGCGAAACTCCTTCACCGGCCGCGTCGACACCAAGGGGCTGAAGGCGTACTCACATTGCGTCAACCGGGCGTCATTTGCAACGCAGTGCGCTGAGCGATCGTGATCGGCCCGTGATCGCGACCTGGCCGGATGTCATTGCCCGCCGGTCGCTGAATCTAGTCCCGCTGGAATCGCCACAGGCCGGGGCTGAAGCCTGAGCCGCCGGAATTACTCCAGATAGCCTCCTGGCGACTACTATCTGAGACGTCAGGATTCCGCTCCGCAATATGCGGGCCCGAGTCGGCCCGGGGGAGTATTGAACACGACCGGCACAGGAGCGGAGGGCCCCGCCCGCAGGCCCAATCCGGGCGCAGGTCACGTCGACGAATCCCTGGCATCACGCCAAGGCTTCATGCCGTCACTCCGGCAGTGTGGGGCTGCCCGGGCGACCCCGGGTTCGAGGCGGATCCCGGCCCTGTCGCCGTAAACCCGCAACACCATGTGGGTCACGATCCGGGTAGCGCATCGGTTTGGCAGCGTTCTGCCCGGGCCTGGCGCCGCTAGGGGTGGCAGCAGCCGGCTGAGGAGGATTGGGAGCCAGCCCGGGCTGAACCATCTGGCCGCCGTCGGCGCCGAACGTGGCCGCGGGTGATCGCGGTGATCGGAATCGCAGCTCTGGCGGCTGCGGCGCTTCTCACCCTCGGGCGCAGCCACGCTCCCCGCAGGGCAGCCGCGCTCAGCCAGTACCCGCCGGCCCAGTTGGCGGGTGCTGCTTTCGGCACCAACCCCAGGCAACCGGGCCGCGGCATCTTCCAGACGGTCAACGCGGTGGCCGCATCGGACGCGACCGTCGTGGCTGCCGGGTCGCAGGCAGGGCAGTGGATCCCCAGAGCCGAATTCCTCGTCTCAACCGATAGCGGGCGCAACTGGCAGCTGGCGCCAGTGCGCGGACCGGGCGGGGTGTTTCCCCCCCGGGCTGATGTTTCCCCTGCTCGTCGCCGGCCCGGACCCAGCCAGCGGACGGAGAGGCTGGGTGGCGCTCGGTAAGAGTGCCACCTGGACAAGCCCGGACGGCAGGGCCTGGACGCTGGTACCAGGGCCGGGAATCGGCCCACTGAGGGGCGGAGGCCATGTCGCCGGCCTAGCCCAGACTCCCCGCGGCTTCCTTGCTATCGGGTATCACGTATCCCCGCTTGGCCGGCACAAGATCAGCCCGCTCGCATGGACCTCCGTGAACGGATTGCACTGGCAGCGGCTGAACAGATACAGCCTGCATCTGCCCACCCAGCGGGGCGCGCAAGTGCTCCGGATCAATCACGTGGCCGCACGGGGCGGCGACATAGTCATCACTGGCGCCGTCGTCACCACGAGACTTGTCCGGGCCAGGCGCGGCACGGTGAAGCACCTGACGACCACCTTCTCCGACGCGATCTGGCACAGCGTCAACGGCGGCGTCAACTGGGAACGCGCACATCCGCCGGCCGGCAGCACCGCGGCCGGCGGGTTCGACGGCGTGGCCGCCACCAGCACCGGGTTCGTTGCGATCCAGTCAGCTGCTGGCAGCAAGACCGGGCCGGCAGCCGTCGCGTATATCTCCCCCGGCGGTGCCTACTGGAACAAGGCAGCCGCGGTCGCCGCCGCAAAGCAGGACGACTTCCACGTGACGGCCGTCGGCGGCAGTGACCAGGGCGTCGTGGTCGCGGGCCAGATCGCCGGGGGCACCAAGGCTGCATACGTCAGTGCCGACGGCCGCTCCTGGAAACGCGTGGCGAACCTAGGCAGTTCCCGAGAATCGCTGGCCGGGGCCACAGTGACCACCGGCGAAACCGTGGCCGCAGGCGGAGCCGCTGCGGCCACCGCCGACGGCCAGCAGCCCTACCTCGTTCTGGCCGGTACGCGCGCGGCGCAGGTCAGCTTCGGTGCCATCGCCGGGACGACAGGTCCCGCCCTCGGCATCCACGGCATCGCCGCGGCCCGCCGCGCGCTTGTGGCGGTCGGTACCGCGAATGGAGCGCCCGCCATCTGGACGGCGGCCCGCCCGGGCCGCTGGACGAGGGTCAGTTTCGCCGCGCTCGACCGCCCGGCCTGGGCACCCTAGCCAGCGTGACACGCGGGGCTCGGGGCTGGGCCGCGGTCGGCACGGCAGCCGCCGGGGCGACCGGCCGCCCCGTGGTCGTCACCTCGGCGAATGGATCAGTCTGGCAGGCAGCGGACGGCGAGGCCGCGTTCGCCGGCCGGGGCGCCAGATCGCGGCAGGCCGGGCGGGCTACGTCATCGTCGGCAGGCAGGCCATCCCGGCGCGGACGATCACGCAAGCCAAGGTCGTGCGCAAGGGTAAGCACGTGACCAGGCGAGTGACCCGGCACGTCATCCCCGGCCGGACAATCGCCGCGGCCTGGTGGTCGGCCGGGCTGACCGGCTGGGTTAGGGCGGCGGGCGGCAGCGGCCTGGACGGTCCCGGTACCAGGCAGATGCTGGGGGTGGCCTCCGGGGGGCCGGGGTTCGTGGCAGTCGGTTCGGCCGGCCAGAGCCCTGCGGCATGGACCACATCCGATGGCAAGCGATGGCGGCTGATCAGCTTGCCGATCCCGGCCGGGGCGACTTCCGCCGTGTTGCAGGAGGTTGCGGCGCCGCAGAACGTGAGCGTCGCCACGGGCACCGCGTCTAGTCACACTGGTACCGTGCCGTTGGCCGAGTTCTCCGATGACGGCGGGAGTACCTGGCACCAGACGCCGATGGGCGGACCAGGCGGGGCGGTCACTATCACTGCGCTGACCACGGCGGGCCGCGGTTTCGAGGCGGCCGGGACCGTCGGCCACCCGGGCAACCAGCAAGTTGTCATCTGGTCATCCCGCAACGGCGCTACGTGGACAGCCCGCAAGCCGGCTGGAACCGGGCTCAACAGTCCCGGCCAGCAGGCAATCACCGCGCTCGCGGCGTATGGGTCGACCCTGACAGGGGTCGGCTATCTGGCCACGCCGGCGGGCGAGGAGGCTACTGTGTGGAAGGCAGCCGCGGCCTCGGGCTAAGTGAGGCCCCACCGGGTAGAGACGATCGCCAGCGACCGCCGCCAGAGTCAGGGAAACTATCCCATGACCACCAGTACGCCGAGCCCGCGTCAAGCCTCGGTAGGGGCTCTGTTTGGTGGCCGCCATTACGCGCATATAGCCGGGTTCTTGAACGCCGCGGGTACGCACCGCGAAACTATCGAACAGATCGCGTACATCCTGGCTGCCGACAACCCGCATTTCAACGCCGAGGTCTTCGGCCGCGAGGCTGGCCTGGAGAGTGCGCGCGAGAGCTACACCCAGGATGAGCTCAAGGCGAATCTGGTCACCGCCGCCGGGATCACGGAGCGGCTCGGCCTTCGTAGTGCCAAGAGGGTGGCGGACTGGAGGCAGCGCTACAGCGACTTCCCCGAACCATTCCTGGGGGGGACGCGGGACCGCGGCGGCCCAGGCGCGCGCCAGGCCTGGTACTTCTGGCCCGAGGTCGAGGCGTTTCTCGAACGTCACGAATTGCCCAAGCAACCGCGCGGCCGGCAGCCACCCCGCGCTGACGCCGGCCCAGGTGGCCGGTGCGAAGCGCATGGCCTAATCACCGGTCCGGTTTACGAACTCGCCCGGCGTCCGACTGCAAAGGGTCGTCGCTGGTGACTACGGCCCCGTGCGCCAGCCGAGGAAACTGGCCGCCAGCGATCCACTTCTGTGATCAGCTCGTTACCCGCCCGTTGCCCTGGCTTAGCAAGGTCGTTCCTCATCGCGGCGGCGGCTTCTCTCGCGTTGGCACGCGATCCGGCCGGGGACCGGCAGCTCGCGGTTAAACGGCAACTAGAGAGAACTTCAGAATCGGACATCTTGCGGACGTATCGCCGCAATCATGCGGTAAGGTGATCGACCGAATGCCACGATCCGTGGGCCAGCCTCCACCGGCTGCTCCTGGGACGCCGCTGCCGCGTGGCGGCGGGGTTAGCAGGCCATCCACCGGGTCATCATGACGTTGGAAGGAAGGAGAAGCCGGGGATGAGACCTCGACCTGCCCGGTTCCTGTCTCTCGCCGCTGCCCTCATAGCCACGGCGGCCGTCCTGGCTGCGTGCAGCAGTAGCGGCAGCAGCAGCAGCACGACGAGCACCGGCAGCAGCAAGTCACCGATCCTCATTGGGGCATCGCTGTCGCTAACCGGCGACTTCTCCTCTGACGGCCAAGCGTTCCAGCGCGGCTACCAGCTGTGGGCCAGCGATGTCAACAGCCACGGCGGCCTGCTCGGCCACCCGGTCAAGCTGGTGATCCTCAACGACGGGAGTTCGCCGACCACGGTGGTCTCCAACTACCAGAAGCTGATCACCGTCAATCACGTGGCGCTGACTTTCGGGCCGTTCTCGTCACTGCTCACCGCGCCGGCGGCCAACGTCACCGCTCGGTACCGCTACGCGATGATCATGGGCGCTGGGACGACGCCTGACGTCTTCGCGCTGAAGTCCAACCAGGCAGTCCACAACGTCTTCTCGGCCAGCCTGCCCGTCGCCGACTACATGGTGCCGTTCTACAACTGGATCAAGTCCCTGCCGCCGAGCCAGCGGCCGAAGACCGCGGCCTACCCGATGGCGAACGATCCATTCGCCGATCCGCCGGTGCAGACCGTGCAGAAGCTCTTTCAGCAGCTCGGGGTGAAGACCGTATACAGCAAGATCTTCCCCGCGGAAGTTTCCCATTACAAGCCAGTCGCGGACCAGGTGGCCGCGACCGGTGCCCAGATGGTGGTGCTCGGGTCCCCCGACATACCGACCGTGAGCGCGTTCATGCAAGCGTTCGAGCAGCAGAAGTACAACCCCAAGGTCTTCATCGCCGCGTCCGGACCAGACGGGGGCACGCAGTTCCTCGGCGCCGTGGGCAAGGCGAACGCGAACGGGATCATGGTGCCCAACGGCTGGTACGGCGCCTACAGCAACCCGCTGAGCGCCGTGATGGTGGAGGAGTACATCTCCAAGTACGGCGGTACCGCCTCGGACATCAACGCCGACGTCGCCGAGGCCTACTCGGTGGGAGAGCTCGCCGCGGACGCGGTCAAGGCAACCAAGAGCACCGATAATGCAAAGATCATCCATTATCTGCACAGCGGCGTCACTCTGAACACCGTGCAGGGGCCGGTAAAGATCGCGGCGGACGGGTCTAATCCCGACACTGCGGCGTTTATCTTCCAGTGGCAGAACGGCACGTACACCCAGGTGCTGCCGCCGCCGCCGACACCGGGTTCGCATAGGATCATCTTCCCCAAGCCGGCCTGGGGCCAGTGAGCAGGTCGCAGCCAGAGGGCGCGTAGCTGGAATGGGACGCCAAATCTACGAGGCGGTCATTGACGGCCTGCTGGTCGGTGCCGTCTACGGGTTGATGGCCGTCGGCCTGACGCTGATCTTCGGTGTGCTCGACATCATCAACATCGCCCAGGGCATCCTGGTGATCGTCGGCGCCTATCTCAGCTACGTGCTTTCGGTGCACCTGCACATCGACCTGTTCCTCGGCCTGTTCATCACGGTCCCGGCCATGTTCCTCATCGGCATCGCCATCTACTGGGTGTTTATCCGGCCGTTGCGGGGCGCCGAGCGCACCTCGATGTCGTTGCTGGCCACCTATGCGGTCGCGCTTATCATCGAGGGCGTCCTTTACTGGGTATTCACACCCGGCTACGTCCAGCTCAACGCCTGGTACGTGACCTCCAGCGTCCGGCTGTTCGGGTACTACCTGCCGTACATCTACCTGTTCGCGGGTGCGCTCGCCGTTGTCCTCGTCCTGGCCATCTATGCCGTCTTGTACCGGACCAGATTCGGGCGCAGCGTCCGCGCCACGGTGCAGGACCAGACCGCCGCCCGGCTTGTCGGGATCAACGTCAACCGGGTGGCGGCGCTCACCTTCGGCATCGGCGTGGCGGTAACCGCCGTAGGGGGCATGGTGTACGGCGCGACCAACGGCGGATTCAACCCCAACAGCGGGTACGACCTGATCTCCCGGTTGCTGGCCATCGTCATTCTCGGCGGTCTCGGGAGCATCGCCGGGGCGCTGGTGGCGTCGGTGTTCATGATCACAGTCGAGTCGGTCGTGGATATCTGGTCGCCGAACTGGGCCATCGTGGTGTTCTATGCTGCGCTTGTCATTGTCCTCATCGTCCGCCCGTCCGGCCTGCTGGGGCGGCCGCTGGCCAGGGAACAGTGAATGGCCGTCCAAGACGGTACGGGACTGATCGGCGGCCGGCTGGGGCTGCGGCCCGCCGCTGCATGGCGCGGCGGAGGGATCCTCGTACTGCTCGCCGCGGCTGCTGTGTTCCCGCTCGTGTTCACCAACCCGCTGGTGACGACGATCGGCGTGGACACGATGATCTTTGTCGGGGCGGCGTCTGCGTGGAACATCTTCTCCGGATACTCCGGCTACATCTCGCTAGCCCACGCGGTGTTTTTCGGCTGCGGTGCCTATACGGCTGCGATCGCGTCGAATGATTGGCAGCTGAACGGGAATGTCGTGTTCGCCACGCTGCCGCTGGCAGGCGTGATCGCGGCCGGCGTAGCCGTGCCGTTCGGCTTGGTCACGCTGCGCGTCCGGCGCCACACGTTCCTGGTGGTCACGATCGCCATCTTCTTCATCTTCCAGCTGATGGCCTACAACTTCTCGTTCACCGGCGGAACCAGCGGCCTCAGCGCGCCGTTCCTGAACTGGCTGCCGCAGAGCTACAACAACCCCTTCTACTACCTGGCGCTGGCCATCGCGGTGGCCACTTTCGCCCTGTCCTGGCTGATCCGCAGGTCCAGGTTCGGCCTGCAACTGCGCGCGATCCGCGACGACGAAGGGCGAACCAGGAGCCTTGGCGTCCCGGCCATGCGAGTCAAGCTGAGCGCACTCGTGATCTCCGCGTTCGTGATCGGCATGCTCGGTGCCCTGTGGTTCTACTTCATCGCGCAGGTGCTGCCAGAGTCCGGCTTCGACCCGGCATTCGACCTGTCCATCGCGCTGATGGCCTTCCTCGGCGGCCTGGGCACAGTGGCCGGTCCCGTCCTGGGGGCTCTGATCATCGAACCGGCGCAGCAGTATCTCACGCAGCAGTTTCCCAACGCTTTTCTCAGCCAGATCGCGCTCGGTGCGGTATTCCTGGCGGTGATAGCCCTGATGCCGCGGGGGCTGATTCCCACGGTCGCGGAGAGAATCACGTCGTGGCGGGCGAAACGCTCTAACCGCGTGCCTGCGGACGCCGATGTGGCCGGACCAGGCAAAGCTGTCCCGGCGGCTGAGCCCGGCCCGGCGGCCGACGCGTCCGCGCGGGAGAACTCGCGATGACTGCGCTGTTGCGGGTCGAGCATGTGTCCAAGTCGTTCGGCGGCGTGCACGCGCTCGATGGCTGCACCGTGGAGGTGGATGAGGGCACCATCACCGGCCTCATCGGGCCTAACGGCTCCGGCAAGACCACGCTGTTCAACGTCATCACCGGGTATGAGCGTGTCGACTCCGGCGACGTGTTCATGGGCGGCACGAAGATCACGAATGCGCCAGCTCAGCGGGCGTTTAGCCTGGGGATCGGCCGGACCTTCCAGCTCACCCGGATCTTCCCGCGGCTTACCGTCATGGAAAACATGCTTCTCGCTGCCCACCATCGAAGCCGCGGGCAAGGCCAGGCTGGCTCCCGGACGCGTAATCCGCTGGCCCGGGCGGGCGGGACGGCCGACCGGCGGCATGCCATGGAACTCCTTGAATTCACCGGGATCGCCGGGTACGCGACGGCCCTGGCCGGCACGCTGTCTTACGGACAGCGCAAGCTGCTCGAGCTTTCCTATGTGCTGGCCGCCGAGCCCGTCATCGTGCTCCTCGACGAGCCGGCCGGCGGCGTGAACCCCTCCCTCGTCAACCACATCTCCGGCAGGATCCGGGAGATGAACCGGCAGGGCACCACCTTTCTCGTTGTTGAGCACAACATGGAGTTCGTGATGGGCCTTTGCGACGCGGTCACCGTCCTTGATTACGGCACTGTCGTCGCCACCGGACCGCCGGAAATCATCAGGAATGATCCGCGGGTGCTCGACGCCTACCTCGGTATGGCGGAAGAAGACGATGACGCCTCCAGGGAGTGACCCGGTGCTCGTCGTCAGCCGCCTGGTGGCTGGCTACGGCGAAGGCGACGTACTCCATGATGTCTCACTCAGCGTGCCTCAAGGCGCCATCACCTGCGTTGTCGGGCCGAACGGCGCAGGCAAGTCGACGCTGCTCTCGGCGATCAGCGGGCTGCTGCGGCCGAGGCGCGGGAGTATCACCCTTCACGGCGAGTCGATCGTAGGCAAGGATCCTGGCGAGATCCTGAGCATGGGCGTCGTGCACGTGCCGCAGAACCACGGCTTGTTCCGCGAGATGACGGTCAGGGAAAACGTCGATCTTGGCGGGTACATCCTGAAAAACAGGACGCTCGTGGAGCGCAGGCGCGCGCATGTCGAAGAGATGTTCCCTGAGGTGGCCGGCTGGGCTAGGCAGAAAGCAGGCAGCCTTTCCGGAGGCCAGCAGCGTCTCGTCGAGTTCGCCCGCTGCCTGATGCTCGATCCGGCGCTGGTCATCCTGGATGAGCCTTCGATGGGGCTGGCTCCCAGAGTCCTCAAGACGGTGCTTGACGCGGTCCGCCTGATGAAGGCTCAGAAGAAAACGATCTTGCTTGTCGAACAGAATGCGCGGGCGGGCTTGCGGCTGTCGGACTATGGGGTTGTGCTGGAGAACGGGCGGGTGCGGATGACCGGAACCGGGCGGGAGGTCCTTGAGCATCCGGAGATCGGCGCCCTCTACCTTGGCGGCGCGGTGACCCCTGCCCAGGACGCTGGGCCCGGGAACGGCGCCGGGCGGATCATGGACAACCTCGCCCCGGACAACGGGGCAGTCTGAGGCTCAAGAATCCGGCCGCAGTCCACTGCGCACACGCGGTCAGTGGACTATCAAGGAGGAAACGTCAAACGCCTTGACCAGGACGCCAGCGTTGAACATCAGGTTCGCGACGCGCTGCAGGTTGTCGGCCGTCAGCGAGGTTGGGTACACCCCGATCGTGATCAGGGAAGCGTTTTGCATGGACATCCCCGGATAATGCGCGACCACGGCGCGCACAGGCCCGGGCAGCACGGCATTGGCTTGTGCTTGTTCCAGCGCGGACCGGAAATCCTGGACAGCCTCAGGATGCTCTTGGGCGAAGGACTGCACGGTGAAGTACCCAGACAACGGCAGGCTGTCCGTGGCGCCGCTGCAGGAGTCGAGCACCTCGATTGCGCCCAGGCTCTTTTCCGCGTCGAGAATATAGGGCTCCTGCGCCACTATGGCGTCCACCTTGTGACGCGCAAGAGCGCTGACCAGCTGGGCCGCCGGCAGGCTCACCCAGCGCACTTTGGTTAGGTCTACGCCCTCGCTCTGCAAGACCGACTGGGTGGCCATCATTTCGAGGCTGTACGGCTGGGCCGGCTGGCCGGGTACGGGCTTGACCACCGGGAGCACCTGCGGTTTCACAACCCCCACCGTCTTTCCGGCAAGGTCTTGCGGAGTGCTGATATGCGAACTCGGAGCCGCGAGCACCTCCATCACCCCGGGTGCCGCGTGATAGCCGTCAGCGACGACGCGCAGGCCCAGCTTCTTAGAGGTCGCCGCAGTGTAGAAGAAATCGGCATAGTCTCCTTCAGCGACGTCGACCTGGTGTTTCTTCAAGGCCTGAAGTTCAGCCTTCACCGACGGATAGGAAGCGATGGTGACCTTGAGGCCTTCCCTGCTGAACAGCCCGCCACTCTTGGCGGCGACGTAAAGGGGCGCGTCCTCCGCTCCAGGCGTCGCCGCGACCCTGATCGTGACCGTCCCGGCCGCGAATGTATCCGACGCCGTGCCGGAACTCTGACAGGCGACCGCAAGCAGCAGGGCTGCAATGGAGGCGAGCACAGCAAACGCGGTACGCGCTGGCCGGGCGAGCTTACGGCGCCGCGCCGCCGGTTCGAGCTTCATCAAACTCCCTCACGCACCCTAGGACATCAAGGCGTCCATGATGACGATCCGTACGGTTCCGGATACAGGTGACCTGGCCGGACGGTAGCCTACTGTGTCGTGCAGTGCCAGTACCGCAAGCGTCACGTTACATCGGCTTCTCAGGCGATTGGGTGCGAACGGTGCACTTTGACCGGTTACCAGCGGCTTGCCAAGGCACTGCGCTAAGCTCGCGGAGTCACCGCCCGGGAAGGGGTACGTCATGTCGTTTCCACCGCAAGGCCCAGATGCACGCGGGCCCGCTACGGTAGTTACGTAGGCGGTGCAAGGGCTGTGCAGTCCCGAACCGAGGACGATCGCCGTTCCACCGCCGAGGTCGCAGGTTCGTCGACCACCACTGGTGAACCCGACGGTCCCGCGTCGAGCTACGAGGCGCCCGGTGCCCACGATGGGCAGCATGGAGCCCTCCCGCGGACGAACGGTCAGAAGCCGGGCGGCCCAGGATCCCGCTTTGCGCTGAAGAACTGGCGTGTTCGCTCGCGGCTGTTGCTGCTCATCGTCATTCCGACCCTGACCGCGGTGGCGCTCGCCGGCGTCCATATCTACTCGTCGATCCAGACTGCCCAGGCCTATCAGCGGCTGGAGACGCAGGCAAAACTGGGCCAGCAGGTCATCTTCCTCACCCGGGACCTCGAGTACGAGCGGGACCAGACCGTTTTCTACATCGCGATGGGCGCGGCCGGAGGCCGGGCAGCCAGCCCGCAGGGGAGGGCTCTGCAGCTCGGGGTCGTTGAGCGGGCATTCAGCACGACCGATCAGGCTGCCGGGCAATTCCGCGGCCTGGCCCGGCAGATCGGCGGTTCCTACTCAACGCAGACCCAGCAGGCGCTCGCCACCGCGCGCACCGCACTCAGCGGGCTTCAAGACCTGCGCAACACCTCGACGGCCAGCCAGATCCCCGCGCTGGCCGTTACCCAGAAGTACACGCAGCTGATCGATGCGGTGCTGGCTCTCAATGACCAGATCGCCCAGGGCGCCGGCGACCCGACACTGGCCCAGACCGTCCACGTGCTCTCACTTGTCTCGGCCATGAGGGAGGACGCCTCGCAGCAACGAGCGATCCTGTCAGCTGCTCTACTCCAGGGCAGCTTCGGCGCTGGTCAGCTGGCCGCTTTGCAGGGTGCCGAGTCGGCGCAGCAGAGCAACCTGGCAGCATTCAATGTTGCCGCCAACGTCGGCCAGCAGCGGCTGTGGGATAACAGCGTGAACCGGTCGTTCGTCTACCTGACGAAATCCGAGGAGGTCCAAGCGCTCTCGCTCGCCAACGCCGGGACATCGCTTAGCAGCGACCCGACGTCGGCTGTGGACTGGTTCGGTGCGATGTCGAACACCATCGATTTCCAGATGGGCTCCGTAGAGCAGCACCTTGCCGCAGCCGCAACCTCGCGCGCCGCGACGTTGCGCAACAACGCCATAACGTCCGCCTTGATCGTCGGTGCGATCGTGGTGGTCATCCTGGCGCTGGCGCTGCTGGCTACGGTGGCGGTCGGCAGGTCCATGATCCGACCGCTGCGCAGGCTGCGCAGCGGCGCCCTTGACGTAGCCGGAAACCGGCTGCCTGAGGCCGTGCGCAGGATTAACGAGTCCGAAGGTGAGGAGATACCCCAGGACATCGTGCCGATCGATGTGAATTCCACCGACGAGATCGGTGAGGTGGCGCGCGCCTTCGACCAGGTGCATAAGGAGGCCATCGGACTGGCCGGCAACGAGGCGGCGCTGCGCGGGAACGTCAACGCCATGTTCGTCAACCTGTCCCGGCGCACCCAGTCCCTCGTGCAGCGGCAGATTGGCCTGATCGACGACCTGGAGCAGGGCGAGCAGGACGCCGATCGGCTCGGAAGCCTGTTCCGGCTGGACCATCTGGCCACCCGGATGCGCCGCAACTCGGAGAACTTGCTGGTGCTAGCCGGCCACGAGGCTTCGCAGCGCTGGAGCCAGCCCGTGGCCCTGGTCGACGTGCTGCGCGCCGCGGTGTCGGAGATCGAACAGTACGAGCGGATATCGCTCAACGTGCAACCGGGGATCTCGGTCCGCGGGCAGGTGGTCAACGACGTCGTCCACCTGCTGGCCGAGTTGCTTGAGAACGCCGCCTCGTTCTCCTCGGCCGAATCCCAGGTCAACGTGTCCGGGCACCTGCTCAACAGTGGCGGTGTCCTGCTCGACATCACTGATCAGGGTGTCGGCATGCCGGCCGACGAGATGAAGGACGCGAACTGGCGATTGGACAACCCGCCTGTGGTAGACGTCGCTGTCTCCAGGCGGATGGGCCTATTCGTGGTGGCTCGGCTAGCCTCCCGGCATGGGATCAGGGTGCGCTTGCGTCCCGGCCCCACAGCCGGCGGGCTGACTGCGCTCATCTGGCTGCCTGATGAAATCGTCACCTATGAGGCGTCCCCGGGGCCGTCCGGGCTGCATGGGGTTGGGGCCGACGATCCCAGCGTCATCATTTCCGGATACCCGCCGGTGAACGCAGGCTCCGACGGTTCGTGGAGAACCGCCGTGGCAGCAGCGCGGGTGCCACGGTTCAGCGCGAACGGCCCGGACGCCGAGGAAGGCCCTCCGGACGTTTCCGGCGACCGGCCGCTGCTCACTGGCAGCACGAACGGCCTCCGCACCGCTGCTCCGACCGATGACGCGGGACAGCCTGGCGAGACTGATCTCGGCGCAGCCGATCAGCCTGATCGCGGTCAGTGGGATGACAGCGGAGCGGTAAGCGACTCGGAGGCGCGGTTCGGCCTGGCTCCCCGAGCCCCCTCGTGGGCCCGGGATTCCGGAGTCGGCGATGTGGTTGTGCCGCCAGCGGTGAATGCCGGGGACAACCGGCTGCCCATCTTCGAATCGGTGGAGTCCGACTGGTTCCGTCGCGGAAGGCATGAGGCGATTTCCCCCATGTCGGGCCAGGCTGAAACTGCTTACCGACCGGCCGAGATCGCCAATGGCTGGAGTTCGCCGGCCGATGACGGCTGGCGGGCCGCAGAAGCGCTGGAAACACCGTCCGCGGCCGGCCTTACGCCAGCGGGCCTGCCAAGGCGCGTCCCGCAGGCAAACCTGGTGCCCGGCGGGGTAACCGAGCAGCAAGGTGCATACCAGGCTGCGCCCACGCGCTCAGCAGCGGTCACCAGGCAGCGGATGGCGAGCCTCCAGCGCGGCACCCGAGAAGGGCGCGCGGCGCTGCAGGGCGATGAGTCATCGGGAACCGAAAGTGAGGAAGACGCGTGAATCCAGTCCAGCCCATCAGGGACCTGAGCTGGCTGCTCACGAACTTCGTTGAGCGTGTGCCAGCAGTCGCTCACGCGATTGTCGTGTCGTCCGA
>Ga0207700_10000392_pt1 | contig 25595 bp, 9 predicted proteins | sample LARL82metaG_FD_184348 | JGI IMG/M metagenome (GOLD analysis project Ga0207700, IMG submission 184348) | Corn, switchgrass and miscanthus rhizosphere microbial communities from Kellogg Biological Station, Michigan, USA - LAR L8-2 metaG... | ecosystem: Host-associated > Plants > Roots >...
GACCGCGCTGTACCAGGCCCATGCCCTGGGCCTGATCCGGTTCGCCTATCTCATGCTCGGCGAGCGGCAGGCGGCCGAGGACGTGGTGCAGGAGGCGTTCGCCGGCCTGTACCGGCGCTGGGAGAAGTGGACCTGACCAACCGGGCTAATGACAGGAACGCCGATGACTTACATGATCGAGGCCGACGAGCTATGGGCGCCGGCTCTCAGGGCGGGCGGGTGACGACGCGGACGGCGCGGCAAGCGGCGTACGGCCAGTTGAGGAGGAGGTCGCGAACCGTGACCGGGTTATTCGCCGCCGGCACGACAGCGGCGTCCGACGTCGAGCCCGCGATGGCGAGGAACAGGACCACCTGATCCGTCGCGGGCACTCCGGGCGGGGACAGGTCCACGTCGATCGGCACGGCCCGGGGCAACCTGGCGTCCAGCTCGACCGCAAGCCGGTTGAGTGGCGCGCCCGCGCCACCGCCGGTCTTCGCGACGTTCCAGCCGACCGGGTCGGCTGGCGCACCGCCAGCGACAAGCCCCGCGACGAAGTCCGCCACGTCGCCGATCCCCGCACGGAGCAGCGGGTCAAGCGCCGGGCCGGACCGCCACAGGAGCACCGCGAACGCGCCGTTGGCCGGCACCGCCCGGGCGTCGCGGTGGTGGAGCAGGACCTCGACCGTGCACGGCTCCCGATAGACCATCTGCAGGCCCGCCACGGTCCGGAGCGGCAGGACGAGGTCAGTCACGTCGATCTCGGTCGCGACCGCGCTGAGCGACGCGGCGGTGCCGGCCGATTGCCATGGCGCCCGGTAGACGGCGAGTGGGTCGCCGGCCGCCGCCGTGACCTGGCCATTGGCATCGAGGTGAAGGCCGGCGGCGGGATTGGCGGCGTTGCCGACGACGGAGTCCCACAACGCCTGGTCAATGCGCGCGGTCTGGTTCGGCAGGCCGAGCCGGTTGCGTTCCAGCACCAGGAGATCGCTGAACGCATCGGTGAACTCCCCGTCCGCGACAACGCTCGGGTAGCGCCACCGGAACGCGGTCTGGAAGGTCCACAGCTCGTAACGGGGGTGGACGTTCCCCCCGACAATCAGGGGCGCCGCGGCGAACCGTGGCGCGGCCGCGACCGGCCACTTCGGCCGGACGACGATGTCAGGGCTGGCATAGACCGGCTCGGCGGTCGCCCCGGGCCGCCGGCGAGGATTCGCCAAGGGGGTCGGGAGGAACCGCCGGTCGTCGCGCGCGTGTACCCGCAGGTAGGTCTGGCGCACGGCGTCGTGGGCGAGGTCGACCTCCCACACCCCGCGTGATTGCACCCCCGCTCGCAGCAGCCGCGGGCTGTCCGGCTTCGGGTTTGCGTCGGTGTCGGCCGGGTCGTGCCAGATGTCGAGATCCTGGACGGTCGCCTCCGGCAGGCCGTTGACGAACGGGTCCCACGCGTGTACCGCGACGCCCGGAGTGCGCACGCCCCGCCACACTCCGGTCGCGGTACCCACGTAGACGACCGTCTTGGTCACCGGGTCGACGGCGACGGCGTATGCCGGGTCCAGCGGCCCCGGCACGACCGGCGGGCCCGGCAGGTCGAGCTTGCGGCGCAGGCCGGTCTGGACGAAGGTGCCACCGCCGAGGTTGCTGTCGAAGAAGAAGACGGTCTCCGTGGCGGTGTTGCCGATGTCGCCGGTCGTCGTGACGTAGAAGTCCGAGGTGCCGGGCACCGCGGCGATGTCGGTGATCGTCACTGCCGCTGGGATGGTCTCCGCTGACTGCGCCTTCTGCATGTCAGCCCAGGTGCCTGGTGGAGCCTCGGTGTAGCGGACGATCCCTGTGGCGTAGGCGACGAGGAGCACCGTCGGCGACGCCCAGTCCATGGCGACGACCGCGCCGAACAGTGTCACCCCCGTGTTCTGGCGGGCGGCCGGGTCGCCGCCCCCGGGACGGGCGTCGCTCGGTGCGCCGCCCCCGATCGGCAGGACGCGCCACTGCTGGGTCACCGCACTGCCGAGGTTGTCGGTGAGCCACACCCGGTTCGTGCCCAGGGCGACCCGGCCCGCGGTCGGCGAGACGCGCACCGCCGCGCAGCCGGAGTAGAACAGCGCCAGCCCGTTCTCGCGGTCGTGATTCAGGTCGCCGGGGCCGCCGTTGCGGCGCTGGATAGGGTCGAGCCATTCGCCCTCGGGCTGGCCCTCCCAGTCCGCCTGCGTCAACTGCGCGACGACGATGTGCGAGTACACCGGGTGGAATGCGACGCCACCGCCGTCGCTTAGGAAGGTCTCCTCCCACATCGTGTCGCCGACCCGTACCTGGGCGCCGTTGTCCTGGAACCCGGTGATCATGAAGTGGCTCGAGGTCGGGTGGCTCGCCACGAAGATCGGCTCCAGCGCGGCCAGCCCAGCGGCGCACGACGCGAAGGTATTGACCCGGCCCGCCTGAGTCGACCGGAACACGCCGCCGTCGCAGGACACCCAGACGTGCTGCCCACCGGACGCCGGGCGGACCAGCCGGATGGCGTGGACGTCGGCGTGCACGTTGTTGCCGATGAGCCCGGCCTGGTCGGCGCCGTCACCGCCGGCCGACGGGGCCCCGGTGCGGGACACGTTCGGCGCCGGGACGAGGTCGGGTGTCACCGAGACCTGGTATGCCCACAGCGAGGCACCCCGGAAGGTGTCCGGCCGGGCTCTGACGTCGCTGCCCCCGATGTAGACCCGATCCGAGCCCGCGTCGGCGTCCACGGCGATGGCCTGGTCGTAGTCGCGCTGCGTGCCCCACAGGTTCGGCGGCAGCCCGGGCGGCGCCAAGCCGTTGACCGGCACCGGGGTCGCGACCGGTGGGTTCGCGGTGATGTCGGCGATCCGCCAGAGGGTCGGCACGGGCGGTTGGGCCGCTCCCCCGACCGGCGGGGGCTGGAGCTCACCGAGCACGTAGACCCGGTTGGCCGGTCCGGTGGCCAGGCTCAGCCGGCCCTGCAGGGTCGGCGGCTGGCTGAGGTTGGTCACCCACTGATAAGGGCCGGCCGGCCCGTTCGCGACGACGACGCCGAGGCCGTTCAGCGCCATGACAAGGCGGCCGCCGGGCAGCCAGAGCACGTCGGTGACGATGGGCGTGGCTCCGATGAATGCGTCGAGCGCCGCCATCTGGGCCCAGGTGAACCCCGAGCGGGCCGGCAGCGGCGGCGGCCCCGGGGTCGCGGCGAGCGGCTGGCGGGTCCCGAGGAACGCCCCGCGGCTCGTCGCCGCGACGACGATGTCCTGGCCGGCGCCCGAGTCTGACATGGCGAGGCTGGCCGGGGAACGGGCCAGCCGGAAGATGCCCCGGCCCTCGAGCTGGGCCAGTCCAGTGTCCGGCTCCCACGGCGCCCCACCGGCTCCGGCGGTGGCCGGCCCGCGGGCGGCGAGCACGCCAACGCCGCCCTTGGGCTGATGGCCCGTGGCCCGCTGCCACGGGATCGTTTCGCCGGTTCCGACGAGCACCGTGTCGAGTGCCGGGTTCGCCCCGAAGGTCACGAGCAGGCAGCCGCAGTTCTGGGCGTTGACAGTGCCGCCGACCAAGCGCCGCGCGGTGGCCCAGCCGCCGACCGGCGACCAGGTCGCACCGGCGTCTTCGGTGTACCAGACCCCGCCCTTGGCGCTCGCGGCGTACGCCCGCATCCCCGTCACCGGGTCGATCTGGATGTCGCGGATCCGGCCGGTAACGCGGGGACGGTCACCGGCCTGGCCTTTGCGGGTAACCGACGGGCCGATGGGCACCCACTTGCCGACGTCGCCCGCCGGGAATTCCCTCGGGGCTGCGGCGGCGCGCCCGGACCGGCGACGTGGAGCAGCCGCGGCCGCCTCGGCAGCCGCCTGATGATCGGCGACGACCCGCGCGAAGGCCTTGCTGAGGGCAGCCTGCTGGACATCGCCGGCGAGATCGCGCTGGAACTGCTCGCGCTTGAGCGCCCGGCCGCGTCGCAGGGCCCGGCGAATCTCCCGGTCGGCCGCCGCCTGGGCGAGCTGCTGGGCCTTGGTCTTCCTGGGCGGCTTGCGCGGCCGTGGGCTCATGACGTCCCCTCTGGTGGGGCCGGTGCCGGCGCCACCCGGACGTAGCCCTCCTGAGCCTCGTGGGGCAGTCGCGGCAGGAGAGCTGCCTGCGAGGCCGCGAGAATCGGGTCGTCTCGCCACGTGAGCGGCCCGGCCCGGCGAGTGAACACCTGGTCCTTGCCGAGCGAGGCCACCTTGGGCAACCTGATCTCCGCGGGATCGACGAGCACCGGCCCAACCCGCACCGACGGCACCATCGCCTGCAGGCCCGGGGTCACCCAGTCGTCGCTGAGCGCCAGGGCCTTGCGGGGCAGGATGCCCGAGGTGAGGTGGACCTTCCCTGCAGGCAGCATGAGCAGGGTGAGCCGGACGACCTGGCCGACCTCGACCCATAGGGTGTCTTCGAGCGCGAGGTAGGGATGATCGAGGGGCACGGCCGATGGCACCGCCACCTTGCCGAGCAGCCCGAGCTGACCGCGATGCCGGCCCGTGTCGAGGGCCAGGGCGGCCACCGCCTTGTCAACGACGTGCAGGTGAGCGTAGTCGTCGTCGACGAAGAAGCCGAGGAGCGAGTCGTCACTGCGGGCCAGGTCACCGAGGCGCACCGGGAACCGGCGGCCCGCCAGGCCCGCGACGAAGGCGGCGCGCCGGCCGTCCGGCCCGCTGGGATTGGTGACGTCGACCTCATCGACGTCGTCGGGAGCGTCGAGCCACATCGTCGCCCGGACGACGGCGATGGGCCGGCCCACGAGGCCGGCGATGCTCGGGCTGCCTAGCGCCGCGAATGTGTCGACCGCCCACAAGGTGGTGTCGACGGCCCGCAGCAAGGCCGTGAGCGCACTCGACTCCGGCGGGCTGCTGGTGTGCCGGCCGGCGACGTCGGCCCGGACCACCCCGGCGGCGAACAGGGCGGCATGCTGTGCGGTCGGCGGGATGCCGGCGAGCGGTCCAGCGTCGGGCGGTAGCGGCCGGCCGGGGGCCGGCTCCCATCTCACGGCGTTGGAGATCGGGTCATGGCTGAGCTGGCCGAGCGGGTTCCCGGACACGTCGAAGACCTCGAGGGCCTCATCGATGTGATCGGGCAGCAAGAACCCCGACACGGGGTTGACCGCTATGGTCGGCGCAACCTGGTCGACATAGGCCTCCGGCGCGGCGAGCGGATCGGCGGACAACGAGTATCCCGGGTCGACGAGCCGCAGCAGCCATCGGCCGCCGTGCTGGAGCCGAGCCGGCTGGATCATCGTCGCTGGATGGCCCTCGACCTCGAGCCGGCTCGTCGTCGGGACCGTGCCGACCGGCACGTCGACGGTGCGGCCGAACGCGTCGACGAGCCGGACCTGCACGATTGTCATCATGCCGCCGAACAGCGGGGTGGGGGTGCCCGAGGCGGTCGGATACGTCTTGCCATCGGCGCCGACCGTCCGGATGATCTGGCCGACGTAGTCGATGCCGAGCAGGTTCTCCCGCACCCCGTCGAGCGACACGGACGTGACGTCGAGCGGGACGAGCAGGCCGGCGAGCGCGCCGAGGGTGGCCTCGTCGGCGTCGGAGAGCTGCGAGGTGGACGGGACGGTGAGATCGCGCTGCGCCTCGTCGGCGAGCCACCGCTTGATGCCCTCGGTGAGGGTGGTGCCGACGCCGGTTGTCAGCGGGCTGCGCCCGGCGACGGTCTGGTTCACCATGCCGGGCGGGGCGTCCGGGGTGCGGACGACGTCGAGGCCGGCGAGGTCCCACCCGGTCATCTGGTCGGTGCCTTCGAGGCGCACCTGCCACTCCACCCACAGCGGCACCCAGGGCTGGCGCCATGTCGTCAGGGCGACCGGACTGGGCGTCGTTCCGGCCACCATCGCGAACCGGGCCAGCTCGGCCGCGACCTGGCCAGCGAGGAACTTGTCCTGAGACGTCCTGCCCGGCCACGCGCTGGCGGCAGCGGCGCGCGGGGCGACGGCGCTGAGGTGCTCCAGCGCCATCCCGACCCCGCTCCCGTCATAACTTCCGGTCGTGCCGTAAAGGCGCACCGCCTCGCCATTGAGCCGGGCAAGCAGCGCCTCGTAGGGCGCGGTCGACGTCGATCCGCTGCTGGCGAGCCAGCCGGTCGAGTACGGGTCGAGCACGACCGCCTCGCGGACGACGGGGAGCACCTCGTTGGGAATCGCGCCGGAGCCGAGGGTTGGCACGACCGCCGCACCCGACACCACCCCGTCAAGGCCGGGAACGGTCTCGCCGGGGTAGCGGCAGCGCAGCCGGCCAGAGTCGTCGAACAGCCCGTCGCCGTGGTGGCGGGCGTTGGGCTTGGCGCCGCGCAGCCCGAGGATCGCCGGCGTGGGCCGGAACATCCGCGGCGCCGGCCGGGTCACCTCGCGGGTGGCCCCGGGTGCTGGCGGCGGCTGGCCCTGCACCGTCGCGGCGACGTGGTCCTGTGCGTCGCGAACCGGGCTGCCCGCCGCCCTCCTCCCTGAGGTGAGCGGCAGGACCCCGCCGCGGGAGTAGCCCTTGGCTTCGCTGACGATGATCGTCTCGAGGTATGACGTGGCCTGACCGGCGGCACTGGCCCGGCCCTTGCGCCCGACCCGGGTCGGCCCGAGCGGCACCGAGTCATCGGCCCGCAGCCGGTCGGCGCGGGCGTTCGGCAGCGGCGCGCCGACGAATGACCAGAACGGCTCGTCATGCTCGCGGTCTGCGAGATCAGCCAGCCCGTCCGGCGAGCCCAGCCGGGAAAGCAGGTCGCCGGTGAACGCGGCGACGAGCCGCTCAGCGGTGAGCCGCTGGTCGGCACCGAGTCCCAGCCCGGGCTCGGCGAAGGCGGCCGCGACGTCGTCGATGTCGAGCCCCATCGCGGCACCGAGGGCCGCGCTGTCCGGGCGGGCGTCAGCTCCGCTCGCCGACCCGCCGATGGGGACCCCGAGCACGCTGCCGTGGAGCAGGCAGTGATAGCTCGGCAGGGCCGGGCCGACAAACACGTCACGGACGTCGTCGAGGGGAAGCCCGGCATACTGCGCCGTCGCCGTGTACCTGTCGTGGCTCGTGCCTGCCTTGGAGTAGGTCGTCACCGGCGGCACCTCGGCCGGCGAGTGCATCCCCATCCCCTCCTGGAGCCGGGTCACCCGGGGGTCCGGGACGGGCGCGGTGTCGGGCGCGGCATCCGGGTTGACATACCAGCCGAGGCCGGTGAGCCGCTCGTCGAGCATGGCCGGCCCGAGGGCACCGGCGAGCGGGTCCGACGCGGGGTCGTTCCACCACCCGGCGACGGTGTAGACGGCCCGCCCGCCGTACAATTTGCCCTTGGTCGCGTCGATGAGGGCCGGCAGGTCGTCGAGCGGGTCGTGGACGGCGAACCGGTTGACGGCCCCGGCGTACGTCGCCGACCACAGGAGCGTGCCGCCGGCCGCGCCGTCGAGCCGGTCGAACTTCAGGCCGCCGTCCGGGACGGTTCCGGAAAACGTCTCAAGCGGCAGGACCTGGCCCGAGGCCGCGTCGAGGATCCAGCCCTTGACGTGTGCGGTGTGCCAGGTCGTGGGCAGGACGGTGCGGATGACGACCCAGCGGTCCGGCAGGGCGGGCAGCGCGATGTTCGATGTCGCCTCGTCGTGCTGGCCGCGGAGCAGCGCGTCGGGCATCGCCCAGTGCAGATGAACGCCGGCCGGCAACGGAGCCCCGCCGTCGAACGGGACGGGCTCGTTTTTGGTGCCGCTCACCGGGACGACCGGCTCGGGGTTCGCGGTGGCCGAGACGAATGCCTGGACGTCGATGGGCACCAGGATCCGCTCGGTGCGGGGCAGCGTGCGGTCCCATGTGCCGAGGGTGCCCGGGTCGATGGTGCCGCGGGTGAGGGCGGCCCAGCGGGCGGAGTATGCCGCCTTCTGGAGCAGGTCACGACCGGGCTTGTCGATAGCGCTCATCTGTCCACCCGGAAGGTGCCGACGAGCTCGGCGTATTGGACGACCGGCTGGAACACCTGCGGCACCGGAGTGCTCTGGGGGTCGCCGAACACCTGCCGCCATGGGAACCGGATGAGCTGGAGGGCGTACTCCGCGGGGTCCAGCCCGTCGACAGCACCGGTCTCCGGGTGGTCGGCGAACTTGGCCTGCAGGGCCTGGATGTCCACGACTCCGGATGCTCCCTCGGCCGACCGGAACGGCACGTCGATGGGATCGCCGGGAAGGTAGTCGAAGGTCGTCTTGTCCCGCGGGCGCAGCGTCGCCGTGAGGTCGGTTCCCTCACCGGTCGCGTCGAACCCGAACTGGACGCCCTGCCGGGGTTCCTCGATGTGGACGACCGTCGGTATGCCATCGAACAAGCAGAACAGCACCGCCGGTGCCAGCCGGTCCAGCCGGAGCAGGCGCATCCGCCGTGGGTCATCCTCGGGGTATCTCGCCGTGTCGCCCTCGGCTGGGTCGACGTTGAACGCGCGGACGTGCAGGCCCGGCCACCCCGCGACGGCTTGCGACCGGAGGATGAACCCGCTCACCGCGTCGACGGTTCCGCCGTACCTCGGGGATCCAGCGGGACGGCGGACGTTGCGCTCCTCCTGGTCCAGCTCGGCGCGGATCGCGTCATACTGCGCCGTGAGCAGGGTGCGGTCGTCGCTGTTGACCGTCCCGACCGAGAGGGCGCCCTGGACGAGCGCATCGGTCCACCGGCGGTCGAGGTAGAACCAGCGGATCGACTCTTCGGGGAGCAGCTCGGTGTCGGGCACGAGGTTGGCGAACGGCACGCCATTGAGCAGCCGCAGCTGGACCAGCCAGTTGCGCAGCGATGCGGGCATGATCGAGTCGGCGTCGTCGTCGGTGACGACGACCGGCTCGTAGACCTGCGTCGAGAGCGTCAGCGGCAGCTCGCTGACGAGGGTCGGGCCGTCGAGCTTCATGACTCGTCTTCCTTCGCTCCGGAGTCGAGGATCTCGTCGAGGGCGTCACGGTGCGGCCGTGCGGCCGGCTTCCAGTCGGCAGCGGTCGGGCCGAGCACCGGGTTGAGCTCGAGCGCCGGGGCGAGCGCGCCCTTGGTGAGGTGAGTGAGCGTCACGTCGAGGACGCCCCCGAGTTCGTCGCGGACGGTGGTCGTCAGGGCACCCGCGGCGAGGCCGGTCAACGGCAGCCGGGGTACGGGAGTGACGCGCAGCGACTCGAGGGCCGAAAGCAGGTCGCCGCGCGGGACCTTGGCGGCCGCGAGGCCGTACCCGTCGATGACGAGGTCCAGCGGCAGCCCCTTGACGGGCAGCGGGTTCCCCGGGGTGAGCAGCTCACGCGGACCGCCGAGCACGTCGTTCGGGCTGCTGGTCACGGCCTTGGCCAGCCCGCGGCCGAAGCGGACTCCGAGGTCGCCCGCGATGGCGAAGTCGGCGCCCAGGAAGGCGCCCAGCTCGCCGACGAGACCGCTCCACACGGTGCCGAGCCGGGCGACCTGATAGCCGTTCTGACGCCAGCTCATGAGCGATGTGACCACCGCCGGGCTGCTCAGGGCGAGCAACCGCCCGATCTCGAATGCGACCCCGAGGGAGAGGTCTTCGCGCCCATCTGGGACCACGATGCGCAGCTGGTCGCTGGCGTGCGCAAGCGGGAGCCGGGGGGCCTCGGTGTCGGCCGGGTGTGCCAGGAGCGGCCCGCGGTACCAGCACCGGACCTGGTCGCCGAGCCGGGTGCGCTGGCCGAGCCCGACGTGCCCGGTCTCGACGATCTCGAGCGGCGGCCGGCCATCGAGCTGCTGCGGGGTGCGGTCCGGGTCGTCGGCATTGTCCCCGAACGGCCGGATGCCGGGCAGGGTGCCAAGCAACCCGTTATCGAGATCCTCCATGAGGGTCTGGAACGTCGTCTCGCCGGTGGACGTGAAGCTCCAGTGGATGAGCACCGGGAACCGGTAGGTCCGGTCGAACCGCCCGGCGGACACGTCGGCGATGCGGCCGAACGGCGCCGCCATCTCGACGTACACCGACTCGGCCGACTTCGCGCCGGCGAGATCCCACTGGTCCGCCCGCGTCTGCCCGATGGCGACCGGGTCCGGGCTGACCTTTGCCGCCGATACCTTGGCTACTGCCCCGGCGAGCGGCGCCGCGACGTCAGCGGAGATCCGCGTCTTCTGGTATGCCGGGTCGTTACCCATCTTGATGTGGTCGTACTCCGCGACCTTGATTGGCTGGTACTCCACCTCGATCAAGGGCAAGATCGTGCTGAGCTTCGCCGCCGGGGCCTCCGGGAGCAGGGCAGGGATCTGACCCTCGAGGTTGACGAGGCAGGCGAGGTACTTCACCGGCACCTCGTCACCCGCTGGGTCGCGGCCCGGCACCGGCAATCGGTTCGCGATGACAACCGCGAGGAACCCGTCGTCGTCACCCATCATCATCTCGGTGTCGGTGATGTCGACCTCGCGGGCGTGGACGAGCAGCGGCACATCCTTCTGGGTCGGGAAGATCTTGTCGATGACCGACTTGCGGACCGACAGGTAGCTGCCCTGCGGCACATCGGGGGCGCCGTCGAGGTGCACGCCCGGGGTGACGCATTCGGCCACCGGCCGGTTGAGGACGAGCTCGGCTTCGCCCTCGGCGATGACGACGAGGGCGAGCCACGGCATCTTGTCATCGCCGGTCCCGGCGTCCCGCTCCCAGGGCAGGGTGCGCCGCTTCATGACGATCTGCGGGAGCCGGCTGCCGTAGGAGCCCTCCGAGTTCGCCGGGGGGTATGTCGAGAGCACCTGGTCCGGCGGGAGCTGGTACCTCGGCGCGGTGACGTCGAGATGGGTCTGCAGGCCCGAGACGCTGAGGTCGGTGGCGTCGAGAGCGGACCCGTCGGAGGCGGTCGCGGAGAGCTGCTGGCTCGTGGTGAAGCGGTAGTGGCCGGCCTTGAGCGCGGGTGTGAGGTAGCTGTAAAGGAAGAACTGGCCCTCGCCGACAGTCATGGCACTGCCTCCCATGCGATCCGTACGCCCGGCCCAGCCGTGGCGAGCAACCGGGCCCCGACCCCGGACAAGCCACGCCGGGCGAGCAACTCGGCGGTCTCGGCCACCCCGGTTGTGCCCCCGAAGACCCCGGCGAGGGTCCAGGCGCTGCCCGGTGACACGGCGACCTGGACGGCCGCGGCGTCCGGGTCGGGCACGACCGGGTAGACAAGCACCGACACCGGCCCGAGGCTGACGGCGGTCGGGGCGAGTTCGGCACCCTTGGCGTCGGTCGCGACGCTCGCGCCGAGCAGGTGCAGGGACGTCGGGTCGAGCGAGGCCGGCTGGCCACCGGCCAGGGCGATGGCGACCGTCGTGACCGGGGTGGTGAACCGGGTCGTGATCCGCGCCGCCCCGGAGACGACCTCGGCGGCCGCCCCCCACGCTAGGACCGGTGACCCGCCGACGGCGTCGGCGATGATCGAGCACCCGGCCCCGACGGCGGCGTGCGTGCCGATCCGGGCGACCCGGCTGCGGCTGTGCCACCCCGGCAGCCCGTCTGGTGCGGCCGCCGAGCCGTCGGCGTGGACGACGACGACATCGGTCCCGGCCGGCACGGGAACGCCCGCGTCGGCGAGGTCCGCGTCCTGCCCGATGCCGCGCCCGGAAATCATCGTCACGCGGCCCCGGCCGGTGATCCGCAGGGTCGGCCGGGGCTCGGGGGCGACATCGATGGCCGCGTCGGGCAGGTGGAGCACGACCAGGTCCCCGCAGCGCAGCGCCTGCCCGGCAGCGTCGCTGGTGGGAGCGGCTGCTGGCTGCCGCTGCGGCCTGCCGCGGCGGGATCCACGCCCGGGGCGGGCCGGTGCCGGCGCCGGGCCGGCCAGGCCCGAGACAAGCCGGCCGAGGACCGGCGCCCCCACCCGTCCGCCGCCGGCCGACCGGGCCACGCCGGCGACGTCGGTGAACGGCGCCGGGGCGGACGCCACGACGGTCGTGCCGTCGGAGCGCACCGGTGCCGCGTTGCGCGTCAACGTGATCGGCAGCTGCACGCCGAGCCGGCCCCGGACCGAGTCGACGGTGGGGGCGAGCCGCCGCTTGACGGCCTTGCTGGCGACTGTCGTGACCTCCGGGCGGGGTGGTGCTCCCGCGCCGGAGGTGAGCAGGCCGGTGACGTACGGCGCGCGCGCCGGCCGCCCCTTCGCCGGCGGCACCGGGTCGAGCGTGGCCCGCTGCCCGTCGGTGCCGTTGCTCTTCGCGAGCCCGTCGGTCAGGGTGCCGAACAGCGGTGGGGCGACCCGCTCGCCGGCGTAGGCCGCTCGCGAGACCTCACTGCGGCGGCCCTGGTCGAGCAGGCCGGCGACCGTGCTTGCCGGCTGGCCGAACAACGACGTGGCCGCGATGTCCAGCGCCTCGTCGGCCGAGGCTGGCGCGATGACCGGCAGCGAGGCGGACACCTCCAAGAACTTCGCGCGCGACGGGCCGGTGGCCCGCAGCGGCAAGGCGCGGCGGCCTGCCTCGACGCGGTAGTAGTCGATCGGCGGGCCCTCGATCTTGCTGTCGATCCCCGCGACGAGGGTGATCGTCGTGCCGGCGTTGACGATGTCGCCGGTGGGAACGGGCTTGGCCGGCAGGTCAAGGGGCAGCGGCTTGCCCCACGCGCCGAGCGGGAACGACCCGCTGGCCAGCCGGGCCAGCGCCGGGTCGGGGTGGTCCGCGAGGAGGTTCTCGGCGAGCTTGGACAGCCGGGGCTCGGCGGCATAGGCCGACCCGCTCAGCCGGTCGAGCCGGATGACGAGCTTCGAGCCGAGCTGGTCGGCGCCCATCGGAAACAGGCCGAGGGCCGCCGGGCTGCCGTCCGACCGGACGACCGGCACGGCGACCAGCCGGGCCAGGCCGACGTCAAAGGTCACGGCCGGGACGGTCGTCACGAAGGTCAGCTCGAACTCGGCGAAGACCTGGAACGGCCGCTCCGGCGACCCGTCGGCGCTCGGGGCGCTCGTGTTGCCTCCGGTGGCCGCGGGGAGGGACCCCTTCCCGGCGATGGACGACAGCGCACGGGCGGACCCGTCCCCGGCGTCCTCCAGGTACTTCGCGACGAACTTCTGCCAGGTCAGCGTCTCCGGCGCGACCTTGTTCCGGCTGCCGAACGGGACGGTGAGCGAGCACGGCCCCACCTCGAATGTCGCCTCGCCCGCGAAGTCCGGGCCCCAGACCTTGACCTGGGCGCCGAGGCTGATGCTGATGCTGATCGTGCCGAACCAGCCGAGGTCGATGGTGACGCCGGCGGAGATCCGCACGTAGGCGAGGACCTCGAACCAGAACGGGTCGAAGTAGACGATGCCGTGGGCGCCGAAGGCCAGCCGGGCCCAGGCCCAGCCGAAGTCGGCGCTGACCTCGATGTCGACGCCGGCCATGAGGGCCTCGGACGTCAGCGCGAAGTACGACCCGCCCTTGACGCAGATCTCGTCGCTGACCTTCCAGGTCAGCCCGAGCCGGGGGACGTCAGGGTAGCCGTCCCGGTGGAAGCTCGGGTGGTAGCCGCCGATGGTCAGGACGAACTGGCCGGCCAGCGCGCCCTTCCACCAGGTCGCGATGGCGAACCCGCCGGTCAGCCGGACGTCGGAGTAGAGCAGCCACGAGTTGTCGGTGAGCTGGGCCTTGACGAGGAACAGCCCGTCCTTGGTCGAGAACCGGGCGAGCAGCGCGAGCTCGATGGACACCAGCGCCGCCTGGGGGCGCGGCAGGGCCATCCGGGCCAGGCCGAGCAGGTCGACCTCCAGCCCGTCGCCGACCGAGACCGCGAGGACGGCAATGCCGTCGACGAGGGCGAAGCAGGTGAACGAGATGCCGCCGGCGAACCAGAAGTTCCCGATCTGCGGCGGGAAGTAGGCCGCGAGGGCGCGCAGGTCGTCCATGGGGTTCGCCGACGGCTTCGCTGCCGGGTCGAGCGCCTTGATGAATGGGTAGTCGGCGAACTTCGCGATGCTATCCGGGACGATCATCGCCCGGTCGATGCCGAACCCGCCGCCGAGTCCGGTGACGAAGAACGCCGGCGGCCCGCCGATCGGCCCGTTGATCGCACCGAAGACGAAGAATGAGGCGCTGCCGTGGTCGTTGGTGTACCCGCCGAACACGGACAGCCCGTAGGTCGCAAAGTGAGCGCTGAGCATGCCGACATACGAGATGACGCCGGAATCCGGCGGGTCCTCGAACTTGAGCAGGCCGCCGGACAGGGACAATCCGGCCAGGTCGGCGGTGATCGCCAGCCCCATGAGGTCGACCGACCAGCTGGTGACCGACAGGACGTCGCCGCCGGTCCACTGGATGCCGAGCTGGTCGACGCTCGCGTTGAGGCCGAACAACGATACCGACCCGGTGAACAGCAGGGTGATCTGGGTCACCTGGCCGCCGGACTCGACGGTGTCCAGGCCGATCCGGTCGACGTAGAGCGGCCCGAGCTGGCGCTGGACGACGACCCACCACGGGCCGGGAGGGTCGCCGGCCCGCAGCGAGACCGTGACGCCGGTCGCAGGGTGTTTCTGCACGGCGAGGGACGGGCTGAACGACGGCCGGCTCGCCGGGCTCGCGGACTTGCCGGCGTCGTTCATCAGGGCGTTGGCGACGGCGTTGTTGCCACCGCCACCCGGCGCGACCGCGAGTCCGTCGAGGCGGATCCGGGCGCCGCCGCCGGCGCCGGCCGCGGTCGCCTCGCCGTACAGATGGAACGCGATGGCGTCGATGCTCACCGCCCCGAGATCGAGCAGCGGGCCGGCGGGCTTGCGGAAGCGCATGCCGATCCCGGCGATCGAGACCCCCGGCACGAGGTCAAGGGAGGCCACCGTGCCCTTGAGGACGAGGACGGTCAGCCCGGCCGGAACCGCCGGGTCGATCCACGACGCGTCGACCTCGAGGCTCACCTCGGTCTCGCCCTGGGCGAGGACGAAGCTCTTGCCCGGCACGAGGGACACCGACAGGCCGAGGTGCTTCTGGCCGCCGCCGGCGTCCTCGGCGGCCAGGGCGATGGTCACGGTGGAGTCAAGGGTGATCCCAAGGGGTGGCGCCGCCGTGGCGGCGTTCCACGCGAGCCGCTCGAGCCGGTGGAGCAGGGCTTCGGGGTCGAGCAGGTCGGTGACGAAGGCCGGGTCGATCGTCACGTCCCCGCCGGTGAAGACGACCTCCTGGAGCATCTGGACGGCCCGGCCGGGCAGGAGCGTCTTGAGGTTCCCGGCGAGCAGCCCCGAGGCGAGCTGCAGGGCCACGCCGACCAGCCGGAGGGCAACGGTGGCAGGGTCGGGCACCGGGGTTTCGGTGGCTCCGGACCGGGTGACGGCATACATCACCGGTGGCTGGGCGTCCAGGGTCCAGCGCAGCTCGACCGACTCGGCCGCGAGGTCGTCGAGCGCGACGCCGAGGCAGAGGAGGCGGGCGCTGGCCGACTGGCCGAAGCCGGCGCTGATCGAGACGAGCGGGCGCAGGGTGGCCGCGCCGATCGGGATGAGGGCCGGGCCGAGCCGGGCGTCGACGTGGATGCCGGCGGGGGTGAGCCGGATGCCGTCGACGACGAGCTGGGCGATGACCGGGTTGCCCAATGGGATGGCGCCACCGATGACGACCGCCGGGGTGCCGGTGCTGCCGTCGAAGGTCACGTGCACCCGGCCCCCGTCGCCGAACGCGAGCCGGGCCTGGTTCAGCCCGGGTGTGCTGACCACGACGACGCTCGCCGCTGGGTCGAGGGCGTCGGCGAGGGCGCCGAGCCCGGCGGTGGCCAGGGCGGGCAGCCGGGCCACGAGCGCCGCTCCCGGGTCGGCCGCGAACGTCGTGATCTTCGGCGTCGTGAAGTGGCCGGCGTCGAGCAGGCCAAGGGCGGTGCCGAGCTCGAAGAGCGCCGCGCCGACGTCCTTGACCAGTGACGACCCGGCATCGGAACGATGCCCGGCGAGCGCGTCGAGGACGGTCGGGAGGATCGACTCCGCGGCGCTGATGAGAGCGTCGCCGACGCCGGACCCGCCGGGGTAGAGCTGGATTGGCGACGCCGGAGGCGGCAGGAGCAGCTCGAGGGTGAGCGCCGGGGCGACCCGCAGCCGCAGGCCCCGGCCGTCGACGGTCGCCGAGGCGTCGAAGACCGCCTGGGGCGGGCTGGCGCCTGCCGCGCTGAGCCCGACGGACAGGCCGCCGCTGAGGTCGACGGCGACGTCCCGGCCGTCGACCGTCGCGGTGAGGTGGAGGTCGGCGACGAGTTCGAGCCGCCCGCCTGCGGCCGAGTAGTTCACGGTGAGGATATCGGCGAGCGGCCAGCCGGGGTCGGCGCCCCGGGCGGGCGCGGCGACCTGGGCGAGCGCGTCGAGCAGCGCCACGGTGGCACCGGCCGGGTCGGAGCGCACCCGCAACCAGGCCCCCGGGTCAGCGAACAGCCCGACCGGCAAGATGACCCGCCGCAGCTGTCCGGGCGCGGGTGCGGTGAGCAGCCCGAGGGCGTCCAGGCCCGCGTCGAGCGCGGTGCGGCCGGCGCCGGTTGCGCGGTCCCGGCATACCGTCCCCAGGGCCTGCGCGAGGGCGGCGGGCACGACGCGGATGAGCAGCTCGCTCACGCCGGCGAGGTCGGCGGTGGGGTAAAGCGCGATGGTCTGGTCGGCCCCCGCGCCCGGCGCCCGGGTGCGCAGGTCGACGCGGGCGCCACCGGTGCCGAACGCCGTGGCGAGGGCGAGCCCGCCAGCCATGGGGTCGACGGCGCCAAAGGACACGGTGCCGGCCACGCCAGCAGGCGAGGCGGTGATCGCCACGTCCACCGGCGGCATGCCGTCGGCGCTGACCGTGGCGTCCGCGGAGAGGGTCGCGGCCGCGAGGTCGATGGTCACGTGCGCGTCGCCGACGGTGACGGTGACGGCGGTACGCGGCGGTGATCCGGGGGCCGGCGGCGCCTCGCCCAGCAGGGTGCGGATGGCGGCCGCGACGTCCCCCGGTGCCGCCGCTACTGCACCGCGGAGTGTCGCCGCCGGGTCAAAGAGCAGCCGGTCGAGGCTGTCGGGGTCAAGCCCGCCGGCGCGGATCAGCCCAAGCGACTGGAGCAGCGCGACGACTTCGGGTGCGGCCGTGCCGAGCCGGGCGATGACCTCGCCGAGCAAAACCTTGATCTCGGGGAGCGCGGTGGTGGACCCGCCGGCGCCGTCGGCGCGGACCACCCACCGTTCCCTGGCCGCCGTGAACGCCGTCGCGTCGTGGAGGACGACTTCGGCGTCGCCCGCGGTGCCGTCGAGCGGGATGGTGACCCGCACCTCCATCCACCGGGTTTCCAGGTCATGCTGAGCAGCGCCCGGACCGCCGACGAGCCACCCGTCGGCAACGCCGAGCCGCAGGGTGGCGACGACCGACCGGACTGTCTCGAGGGTGGGCACCGGCGAGTGCCGGGCGAGCCGGAGCAGGTCGAGCGCGCCGCCCAGGCCGACGATGATCCCGCCGAGGTCGGCATCGAGTACCGGCACGTCGACCCCAAGGTGCAGCTCCTGGACCGGCTGGGGGGGCGCCGCCTCCGCGGGGATCATCGAGCGGACGCCCTGAGCTACCAGGGCGGCGATCGCGGCGCGCACGTCGTCGTCGGCAACGGCACCGCTCACCGCCAGAAGCTCCAGGCCCGGGCGGAGGGTCTCGGCACCCGCCGACGGCAGGTCCGCCGGGTCGAGCAGGGTGGCGGCCCGGGTGGCCAGCGCCGCACCGCGCTGCAGCGGTGAGCACTGAAGGGCCATGACGTCGTCCGGCCAGGTCTGCAGGTCGGCGGGCACGAGCGAGGCAAGCAGCCGCGCAGCATCGCTCCCGAGCCCGGTCTGGGTGCCGGCCAGCGACACCGTGCTCCACGGCATGCCGACCGTGACGACGGCGGTCACCTGCGGGGACGCCGCCGCGGCCCGCAGAGCGGCGGCGCCGGCTGGTCCGTACCCCACGACGACGATGTCGGCGGTCCGGCCGGCCAGGGCGGCGACGATGCGGTCGGCCTGGAGCTGGACCCCGGCCGGGGCGCCGGGCACGCGCAGGAACCATGTGCCGTCGGCGGTGGCGGGAACCGTGCTGGCGGCCGGCCCCGCAGAGGCGTCGAGGTACGACCCGCCAGGGACCCCGCGATCCCACGTCGCCTCGACGCCGACGTGGACCACCGCGCCGGGCGCTGCGGCGAGCCCATCGAGCACCCCGTTGCCGCTCCGCCCGGCGGCGACGAGCTCGGCATAGGAGAACCCGTCGAAGACGCTGGCGGTGACTCCGTTGGGCAGGGTCAGCGCCGGGCCGGTGACGCCGTCGGTGCCGGCCCACCGGCTGACGAGGGCCTCGAGACCGCCGGCGAGATGGGTGCGCGCGACGAGCTTGTCGGCGAGCCCGGGCACCGAGGTCGCAGCGTACTGGAGGGACGTGACGACGTCGGTCATGTCGGGCGGTTCGCCCGACTCGAGCCGGTCGAGATACTGGCCGACTCCGCCGATGACCGACAGGTCGATCACCTGGCAGCCGGGGACGGTCCATGCGGTGAGCCCCGGTGCCTGCGGGTTTCCGGCGACCGGGCAGCGATAGGGCAGCTCCGGCTGGCCTTGGCCGAGCGGTCCGGTGAGGTTGCCCCCGCTGAGCAGCATGGCGACCGGCCCGAGCGCGGCTCGCAGGTGCCAGCAGTCCAGGGCGAGCGCGGCGGCCCACGTCGTGAGGGCCGCCGCGGGGTCGGCGACGAGGGCCGCAAGCTCCAGCCGGGCGCCAGTGCCGCGCCAGCCGAGGACGTCGAGCACGAGGTCGATGACCGGGCTGCCGATCCGGGCGAGGAGGGTCGCCAGGAGCGTCTCGACGTCGGCCCAGTCGGGCGCGAAGGTCACCGACCCGTCGGCTGTGATGGCCGGCAGCGGTATGCCGATGCGCAGGTCCCCGGCCGGGTCCGGCACCACGAGGTGCGCGCCGGAGGCGTCGAACGCCACGGTGAGCCCTCGCCGCGGGGCCCAGACAAGCTCGACGGCCAGCGCGGTGACCTCGAGGTATGCCTCGCCCAGGTCGAGCCGGGCTGGGTCCGTTCCGCTCGGGGCGAGCGCGAGGCGGCCGATGACGCTGCTGGTCAGCGACACGTGACCGGCGGCGAGATCGACGTCGAGTAGGACCAGCCGGCCCGAGAGTCTCGCGGTGAGGTCGGTGAGGACCGGCGTGGACACCGCGGCGGAGAGGGCGACGAGCAGGTGCGTGTCGGCTCGCCATACGAGCAGATCGACACCCGTGACGAGATCCACCGCCCAGGGGGCGGCCGCGGTGCCATCCCCGTCCACGGGCACCGCGGCAGCCGACGTGAGCAACGCGCGCAGCGAGCCGAGAACCGACGCCGTGGCGCCGGCGTCGGCGGCGAGGTCGTTCCAGTAACCCCGGACCGCGCCGAGGGGGTCGGCGACCAGGGTGGCCGCGCTGATGGCGGTGACCCCGGCCGGCGGGGTGACGCCGAGCAGTGCCGCGAGGAGGTCGCCGGCCTGGCCGAGGCGCGAGAGGGCTTGCGCAAGAGCGTCGTCGATGACCGACTCGGCCGCGTCGAGGGCGGCCTGCGGGGTGGACAGGTCCAGCACGTCGTGGTGGGCGCCGCCGACGACGTCGACGTCGTGCAGGGTGAGGGTAAACGCGGGCTTGCCGTGCGGGTCGAGGGCGACGCCGGTGTGCACCGAGCCGACGTGCGGGGTGCCGGTGAGCAGGTCGGTGCCGCCCGCGTCGGCGCCGAAGACCGCCTCGACCGACGCCGCGGGCACAGCCTGAACCGAGCCGGTGCCGGTGTCGATGCGCATCAGGTCGACGGCCAGGGCGGCCTCGACGCCGGGGCGGGTGCCATAGGACACCTCGACCCACGGCACGAGCACCGAGTGGCCCGTGGTGCCGGGCGTGACCCGCAGGCCGCCGGTGATGTGGGCACCGCCGATGCTCTTCTGGACGGCATCGCGGGCCGGCAGTGGCGTGCCGTTGACGAGCTTGGCAAGCTCTCCGAGCCAGGCGTCCCGTGCGGGGTCGCTCGCGAGCACCTGCTCGATCCACCCGACGAGTGCGGAGACGCCTTGGGCCGGCAGGTCGGCCAGGGGCAGGGCGGGCAGGTTCGGCACGTCGCGCAGCCCGAACAGGCCGGCCAGCGCGACGGTGACCCCGAGCGCGGGGTCGGACAGGTCGAGGGTGTCGAGCTGGGCCCGGAGCAGGCCAGTGACGAACTCGAAGACGTCCGCGCCGAGGTCGCTGGTGCCGTCGGCGACGAGGCTGCGCGTCGTCGGAGCGGTCGAGCCGGGCAGTTGGAGGTCGACGAGGTCGAGCCGGAAGGCCAGATCGTCGTCGGCGCTCGTAGGTATGCCGATCGTCGCGTTGGCGCCGCGCAGGAACGCCTGACCGGGTGCCGGGGCGCCGTCCTCGAAGACCGCTTCGACGCTGATGTCGACGCGGCCACCGGGCCGGCCGAGGAGGAGCCACCGTGGGGCCGTTCCGCCGGTTGGGCGGCTGTCGGAGCCGCCAGCGGGAACGTGGACGATCGGTACGTGGACCGTGGTCTTCGCGCACGGCGCAGTCGTGCCGGTCGAGTGCTCGAGACCGACACCGGCCCGCACGACTCCTGGGAGGGCTTCGATGACCGCATAGATCGTCACGTTGGGGGAGGTCTCGTGGAACAGCGGCACCCACCGCTGGGTGCCCTCGGTGCGACCGTCCGGCGGTCCGAGAATCTCGTCTACGAAGCTCTCCAGCGCCTCCCGCTGGGAGTCGTCGGACAGGACGTCGCGCAGGCCATGCGCGTTGCCGGGGCCGCCCACAGGGTCGGAGAACCACGCGGTGTTCGTGCCGGACGCCGTCGTGAGGCCGATCGCCCGGGACAGCTGGCCGAACGAGTCGAGACCGGACTCGGTGAGCTGCATGCGTCACCCGCCGATCCGGGACAGGTCGTTGCGGGCCATGGGGGTGATGACGAGCAGTTCAGGGGCGGCGGCGACGCTGCCCGGGATGAGAGGCCGGCCCTGGGAGTCCTTGCCGACCCCGGCACACAGTCGGGAGGCAAGCTCGAGCAGCGCCTCCCAGGCGAAGGCGGTGATCGCCTCCGACCACAGGTCAGCGATGAGGTCTGGGGCGCCGACCCGCTCGAACGTAGACATGACCAGGCCGGACGGGCTGTCGACGCGGCCGACGCCGAGCGCGGCCGTGGCCACGGCCGGGGCCGGGAGCTCGTCGCAGTGCACCGCCACCCCGATGGACACCAGCCCCGTCGTGCAGGTCAGGGTGATGCTGCCGGCGTCGACGAACAGCTCGGAGCCACCCTGCTGCCAGACCAGGTCAAGTGAGGCACCGGCCGGGATATCGGCGACGAACCGGATGATCCCGCGCAGCAGCCGCTGCGCGTCGCCCTGCGGGATGCGCAACGGCGCGCTGGCCAGGGCCCCGGTCTTGACCGGGCGAGGCACGACCGAGAACCAGCTCGGGTCCCGAACTGCCACCCCGATGACGGTCTTGCTCGATGCAGCGGCCATGCGAGCCTCCATCGCCCCAGCCCATACCGCGCACTGGCCCCCGAATCACCGGCGCGCAGGAATACCGGGCACCGCCGATGAACCTGACCACGCGCCCGGCCCGGCATGATTCCCGGCCCCGGAAAGCGAAATCCGCCAAGAAGCCAGGTGAAGCTGTTGAGAATGCAGCGTTTGCGCTGACCGCCGCCCTGACCATTGTCACGTACCAGCGCACCGCTCCCCTGGATCGGCACGACCCAGGCCCGCTCAAGAAGCGCCATCGCTGACAGCAGCCGTCGTGGCGGACCGTCGCCACTCGCGGCGGGTCCCTACCGAGAACGTCAGCATGAGGGCAAACGCCACAACAACGATCGCCCACTCCAGCCAGCCACTGCCCTGATCAGGATCAACCCGCAAGACAATCTCGATCCAGTCAGGCCAGGCCAGCGTGACGGCGAATAGAGCAGCGCTGACCGCTGCGACTGCCAGCCTGACCCAGAACCCGGAGCCAATGTGGCGCAAACCAAATCCGCGCTGACCCAAAGGCCGTAACCCAGTCATCCCCGCAGTCCCCCCGGACGCACGAATCCCGATCCACTCACAGTCTCACACGCCTATAAAGGAGTCAACCATTTCTAATGTAAAGGTAAAGAGCCCCAGAGTGCCCCAGCCTGCTGTCCTTTGTCACGGACCGCGCCAGGCCAGCGACCGGACTGGCCAGCCTCTCGTCAGCGCCCGCCGCCGGGCGGGCTGGCCGCCACTTGTCAGCGCCGCTGCCAGCGAGCTGGCCGGGACCGGTCAGCCCGGCCCGCCACAGCTGTCCGATCCCGGCAAGGCGCTGCCCTATGTGCGGTCGTCGGTGCTGAACGGCTGCCGCTCGCAGCTGCGCCGGCACCGCCGGGCCCCGGCCGGGCTGGCCGCCGCCGGGCTGGCGGACGCGGCGCTCCCCGTGGTTTCCGCGGAATCCGCCGTGCTGTCCGCGGAGCAGCGCCGTTCGGTCCTGCGAGCGCTCCGGCAGCTGCCCCCCGGCGCTGCCGGCCGATGCGGCCCTCGAGGGCCTCGCGCTCACCCCGGATGGCCGCCAGCTCGCGGTGGCCACCCGGTCCGGAGGGCCCCAGGGCGGCCCGGAGATCCAGGTGGACACGCTGGCCACGGGGGCCCAGCGCGTCTGGACCTGGCCGGGCGCCCAGCCGGTCGAGGTGAGCCTGGGGGGCACCGGCTCGGCGCTGTCCTGGGCGGCGGACGACAGGACGCTGGCCTTTGGGCGGCTGATCGACGGCCGGTACAAGGTCCGGCTGCTGGACACCGCCGCGCCGGGTCACAGCCTGGCGGCCAGCCGACCAGCGCTGAGCGTGAACTGGTCGGGCCGCGACAACAGACGCCGGTTCAGCCACAGCCGGGCGGTCAACAATACCGACGCGTTCGGCGCGCTGCTCACGCCGGACGGCAGCAAGATCGTCGTCGCCACGGTCACCCAGTCCTTCCACCCGCTGACCTCGGAATTCGCCTTCACCGAATTCTCCGCGCGGACCGGGAAGGTGGTCGCGGTGCTCGGCCGGTGGTGGTTCACCCGGCGGTGGCCAGAGCAGGAGCAGGCCGTGCTGTGGACGAACGCGGACGGCAGCACGCTGCTCGTGCTGGCCCACCGGCCCGGCGTGACCCTCAGCCCGACCTCCCCTGGCCCGGGAGCCTTCTTCCCCGTGCAGTTCGGCGTGCTGCGCGGTAACGCCTTCGCGCCGCTGCCCGGCCAGCACCACCTTGGCCAGCTGAGCACATTCCCGGCCTGGTAGCGGCCGCAGTGCAGGCCCAGGACGGCGGCCCGGGCCCGCGCCACGCGACACTGGGCGGATGAGCGAGACGCTGATCGGGCTGCTGCATCCCGGTGAGATGGGCGCGGCGGTGGCCGGCTGCCTGACCGGCCGCGGGTACCAGGTGCTCTGGGTGCCGGCCGGGCGCAGCCCGGCCACGGCGGCCCGCGCGGCTGCGGCCGGGCTGACCGCGGCGGCCGGGCCGGACGCCGCGGGCCAGGCCGCCGACCTGGCCCGCCGGGCGGCCATCATCGTGTCCATCTGCCCGCCGCACGCCGCGCTGCCGGTCGCCCGCGCGGTGGCGGCCGCCGCCTTCACCGGGATCTATGTGGACGCCAACGCGGTCTCCCCCGGCACCGCCCGCGAGGTGGCGGCGGCCATCGAGTCAGCCGGGGCCAGCTATGTGGACGGCGGGATCATCGGGTCACCGCCGGGCCCGGCCGGCAGCACCCGGCTGTACCTGTCCGGACCGCACGCCGGGCCGGTCGCGGCCCTGTTCGCGGGCACCGCGCTGGAACCCCGGGTGATCGGGGAGCGCGGGCTGACCGCGGCGTCCGCAGTGAAGATGGCCTACGCCGGCTGGACCAAGGGCACCGCCGCGCTGATCCTCGCGGTGCGCGCACTGGCCCGGGCCGAGGGGGTGGAGGACACTCTGCTGGCCGAGTGGGCGCTGTCCCAGCCGGGCCTGGCCGAGCGGTCCGTGAGCGCGGCCCGGTCAGCGGCTGGCAAAGGCTGGCGCTGGACCGGGGAGATGGCTGAGATCAGCGCGAGCATGCTGGCCGACGGCCTGCCCAGTGGCTTCCATCAGGCCGCGGCGGACGTGTTCCGCGATCCTGACCGGTTTCTCGCCTAGCTTTACCCGGCGCCAGCGGGTGACCGCCACCATCGGCCCGCCACCTGCGTGGCCGGCCGCGATGAACACCGGCCCGGAGCACGGACGGCCAGCGGATGCGGGCCGGCAGGCAACTGGACAGCCGCCCGGGCGTCTCTGGAGTGTGGACATCGACTTCTCGTCGCGGTATCCCGCCCACGGCGGGCCGGTGGCGCCGGGCAGCTCCGGGGCCGGCAGCGCGGTGCGCGGAACGGCCGATGCCAGCCCAGCCGGGGCCCGGCAGGCCGTCTCCGCCCTGTATGAGGCGCACGCGGTGGGCCTCATCCGTCTCGCTGTCGTCATGCTCGGCGACCGCCCCGCCGCGGAGGACGTGGTCCAGGAGGCGTTCTGCGGCCTGTACCGGCGCTGGGACCAGCTGGGCGACAAGGGCAAGGCGCTTAGCTACGTGCGGTCTGCCACGCTGAACGGCTGCCGCTCGGAATTGCGGCACCGGATCAGGAATGAGCGGCGGGGCAGCCCGCCAGCCTCGCGCGCCGGGACCGCCTCCGCCGAGCACGCAGCACTCATCGGCGAGGAACACGACCAGGTGCTCAGTGCACTGCGGCGGCTGCCCGACCGGCAGCGGGAAGCCCTGGTGCTCCGGTTCTACCTGGACCTGACCGAGCCGGAGATCGCGGTGGCCATGGGCATCAGCCACGGCACGGTGAAGTCCACCACGTCCCGCGCGCTGGCCGCGCTGGGCAGGCTCCTGGAGGAGGCGGCCCAATGATCACGAACGGGGACCGGGTCCGCGCGGCGGCCCGGGCAGCCGCGGCCACGGTACCGCCAGACAGCGCCCCGCCGCTCCGGCTGCCCGCGCCGCCCCGGCGCCGCCCCTGGCGGCCCGGGCCGGGCAGCCGGCTCCAGTCGCTGACGCCGCTCATGGCGGCCGTCGGTGTCATCGCTGTGCTGGCTGCTTCGCTGGCCCTGACCGGCAGCTTCACCGGGCACCGGGCCGCGCCGCGGGACCGGGCCCTGACGGCGGCGGAACTCGGCGGGGTCCCGCGCTACTACGTCGCCCTCAGCGGCCGGGCCGACGGGCCGCGCAGCGCGGTGGTCCGGGCCACGGCCACCGGGCGGGTGCTGGCCACGGTCACCCCGCCCCGGCCGTATCGCGCGTTCACGTTCCTGAGCGGTGCGGCCGACGGGCGCACGTTCGTGCTCGCCGCCCAGCGGTGGTGGCGGATCGCGTCGGGCACTCGCGGGATCAGTGCCGAGACGCGGGACGGCACCACCCCGGTCGCTTTCTTCCTGCTCCGGCTGCGCCCGGGCATAGGCCCGCCGCGGCTGACGGCATTGCACCTGCCGGGGCGGCTGGCCTCGGGCCGCCTGTCCGGCATCGCGCTGTCCCCGGACGGCCGGGCGCTCGCGCTGTCCCTGCATGTAGCCGAGATCCGGCTGATCAACCTGGCCACCGGGGTGGCACGGGAGTGGGCCTGGCCAGGTGCCGCGCACTCCAGCAAGGAGTGGGCGGGGAACGCCAAGCCGGACGGCGCGCCCCTGTCCTGGACGTCCGACGGCCAGACGCTCGCCTTCCAGATGTGGACCAAGTCCGGCGGCATCACCCAGGTGC
>Ga0207700_10000394_pt1 | contig 25459 bp, 24 predicted proteins | sample LARL82metaG_FD_184348 | JGI IMG/M metagenome (GOLD analysis project Ga0207700, IMG submission 184348) | Corn, switchgrass and miscanthus rhizosphere microbial communities from Kellogg Biological Station, Michigan, USA - LAR L8-2 metaG... | ecosystem: Host-associated > Plants > Roots >...
GCAGATGTTGTGATACAATCTGTGACTGGGAAAAAATTCTCTAACAAGATAATTGACTTGGTGGGACCGCAGATAGTAAGTTATGATACATTTGTAAAAAAATTCTTGGGCAAAAGAAAAATCAAGATAAAAAAGATAGACTTTGAGACGGCATACCATGATGCCTTGCATAACAAGGGTCCATTTGGAGTCGATGACCTCAGTATCATGGCTGGCGATTACATTGGAGACCACAAAAAACTTGCCAGTCTTGTCAAGATGAGATTTACAAGATATGATGAAGTGTTACAGTCCAGAAGCCTGTCTTAGAACCGAAGCCTTGTCTGTCTTTTCCCAGCTAAACTCTGGCTCGTTTCGTCCAAAGTGTCCGTATGCTGCAGTCTTTCTGTATATTGCATTCTTTAGTTTTAGCTGAGAAATAATAGCTGAAGGACGCATGTCAAAGTGCTTTCTTACTATGTTTTCAATAGTTTCTTCTGGGATCTTGCCTGTGTCAAATGTGTTAACTGTAAGGGAAACTGGCTCTGCCACTCCGATTGCATATGCAACTTGGACTTCGCACTTGTCGGCAAGTCCTGCTGCAACTACATTCTTTGCGATATATCTGCACATGTAACATGCTGATCTGTCTACCTTTGATGGGTCCTTTCCTGAAAATGCACCGCCTCCATGTCTTCCCATGCCACCATATGTATCCACAATTATTTTTCTTCCAGTGAGCCCTGCATCTCCTGGTGGACCGCCTATTACAAATCTGCCAGTTGGGTTTATGTGAATTTTTATCTTGTCATTCCATAATTGTCCACAGACTGGCTTGATGACCTTCTCGATTATCTCTTTTCTAATCTGTTCATTTGTGATATCAGGTGAATGCTGGGTTGAAATGACAATTGCATCAATTCGCTTTGGTTTGCCTCCCTCGTACTCTACTGTAACCTGGGACTTGCCGTCAGGTCTTGCCCAGGGAAGTTCCTTGCTTTTTCTTGCTTCTGCAAGACGCTTTGTAAGCTTGTGTGCAAGCAAAATTGGCATTGGCATGAGATCCTCTGTCTCATTTGTTGCATAACCGAACATGAGGCCTTGGTCTCCTGCTCCTTGGTCTTTGTTATCATTAGCTGTAACTCCCATTGATATGTCTGGGCTTTGTGCATGAAGCGATACCAGTACACTGCAGGACTCTGAATCAAAACCATATTGCGGATTATCATATCCTATTTCCTTGATTGTTTTTCTAACTACATCCTGGATGTCAAATCTTGCCTTTGATGTAACCTCACCTGCAACCATTACAACACCTGTAGTGGTCAGTGTCTCCACTGCAACTCTGGAATCTGGATCTTGCTTTAGAAATTCATCTAATATTGCATCAGATATCTGGTCGCAGATCTTGTCTGGATGACCCTCTGTAACTGATTCTGAAGTAAAAAGATAGCTTCTAGGAGAGGCCATGATAAAATTTCCTATAACTCATTTTCTAATTTTATGAAAAGAACGTTATTTCCTCGTACGATGACTCGGCCATAATTTGCGATGATCTTTCCATTGCTTATTTCTTCTGCATCTGTCATGATTAAATTCATGTAAGAATCTACGTTGTTCATCTTGCCTTTGTATTCAATTTCACTTTTTAGTCGCACTGTAACTTTTTTGTTAATGCCTTTTTGAAGTGTCGTTAAAGGTCTTTTTGGAGTTGCTGCTTGTGACATCACAAATCACTTGTCACCACTGCTTGAAATAGGGAATAAAAGCCTTCCCGATCATCGTTTATACTCTGTGATCTGTGATAATTCTTTGATTAGAATTGATTTCCACTGGTCTTTTGGGACTTGATGATCTTTTGGGTGGTGGTGTCAGACCTGGTACGATAATCGATATTTTCGGACCTAGTGCAAGTGGAAAGACACAACTTGCCATGCAAATTTCTCTAAATTCGCTACGAGATGGAACTGTTCTATACCAAGATTCCACTGGTGGATTCAGACCTGAAAGAATGCTACAGCTAATCAAACTGCAAGGGTTGGAACCATCGCTTTTAGATGGTATGATTGTTGCAAGGATGAGAAACACTTCAGAGCAACTAGATTACGTGAAAAAAATTTCTGAACTACAACCAAAACTTGTTGTAATTGAAAACATTACAGATTTGTTTACGTTTGAATATTCTAGGGATTCAAGCCTGCTTGAAAAACATGTAAAATTCATGCAATACATGCATGATATCAGTATGGTATCCATTGGAACCAAGATTCCTATTGTTATAACCAATACAATACGAAGTGCGGATGGCCAAGAAGTTGAAAGCCTGGCAAAGTCGATTAGCATGTTTACACATCAGAAAATAAAACTGCAAAAAGACGGCAAAACATTCAAGGCCCAGGTACTGCCTTCATTTGGGAAAAGAAAAGAGATTTCGTATACCATAACCGAAGCGGGATTAGTGGAACAACCTTAAGCTATTTATCACTCTGATGGTATACAAGGTGACATGGCAGGAATTTTTAACGATATACCAATCATCGCTGCTGCCCTATTTGGTATTGGTTTAGTTGGTGTAATGGTATACGAACGATCTAGAACAAGACAAAGCAAAGAACCTGAATCAACTGCTTGAGTTAGAAGTAAAGTTTCGCAATCTTGGTTTTGAGCACCTGACCGAGATACAACAAAAGGCTGTTCCAGTAATATTTCAAAAAATTGATTCTCTGGTGGTTGCGCCAACTGGATCTGGAAAGACAGAGACCGCAGTAATTCCAATATTTTCTCGGGTCTCACGCTCTAGAAAAGAAGGCAAGATCAAGGTGTTGTACATCACTCCGCTCCGTGCACTAAACCGAGATGTCTTCAAGAGAATAATCAGGTATGCTGAAAACGAGGGCCTACGAATTGAGGTAAGACACGGAGATACATCGCAGACAATGAGGCGCAAGATAAATTTGTCCCCGCCTGACATCTTGATTACAACACCTGAGACTTTGATTATACTGCTTACACAGCCTGTAATGCTACAAGCACTAGACGAAATCGAATGGATGGTAATAGACGAAGTCCATGAATTACTGGGCAACGAAAGGGGTGCACAGCTATCACTTAGCTTGGAAAGGCTCCAGGCAAACACAAAATATCAAATCACAAGAATTGGGCTGTCGGCAACGGTAGGAAACACTGCAGAGGCTGCAAAATTTGTAGTTGGTACAAAAAGAAAATGCAAAATAATTGAGGACCACTCGATTCGAAAATATGATGTCGAAGTAAAATACATCGAAGGTACAATAACAGATGTTGTTGATCATGTCATCGAATATGTGACAAAAAACTATCCATCATCTCCTGTCTTGTTATTTACAAATACTAGGGGAGAATCAGAGTATATTGCATCTGTACTCAAGGAGCGCTCTAGTATTGCAATTGAATTGCATCATGGTTCTCTTTCACAACAGGTTCGTGAAGAAACAGAAGATACTCTGCGAGCTGGCAAGCCTGGCATTGTAGTATGTACATCATCACTTGAGCTTGGACTAGACATTGGATCTGTTGAGCTTGTGATTCATTATGGCTCTCCAAGGCAGGTCTCAAAGCTCATGCAGAGAATTGGTCGAAGCAGGCACACACGCGGGTCCTCTGCAAAGGGGCTCATTGTGACAAACAATCCTGATGATGAGATAGAGGCGCTTGCAATATTGGAGCGTGTCAAGGAAAAATCTATTGAAGACCAGATAGTTCATGATGGGGCACTAGACGTTCTTGCACATCATCTGGTTGGGATGAGCATGCAGTTTGGCAAGGTACCGCTTGATTTTGCACTAAACATGATACAACAGGCCTATTCGTTTCGAAATGTCACCATAACAGAACTAATCGAGGTGCTCGAAGTCTTACAAAATGGAAATATCATATTCTTTGACAAGGACGAGATGACATTTACAAAAAGGGGGCGCTCGTTTAGGTATCACTTTGAAAATTTGTCCACCATTCCAGACATTTTAAAATTCAAGGTCTTTGATACTGCATCTAAAAAAATAATCGGCAGCCTTGACCAGAGGTTTGTCGGAGACAATGGGGAACAGGGCAGTGTCTTTGTACTGCGGGGGATGCAGTGGAGGATACTAAATGTTGATGACAGCTCACTCAAGGTAAATGTGGAGCCGATCCAGTCTGCTGGAATTAATGTTCCATACTGGGAGGGAGAGAACATTCCTGTTGATTATACCACTGCAAAAAAAGTTGGCATGGTGCGGACCAAAACAATCGTTGCGCCCTTTACAAATAAGGTGATTGACAACCTAAAACTTGGAACCATTCCAGACGAGAAACATATCGTAATTGAATCGCAGAGGGTGCGAAATACTATCGTTATACATTCCTGCTTTGGAACCAGAATCAACTCTACACTTGCGATGCTATTGTCTTCAATGATATCTGCAAAGAGCGGATACCTGGTTGACTCGCGTTCTGATGCATATAGGATAATGCTCTCATCAAATGGGCGTATCCTAGAACAACCTGTGAGAGATGTAATTGCAGACGAGTATGATCTACAGGATATTGTGCAGGCATCTCTTGCGGGTACACATAATGTAAACTGGAGAACATGGTGTGTTGCAAAAAAATTTGGAATCGTTGGCAGGGAGGCAGTATATGACAGAAAGTCGGCAAGATTCTTGTATGAAAAATATTCAAAGACCGCGCTTGCAAAGGAAGCCTTACGGGAATTGTACCATGACAAGTATGATATCCAAAATACTGTAGAGCTACTACAAAAAATAAAATCAAATGAAATTACTATAACATGGGTTGAAGTAGAGGGTTTTTCAAAACTTGCTGAACCCATACTTGACCATACCACAAAATACTATGCATCTCCTGCAAACATGGACAAGGGGATACTTGACTTGGTAAAATCAAGGCTGATGAAGACAAGACACAGATTGGTCTGTGTAAGATGTGGCAAGTGGGAAAAAGTGGTAGAGACTGGACAGATAAACGAGATTCCATCATGTCCATACTGCAAGTCACGACAGATTGCTGCAACGTTCTACTCTGACTATGACCTGCAAAAGATTGTACAGAAAAAAGTTGCCGGCAAAAAAATAACAACTGAAGAGAACCACAAGTTTGCAAGAGCCTGGAAGGTGTCATCACTTCTTGCAAACTTTGGCAAGACTGCACTTGTTGTCATATCAGGATATGGTGTGGGTGCTGACACTGCGGCAAGGATACTTCGAAACATGATTGGAGAAGAAGAGGTATACAAGCAAATTTACGAAGCAGAAAGGCAGTATGTGACAACCCGTGGGTTCTGGGACTAGGGTTCCAATTGATTATAGTTTTATAAAATGTTGAAGCGATCATTGACACATGGTGGAAAATTTGGTATTCAAATGTTTTAAAATTATGTAAAATGTACTAATTATCTCTGATTCAAAACAAGCTAAAATTTCCTACTGGAATTAGGTTTATTGAAAAAAATGACGTGGACAAACACATCAAAAGTTTTGTTCCTGAGATGGACAAATTTACTTTGGCAGATTATTATGCTTGGAGTCTTAAGAAAACTCTCATGTTATTGTAAGAGAAATAGATGAAAACATAACTGCAGTTTTGTACTTGACAATACATACTGATCACATTATGATTGAAATGGTTGTAAGAAACAAGGAATCTGTATACAGTAAAGGTTCTGGCGGGGATTTGATCAAAGCTGCTGAAACAATTATCGCTCGTTATTATGGAAAAAAGGAAATACGTCTGGAAGCGATGGAACAAGTAGCTGATTATTATACAAAGTTCCTAAAATATGAAAAATATGCTGAATCTTACAATGATTATGACTGGGGATTGCTTGTACCTATGAAGAAACAGTTAGTTTCTTTTTGAGATGCATCTGTTTGGGATTTACTGCAAAAACCCCAACATCTGGCTCTGCACGTATTTCGTCCACATATTTTTTTATCATCGGGTGTTCTTTTAGGTAATCGCTAATTATTCTGGAAACTTTAACGTCATTATTCATTGCAGCTCGTACTATTGCCGAGTATAATTCTGGAGTCATGGATATGCTAATTTTTTTCATACTATAGTATGACTATGGTAGGATATAAGCATAATTGATGACTAGATTCTATCTATTCTAAATTGTTCCAAATTGCTCAAAACTCATTTTCTTTTGAATTGATTTTCAGCTAAATCAGTTCTTTCGTGTGATTACAGAATATGCAGACAAGAACAACTCTGTCCTGTTCTCAAGTCCTGCCTTTGCATTTACTGCTGTTACTGTGATGATTTCGCCCTGAGTGAACGATTCCAGTAGCCTTGCCTGAGATCTCCAACCCTTGAGCCAGATCTGGCCAGTGTCGTCTTCGATAAATGTCTCAGAAAGCAGTATTGTTTCTCCAGCCTTTGTCTGGATCTCGCGTTTTTCTGGAGCTTTTAGAATTATTGCCTCGACACAGTATAGTGTCTCTGCTGGTTTTATTTCCTTTATTTTAGTTCTAATCTCTGGTAAAGTTGGGATGTCTTGTCCGTCTACCTTTCTTACAAACGAGTCGGCTTCTAGCATGATTGATTTTCCATACATCTTTGATGGCATGCATTCCACTACATCTCCGACTGCAAGATCTTTTGTTATCTGTACCATATCTGAAATGCTTACAAGTTTCTTGTCTTGTGTTGTACCAAGGATCAATGTATTCCCAGAATCACTTTTTGTCATGGATAAAATTCTAATGGTAATCGGCTGGATCTCTGAAGCTCCCTCTATCTCTAGTACGGTTCCTTCATCGCCGTGGATCTCAAGGCCCATCTGACCTACCTTTGTTTTTACTCCGATCAATCTTGTCTTTGCACCAGATGTTACAACTTTGGGTACTGTGCTTTCGTCCTTGTTCCATAGTACGACTCGCATGATGTTTCCATCCTTTCCCTTTAGTCTGAGCTGGAGAGATTTTCCTGGCTCTCCCTTGAAGTTTGTAAATTCTGTTGTTCGAAGATTACCGTCAAGAATTCCTGTGACAACCAGGTTCTGCTGATTCTCTTTTACATTGCTTACATCGTCTGTTATTGCATCTAAAGACGGTATGGTGCTTGTGGTACCATTTGGTTCAATGTTCGAACCAGAGCCCACATTGATTATTGGATTTCCCTTCATGTCTGATTTTACATAGGCCTTGATTATCTTGACTAGGTCGCCTGGTTTTAGATTCTCAATTCCTGGCAAGTTTGCCTTTTCATCCCACAACTTTACCTGTGCTCTCGAGTCACCGTCATATACTGTCATGGTACGCAACAGAAACTGGGAGCCGTCCTTGCGGGAAAATTGCTTTACTGGATAAACATTCATCACTCTAGTTGCAAGTGTAATCTCCTTTGCACCGACATAGAGGTCCTTGAGTCCCATCTCTACCTTCAATGGCTCACTTAGTGACACTCCAAGGTCTGATGCTATCAAGAATAATGCGCCCTGGTCTGTTAGATAACCTGCACCGATCTTTTCCTTCTTTCTTTGGATAAGCTCATCAATCTGGGCTTTTGTGATATCGGGCTTTTGCTCTAATAATTTGCTTAACAATGAATCAAATTCTGACAACGGAATCTTGATGGAATGTGTATGATATAAAAATTGTTTTAGAATAGCGATCTTTTTTTGGTGTACAAAAAGTCTGAAATGTTTATGATTTCTAATCTTTTAACTCGTTTCCAAGTAATCTTACCAGTATCTTTAGTGAAAGAACTATTGGATATACAATCATGTATTTTATGACGCGCTTTAGATTCTTGTCCCTATTCATCGCCTCTGCAACAGAAGGGCTACAACTGTAATACCAGTCAAGTATCTTTTCAAATTGTTTTTTATGTGATGATTTTAGCAATACCTTGTCTCTGTATTCCCGCAAAAACTGGACATGGGGATGTATCTCAGAATCTAGTGCAGCAGTTGCAATGAAGCAACCCTTCTTGTTTGTAGGATTTGTGGTACCTGTGTTTGAATTTGTGGTATTTACAATTCCTGTATCCTGAATTGTGGGTCCTGTACTTGCAAAGTTCAAGACTGTCTGTAGTACGCCATCTGGATTTTTGTAATCCTGGTAACGCCAGGCAAGTGCGCCTGCATATCCTGAACTATTTGCAGATTGCAAAAAATCTTGTAGTGTAGCAGTCTCTTGGGCTATATCATATGGGCTTGAGCTTGGATGATATCCGCATTCGCCCAGTATGCATGCCTTGCTTGAAAAATCTGATGGGCTGTATGTCCCAATCCTTGCTTGGGCACCTGATGTTGGGGGACTGTTCGGAGGGGGGACATTTGGATTGTTGTATGCGTGAAAATCAGAAAAATCTACAAAAGACGAAAACGACATGGATATGTTTTTTCGCATACAACCAACTGAGACCTTAATTCCTGATGGGGATATTGCCTGGACAACTTTTTCCACAAAGACCTTCAGTTGTTGCTCTGTGATCATGTTTGCCTCTGTGATGCTTTCTGGCTCATTCATGATGTCTATTGCAAAAAGTGCAGGCTTGTTCTTTATTGCATTTGCAAGTGGTACAAGTACGTTGTTGCAAAAATCCGTTGGATCCTGCATTATTTTTAGTATTATTTGCTTTCTTGCGGAAAACAACTCTTGGTATTTTGGAATCCTTGATGGGTCAAGACCTGAGGGCTGTGATTCTTTTGTGTTCCACGAGTCAAAGAGTGCAAGATAGACCTTGATGTTGTGGTTGTTTGCTGTATCAAGTATCGCAACAAGATTATTGATAAATTCTGGATCTATACCTGACAGGTTGTTGTTGCCGTCTTTTGTAAAAACCAGTCCTTCTAATTGCTCAAACAGCCAAAGCCTTACGATATTTACTCCTTGAACTTTTGCAAAATAATTTTCAATTGCTTCTGGATGCTGTGATAAATATGGTGGTCCTTGGGGAATGTTTGGCACTGCAAGGTTTGCAGTTATTGGTGCAGTGGGTGGATATGTCCACAGTGGATCATCACTAAACTCTGAGCGGCCCAAGTCATAGCCATACTTGTCCTCAAACCATCCTAGATTGATTCCTACAAAGAACTTGCTTCCTATACTAAATGACATGGTGGTATCATACCATATCCAATACATAAATTTGTGAGAAAACTAGAATTTCCTTTAAATTGGACTGGTACCATACTATACCACAATGCAGGTAAAAAGACGCAGCAGTTTCTGGTTCTTACTTCCTATCTTGTTTAATATCATTGGAGGTGTAATTGCATTTTTTGTCATACGAGAGGACGATCCAAAAAAGGCCCGAAACTGTCTATTGCTTGGGATAGTACTTGCTGCAATACCGTTCTTGCTAATTGTCGTTCCTATATTGGTTGGAATAACGTTATTTCCTCACATGGGTCCGCATGTCATGCCAGGCATGCATTATGTATAGATTATAGCCCGGCCCAGATTCGAACTGGGGTCAAGGGCTCCAAAGGCCCCTATGCTTGACCGCTACACTACCGGGCTTCTTTGGAACCTTGTCTTGCATTCCTTTATAACGTTACCCAAAACGGATATGCAGAATGTATGTGAAAAGGCAATTTGCGATAAAGAATTTGGTTAACCTATCATCTGTGTTATTCTCTTTAGTATCTCGCTTTCTACATGTCTTGTCCAGAGCATCTCTGGAATGTCAACTGCCAGAAATAAAGCAGACAACAGCAATGCCTCTGCTGCAATAACTGCAATATTTTGTATGAATTTTCCAATTCCTATATGTATTACAAAGTCATTTGGCTCACCTGTTATCATTATGGTAAATGCCCTGTCTGCTGTTATGATGTCTCTTAGAATTCCTGCCTTTGTTGCCTGGATTATAATCCCTACAGGTGAGCTGGATGTCATCTGTGTCTTGTATCCGTCCTGGTCTAGTAGCGTGATTATCTGCTGTGCTAATTGATTCAAGTCCTTGTTCTTGTTTTGAAACCTGACTATTTTTTCAGAGACCATATTCCACAAAGACTAGCTGTTCTAATTAAATTGTATTTTTATTCTCATTGTGTGGTAATCCTGATTATTATCCATTTTACACTAGACCAGTATGGGTTTGAAAGTTTTCGATCTTCAGGACTCTAATTTTTTATCCTCATCCAATAATTGAACCAGTTAGTAGTAATTTCATGTTGTGCTGTCTTGAGATCTATATTACCTGAGCATACCTGATCGTGCAGATAATTCTCAAGACTATCCTTGGTAAATGAACTTGAATGTGGCTCTGGCCAGAGGTTTTTCATATCATCTGGTGCACCACCAAGCTCAAGCGGAATCAAATGATCAAATTCATAATTGCTTGGGGAATCCGTAAATCCATAAGCCTTCATGCTCTCTAGTTTTTGTGGCTCTGTTACAGAAACAGGAGGTCTTACTGTTTTTGTATATCCTGAGACGCAGATGGTCGAATCAATGTTATATTGTGTTACAGCAGGATCAATTGCACCCGGCGTGCATTTTGGATCAGGTAGTGTATCGTTGATTGCTTGACATGTCTGCATTCTCATATACGGCAAGTATTGGCCAGATCCTTGATTTAGTTGAACTGGTGGAGAAGGCTTTATGATATATGGATGAGGGATTCCAACCAGTGCAAATATTATAACTGCAGTAATGGCAATGCCAAAAAATAATATTTTAAATGAAAATGACACTTACCTGTTTTAAGACAATTCCGAACACAAAACCATTTTCATTTATGAAATTCTATATTTTATTTAGATAAGATTTATCTAGTTGATTCCTCATGATTTATCACATGAATCGCCTGCTTTCCTTGTCAGGTACATTTTCTATTAAATATATTACAACATCAGAATCAACTAGGTGTGCTCATCTATGAACATAAGAAATTCAAAGATGATAAACATGCAAACCATGGCGATCATCTTGGTACTCTTAATGTCCGCATTTATGATAAATCCTCCGTCCGCTTTTGCTGATCCTGCATGTGGAAGTGATATTACCTCAGACACCACACTTTCTGGTGACATTGGACCATGCTCCACACCCGTTGGGCTCCGCATAAGCAACAACAACATTACACTTGACTGTGCAGGACACACAGTATCCGGGACTAGTGTCCCCTTTAGTGCAGGCATCGTCTCATCAGGTTTTACCGGAATCACAATTAAGAATTGCAACGTGACGGGATTTTTCCAGGGAATCTACGTTGACTTTGGTTCAAACGTTAATCTGGCCAGCAATACACTTGACGGTAATACATTTGGCATATTCGTACAAAGGACATCGGGAGCTATTTTTAGTAGTAACACTGCAAACGGCAACAGCCAGGACGGCGTCTTTATGGGCTTTGGTGCCTCAGGCAATACACTGACCAGCAATACTGCTAACAATAACGCGTTTTATGGTTTTGAAGATTCTACATCAGGTTCTGGTACTTCAGGTACTGGAAACACCTACTCTAGTGATATGTGCAACGGTAATACAGTTGGAAACTCACGTCCAGGAGGGCTTTGCGGTTCGCCCACTTATAGCACTACATTTGTCCAGAATGGAATTCCATCCTCTGGAACAACTTGGGGTGTTACTGTCGGTTCGACTCATTACACGGGTACTGGATCAAGCATAACAGTTTCAGGTCTATTGGGCACCTTGAGCTACATCTACGACTCGCCAGTTTCGGGTTCTGCAGGAACACGTTACGTCTGTAACGCTGGATGTTCTGGATCTGTTTCAGGTAGTGGAACAGAATCTGCAAGCTATACTACACAATATTTACTGACAGTTGCATCAAGTCCTTCAGGGCTCACACCAGTTCCGACTGCATCACCATCTTCGTCATCTGGATATTATGATTCCGGGACAACTGTAGCATTGACTGCAAACGCTGTACCTGGTTACATTTTCATCGACTGGCAGGTTGATGGAACTGATCAGTCTCTCTTTGCTAATACGGTATCTATTACAATGAACGGACCGCACGACGGTACTGCAGTGTACAAGACTCCACAACAAGCACTACAAAATCTCATAACCCTCAAGGAGAGCATGGGTCTTCCACAGGGATTGACAACAAGCCTTGACGCAAAACTCAATGCCGCCTCAGACTCCCTTAACTTGGGTGATGCCAATACAGCCAAGAATCAGCTTAACGCATTTATCCATGAAGTTAATGCACAGGCAGGAAAGAAGATAACACAGGATCAGGCAAACCAACTAATTTCTAGTGCACAAAATATCTTAAACTCCATATCCTAAAATAAAAAATTAGGAAAAGGAATTTTGTAGCAAGTCTTACAGGACTCGAACCTATGATTTTAAAATTGTAACCATCTTTAGATGAACTGTAATTACATTTTGTCGTCATAATTGAAAACCTAGATCTTGTTTAATAGTAAGAGATGATAAAATAATAAAGTAATATGACTAGGGACATGAGGGGAATTTGTGTCGAATGTGGATTCCAAGTCCGAGGAGATACATTAGACGATTTAGATGAGAGCTTTACATTACATTTTGAAAATGATGGCCATGATACCTACTACTTTGTAGATAAAGAAGGCAACAAAATAGAAAGAGATGTTTCTAAATTATAATCATCTTTTAGCTAGATCATAATTGTTTGCAATAAAAAATTGAAGAAAGTCATTTTGTAGATATTTGATTAGAATCTTAATTAACTTGATTCCAATACTTGATTTCCATGGATGCTTCTCATATCAGCCCATCAACTTTAATGGGCATGGTTGTAGGGACTGTTATTATTGGGATAATGCTTGGCTTTTTTGCCTACAAATCTAGTAAAAACAGAAAGAAGAAGAAAACTCGCCGTTCATAAATTTCTACCAAGACAACACCAAGAAAAATAACAAAAGTTGTATTGTACAACTACAATATTGTTTCTTGCTGCATTCGTTTTGATGTTAGCTGATCAGGGACGTCGTGCATCCCCCCAAAAGCTCGCGGTCTGTTTTGTTCTTGGAGGATTAGGCACATATCTTGCATCCATAGTGAGAGTCCCATTGCTTGGAATAATTGGATACTATTACGGGTATGACACATTGGAGACATTGCATATGTATTCGGGATATCTTATCTTTCTTGGCTCTATCGTAGCATTCTGGTACCTCTCCTTGCACTGGATAAACAAAAAGACAAACTGCCTTACCGCAAGTCAGGTTAATTGATTCTATGATTTGCGGGACTGATGACTTTGTATCTTATCACCGCATATGCTGCAGCAGATGTCACCAAAAGGAATGCAACACCACCTAGAGGGAATTCCGGAAGCGATACAGGCGGTGTTGCGTCAGAGAGAACTGAGACAGTATCTGATGAAGAGTTTGCCACAAAAATCTCTCCCTTGCCCGAGTCATATGTTACACCACCTGGACCACTGCCTACAGTAACTGTTGCAACTACAGTATTGCTAGTGTCAGATATTACAGAGACAGTACCTGATCCCTCATTTGCCACAAAAATCTCGCCTTTTACAGAGTCGTATGCTACACCACCTGGACTGGAACCGACAGTAACTGTTGCAACTACAGTATTGCTAGTGTCAGATATTACAGAGACAGTACCTGATCCTTCATTTGTCACAAACGCCTCTCCCTTACCAGAGTCGTATGCAATACCATTCGGACCAGTGCCGACAGTAACTGTTGCAACTACAGTATTGCTAGTATCAGATATCACAGAGACAGTATTTGGCCCACCATTTGCCACAAAAATCTCTCCCTTGCCCGAGTCGTATGCAATACCATTCGGACTGGAACCGACAGTAACTGTTGCAACTACAGTATTGCTAGTGTCAGATATCACAGAGACGTTATTGGAAAGAAAGTTTGCCACAAAAATCTCTCCCTTGCCCGAGTCGTATGCAATACCATTCGGACTGGAACCTACAGTAACTGTTGCAACTACCGTATTGCTAGTGTCAGATATCACAGAGACAGTGCCAGAGTTCTCATTTGAAACAAACACCTCTCCCTTGGCAGAATCATATGTAATGCCAGTTGGACCATTACCGACAGTAATTGTTGCAACTACCGTATTGCTAGTGTCAGATATCACAGAGACGTTATTGGAAAGAAAGTTTGCCACAAAAATCTCTCCCTTACCCGAGTCGTATGCAACACGAACTGGATTAGAACCGACAGAGATTGTTGTAAGAAGATATTCTGCACTTGCAGTATGTGCAACAAGTAAACAACAAACAAAAACGGATATGGAAATAATTCTTTTTCCGATCGACAATGTTAGATTATTTTTTTATTTATTTATATAGTTATTCTGTCAACTGGGCGTCATTCTGGTTGAGACCTTCCATTATTAGTTCAACACCCTTTCCAGTCTATCTGAGTTGTGTTTTTTAATTGTAAAAATTTTGATTAAATGAAGGTTCACTACTGGCAAATAATTTTCTAATTGTGGTTTGTTAATTATTAGGGTTCAGACCTGTGAGAGTATGAAAATAATAATCAAGATAATTTCTCCGGTGCAGACTTGAGAAATGCAAGCCTTGTCAATTCAAACTTTGGAGGCGGGGCTAGCTTGGCAGATGCCAATATAGAGGGCGCAAATGTGGCAGGTCTTAACACAGCTGGTGCAGACTTGGCATGCCATGGTAATGCCATGTGCCAATAGTGGGACCAATTAGACAAAAGTATGTGAAAAAATACTTGCTGATACCAGCAAAATAAAAAAAATAGTGGCAACATCAGTCTGTTACCACTTTTGAATATGTTCCAAGTCTTGTTATGACTATCATGCATATCAGGATATTGTGAAAATATTCTAGAAGATCAATACCTTAAAAATTGCTGGCCACAAGTACTTGGAAAAAGTGTATTGTAGAAAGATCAGAGTGTAAAGTTGCCTGGATATGTTGGTACGGTGGCAAACATGGCTATTGTGGTTCCAGTAAATACAATTGCTCCCATTACAAGAAATATTGTCTGCATTTTCTTGGAGGCAAAGACCCTTCCAATTCCCTCAAGAAATGAGACGCTGGCGTAAAGCGATGTAAAAAAGACATAGTTTGAGGCAATGGAACTCATGCTGTCGGCGTTTTGAGATTTTTCATCTGCTGTCTGCAAAAACCCTTGCACCCTGTCAGAATCCAATGGTGAAATATACTCTGGCATGTCAAATGGAGTGGTAGCCTTTCCTGTACCATTCAATGGATCTGTCTTGAGCCATGCATCAAAAGCGACTTTCATCTCCGGCCGAAAACTATTCTTGTAGTAATCGATTAATTTTTGATCATGGTTTGATACTGCATCAAGATATCCATTAAATGCAATAACATCAATTACTATTGACTGTCTCTCCTTTAGCTCGGCAGTTGTGTATTCGCGATGTGCAGTATTTGCGGCTTTTAACTCAAATGTCAATGCACTGCTCCACAACTCGTGCTGGTATCCGCACCACGCAGTTACAACAACTGTCAGTCCAAGTATTGCAGCATAGGCAAGGTCCATCCTGTCTAGTTTGTGATTCTGTGTACCTGATGACATTTTGTATAATCCTAGTATTCCAAAGATGTTAAAGTTAAGAGTTGCTAAATAGTAGATTCGTATCGTGCGCTAAATTTCTTCCAATGCTGGATGAAACTTAAGTACAATCATAAACTATCTATCTAGTCATGCTTACCCGTGGAAGACTTGCCATCTCACTTGTTGTGATCGTATTTGTTATTGCATGCAGTCAGGTACATTCTGCAAATGCCCAACTTCATCCTAATACTAGCTATATTATTTATGAAAAAAACCATGATATCAAAAATGCTTCCTATACGCTAGACCTGCAGATTCAGACAGGATCAGACAACTCTAACAAAATTCCAGTATCTCTTGTGGAGGGCCTGCTGGTCCATGATGGCAAATATTTTGTAGCAACCCACGACTGGAAGGGCGTCATCATGAAAAATGATAACCTGATGATGCTCTCAGGAGACGCCGTAGGTGTCAATGGAAGCAAGATATCGGTTACAATACTTGGAAGGCAGATAAACGATACACAAAATGGTGCATTCTACAGGCTTGCAGGCAACATAAAGTATGACAATTATCGTTCTGGATTTGTAACCGTATCCGAGATAGAAAATGTCCAGCTTTTGACCAGTGAAAAAATTTCAAAAGAGATGCCGCACTTGGTAATCAACCAAAATCCTGCATTAAAAAAACTTGTAACGATACCAAAAAAAGCAAATGACATTACGGTAATAACAAAACACCATGACAGGTTTTACCTGCAATATCCTTACAGCTTTACATCCAAAGTTTATTATCTAAAAGACAATCCTCGGGATAACTTTGATCAACGTGGAGGAGAGGTAGAGGGTGCGCGCATTACCGCAGATATAATCAATCAGGAGGGAGAGGTGGTAAAATCATTTGAAGGCATGACTGGCAAGTTTGGATATTTCTCGGACTCTTTCTTGCCTCCTGATAACTTTGCGATTGGCACATATTCTGTTGTTGTAACTGCGGAAAAAAACGGACAGACAGATATCGATGAACTTGTTTTTCATATATTCAAACGATCTGTAGGGGGCAAACCTGTATCGGCGGGTGCACCAGAGACTAGTCCACCAGAGACTAGTCCACCAGAGACTAGTCCACCAGAGACTAGTCCACCAGAGACTAGTCCACCAGAGACTAGTCCACCAGAGACTAGTCCACCAGAGACTAGTCCACCAGAGACTAGTCCACCAGAGACTAGTCCACCAGAGACTAGTCCACCAGAGACTACACCTGAACCTACTCCGGAGACTACACCTGAACCTACTCCGGAGACTACACCTGAACCTACTCCGGAGACTATTCCGTTAAAAGTTTCAATATCTTCTCCTGTGGATGGCTCAATACTACAATCCCCGTCATTTGCAATTTCTGGTACCGCAACTGGTACAGATCTTGCAGCTGTTATGGTTACAGTTGATGGTACAACCAAATATGCAACAGGGGTTGACAGCTGGTCAATTAATTCTGGGGCATTGCCTGATGGCATCCATAAAGTTACTGCAACGGTAATAGATGGCATTGGGAAAACATCAAGCAGTATTGTTCATGTGGTAACTGACATCACAGAGCCAACTGGAGAGATAATGTCTTTGTCTCATGGTGAATTAGTTCATCTTCCAGCTCTGAAAATTTCTGGCACTGCCTTTGATGCTACCAGCGGAATCAAAAAGGTTGAAGTAAAAATTGACTCTAATGCGTTCCAGGTTGCCAACGGTACAACTGCGTGGACATTTGACACCGCATCATTATCTGATGGTACGCATACCGTAAAGATACGGGTAACTGACAATGCTGGAAATGTATTCGTAGGACTGGGACTCACATTTACTGTTAGGACATCTCCCACTGGACTGACTGCTATACCACTTGATGAAAATAGAATAGCCTTGGCGTGGACATCTCCAATACTTGAGACTGGTTACATAACAGGCTACAAGATAGAACGGGAATCACCTATCGGTGGTGGATGGCATACCATAGTTTCTGATACTGGCAACATCTTGACTGCATATACTGATACTGGTCTTACTGCAGGAACAGTATACCATTACCGGGTTTCTGCAATCTATGGTGGTAACACAGGCGCACCGTCACATTCTGCAAGTGCGACAACACATGTCATAACTTTAGCTTTGAAATAAAAAATAAAATTTGTTTTACTCTGGATTGAAGATGCTCTCTGTACATTGTCATGCTTTGGTTACTAGTATCATATTTTTTACAATGTGTTATCATAATTGATAATTAGCTGTAACTGTAACTAGTTAGCTGCGTTGCAAACTAGGTGTGATATGCAACATGGGACTAGGTAACTTATGAGCATTTACGAAACATTGTCAGTGCCATTTAGGTACGTGGATTCCATCGAGCACAAGCAGCACATCTTGCTACTCTATGAGGATCCTGAGTATGCGAGACTGATCGAGTTTCGATTCATAAAAAATGGGTTGGCAGAGGGGGAGACCTGTGTGTATGTGACACATGAAGACTCGGGTTCCATTGTATTGAAATTCTTGAACTATGGAATACCGTTGCAATATTTTCAGAGCGGCAAGCTTAGGGTGATACAGATCCATGAGACCTGCAGCACTGGTGATACAATGCTTGAAAAGTCAAAAAAAGATGTGGAAGAAATACTTGGGGGACTCATTCCACCATACCGCATAGTTGGAAGGCTTGTGCCAAACATTAGTACCATTGATGGAATGTCAGTACAACTTGAGCTTGAGAGAAAGACACATGCTTGCTTTGAGGACTTTCGAGGCTCTATCATGTGTACCTATGACATATCAAAGATCGAAAGGACCAAGAGAAAGACATGGATGGAGAATCTTCGCCAGACACACCATACTGTGATCCATGCAACAAAGTTTGGTCAGGGCGGAGTGCTCTGCCCAAGATAATTTTTTTCTAAAAATTATTCTTTTAATTTAGTTTCTCGGAATGGTCCTGCTTTTTCCCAACAGTCCTTGAAATAGTCAAGGCACCACTCGTGAAATTGCTCGTCCTTTGAGAAAAATCCCTCGCTCATGTCTACATCTCCGCCTGAAGAAGAGAACATTACTCCTGCCTCCTTTTCGTTTAGTATTACGATTGTCTTTGCATCCTGCTGCATTTTTCTTTCAATCTTTCCCTGCTGTATCAAGTCCTTGAAGCCTAATTTATCAAAGGCCTGCTTTCTCTCCTTTGGTATCACTGCAGACTCGGAAAAAATAGACTGGACCTTTACTCCGGAATTGATCCTTTTGGCTAGCAACTCCATCAGGTCAGGCGTGTATGGAACCTCAAACAAGATATTGTAAATGTATTTTTCTGCATCACTGTAAATCTCCTTCCATTTTTCCTGGACCTTGACAAATCCTTTTACGATATCACATCGTTCCAGTGCGCCAATCCTTTGTATGTATTTTTTTGGCAGCTGGTCAAGGTCATGGTTTTTGAAATATTTCTTGTTTCCAGACAGAAAACCAATGAGTGACACCTGGGATGCAAGTATCCTTCCTGTTGTGGTGATTCCATAGCTGCCGTCTGGATTTTTTTCAATCAGGTCAGCCTTGACAAGTCTCTCAAAGTTTCTGTACACTTCTGGCACTGTAGCATCAAGTTCCTTTGCAACGTTTGATACCTTGACAGGACCCTCTTGTAGTTTTAATAAAATCGCTAGACGCTGCTCACTTGCAAGTTCAAGAAAATCATCTGCAGTTTTTTCGTATCCCGGTACCATCGTGGTGGATTCGGGTTGTAACAATCTAAAGGTTATCATGATATCATGACTCCGGCCAGTTGGTGTCGCAATGAAAACAAAACCCTCTCAGTCCCCTGTATTGGGGAATGAAGATTATCTGGGCATCTCTTGAACCGCAACCCTGGCACTGTGTTGCTGCCTTTTTCATGTGTGTTATGTATCAAAAATCCTATTTTAGAAATGCTTGCCAATCCAGCTAAGCGGTTGCTGTTCCAGCTAACTCTATGTTATCTTCCAAGATACGATCATACTCTTAATGAGTACACTTGACGTTCCCATGGAAAGAATTGAGAGATTCAGGATTGAAAATATCGTAAAAAGAATCCGGGCTGCAATGCATGGGCAGATTTCATTCTGTGGAACCCAGAAGAGCTACTGCATGGGAATTGTAGACATGGTAAACTCGACTAGAATCACTGCACACCTTGAAAACTCCAAGATGTGTGAATATTATAGAATATACCTTAATGCCATGGCAGAAATAGCAAAAGAGTTTGGCGCAGTTGTAGTAAAAAACATTGGAGACAGCATACTGTACTATTTTCCTGATACCTGTGATGCAGAAGATAATGTCTCTGTACAAGCTTCGCTAGAGTGTAGCCTTGCTATGGTTGAATCCTATGAAGAGATAAACATGTTAATGTCAGAGTGTGGACTGCCGCCTGTAAGCTACAGGGTAAGCTCTGACTATGGCAGATTGACGATTGCAAAATCTTCTGGTTCCATCTGTGAGGACATATTTGGCCCAACTGTGAACATGTGTGCCAAGATAAACGGGATTGCACTGCCAAATAGTACGGTAGTTGGCGGGGATTTGTATCAGATTGCAAGAAGGTTCAAGGAATATGATTTTCATTCATTGGTTGGGTTTTCTGTTGGCGTAAGGCTTGACTATCCGGTGTATTCTCTTTGCAGAAAAGATGTGAGTTAGCTTGGATGAAAAGTACTTAGCTGGAACAGCAAGGCGCAGTAATGTATCTCGGACTGGAATGATTTCCATGGAACAAACAAGCGCCAGTCCAAGATACATGGAGAGTGCCTTTGTAATGATAACCTGTGAGGAGTGCACTGGCTCACTTGTGGACTCGCTCAGGTCCATACCTGAGGTAAAGGAGGTCCAGCCCACATGTGGAAACTATGACGTAATAGTAAAGATAGAGGCAGAGTCTGCAGAATCCCTGCGTGAAGTGATTTCTTCTAAAATAAGAAGCATAGAAAAGATTCGTGCAACTACGACTCTGATCTCCTCTCCCATCCTTGTTTATTGAATATTTTTTTTAAAATTTTGAGTTACCAGTTGCTTTTTGGAAGGATTCTTTTCTCTGTTGCAACAGACAGGGCTTTTTCTTCCTCTGACTTTAATGCCTTTTGTATCTGGTCGGTATCCCACCTGTCAAGCTGCTTGACTGTAAAGCGCATGAACTTGTAGTCACCTTTCTTTTCTATATCGTAGGGCTGGAGTGTTGACTTGTGTGAAAACAACTCGTTGTTATTTTCATCTGATATTACCAGAGTCACAAAATGGTTTACAGTATCGTACAGCCAGTAGACTTTGCCTTGCTTACTGGGAAAGACTGAACTTGTATCATGGATACGGGACAAGATCTCTGGATTGTAAAACTTGTCCTGGTGCAGAGCTGATTGTAAATCTACAAAGTTGTCATATCTTGTGATACCATGTGGAAGTGTAGAGTTGATTATCTGTGGAATTTCTATTGCATCATGTACTCTGATATCTGTGCTATACCGGTGATCATTCCATGCCCTTACAAGAAATGACATTTTATCATATGATTTTGTTGGGGTGAATACAAATTTTGTATACTGGAAACTGCCGTCTGAGCTAGAGGATGAATTGACATTAGACAGTATGTGGTTTGGATCTGATGTCATGACAGGTTTTCCCTTGTTCCATTCTATTGATGCAATGCTGTTTGGGGTTATCATGTCCTGGCCTCTTGGGATTAGATACAGTCCCATGTGGATTACGCCTTCTGAATAATAGCCCTCGTACGTCTTGAATGTCATGTTTACCTTGTCTCCTGGAATCATTACCTGCCTTGGAAGCTCTTGGTTGTAGTGAGAAATGTCGTGAATTGTTTTGTTGTTCTCTTGTGTAAATGTCAGGCCATCAGAGAAATGATAATCCAATCCTCCAAACGATGGGGGCTGCACTATGTACGACGAGCCTCCAACAAGTCCTGCTATTATATCCAACACAAGTCCTGGGCGAATCAATCCTCCTCCGCCTCCACCTGGTCCACCACAAACACATACTATGGTTGTTCCTGAAAATCCATTGTATGTAGCCTGGATTGTATCACCAACATCTGCTACAAGTAAACCTGAACTGCCGTTGGGGCTTGGTTGTATCTGGCCATATGATGGTATCCCAAGATAGGTTGATGTGATAATATCTCCTGCTGCAACATGGAGTGCACTGTTTGATACCGTCGCTCCTGCGGTAAACTTGATCTTTCCTTGAAATACTCCTGTGTTGGGTCCTGTCTCTGTTAGTATAAGTGATGTTCCACCAGGAGTTGATGTGGATTTTACCGTAACTGATATGGTATCCACAATTCCGTTGCTGTCTTTTCCACCACTGGTGTCTTTTTGTGTAATTATTACTGTTGATTCAATTGGAAATCTCTGGTTATCTGGTGAGAGATAAAGAAATGTACTTCCAAAAATGCATGTGTTGTTTGTTGGAGTTCTAAGACCAGGTGTTGGGTCGTTTATTTCTATAGCCTGTAGAGTAATGGTATCGCGTATGGAGGTATCTGGCTTGATGGATTTGATTGTAACAGAGATTGGCCCAGCTCCTTTTTCAGAACAATCTGTATCTATAGATAATTCCCTAACATCAAAAAATGCGTTATCACTTAATGTAATAGCGCTAGGTGAATCAAATTCTACTATGTTAAGAGGATCTGCGAACACTGTTTGAATTTGACCCAGATCTAGAATTAATATTGTTAATGAAATCAGAGCCAAACTTACAAGACTGTATTTCGAGAATATTTTTCAACACCTTGTCTACTAACCAGTGGGCATTTCTACTTTTAATAGATTATTTGCTTTAAATGAAAGTAAAACATAAAAATGATGTAGCCTTTCCAAGGTTGGCTTAGTCGTTATTAATTTGGAAATGTATTTCAATTTACTGTAACTATGGTTTGGGCAGGATTTGATAGTGAACTAGGATTGTCAATACTAGCCCAGACGTATACGTTTACCGTATATGTTCCATGAGCAGTGGGTGTCCATTCCTGTTCTGGATCTAATGATTGACCTGCTGCAAGTGTACCGGAAATCCATGACAATGCTACATTTACACCATCAGCGTTTTGAACCTCGACCAAATATGTAAATGGCTGGTCTTTTCCTCCGTGATTAGTAATATGTGCCGTAACTTGTACTGGTTGATTTATTGTGGGTGTTGTTACAGGATTGCCATACCCATCCACAATGCGAGTAGATGTTGTTGAGAAAGGAGTGTCTGATCCTATGAAAGCAGTTGCGTGTTCTTTTAATGGTATTATGGCAGTTGCATCATAGGGGGTTCTGTCTTTATACTCTGCAGTAACAGTATCCCCAAGTTTTGCATTTAGTCTATTTCCCGCAGAAGGTAATGTTGAGCTAAATGATGCAGTGCCTTGGAATATTCCTGTATCGGTACCAGTTTCAGTCAAGGTTAGTGTAGTTCCTACTACATCAGAATCGCTCCATATGTTTACCACTAAATTATCTACGGCCTTGGGATTGAGATTCATGTCTGGATCAATCACTTGTAAGATACCATTAGCATTTTCTGTATAGTTTGTTGCTAACCACTTAATTTCTCCATTGTTCCACTTGATGGGACCCGACACATTTACACTCTGATCCTGATCCTTGAAACTAATTTTGATCATATCGTTGTTCTTGTCTGCAATGAATCCATTTGTAGGTCCTATGGCAGATGGACCATTTTCACCTGAGGTTATACCAGATGGATGCACTCCAGTACCAGTTGCATCGTAGTTATATCCTGTAAGTATAACATATCCAGTAAAGATGCCTGTGTCCACTCCTGTTTCTACTAATTTGTAACTGTTTAGCTTGTGATCATTAGTTGATATGGAGATTTGTGAGTCAGAACTGTTCCCGATCTCATCAACTAGATTTGGATCAACATTATGAGATGGAGCAATAATGGTTATGTAGACTCTATCTGTCCAAGAATATGTGGCTTTATCTAATTCTATTGTGATAGGATAAAGCATCTTTGCTGTTGCAATACGAGTTCCAATTTTTGCAGTAATTTTATCATTCCATCCGGCCTTTAACATTCCAACTGTTGGATCCGAGTTATTCTGTGATGTGCTTATAGTTGCAATAAATATGCCTGTATTTGGTCCTGTTTCAATTAGAGGAATTTTAATTCCATTCTGGTCTGATGTTGAGTTTACCTTTAAAGTCAAGATATCAACTTTATCACCTTGAGTGTTAGACGATGGAGAAACAAAGGTTACAGTAGCTGTATCTCCGGAATGATATACTTTCTTGTCAAAAGTCAGTGTCTCATTAAGTGTTGACTTTGTTATTGTGTTGTTGTAAACAGTAGATGCTATAGTAAGCGATGTGATATCATCATTTATCTGTGATAAAATTCTTGGTTTTACATATGGATCAATTAGCATTTTATTTACATTATCTCTGACATCTAATAGCTTGTGTTTTGAATCATAGAGATCATCTCCACTTACGTAATTGTTAGCATCTATCAGCTCTTTGTTTAATATGGATTTTGCATCAGGCTGGTTAAATGTTGAATTTGGTAGGGTTTGTATGTTATAATTTATAGAATGAATTCGTAAGGAGCGAAATTCTCGCAAATCTTCTAGAGTAATTTCTGAGGGGAGATCATACTTGTTATTGTGAATTAGTATGTAACTGTAATTTCCAAGCCAGTTTTGAAGTTGTTGTTGTCTTGTTGCATTTGGATCATGTGGCATTTGATACTCAAATATACCTACTCTTGGAATGACAGGTGATTGTTGGGATTGGCCTGTGAGAATAATTGACTGTTTATTTCCTGTAAATATTGTTTGTTTGGTTGTAGAGTAGGAGACCGATTCTACATGGGGTAGATTGCTTGTATGATGTGATGTGAGTACAATATTAGTTGAGATTGGCTTAGGAAATACTTTTACGCCATCGGTCCAGCTTGAATAATTCTTTGAATTTAGAAGTAAGTTGCTCCAATCATCAAATCCTGTCAATGTATTTTGATTTAGTACGGTTCCATCGCAACCAACCGTACCAAGTTTATTTAAAATAAGATTCTGCTGAGGTTGGGAATCGATTATGTTATTTGCATTGGCATCAATGATGCCATGCTGACCTCCTAACAATTTGCTTGTGTCTGAAGATGATAGGGTAGAATTCCAGACTTGTAATTCATCTATTGCAGCTGTAAGTAAGTTGTTTCCATTATTTCTAGAGCCTATGTTTACATCTAGATTGTTTGCTATTGATGACGATAGTCTATCTGATGATAGTGATTGTGGAGTGTCAGATACCCCGTCGATATAGAAGTTGACTCCTGCTGCTGTGCTAGATCCATCATATGTGATTACTACTTGATGCCACCTTGCATCATTTAGAGGTGTGGAAGATTTTACATCAATGGAAGCACCACTTGCAAAATTATTTGATAGCTCTAATTTGAGAGTCCCATCAACACGCTCTATTACGCTCCATCCCACAAATGCATTACTACTAGTATCCTGTTTGCCTATTACGATACCTGCACTGGGTATTGATTTAGGCTCATTTATCCAAAATGATATGCTAAAGGGAGTATTGTAATTCAAATTGAGATTATTTTGATTTGTTACGTCAATCCAAGTAGATCCAGTAAAGTTATTTGCGTTATTGCCTACTCTTCCAGCTATGTAATTGGGCTGTCCGTTTACACGAAGATTATTTTGATTACCACTTGAATCTAGAATATTATTTTCAAATGGTAGCCATAGCATATAATTACTTGAATGCTGACCTCCTAACAATTTGCTTAGGTCTGACTGCGTTATCTGATAATTCCAGACTTGTAATTCATCTATTGCAGCTGTAAGTAAGTTGTTTCCATTATTTCTAGAGCCTATGTTTACATCTAGATTGTTTGCTATTGATGACGATAGTCTATCTGATGATAGTGATTGTGG
>Ga0207700_10000395_pt1 | contig 25425 bp, 22 predicted proteins | sample LARL82metaG_FD_184348 | JGI IMG/M metagenome (GOLD analysis project Ga0207700, IMG submission 184348) | Corn, switchgrass and miscanthus rhizosphere microbial communities from Kellogg Biological Station, Michigan, USA - LAR L8-2 metaG... | ecosystem: Host-associated > Plants > Roots >...
TCAACAAGCGCCGTATAGCGAATCCAGAACGGCCAGCGCCTAACGCCTAATCTTCAGTCGCAATACGTAGTCGGAAGCGCGGACGAGGATGCATCGAACGAGTTCCGATGCGATACCTGGCTTGTCTCCAGGTGCATCGCCTACGACCGTGGCCACGACTTATACTTGAAGATCGCCGTCCGGTCGGGCGCTTGGGCTTGGGCCGTCGCGAGCATGTCGTCCTCATCTTGTATCGCGTAACCCGGAAGATACGAATACTCCTTATTCAGTCCCCCTTCCGGCTGAATGTCGTTGATGACCGCCCCGACAATATTTATCGGGAATCGCTCCAGAGATTCGAGTCGCTGGCGAGCAAGGTCGCCGTCTGTTTTCGCAAGTCGAACGACAAACAACACGTTCCCCGTAGATACGCAGAGCGCGTACGGATCCATACCGACGGCAAGGGGGGGGCTGTCGATTAGGATCACATCGTAGTCCGCTTGCAGACTCTTGATCAGCTGGTGGAAGGCGGCGGACGTAAGAAGCTCCGGCGCGGAGGCGAGGCGAGAACCGCTGGGAAGCAATGTCAGCTGCGACTCTGAGGTCAGGCGAAGACAATCCGCAAGCGGCGCCGTCCCTCGCAGGACATCGACCAGACCTGGACGCCGATCGGTGGCAAAGGTCGTGTGCAGACAACCACGTCGGAGATCGCCATCGATCAGCAGCGTCTTGTACCCTCCGCCCGCGAACGAGAGTGCGAGATTGGCGCTGACGAGCGATTTTCCTTCCCCCGGGCCGGCACTCGTCACCGTCAACATCAGCTGACGATCATTCGTCGCGGCATAAGTGACGTTCAATCGAAGGAGGCGGAACGACTCTACCAGCTGCATGACGTCAACTGGATTGGGCGTTCGTTGCTGCGCCGCATGCGGCACAGCTCCAATGGTGCTGAGCCTCAGATTCTCCCCGACCTGGTTGGTGTACCGAATGCGCTTATCAATGCGGTCGAGCAGAAGTGCGAGCAGCAGGGCGAGACCAAGTCCACCGACAATCACCATCAAGCCGAGCTGTCGGCCGCGGTTCAAGATCGGGTATTCCGGCATCGCGGCCGAATCCAGGACCGCAACATCGGGTTCAACACTGAGCTCAGCGAGATGCGCTTCTTCATAGCGCGATTGGAGCATTCCGTAGAGCTGTCCTCGAGACTCGACATTGCGAGTCAGACGTACTTCTTCGATCGTCCGCGGCGGTATCTCCTTCAGACTGGCGGAGCCGATGCTCACATCACGTTGGAGATCGGCCTCGCGACGGCGTAGTTGCTCTATCGCCGTGGCCACGGCGCGAGGAATCTCGCGGTCCCTGAGCTGAGCGACCGCAGCGCGGGCGTCTTTCACGCCCTGGTAATCGTCGGTGAATGACAACTGCGCATTGCGAAGCTCGGTACTCCGCTTTGTGTACTCCTGAAGGAGGTTGCTGATTTCCTGAGTGTTGATGTCGGTCGGCAACACCTGCCAGAGCGCGGACAAGTCGACGCGACCAGCCCGTACGTCATTGAGCGTTTCCTCGAGAACCGTGCGTTCATGCGACGTGTTCTCGAGAGTGAGCTTGAGATTGAAGTAGTTGGTAATGGCAGGATTGCGGGTAATGGCGATGCCACCGTTGATCGGCGTTCCCGCTTCGGACGGGAGCGTGATCGTCTCCATTCGGAACCGCTCGAGCGCATCGTCGGCAGTTTGGAGCGCCCGGCCTGCATAAGCCAACTGCGTGTCGAGAGCCGCACGAACGTCCGTCAGATTTCGACGCTGAAATTCTGCTGTGGTCTCGACCAGATGTCGAAGCAGGGAGTTGAGCGTTCGCGTGTCGAGCCAGGCGTCCTGGCCCGTCACGTAGACGTGCATGACATTCCCTTCTCTCGGGATTACCGAGCGCACTTGCTGGCGCACTTGCTGGGACGCTTGCCGTGGTGTGTAGAGAGAAAAAGTTACCGTCGCGGCTTTCAGGAGCGCGGTCGAATCCGGCGCCCAGCGTACACCGATCTTTCGACCGATTGAGTCGCCGATCAATCCACGTTCGATGATCTCTTCCTTTCCTTTCTTGCTGACGCTCAGTGTATAGCCGCGAGTAAGGCTATCAACCGTTACCGTGTAGAGGCCTGGTCGCGGGACCTCGTTTACGTCCATTCCCGAGAAGAGCGCGTTATTACGTGCATCGACGGGCCGGACGTATAGATGCAGCTCGCGGACGACCTTTCCGAGGACAGCATAGCTGGCCAGCAGATCGCCCCAGGAGCTCGATGGCAGCAATGCTCCAGCCCTAACCGGGCCGCGTTGCGGCTGATTGTCCGGTGACGAAATCCACACCTTGCCCTCGGCCTCGTATACGGCCGAAAAGCGATCGTGAATCGCGTAGGCGGTTACGCCCGCGAGCAAGACGATGCCCAGCACGAGCCACTTGTAACGCGCGACTGCCGCGATGGAGCGACGAACAACGAAGCTCACATTTGGGCTCGGATCCTCGAGATCCGGCATGGAGTGGCTCGGCTGAACTGTCCGCGCAACAGTCGGCAGCGGGCGTTGTAAAGAGCTATCTCTTGGCGTTTCGGAATTGAGCATTTCCCTTCAACGTCGAATCACACAAAGGTCCGCTGGCACAGTATGCGGTTCGTGGCCTTCTGGTCGGCGACGGAGGAAGCAAGACTCAGCCCGTGCTCCAACGTGTTGTTATCCATAGCGAAGCGCGCGCGCCACGAAGGACACTGTAGTCCCCGCGCGACACCCTTGTCGCGCACCCACACATTGTGGCTGGGACCGCTCAAGCCGGCTTAAACCCTCTACGCCGGTTTCCAAGCCTCAACTCATCGCTTCGGCCTTTCGGGCGCGTCGGCACAGCTTTCGCGAGCACCGGCATCCGCCATTTACAGTGGCGCCTCAAAGCGCATCTAGAAGGCTTATTAACGTTTTAGTAACCCCCTCCGACTTTGTCTCCTGGGCAAACTTTGGCAGCCGTTGCTCTGAAAAGTACAGATCTCGACGCGCATCATCGCGCGTATGGAATACTACGTCCCGAAGAATTTCTAGGCGCACCACGGAGCACATTACGCTCGCAAATCATCAGCGACGTGCGGACGTGGGATCTTCATCGCGACGCAATCGACCAACTGATTTCCACTACGGCGCTCGCGACGGCGCATTCCACGACCGGCTGGAACCGCGCCTGGTGGGATTCCCTCGCCGCTGACGCTTCCTTGCAGATAGGACTCTGGTGGGATGGGACGGAGCTCGTCGGATACGCGCCGCTCATGACGAGGTCCGAGCGCCTGTGGGGAATTTCCCGTCGAGTACTGCGCTTCGTGGGCGACGGCATTTCGGATTATGCGGATCTCTGCAGCAAGAGCGATCGAGATGACATCATCGACACCATGGTGTCGGACATCCTCGAACGCTTCGTTTGGGACGAGATCCAGCTGTCGAACGTGCGTGCTGGTTCCCCGACGATCGCTGCATTTCAGCGGCATCAAACTCCTCGGTATCTCTCTCGCGTTCGGGTCGATGAGCGTTGTTTGCACATCGATCTCCGGAACCGCACCTTCGAGGAGTATTACAGAAGCCTCAGCCGAAATCATCGTCGGGAACTGCAGAAGCGCCGGCATAAGCTGGATGCGCTGGGGGACTGGACTATCCACTTCGGGGCCGACGCTTCGCCGGAAGTCTTATTCGATGAGTTTCGCGGTCTGCACACGGCTCGAAGCGATACAATGGGATGGACGTCCGTCTATGACATGAGCGGATTCCGTGAGCTCTTTCTCTCACTGATGGAGCCGGGCCAGAAGAACATCGAAGTACTGTGCTCAACACTGCGTCATGGACCGAAGCTCATGTCCTATACGCTGGGCTTCGTATACGGCAGCGTGTACTACCACTGGAACATCGGCTTCGATGCGGCTTACGAGGCCATAGCACCGAACAAGCTGCATCACCAGTTCCTGATCGAGGAATGCTTCCATCGGCAGTACGCGGAGTTCGACTTCATGCGCGGCGCCTACGAATACAAGTTCAAGTGGACCGACGCCGTGCGGGAAAACTACGGCATCCGCTTCCTGCGACGTCACGGGTGGCGCCGGGCCCTCAATGAGTTCCTATGGCTGCAGGAACGAGAGCCGGATTCCCTGGCGTCTCGCCTCATCGACGGACCGCGCGCGGCTTTGCGGCGCCTACGATCGGTGACGGTCAAGCAGGACGAGGAGAGCTCTGCGAGCCCGTGAGCGCTCGACTGCGCAACGGCCATTGCTCGGAAACATTTTGGTCTGAGCGCGTGCTCTTGTGGTACTGACGCGCGCCTATTGTGGAGCAGGGTCCACATTAGAACGCGGCGATAACGCGCTCTTCCAACGCGGCGACTCCAGAAGCGACGCCGTCACAACGGGTTGGGCCTCGATCCTAACCGCCAGCAGTGCGAGCATGCGGGGTGCAGAGCCACTGCGCGAGAACCCTCCGTCCGCCTGACTCTCATTCCGACATGGAAGCCGAAGCCGCTTTCGCCGCAACAGCCACCGAGCCGTTCGTCACGGCTTACACGCCGATTCTCTCGACTCGACCCTTTCGTAGTCCGCGAGGGCCTGCTGCGCTCTGCATGCCTCGCCGGCGCATCGAGTGGGCGAATCGTTCGCTCAACATTCTGATCGCCCTGGTGGCGCTGATCATCCTCAGCCCGTTTATGGCTCTCGTGGGCGTCATCATCAAGCTCACATCGCCCGGGCCGGCGATCTACACGCAGCAGCGAGTCGGTGTGAACCGGAGGCGACGACGCACACACGCGCTTTACGATAGGCGTGCCGCGGATGCGGGTGGTATCGTCTTCACCATCTACAAGTTCCGCACTATGCGCAACGACGCGGAACACCGGTCCGGAGCCGTATGGGCAACGTCGAACGATCCACGCGTAACTTCTATCGGCCGCGTATTGCGTCAGTATCGGATCGACGAGTTGCCACAGTTGTTCAATGTCATTCGCGGTGATATGAACATCGTTGGTCCGCGTCCGGAGCGCCCTACCATCTTCGCGGATCTGCGAAGCCAGATCGCCGAGTACCAACATCGTCAGCGCGCGCGTCCCGGCATTACGGGTTGGGCACAGGTGAACAAAGCGTATGACGAGTCGATCGAGGACGTTCGTACGAAAGTCCGCTATGATCTCGAATACCTCGAGCGCCAATCAATGGCTGAGGACTTGAGAATCATGTTGCGGACCGTGCCGGTGATGCTATTCCGGCGCGGCGGTTGGTAGCGCGCGAGCCGCTCGGCAGCGCCTTACCAGCAGAGCAGCAACCTCGTTGATCTCGCGGTTGCTGCTGATCAAGAAGCGAACGAGGGAATCGAGGATTCGATCTTCAGCCGCTGCGTTCCCTCCGCGAGTCGTGCCGCAATTGAGGTGAATCTGAACTCGCGTAATAATTGCGCCAGACGCGGCTGCGTCTCTTTGAGTCCACGGTAATGTCTGACGTGGCTCAGCGGACCGACGCGAATTCGCGGCTGCTCAGCGTCGAGCTCCCATGGATGGATGTAGAACACCCCGGGCACACCCTGCGCGTCATGCTCTCGGAACGCGCGCTGGCAGAGCGAGAGCGGTAGCTGACGGAAGTAGCCGCCACCGGCTGCGGGAATCCGGAATGGGCCCCACAGACTCGTCGCCAGCGGAAACTCGATGAGAGTTCCACTTGCACAATGTCTGATGTGCGGAATCGGCGGGGCACCCGGCCATCCATAATTCGAGCGCCGAATCGGAAAGATGCTCGAGTCGTAGACATAGCCTTCCTCGAGGAGCACGTCGAACGCAAACTGCGAGTCCGGAGTAATCGAAAAGCTCGGTGCCCGATATCCGGTCACGCGCTGCCCGGCGATGTCCTCGAGAAGGGTCTTCGACGCGCGAATGTCTTCCCGAAATTCTTCCGCATCGAGCGACGTTACGCGATAGTGCCACCAGCCGTGCGATGCGATTTCGTGTCCCGCTTCGGCGATACGCCGCACGACGTGAGGATGGCGATCAGCCACCCAACCCAGGACGAAGAACGTTCCGAGCGCATCGTGGTCATCCAGGAGCTCGAGAATTAGATCGACGTTTTGCGCGACGCGGCTCGGCAAATCAGACCACTCGTTGCGCCGGATTACTCCTTCGAACGCGTGGACCTGAAAGTACTCTTCGACATCGACAGTGAAGATGTGAGCCGTAGACATAGATGATTAGTTTCTGCGTGCGCGAACCACTTACGAATGCCCAGGGCTCTTGCACAATGACTGCCATGAAATGCGCTGGCTACCACGCTGTGGGAGGAGCGGCTATGTGCAAGCGGGGCAAGCACTAGCACGCAAAGTCATGAGCCACGCCGCAGCACGCTCCTGATGAACTGTTGTGGAAATCCAACAGCGAAGTGGCGAAGCGATAGCGGTCGCTGTGACGTCCATAAATCCATATACAAACGACGTCTGACGGGATCGTAGTAATCCCGATACAGTGGGACATCGATCCATGCGTGGCAGCTCAGTAGTGGCCCAGCGTGCCCGATTTCCGCGCGTAGCGGAGCGAGATGCAAACGCAGAGGATGCCAGCCGGCAATAGCGCCGTCACGTAAAGGGCAAGGAGAATCACGTCGTGACTCACGGCATGGAGCGGTTGCCCGAGCAGAGCAACCCGACGCGCCGCCCGCAATCCATAGCTGAGCGGCATTGCCTTGGAGACTTGTTGGAGCCATGAAGGAATGACGTACGTCGGGTAGTACACGCCGCCGAGCAGGGCAGAACCCGTGAGAACGCCATTCAACAGAGGGCCAGTTGTTCGATATCGCAGGAGCAGCGCGGCCCCGATCAATCCCACAGCACCATATGCAAGAACCAGCAGGAAAACGATCAGCGTCAGCGGGATGAGTCCATAAAACGCGATGCGAGCACCAAAGGCCACGCCAATCGCCATCATTACCGTAGCCCTAACGAGCGCCCACAGTATGTTATATCCGCTCATCCCTACGAACAGCGTGCCCCAATTGGTCGGCGTGCCGAGAAATGCTTCGAACGTTCCCTTTCCAATCGCCGACGCGAGTGCGCTCGGCAAGGCAGAGGTACACGCCGCAACGAACGTGTAGATCGTCGCCCCCACGAGCACGAACGCAAAGTATTGGCTGCTCTCTGCCGAGATGCGCGTCGCCATTGTCGACTGGAGCGCACTTGCCACGAAATACAGTGGTACTACCATCGTGAGGAGTGACGCCAGCGAGAACACCATGTTCATGCGATAGCTGGTCTCTGTCAGCCAAGCGGCCCGGATCATCGCTCCAATCTCACGCATGTGCATGCCCGTTTGACGCTGCGATGATTCGGGCAATCAGGTCGGCAAGTGAGGGTTCGATACGCTCCAGGCGAGCGACGGGTACCCCATTCTGATGCAGCACGTCGAGAACGCTCGCCGTTTGCGACGAATCCCCCGCGATACTGCACTCCAACGTGTGCCACTCATCGATGCCAGGCCCGTCACATTTCAGGCGATGCATGACGCCCATAGTTTCGAGTCGTGCAAAACATGGATGATGAGGCTGCGCGGTAACGATCCGAAAGCGCTCTTCGCCGTATCGGGCCCGCAGTTCGCTCGGCGAGCCAGTGGCGAGAACTCGGCCTTTGTTGAGGACAACAATTCGATCGCAGAACCCGAATGCCTCGTCCGCGTTGTGGGTGGCGAGAACGATTGTGCATCGCTGACGCTCGACCAGCTCGGACCTCAGGAATACTCGAAGCTCTTGGGCCGAGATCGGATCCAGGGCTCGCGTGGGCTCGTCGAGCAGCAGTACCTTCGGGCGTGCGAGCATCGATCGCGCGATGAGCAAACGCTGACGCATGCCAGACGAAAACGCGGCAACCATCTTGTGGCCACTGGCCTCCAACCCCACTCGCTGGAGCATCGCCAGAACGAGCGCTTCGGCGTCGCGCCGTGGTACTTTGTGAAGGCCGGCGAATAGCAGCAGATTCTCGCGCGCCGAGAGACGCCAGTTGAGACTTCGCTCGTCGGAGGAAACGGCGGCGAGTTGCGAGCGAACCTGCGCCGGTTCAGTCCAAATGTCCTTGCCACAAATTGTGGCATACCCCTCGTCGGGTACGACGAGAGTTGAGAGCATCTTGAAGATGGAGGTCTTTCCTGCTCCGTTGGGGCCAAGTACGCCGAAGATCTCGCCTTCCTGGACATCGAAGCTCACTCGGTCTACGACGGTAGCGACCGTGCGGAAATGACCGCGAAGCATTTCGCGCACACTCGCGCGCGAGGAAAAGCGCTTGGTGAGCTCGGAAACGGCCACCGTGGACTCCCTGGCAGCCGGCGGCGCGAATTCCAGAGCTCCATCCGTTAGAACGCTCGTGGCAATCGTTCCCATCGGATTAAGCCAAGAGCTCCGAGATGTACCGGCTGGATCGCCGCATCAACAAGAAAGAAGACTCTGACGCTTCCTCGGTCTCCCGTGCTTTCTCGCGAAACGCAAAAAGGAGATCCAGTGAGACCAGCCACGGACGCACGTCACCGTGCCCCTCGCGGGATGGTTGCATCGCCAAGCTCCACAGCCCTCGATCCAGCCGCGCGGATGGACACCCAGGTCCACTGCGTGCGACGCCATTGACGAAGTGCCGTGCTAGCGATCGGCGCGCGATTTCTGGAAGTCGTGGCCGAAGCTTGCGCGCAACCACGTTCGGAACAGCGAAATCGGACAGAGCGCAGCCGAGCGTAAGTGTCCAGTAACAGCAGCTGGAGGCTCCCCAGCGCTCGGCCGTCGCGGCGAAGTCGTTCCAGTCGAGTAAATTCGCACAGGCGAGTGCATCGAGATCTCGAATGGCATTCCATACTCCAAACTTCAGCATGTGCGACCAGGCGCAGTGAATCGCGATATGCACAGCATGATGCGATGGGTGCATGACGAGGGCGCGGCCCGTTCCGACTGCAGCCGGGCGCGCGGCATTCCAGATCTCGTCCTCGGTGAAGCGGAAAGGATGACCGGCCGGCAAAACGGAGCGATGGATTTCCAATCGTAGGCCGCTCGCCGAAGCATCACGGAGAGGGGGCAGATGATGATGGGTGCCGTAGCTGCGGTCCCCAGGAAGTTCGGGATCCGCTGCCCAACCCAGGCCAAGCATCAGCTCACGCGCTTCGTCCGCTCGATCAGGCTTCACGAGAAGGTCGATGTCGCGCATCGGTCGAGCAATGAACGATCCGTACACCGTCGAGGCCAGCGCGCCGCCCTTGAGCAACAGAGCCTCAATCCGTGCCCGATTCAGCACTATCAGTAGTTGCTCTAGGCGTTTCTGCAACTGACGCATGCGGAATTCGCGATCCAGCGAAAGAATCGCCAGCTGACGGTCGATGTACGCAGGAACAACGTGCCCATGGCCATGCTTTATGGCGGCTCGTAGAGCGATGACCGCATTCTCATCCGATGCCAGCTGAAGCAGTCGAGGCCAGTTCGTAATGGACCGCAGCACATCATTGCTGGCGTTCCGCGGGGGCATAACCCGCGCGAGGGAAAACACGAGTCGAGTCTCGGGGTCAGCAACCGCTGGCGGCACACGCATCCAGACGTCCGGCGAAGTCGCGACGTCAGTTGGCGATGTGATTTCAGCTTGATGTTTCATGGCTGCGTCGACATGGAGCCCGTTCGATGGCCGCGAAGTCTGGGTCTATGCCGGCCGGGGTGGCAGCAACAATGCCGATGCTGACCGAGCGTGTCAGGAGACAGCGATGGCGTTGAGAGATTTCTGAACGCGTTGGCATCTGGAGACTTGGCTCTTTCACGCTCACGGGGAGAGGAGGACTCGCGCGAAATAAAAGCACGCCAATCGTTGCGTCGGTGCAACGCTTGCCAACGTCCGTTGCGACGCTTTCTACTCTGGCTTGGAAGCCAAGACTCTTTTTAGACCCGCTCCACCATCTGGAGCGCCATCATCTCCGTGAGGAACTCGAGTACCGCGCGCTCGCACTCAGCCACGTCGATGTCGGAGTACTCGTCGAGCAGCGCGTCGCGGATCTCGAGTATTGATCGTGGCCGCTGAACGAGTCTCCAGATTGTTGCCGCTACTTCGTTTAGCCCGTAGTACTCTCCATCGTGCATACTCAAGAGCACGGCTTCGGTGGCGACATCGCAGGAGACCTGCTGAGACGAAGCGACAACGGTGGTGTCGAGCGTGAGGGGATTCTTGCTACTCACGGTGCTCATTGCTGGCAGGTCCATTCGATGATTTGACGCACGGTGGTGCCGAGACGAGCTACGTCGCGGACGGTATGCAGTCTCCATACAGGCACACTTGCGGCCACTGCGGCAGCGACAGCCAGCTGTGATCCAGCGGCTCGGAAGCCGACGAGAGAGTCCGGCAGCTTCGTCTGGTGAGCAAGGGCGATGGTCGCGTCAGTGCGCGAGAGGCGCGCCCGTCGAACAGCCGGACCATCCGCCTCTCTCGCAACCGGTGAAAGCACGTAGATCGCGTCGATAACCGCGGGCTGTGCAGCCAGAGCTGCTTCCGCAAAGCCGGTCACGGTTGTCTTCACGCCCGGAATCCGCGTGTTGCAGACCGAATCGAGAGGGAGCGCCGCTGCCATGTCCGCCCAGAGACGCACACTTGCGACGCCTGGACAGACGAGCGCAGGGGGACCCGGGCTCACAACGAGCAAGTCATCGCCAAGCAATTTTGCGCCAGCGGTGGTCAGAGCTGTCGCGAGCGTAGACTTGCCATAGTGTTTGGGGCCGAGGAAGGCTATCGCAGTCGACTCGATCGTTACGGCGCTCCCGTGTAGACAGAGAAATCCTCCGAGCTCGAGAGCGAGCGCGATTACGGGCCCGATGATGATGCTACGAACGAGCTCTGGGAGTGCGTCGGGGCGATGATACCAGACGATGCGTCTGCCCTCGCTCAACAAGTCGAACGTCCCGGCGTGGGAGTACTCCAGGCGAAGCGCCGTGGGGCATCGCCACAGACGATACTGCTCTTCTCTAATCTTCCGCTCGCCGATTGCCACGAAGCCGTCCCAACTTGGATGGCTGTGCTCGACGACTACGGTCCAATTTGCGGTCGCCTCGTTCGCTGCTGGAGTCAATTCTGGAAACTCAATCTCCGACCGAAGAAAGCCGCCGAAGGCAGCGTAAGTGCGAATCGGCGCGCGCTGATCGGCAGCCGACAGGCTCCCAAGCGGAGCAACGGAGGAAGCGGAGATCGGCATGACGGAGTTTCCCATCAACGCGAATACGGTGCGGAAGTTCGACCACTCTTATGCAGCTCGGGGAGGCGGGCCATGCTTCGAGCCGTGGTACCGCCGATAATCGTGCGCCCTTCCCGTTCGAGCCACGCATGGGCTCGGAGTACACCCGCGGCCGAGCACGCAACGCCGAGGCAGAGCTCCGACCGCAGTCCAGACCACCGAAGCAACAGCTTGGCAGAAATAGCCTGAGTAAGACAGGTGGCGCGGGGCACACGCGCACTCACGGCTTCGACAGCCCAGACTATCGTCGTTAGGCCGATGAGGGGAGTGGCGCGATCGACACGGCGGTCGACGCTGAGCCGCCTCACGAGCCGCACGACGATGGACGATGGCAACAGCCACAGCGCAAGACGAACTGCCACGACTAGCGGAGTCGTGACCAGGATGAGCGCGTATTCACGCACACTCATCTGACGAAGAGTTCGAAGTTGCACGAAGCGTAAATCTGAATATGGGGGAGCGGGGCGACGCGTCGCGACTCACCACCACGGCTTTTGGCCGCGATGGTGAGCGCGTTGCTAGCAGCTCGTGACGGCTAGGAGGCGCACGTGATCGCCGATCCCATCCACGTATTGCCGTCGCTGTCACCGAACGTCTTTTCACACTGGGTGGCAGCTTCGAACGTGCCGAAGCGTCGGATCTCTGGCGAGACCCATTTCTTCTTCGTTACAGCCATGAATACCCTCCGTCAGGGGTGGATTGTGACCGCAACGCGTGCGGTCGGGGACGAGTGCCACAAGGCGGCAGCACGAGCTCTCGGCCGCACCGTCCTCGCGTCGCAACACTCGCTTTCGTAGTGGCCACGTCGCCATTGACCCGGAGATTCCTCATGCGGCAGCAGGTGAGGGTACTCCGGCACTCGTCAGGCTCGCGCCATCCTTCTTGTGCGTCTCAGCCAGCCACTCTTCGAGAATCGCCGTCCGAAAAAGCGTGAATGCTTCCGCACGCATGCTGCCGGTCTCGTGCGGTGCGCGGAAGCGTTCAACAAGATTCCCCAATCGATCAGGTCTCACATACCGCTCGAGCGCGGCGCCGCCCGTCGCGAAACGGGATGCGAAATCGACGTCGCGGAAGCGTCTTTGAAAATTCGGCGAGAGGTTTGCCTTCCAACTGCGCCACTGGATCTCTGGCGGAAGGATTCCCTCCATGGCGCGGCGGAACAGGAGCCGCGGCCAACCTTTATCGAACTTCTGCTCTTCCGGAAGGCCGATGCAGAACTCGATGAGACGACGATCGAAGAACGGATAGCGAGGCTCGACACCAAATGCCGCCGCTGACTTGTCCGCGACCTCGAGTGCGGTCTGATACCCTGGTTGCAGCAAGCCGTGAAGATGTCCTTCTCTCTCGGAAGCAGGTGGCCGCCGCAACTCCGCGGCTGCCGAACGCCGGACGTGCTGTTCCAGCGTGCGAGAAAGTCCAGGCTGTAAGAGTTCGCGCGCGGTCAAATCGCCAGGGCGCAGACTTCGCGATCGCGCACGCAGCGCCGGGGGAATGAGCGGACGAAGTCCATAATCCTTCGCGAGCTCTCGGCGGGAAAGATGAAAGCGGCGAGCGAGCCGGGACGCCATCCGGAACCACGCCAGGTAGTCGCCTCGACGCGCCAGCTCGCCGAGATGCGGCAACACGTACTCCCGCAGTGCCAGACCGACTCCCTTCTGGTGATGCGCGCTGAAGTCTCGAAGCTGCACTTCGAGAGTGTCGAGATCATCCGCTCGCGTAAGAGCCGTTAGGCGACCGAATCCATGGCTGACCGCGCTGTCACCATCGAAACCATCGAGGAATACCCGAACGCCATTCTGCTGCGCGGATTCGAACATCGCACAGTGCAGAAACAAATTCGGGGACGAGTGCGGCTCGTCCAGATGCCACAGCAGCCTCCGGATGTCGCGCAGAGGGCTTGTCCCGTCGCCGCGAACGAAATGCGGCTCGATCCCACCGCCTCCGATCACCGTCTCGACGAATTGCCGCTCGTCGATGAGCCGAAGCTCCTTCTCGGGAAGACTCGGGAAGGTGACCGAGAAAGTTTGAAGGGGAGGTGCGTCGCGACCGCGCAGTCTGCGCGACATGCAAACGATCGACGAAGAATCGAGGCCCCCGCTGAGCGTGGCTCCGAGCGGCTCGATACCGCGCAGGCAGGCAGTGACAGCCGTCGAGAACCGATCGCGAAAAGCTGCCACGTACTCCCCATCGGACCCAAATCGCACATCCGGCGACGATTCCGGGTGCCAGTAGCGCTGGACTTTGACTCTGTCGGCGGTGACGAGGAGAGTGTGTCCCGCCGGAAGCCGCATCAGTTCACGGAAGATCGTTCGCGAGCGATCATCCTGACTCCAGCCGAGATATAAAGCGACCTGCTCTTCATCTATAGTCGCGGTCGCCCCAGGAATCGTGAGGATTGCTTTCAGCTCGCTTCCAAAAGCGAAGAGGCGCTCCGTCGCTATGTAATAGAAGGGTCTGACACCCATCGGGTCCCTCGCGCAGAACAGCGAACGATCGCGAGAGTTCCACACGGCGAAGGCAAAGTCCCCGATGAGCCGCTGAACGCACTCAGTGCCCCAGCGCAGGTATGCTGCAGCAATGAGCTCGGAGTCGCTCGGAGATGGCGACACTCGGGAGCCCAATAGGGCTCGCAGCTCTTCCCGATTATCGATCCGGGCGTCTGCAACGAGAGCGATACCCTCGCGTTGCCATACCACCGGCTGCGCCTCGCCCAGGGCTTCCGGTGTCGTATGCAGCATGCAATGGCCCAGACCAACTGCGCCTTCCGACCACTCGCCTCGGCGATCTGGCCCGCGATGAGCTACCGCCGCCGCCATCTTGGCGACAGTGCCGCGCGTTACCGGCCGGCCATCGAGGTGAAAGATCCCGCAGAGCGCGCTCACGCTGATTGGTGTGGAGGAGGTCTGGGAGCGGCGGTTCGAGTTAGGCGAAGGCAGGCACAGCGTACCGGGCCGTGCCACGCAAGTGCGAAACCAGTGGCCGCCCATTTCCTAGTTTGTTTACTGCCTTGAACTTGCCGCCCCTGCGCAGGCCCAGTGCCGAGTGGATGCGGCACTGTCGCAACAGTCTTTGTGGGGTGGAGTCGGCGGCGTGAATCACCAGATGAGAATCTTCCAATGGAGTCACTGTCCGAATCGCGGACGTCTCAGCGCTCAGGCTAAGTCTTCTGCCGTACACATCGAAGGATCATGCTCGCGTTGAGCGCATAGTCATTTCGCGCCGGCGGCCAGCAGTACCGCTTTATGTCGACTGCTTCAAGAACTCGGGAGCGAATCCGAAAACCACGCGTTGCGGCCCGGCAACATTGAGGGCCGTCACGATAGCATTGCTCGCCGTCATGAAACCCTCGCGGCCCACGTTCGGACCGGAAAGCCCGAAGATGATCCTCGCAGGGTTGATAACGAGCTTCATCCTGGGGCTCATCGGAATATTTGCCTTCGTGTTCGCGACACGAGCGGCATTGCTGAATCGCTTGGTGTGCATGCGAAGCGACTGCACGTGCTTCGTAATCGGCGCTTGGCTCGTCGCACCGTTACTGAGCTCCTCGATGGAGTTATCTACCTCTTTCTATAAAGTCGCGAGCTCGGTGATGTCGTTTCTGAGCTCGGTCGCGGCGAGGAAGTCGCGCATCCAAAGTTCCTAGCGCAGGATCCTCTTCAGCTTGGGACTCGTCACGTATCCTGCGATCAGCTGCTTATTGGACGCGTCGTGCGTCTTCGCCAGACACGCGCGTCCATCGTGCGGACCGGAAACGCTCCTCAAAAAGTCGGTGCGCGTCCTCGCGAACTTGTTGTGCCTCCTCGGGAACTTGTTGCCGCTCCTGCAAAGCTTGGCGCGGCTCGTGCCAAAGTTGGCGCCCCTCGCACGAAGCGTTCAGCCCATCGCGCAAAGCTTGTCGCGGCGTGGCGCAAAGGTGTTGTGCATCTGCTAAAGCGGGTTGCCCCTTCGTTGCAGCTTGGAGCGCGTGAGCGGAACCTTGTCGCCGGCGGTCCACACGTTGGAGCCGGCGATCAGAATGTCGTCGCTGCCAGCCGAATTATCGGAGCCGGGGCGCAATTCCTCGTCAGGCGTTGCGCATTAATTCCTGCCCACGTGCATTACGTTGTCGCCAATCGGACACACAGGGCTGCCGACCGGTGGGAGCTTGGCGCCGATAGCGTAAGCGATGTTGCCGGTATGGCGTAGCTTGCCGCGTATGTCGCTGACGCCGTTGCCGATCGGACAAACATTGTTGTCGATGGGGCAAACGCTGCTGCCGGCAGCACGTGTGTCGTCGCCGGCGCGACGGTGATCGCTGGCCCCAGGATGAACGTTGCTGCCGATCATCTAAGGGGCCCCGTCGACCGTACAAACATCACGGTCGAGAGCGCGGACGTCGGCGTCGACAGCGCAAAGGTCGGGGTCGACAGCACAAATCGTGACGCCGGCCGAACAAATCCTGTTGCCGATAGACCGTTGTGGATCCCTCAGATATTGACGCCGGTCGCGCTTGTCGTCCCGCGCGAAGCGCAAGAGACAGTTTCTTGACACCTAACGATGGCCGGGGCCGATTTCTGATCCGACTGCTCATTGTTCTGAAATCGGCTGCCACCCATCGCCAACTAGCTGCCTTCTGGCAACAGCAATGACCAGCCGAAGGCTGACCCGAAACCTCCTCCGTAGTATTATTCACCCCGAATGAACGCTCTTCTGGTCGATTACGGACTGCTGGTACACGGCGTCCGAGTTGCGGTCTTTGCTGTCGCCATCCTCGTGGGCATCGTGGCCCTGGTCGACTGGCTCGTGCGCACCCGCCGAATCAGCCCCTTCAACGGCATCGCCCGCTTCTTCCGCCGTACCGTCGACCCACTCATGGTCCCCGTCGAGCGCACCGTCATCCGCGCTGGCGGACAGCCTGCTGCCGCGCCTTGGTGGACTCTCGTCACCGTGGTCGTTGGCGGCCTTCTTCTCATCTTCCTATTGGAGTTCATCGGCGGGTTGCTCGCGCAACTCTCGGCCGGGGTCGCTACGCCACGCATACTTCCTGTCTTGCTCCTCTCCTGGGCGTTCAAGCTGCTCGAGTTCGCGCTGCTCGTGCGCGTGATCGTGTCATGGCTCCCGATCTCGCGCTTCTCGCGATGGGTGCGCTGGTCGTTCACGCTCACCGAGTGGCTTCTCGCACCACTCCGCCGCATCATCCCGCCACTGGGAATGATCGACATTACCCCCTTCGTCGCATACCTCGCTCTGGCGTGGGTGCTCGAGCCACTCCTCCTCAACACACTGCAACGCGCCGTTGGTGCATGAAGAAGTCGCGCGCCGCCGCCGCTCGAGGCGCTGCCGCGACGAAGTCAGTTCGTTTGCGCGTCCACGTCCAGCCTCGCGCTTCCCGCAGCGAGATCGCGGGGATGCACGGTGACGCCATCAAGGTGCGGCTCACGGCACCGCCAGTCGACGACGCGGCGAATGAGGAGCTCGTTATTCTGCTCGCACGAGCGTTGGGCCTGCAGCGCGGCGCCGTGCGGATCATCGCCGGGTTTCGTGGCCGATCCAAGGTTGTCGAGGTCGTTGGCGCGACAGTGCAACAAATCGAGCAACTAGCGACGAGCGCCTCGGCGCGATAGACTGATCGCCCCATGACGGACAATTCCGCGACGATGATTCTCCTCGTCGGAAGCGACGCCGCTTTGCTGGAAGGTCTGGCGCAGACGCTTGCCGCGCGGGGATACATGACCGCTGCGGCCGCGGGGCTGCAGGAAGCGCAGGAATGCGCCGCGGCGACGACGCCCCTGGTTGCGGTGGTCGAACGTGAGCTCGCGGCGGCAGCGCCTGGGTTGCTACTCGGCATCCCACTCGTTCGCGGCGGAGCGCTGGTCGCCTTTCATCAACGGGTCGAGCAGGTCGCGGTGCTGCCGCCGCCCGTACAGCGCGCGTTGCTCGCCGACCTCGCACTTCCGCTGGAGCGGAATCGCCTGCTCGCACTCCTACAGCATGTCGAGGAGCGAGCGCGAGCCACGGGGCGGCGCACTCCTGACGCGTCCACCCCAAGTGAACATTTCTCGCCATAGTCGTCTGCCGAGGTAGGGCCACGCGTTGCCTCTCTTGCGCGGTGGTGCTACCATACGAAAGCAGGACAATCGATTACGTGGCGATTTAACGGCAACTTGCGGCCACGTTAAACAACCGCTAAAGCGCCTGCCCGGCGCACAGCGTTTGGGCCTTTTCTTTTTGTCGCACCATGCACAAGAACGCGAAATCCGAGCGTCAGTCCTATCTCAGCGCCCTTGGCGAGCGTGTGCTCGTGTTCGACGGCGCGATGGGAACGAACATTCAGCTGCATCATCCCACTCCCGGAGACTTCGGTGGGAAGTCATTAGAGGGGTGCAATGACCACCTGGTCCTCACGCGCCCCGAGATCATTCAGAGCATCCACGAATCGTTCCTCGCAGTTGGGTGCGATGTCGTAGAGACGTGCACCTTCCAGTCGACGCCGCATCGTCTCCGCGAGTGGGGCATCGAGGAAAAGACACGCGAGCTCAACGTCGCGGCGGCGCGCCTCGCGCGAGCGGCTTGCGACAAGTTCGCGACGCCCGAGCGGCCGCGCTTTGTCGCCGGATCCATCGGGCCGACGGGAATGTTGCCATCGAGCAGCGATCCCGTGCTGTCGAATGTCACGTTCGCTCAGTTGGCCGAGAACTACTACGCGCAGGCGAAATATCTCGTCGAAGGTGGCGTGGACGTTCTGCTCGTCGAAACAGCTCAGGACATCCTCGAGGTGAAAGCGGCCATTGCCGGCTTCGAGCGTTTGTTTGCGGAGCTCGGACATCGGGTTCCAGTGCAGGCGCAAGTGACGCTGGACACGAGCGGCCGGATGTTACTCGGGACCGATATCGCGAGTGCGCTGACGACGCTCGAGGCACTCCCCATCGACGTCATCGGACTCAATTGCTCGACGGGCCCGGAGCACATGCGCGAGCCGATACGCTACCTGACGAGCAACGCCTCGCGCCCGATCTCCTGTATTCCGAACGCGGGGCTGCCGCTCAACACCGGCACGGGTGACGCGGTCTATCCTCTCGAGCCGGGGCCGATGGCGGTGATGCTGGGAGAGTTCGTATCCGAGTACGGCGTCAGGATCGTTGGCGGTTGTTGCGGCACTCGCCCGGAGCATCTCGAGGCGATCGTGGATCGAGTGGCGGCTGGTGCGCTACACGCCCAACGCCCAACGCCGAACACCCAACGCGCCACGCATCACGCGTCCCGCGTCTCGAGCGCCATGCGCGCCACGGATCTCCATCAGGATCCACCGCCGCTGCTCATCGGTGAACGCGTGAACTCGCAGGGGTCGCGCAAGGTTAAGCGTTTGCTCCTTGCCGACGACTATGAGGGCATCGTCGACGTTGCCCGCGAGCAAGTCGACTCGGGCGCGCACGTCCTCGATGTCTGCGTCGCGCTCACCGAACGCGCTGACGAAGCCGAGCAGATGTCGAAGGTCGTGAAGTTGCTGTCGATGAGCGTCGAAACGCCGATCATGGTCGACTCGACGGAGGCGAATGTCATCGAGGCGGCGCTGGAGCACATCCCGGGGCGTGCGATCATCAACTCCATCAACATGGAAAATGGCCGCAAGCGAATCGATACGGTCGTGCCGCTCGCCAAGAAGCATGGCGCGGCGCTCGTAGCCCTCACGATCGACGAAATTGGCATGGCAAAGACGCGCGAGCGGAAGCTCGAGGTAGCGCGAAAGATCTACGACATCGTCGTCGACGAGTATGGGATGCAGGCCGAGGATCTCATCTACGACGATCTCACCTTCACGCTCGCGACGGGCGATCCGGAGATGGCGGATTCCGCGATCGAGACGATCGAGGGCATTCGCCTGATCAAACGCGAGCTGCCTGGCGTCTTTACGTCGTTAGGCGTATCGAACGTGAGTTTCGGGCTCTCCCCCGAGGCGCGCGCCGTCGTGAATTCCGTGTTCCTGCATCACTGTGTCGAGGCGGGACTGGACATGGCGATCGTCAATCCCGCGCACGTGAAACCCTATGCGGAGATTGACGCGGAGTCTCGTGCGTTGGCCGATGACCTCATCTTCAACAGGCGACCAGACGCGCTCCAGCGCGTGATCGAGGGACTCGCCGCTGGCGATAAGGCAGGAGGAAGAGAAGCCTCGAACGCCGAAGATCCAACCGCCAACCTCTCGGTTGAGGAGCGAGTGCACTACATGGTCGTGCACCGCAAGAAGGACGGCATCGAGGATGCGCTCGACGCCGCCGGCGTGCGCGCGAACCCTGTTCGCGTGCTCAACGAAGTGCTGCTGCCGGCGATGAAGGAGGTCGGCGACAAATTCGGAGCGGGCGAGTTGATCCTGCCCTTCGTGCTGCAGTCGGCGGAAGTGATGAAGCGAGCCGTCAAGCACCTGGAGCAGTTTCTGGAGAAGGCCGAGGGCTACACGAAGGGCAAGGTGGTGCTGGCCACTGTGTACGGGGACGTACACGACATCGGAAAATCCCTCGTCAATACCATTCTCTCGAACAACGGATATACGGTATACGATCTGGGCAAGCAGGTGCCCGTGAACACAATCATCGAGAAAGCTCTCGAAGTGGACGCCGATGCCATTGGGTTGTCGGCACTACTCGTGTCGACGTCGAAGCAAATGCCGCTCTGCGTACAGGAGTTGGACAAGCGCGGACTCGAGATTCCAGTGCTCATCGGAGGCGCGGCAATCAATCGACGCTTCGGCCGTCGAGCGCTGTTCGTCGAGGGCGAGCGGCCGTACGAAGCCGGCGTCTTTTACTGCAAGGATGCCTTCGAGGGTCTCGAGACGATGGACCTGCTTCAAAACGACGACGAGTCGCGCCGAGCGGCGTTCGTGTCAAAGCTGCTCGACGACGCTCGAAACGACGTGTTCCTCCGCACGGCGGTCGGAAAGGACGTGGCTGTTGGCGATCAGGGCGGCGCGAAGAGCAACGTGAGTCAGGATCATCCGGTTCCCGCGGCCCCGTTTTTCGGTGTGCGTACGCTCAGGGAAAGCGACATTCCCCTCGACGAGGTATTCGCCCTGCTCGATCTCGATGAGCTGTACCGGCTTCAGTGGGGCGCCCGCGGCTCGGGTCCGAAGTACGAATCGACAGTGAAGACCGAGTTCGAGCCGGTCCTGGCGCGTCTGACGGCGGACGCTAAGCGCGCCGCTTGGCTGAAGCCGCAAGCCGTCTACGGATTCTTCCCCGCACAATCGAAGGGGAACGACCTGATCATCTACGATCCGGCCGCATACAACCGTGACGGCACGACGCGGGAGATCGCGCGCTTTCACTTTCCGCGACAGGAAGGCCGTGAGCGTTTGTGCATCGCCGACTACTTCCGGTCGACGGAATCCTCGGACGTAGACGTCGTCGGTCTTCAGGTCGTGACGGTGGGCGATGCCGCGAGCCAGAAATTCCAGGAGCTGCAGGCAGCCGGCGAGTACACAGAGGCGTTTTACGTCCACGGTCTTGCGGTGGAGACGGCGGAGGCGCTCGCCGAATGGCTGCATCGGCGTCTCCGGCGCGAGCTCGGTATTCCGGGTGCTCGTGGCAAGCGCTACTCGTGGGGCTACGGTGCGTGTCCTGACCTCGACGACCACGCGACGGTGTTCAAGCTGCTGCCGGTGGAGCGCGAGCTCGGCATGGAATTGACGACCGCCCATCAGCTCATACCCGAGCAAAGCACGGCGGCAATCATCGTGCATCACCCCGAGGCGAAGTACTACGCGGTCCGCGGCCAGGGCGGCGACGGCTCGGGTGATCGGCGCGAGCTGTCGACGGCATCGAGTCAATGAGCGCGGCGACTCCACTCGAACGTCTCGTCGATCCCGAGCGCATCGTCCTTTTCGACGGTGCGATGGGAACGATGCTCTATCAGCGTGGCGTGTTCATTAATCAGTGCTACGATGAGTTGAACATACGCTCACCGGATCTGGTTCGGGACATCCATCGGGCCTACGTGAAGGCCGGCGCCGAGATCCTGGAGACGAACAGCTTCGGTGCCAATCGGCTGAAGCTCACGCAATACGGCCTCGAGGGTCAGGTGACGGCGATCAATCGGGCCGCCGCGAGCATCGCGCGGGAGGCAGCCGATGCCGCCAGTCATCCCGTGCTCGTCGCGGGAGCAGTCGGGCCGTTGGGCGTTCGCCTCGAGCCGTATGGGCCGACGAGTGAGGCGGAGGCGCGTGCGGTCTTTCGCGAGCAGATGGCCGCGTTGAAGGAGGGCGGTGCCGATCTGTTCATCCTCGAGACGTTCGGCGACCTGCACGAGATCAAGGAAGCCATTCGTGCCGCTCGCGAAGTCGATCCGACGATGCCGATCGTCGCTCAGATGACGATCGGTGCCGATCATCGGACCTCATACGGCGCGACTGCCGAGGATGTCGCGCGAGCGCTCGACGCGTGGGGCGCCGACGTGATCGGTCTCAACTGCTCGGTGGGTCCTCAGATCATTCTCGAATGCATCGAGCGCATGGCGACTGTGACCCGGCGAAAATTGAGCGCACAGCCGAACGCTGGCATGCCGCGCGACGTCGGCGGGCGAAGCATGTACATGGCAAGTCCGGAATACATGGCGACCTACGCCCGCCATCTCATTCACGCCGGCGCCAAGGCGCTCGGTGGCTGTTGTGGAACGACTCCGGAACATATCAAGGCGATCTGTGAAGGCATTCGGCCGCTGAATCCGCGATTGGCGGTGACGCGTGACGAGGGACGCGTGGCGAGTGTAGAATCCGCCGAGGCACGCGCCACGCGCCCCGCGCCACACGCCACGCCGTTTGCGGAGCGATCCCGTTTCGCCGCACGAATTGCCGCTGGTGAATTCGTCAGCTCGGTGGAGATCGTACCACCGCGCGGCGTGGATGCGACGCGGATGATCGCGGATGTGCGCAAGTTGAAAGACGCTGGCGTCGATGCCGTAAACGTTCCCGATGGTCCGCGCGCGCAGAGTCGAATGGGCGCGCTGTTGACGAGCGTCCTCATCGAGCAACAGGTCGGCATCGAGACCGTTACGCACTACGCCTGTCGCGACCGCAATCTGCTCGGTATGCTCAGCGACTTGTTAGGCGCGTCGGCGATCGGCCTGCGCAACCTGCTGATCATTACCGGCGATCCGCCGAAGATGGGCCCCTACCCCGATGCGACGGCCGTCTTCGACATCGACTCGATCGGTTTGACGAACCTGGTTCGCAATTTGAATTGCGGCCTCGATCCGGGCGCCAATGCGATCGGCGAGCCAACGAAGTTCGCGATCGGCGTCGGTGTCAATCCGGCAGCGATCGACATGGCGCACGAGATCCGGCGATTCGAGTGGAAGGTCGAGGCCGGGGCCGAGTTCGCGATCACCCAGCCGGTGTTCGACGCGGCGCAGCTCGAAAAGTTCCTCGCCGCGATCGAGCACGTCCGGATACCCGTCATTGCGGGCATCTGGCCGCTGGTCTCGCTGCGGAATGCCGAGTTCCTGGCGAACGAGGTGCCCGGCGTGTCGGTGCCTAACGACGTCATCGCGCGGATGCGACGCGCGGGCGAGCAATCGAAGGAGCATGCGACCGCCGAAGGGATCGCGATCGCGCGGGAAATGCTGGCCCGCGTACGAGGATTGGTGCAGGGGGTGCAGGTGTCCGCGCCCTTCGGAAAGGTGGAGTTGGCGCTGCAGGTTACGGCCTAGGCCTGCTTGCCGGCTTTTCAGCGTCCGTTCCGCGCGCGATATTCGATGACATGAAGGCAATTCTTCTCGTCGACCACGGGTCCGTTCGCCAAGAGGCGAACCACATGCTGGACTGCGTCGCCAATCTGCTGCAGACGATGGTTGGAGACACGGTGCTTGTCCGCGCGGCACACATGGAATTGGCGGAGCCGCTCATTCCTGACGGAGTCGAAGCGTGTGTCGAAGCGGGTGCGACGGAGCTCGTCGTCTTCCCCTATATGCTCTCGCCGGGCAAGCACTCGACGCGTGACATTCCGCGAATAGTCGGTGAGGCCACGAGGAAGTATCCGGAGCTGAAGGTCCGTGTGACGCCGGCGTTCGGCGTCCACGCCAAGCTCGCTGAGGTCGTGGCGGAGCGGGCCGGTGTGGAGATCCCGAGCGCGGGCGTCGACTGTACGCGCTGCTGGAGTCCGGACGGTGTTGTCGGGACGTGTGGCGATGCCTGCTGTGCGCGCGCGGCCGCGCGCGAGAGCATCGGAGTGGAAGGGGCTACGTCCCGAGCTTAGTTCGTTCGGGCGGCGCAGCGCCGCGCACGGTCGTACGCCACGACTTCCCCGATGAGGCGGAAGGTGCGCTCCTCCCGCCAGCTCCACCATGTTGGTCGATCGATGCCGGCGAAGCGCCAGTGCAGCATGGCGGCTTCGTCGTACGCGTCAGCGATGGTGGACCGCCCCCAACCCTTGGAGAGATTGCCCTCGAGGTGCACGGCCGCGGTATCCGTCGCGCGGACGAGTCGCGCAAGCGTACCAGCGGTCGAGCTGTCGCTCAGCGCGGCAGACGTCAACACCATCGGCACGAGTCCCCAAAGCTCAGGGTTGGCGCTCGCGGTGAAGCTGAGGGTGAACGAGCGGCGAGCCAGGTCGAGGATGTCGGAGTCGATGCGGCCAGCGCTGTCGGCGGCGAGAACGCGGGCCATCTCTCGGCGAGCCTCTTCTGGTGTTAGGCGGGACATCACCGCGTGGACGCTCTCGTGAAGGAGAGTGTACCCATCAGTCGAATCACTGACGTAGATCACTCCCTGATCACCTTCGATCGCGAAGGCCGCGATCGCCTCGCCGAGTCGGGCGCCGCCGCGCCGGAATTGAATACGGCTTGTCGACTCATCGAAGCTGCCATTCACGCGGCCAAGGAGCGCGCTGCCGAGCAGTGTGCTTTCGTCCAGATCGGTGGCAACCTGCTGACAGAGCCAGATGTCTCCCGTCACCGCATCGACGTGCGGCGGTGCGGGTACGGGCCGCACGGGCAGGAGATGCGACGTTTGTGCGGCGGCGCTCTTCGCCGCAAACAGCAGCACGAGCGCCCCGGATGCGAGGGGTTTCATGTCGGTACCGCGATCGGCGCCGGATTGCTCCCATCTTCGAGCCCGTCGGGAGGGGGGACGGGACGACGCGATGGGTCACGGCGCGATGGGACTTCGCGGCGGGGAGCGCCGCAGGCGTTTATGGTGGCAACATCGGGACCGCGGGCATACGATCCGCTCGGCAGGCAACGCTGATTGCCTAACGACTTGACGGTCAGCAGGTTAGCCCGGAGCTAGTGTCCGCCACTGGCTAACGAGCGGTCCGGTGTTTTGCCACCAACTGACGCACGTTGCGATGGCGTTTGCCGTGTAGGGCCGAGTGTCCTACCGGGATCGCCCAGCCCCTCGCCGCTCGTTTGGCCACTGGGTAGAGTACAGCAGTCGCGGAACTGGTATACCGCGTTCAACGCTGACGATTGCTATGACGACCGAGACAACGGCGGCACGGCCGCCACTGACGATGCTCTCCGACGAAGAGGCGATGTTCCGCGATGCGATCGCTGGCTTCGCCGAAGAGGAAGTCCGGCCGCGCGTGCGGCAGATGGAGCGCGACGGAAAGATCGATTCGGCTCTGATCGCCAAATTTTTCGAGATGGGACTGATGGCGGTCGAGGTGCCGGAATCGTTAGGCGGCTCCGACGGCTCGCTGATGATGGTCGCGCTCGCCGTGGAGGAGATCAGCAAGGTCGATCCCGCCGCGGCCATTCTGATGGACGTGCAGAACACACTCGTGAACTATCCCATCCGAACCTACGGCAGCGACTACATCAAATCGACCTATCTGCCTCAGCTCGCGCGTGAGAAGGTCGGAGCGTACGCGCTCTCCGAACCGGTGTCGGGATCGGATGCATTCGGGATGCAGTCGCGTGCCGAGCAACGAGGCGATCGCTGGATTCTCACGGGGCGGAAGCTCTGGATCACGAACGGCGCCGAAGCCGAAGTCTACGTGGTATTCGCAAACGCTAATCCTTCGGCCGGCTATAAGGGAATCACGGCGTTCGTCGTCGAGCGGGGCTTTCCGGGTTTTGCCGTTGGCAAGAAGGAGGACAAGCTCGGCATTCGCGCCTCGAGTACGACAGAGCTCATTCTCGACGGCGTCGAAGTGCCGAAGGAGAACGTCCTCGGGCCCGTGGGTCAGGGTTACAAGATCGCCATCGATA
>Ga0207700_10000399_pt1 | contig 25357 bp, 12 predicted proteins | sample LARL82metaG_FD_184348 | JGI IMG/M metagenome (GOLD analysis project Ga0207700, IMG submission 184348) | Corn, switchgrass and miscanthus rhizosphere microbial communities from Kellogg Biological Station, Michigan, USA - LAR L8-2 metaG... | ecosystem: Host-associated > Plants > Roots >...
ACGGCTATTTCTACATCGTCGACCGCAAGAAGGACATGATCATCCGGGGTGGCTACAACGTCTACCCGCGCGAGATCGAGGAAGTCCTGCACGAGCACCCGGCGGTGGCCGAGGTGGCCGTGATCGGGATCCCGCACGACAGCCTCGGCGAGGAGGTCGGCGCGGCCGTGGCGCTGAAGCCGGACGCCAGCGCGACCCCGGAGGAACTGCGCGCGTTCGCCCGCGACAAGATCGCCGCGTACAAGTACCCGCGGCAGGTCTGGCTGGTCGGCGAACTGCCCAAGGGCCCGACCGGGAAGATCCTGCGACGCGAGGTCAAGCCGCCCGCGGACGCCAGCTGACCCAGGCACCCGGTAGCGAGAAGATCTGGCCGCTGGAGAGCGCGGGCAGGAGCGGGAGCTACGGCGGAACTAACCGACATCCGGTCGCAGTGGGCCGGGCCGGCGGATATCAGGGGCCGGGGCAGGCGCCGGCACCGGGCCGTAGCACCCCGACCCGTTCGGGATCATGCTCGTCCCGGGTACCGAACGGGTGGGCTGGCTAGCCTGGCGCAGCGGAGAGTGGCGCTCAATGACTTCCGTGCGGCCTGTCTGGACGTCGTAGACGATACCGGTCACGGACAGCTCGCTTGGCAGCTGCGGGCTGACGGCGAGAATGGCTATGTCGCGGCGGACCGCTTCGCGCGGATCGGTGACGGCACGCGAGCTGAGTTCACCGGTGGAGCAGCCGAGAAATCCCGCGAGCGCGTCCCGGCGGTCGTCGCCCGTGAAGTTCACGATGCCGCAGTTGGTGTGAGTCATGAGGATCAGCTCTGTGCCGTCGGGCCGCTGCCCGTAGTCTGATCCGGTCGCGGCCAGGAAAGCGAGTTGCTGCATCACGATGGGGGAGACGCGGCCAGCTGCTACCCGGACCACGGCTGCGTCGCCGGGCCGCAGCCCGAAGATGGCCATCGGGTCGACGCGGGGATCAGGGCAGGTGACGACGCAGAGGTTCAGGCGCGGCAAGTTCGGCAGCGGCTCATGCGTGGCGGCGAGGTATGCGTTGCGCTCCAGTAGCTCATCGATGACGGTCATGTGGCTGGTCCTTTCAGGCGTCCGGCAGGGTCGGCGATCGGGTCGCGGACGTAGACGGGCTTGAAGCCCGCGCTCGCCATCGTCTCCACTGCGCTGTCGAAGGGCAGGATGTCGGTGGCGACCAGGCCCGGGGTGATGCGGTGCCCGGAGACTAGCGAGAGCACCGCCGGGATGTTCGCTCGCGCGCGAGAGTGGAGCGCCTTCACAGCCCGGTCGCTGGCGTGAGCGCGGGTGATCGCCTACGATGTTGCGTAATCACATTACGTATGTTCCATAACGAGATTACGGATGTCAAGTGCCAACCCAGGCTGAGCGAGCTGAGACGATGCGCCGCGGTCTGCTGGACGCGGGGCGTGCGCTATTCGCACTCCGGGGCTATGCGGACGTGGGCGTCGGCGAGATCTCCAGCCGCGCCGGTGCCACCAGCGGTTCGGTCTACCATCACTTCGGCAGCAAGGCCGGGCTCTTCCGGGCCGTTTACGACGAACTCGTGGCCAGTACCAGCGAGCGCATCGCAGCGGCGCGGCGCGGCAGCCCGTCGCCGAGCTTGATAGCCGACTGCGAGCTTTACCTCGACGCGTGCGCCGACCCCGCCTTCTTTCGCATCACCGCCGACGCGCCCGCGGTGATCGGCTGGGATGCCATCCTCGATGACACGCAGAAACTGATTGCGATGAGCCTCACCGCCGCCCAAGCCGACGGCGAGATCAGCCCCGCCCTCCCGATCGCCACCCTGGCCCGCATGCTCGCCGCCGCGCTCAAGGAAGCCGGAGTCATGATCGCCACCGCCCCAGACCCGGCGCGTGCACGCGCCGACGCCAGCGCAAGCGCCTGGTACCTCATGGCTGGACTACATCGCACCCGGCCGTGACGCGGCAGCGTTTGCTGCGCGGCCGGGCCGACGATGACCGAGATCTTGGCGGCCCCGGCCACCTCGGCGAAGGTGGCGTCGTCAGTGTCGGCGATCCACGGCAGCGGCCTGGTGGCACTGGCCGCAGCGGGGGGTCCCCGCCGCCGCGGCCGGGACCCGGCTAGCGGTGCCGCAGTGACCGCACCGGACAACCCCGCCTGTCATGGCTCCATTATCCCCAGCCTGCGCAGCGCCGTCACCGATCGTGCACCAGCCCGGCCCGCATCACTCTCCGTCAGGAATACCCGACAAGTTAACGCACCCGAGCCGCCGGTAGGTGCGCTTCGGGCCTGGTTTGATCGCGGTCGGGTGCGAGTGCAGATCTGGCAGTCTGGCGGCATGGATGGTCCGGTCGATCTTGATCAGGTGGCTGCGCTGATCGCCGGCCATGCCCTCGCCTGGCGGGAGGCTGGCCTGACTATCGGTCCCGTCCTCTGGAAAGACGCGGGAGCGGCAGTCCCTGCGACGAGCCGCTGATCGAGGTGCCGGGCTGGGATGCCCGGATGGATCTCCCTGATATCGAGCGGCCGCTTTGGCGGTTCGCCAGCCTTTTCAGGCAGGTGCCTTGACCGGCCTGAGTGCCACTTCTGCGGTTATCAGACGAGGCATGCAGACTGGACCAGTTAAGTGCTGAGCCACGGTGCGGCGCCGACGACGCCCGCTCATGCATGCCGATGTGAGTGCTCTACCGACGGCCCACAACCAGAAACTCGTCCCAGGTCTGTCATCTCATTAGACGCCCGCTTGGACCTTGGCCGCGCTCCAGCCGATGGCCCTATTACAACCCGGGTCCCGCTGTCGAAGCGTTGATTTTCTGACGCTAGCCGAGCTGCCTATATCTAATAGGTGAGTTCATTCGGATACGCGGTGACAGGCACCACGGACTGTTCGGGATAATGAATTTTCAACCGTTCCCCCGGGCCAGGCGAGTAGAACTGTATTCTTCTCAAGCGAATGGTCGCTTTGTGCCGTGGCCGACGTTACTAGCCACTGTGTCCCTTCCGGGTTTATGGTAACCGCAGAACATGAAGGGGGCTGGCCGTGACCGATGAAGGGTGCCGCCGTGACTGGGGTGTTTGCGGGCTGGTCGGCTGGTTTCTCGACCTCATCGAGGACGTGGTGGAGGCCGGAAAGTGCAAGCACGGCGGCGCGGGGACGCCGGTGCCGCCCGGCGGCACGGCCGCCCCGGTGACCGTCCAGGTCTCGGCGGTCACGCGGCTTACCGTCGCCGCGATCGGTGCCCGATACGCGGCGCCAGGTCAGCGGCCCCCGGCGCAGGTGATCTGGCAGGACGGGGATAGCGAAGTCCTCGTCCATCTGGATAAGACCGAAACGGTCTTGTTTCCCGGTCTCGTGCTCATCGCGCTCACGCTCGAGGCCGACGAGACGGGACCGGGCCAGTTGGTCGTGCCGTTCGCCGTCGGCAGCCAGGGCAGCCCGGCCGGACTGCTCGCCGTGACCGAGGCGCGGCCCCGGGGACCCGAGCGGCTCGTCGACCGGTGGGGGGAAGCCGCGACCGCGGCCGCGTGGCTCGCGTTGCTCGACGTGGCGCACGGCGTGGCGCTGCAGTCCGGAGTGGACACCGCTGGGGCCCGGCTGATTCCGGGCGCGATCAGCTGCGACGGGTCGGCGCTCGCCATCACCCCGCAGGCCCGTCATCCCGCCGATCAGGTCGCGGGCCGATGAGCATCGACGGGTCGAGCCTCGGCGACGTCGCAGCGCTGGCGACCGCGCTCGGCCTGCTCGACGGGTCGGGCAGCATCGTCACCGGCTGGTTCGAGAACCCGGGCGCGCACGTCGGCGCCATGCTACGTGACCAGGGGCAGCGGGACGCGCTCGTGCAGTTCGTCGAGGACGCGCTCGGCGACCAGACCGCACCGGTGACCGATGACCCCGGGCGTACCTGGGTACCGCTGTTCGGTTTGACGGATGCGGTGAACTTGTCCGCCGTGCTCGAGCCGAACGGACGGGGCACGGTCGTCTCGATCGGCGCGCGGATCGCGGCCACCACGCCGGTGACGGTCGACGCCGAGATCCGGGTGCCGCTGCTGCGGGTGAACCAGGGGCCCGGCGTGGTGTTCCTGCCCGGCCTCGGCTCCACCGATCCGGGCGACGTGGCCGACGCCACGGCGGCGCTGTCCGCCACGGTGACGATGGCGGACGCCACGCTCAACAGCGTCGGGCTGACCGCGTCGGTGCCGTTGACCGTGCACGGCGGGCAGCTGGTCGGCACGCCCGCCGTCGGCGTCGTCGTACGGGGCCTGCAACTGCCCGGCGCCACTCAGCCGCTTGATGTCTCGCTCGACTCCGCGAGCGCGATCGGGCCGGAACTCGCCCACCTGCTGACCGCGGTGCTGCAGGCCGAGGCCGCGTCCGCGACTGGTTCGGCGCGAGATCTGCTCGGCCTGTTCGGGCTGCTGCCGCCGGGCGGGGCGATCCCGCCGCTGCCGATGGCCGGCATCCTGGCGGACGGGCTGCCTGCGCTGCGGCAATGGCTGCAGACGCTCGCCACTACGCCCGCGGCCATGCAGGCGTGGATGGCACTGCTGGCCGACCTGGTTGGCGTGAGCGTCACGGCGGGCGGGCCGCCGTACGGTCTTACCTTCGCGGTCGGACGTGCGTCGGCTGGTCTCACGGTCGACGTGGCGGCCAGCCCCGGCGGTGATCTCGTCCTCACGCCTGGCGTTACGCTCAGCGTCACGACCACGCTGGGCGGTTCCTCGGTGTCGGAGGTGTCCGCGGCCGTCGCCGCGTCGCTGGCGCGAATCCAGCTTGGCGCGCATCCGGGTGCGCTGGCGCTGCCGGTGCTGTCGCTGACCGCGCGGTACGGCGGCGACAGCGGCACGATCGTCTCGGTGTCCTCTCCCGCCGTGGTGACGGTCGGCGCCCTGCACGCCGGCCTGGCGCTCGACGACGGGCGCAAGCCGGTGTTCGTGCTCGGTGCGGAGCGGGTCGACGTCGGCCAGGACGCCGCCCACCTGCACCACCATGACGTGCTGGACCTGACCTCGCCGGATGCGCTCGCCGACGTGGGAGCCGAGACGCTGGACGCGGTGGTGGCGGGCATGCTCGGCGGGCTCGGTCCCGCTGGAACGGCGATCAGCGTCCTCATCGGGCTGACGCCGCCTCCCAGCCGGGCCGACGATGCTAGCTGGCCCGGGTTGTCCGCGCCCGCGTTCGTGGCCGACCCGGTGGGCGCGGTGGCGGCGTTCCTCAGCTCGGTGGTGGCGCTGGGCGGAACCGGGCTCGTGGACCTGCTTTCCGTGCTGCCCGGGCTGCTCGGCAGCGGCGCGGCAGGCACCGGGACGGGGACGGCGGACCAGCCGTGGAGGCTTGAGCTGGCCGCCGGGGCGGCGCTGTCGGTGTGGCAGGACAGCTCTGTGCTGCACCTGGGAGCCCGGGTCGCGCCGGAAGTGCCGCCGCTTGGCGGCCCGGACGGGCCGTCGCTCGGGGTGACGCTCGTGGTCGACGGGCTGGCGGTGACGCTGCCGGCCGCCGGCGTCACCGCGACGCCGGTCAACGTGCCGGTCGCGGCGCTGCCGAGCCTGTCGCTCGAGGTGACGCTGTCGTCGGCGTCGGGCCTTACCTTCGGCACCGGGTACCAGGTGAGCGTCTCGGCGATGCGGCTCACGCTGGCGTGGGGCCCGTCGAGCGGGCTGGCAGTGTCCTTCGACCTGCCCGGGGCCGCCGTCGCGGGCGTCCCGCTGCCCCCCATCACCCTCGGGCCGGACGGGCGGTTCACCGCCCCGCTTGATCTGCCCTGGCCGCTGGTATCGCAGGCGGCGGCGTCGGCGCTGCGGGCCGCGACGCCCGCTTGGGCGCAGGCACTGCCAGACCTGCTCGGCCTGGACAGCGGGGCATTCGACGTGGCGGGCGGGCTGCCGACGCTGATCAGCGACCCGCTGCGGTTCCTGCGGACGCTGCTGGCGACGCTGCTGGCCGGGCAGTCGTCCGGGGACTTCGCCGCGTCGCTGGCGGCGGCGCTCGCCGCGCTCGGCAGCGGGCCGGCCAGCGTCGGCAGCGGGGTGAGCGCGGGCGTCGTAACCGGCTCGGGCACGGCCGACGACCCGTTCGCCGCCGCGGCCGGGTCCGGTGCGGCCGTTCCCTCGGTGGTGCTGTGGCTGTCCCCGGACGGGCCGGCGCCGGCGCCGGGCGCGCTGGACGGAGTGCTCGAGGCGCTCGGCCGCTGGCTGGACGGCGACTCCGCGTCGTCCCCGCTGGGGCTGGACACGGTCGCCGCGCTCCTCGCCCGGGCGGCTGCAAGCTCGGCTAGCCTCCGCGGGCTGCTCGCCGGACGACTCGGTACCTCTGATGGGCTGGCCGCGGGATTGTCGGCGTTGCAGGCGCGAGTCGCGGGAGGCGACGGGCTGCTGCCGGGGCCGAGCGCGGAGATTCCCGGCGCGACATCGGTCCCGCTGCCCGGCGTCACGTACTCGGGGCTGTCCGGAGCGGTCAACCTCGCCACGGTGCTCGGCGCGCCGCCGGACACGGCCGCGGTCGTCTACGTGACCGGGCCATTCGAGCCACCGTGGCCGGGCACCGACGCCGTGACGTTCGACCTGACTGCACCCGGCCTCGATGCCACCGGGTTCGACGTGTCCCGCGCGAGCACGCAGGACGGGCCGTGGCACGTCAGGCTCGCCGCCCGCGCCGCGTGCCCGGGCGCGAACGCCGACGCCCAGCTGCAGACGCAGGCGGCGCGGCTACAGCGGGTGGTCGACGCCGTGGCGGCGCGGCATGGCGGCGGCGTGGTGCTCGTCGCGCACGGCTCGGCGGGGCAGGCCGCCCGGCTGGTCGCCTCGCAGGCCGCCGGGGTCGCGCAGCTCGTGCTGCTCGGCGTGCCCGCCGGTGGCCTGCCGCTCGACGTGCTCGACGTGCCGCCGGCGGCGGACGTCCTGCAGCTGCTGCGCCGCCTGCTGCCCGCACCGGATCCCGGGACGCCCGACGATGACAACCTGGCCGTCGGGCGGCCGATCCTCGGCACGCTCGGCGCCGTCTACGACAGCGCGCTCGCCCCGGCCAACGACTTCCTGCCGCCGCAGGCGCTCGGCACGCTGGCTCCGCCGACCTGGTCGGTTCGCGGCGCCATCGACGAGGACACCGCCACCAGGGCGCTGGCGGCGGTCGTCAGGGCCGGCGTGTACGCGGCCGCGCGGGACAGCTCCCCGTGGACGGCGCCGACAGCGCTGCGGGGCGGGCTGCGGATCGTCGCGTCGTCGCCGCCGGCGACGGCCGGGCCCGGGCCGGCCGGCGTCGTGGCCGACGTCGCCGTGACGTTGAGCGCGGAGCTGATATCGCTCGGTGGCACGCCCGGCGCGCCAGCGGCTGAGCTCGTGGTGACCCTATCCCGGCCGGGCGGATGGCTGGCCGGCGGACCGCAGGGCGTGCCCGCCGCACCGGATGTGACCCGCGCCCCCGCGCTGCGCCGTGCGGAGCTGCGGGTCAGCGCGGACCTGGCCGCCGGAGCGGGGGCGTCCGGGGCGTCCGGGGTTTCCGGGTCGGCGTCGGTACGCGCCCGGATCACGCTCGACGAGGTGAACGCGCTCGGCCTGGTCGCGGACCGGCTGGTGCTCGGCGACGGCGGCGACCCGGGCGCCGGGGTCACGCCACAGGCGCGGGTGCTGCTCGGCCGGCTCGCCAGCACGCTCGGCCCGGCGCCCGCGGGCGGTCAGCTCGCAGGCGTGGTCGCGCTGCTCGAGGCCGCGGGCCTGACCGACCCGGCCGTGGCCGCGCCCGCGGTCGGGCTGTCCGTCGACGCGATCACCAAGCTCATCGTCGACCCGGCCGGGCAGTTGCGCGGTGCTCTCTCCTCAGCTTCCGCACGGGCTGCGGCCGCGGCCGCGCTGCGACAGGCACTCGCCGACACGACGAGCACGGCGGGTCAGGCGGCCGTCACCGTGGGCGGGGTCACGCTCGGCGTCGACCTCGGTGCGCCGGTCGCGGCGCTGCGCGTGTCAGCCGCCGAACTGGCGCTGGCCGGCGGGCTTACCGTCACGGCGGACGGCGGGATCGACGCGAACGGACAATGGAGCGGGGCGGTGACGCTCGGGCCGAGCGGACCGCCGGGCCCGGCGGGCAGCCCGCATCTGCGGATCTCGGCCGGGCCGTCCGGGCCCGCCGTCGGCCTGCACCTCGGCGGCCTCGCCCAGCCCGACCTGTCGCTGTGGCCGCTGCCGAGCGGCTCGTCGGTGGCCGACCTGCTGCCGGCCGCCGCCGCGATGTTCGCGGGCGTGCTCGCCCGGGACCTGATCGGCGCGGTGCGCGACCTCGACCAGGCCAGGCTCGACCCGGTCCTTGACTTCCTCGGCCTGCTCGACGGCAGCGGACCGACCGCCACGGTGCGGCTGCCCGCCGGGCTGGTCGCCGACCCCGCCGGGTGGCTCGGGCGATCGCTGGCGGGCCAGGGCCTGGACCCGGACCGCGTCGCGAGCCTGGTCGATGCCGTGCGGGAGCTGGCCGGGCTGCCCGCCGCCGCCCACGGCACGCTGCCACTGCCGCTCGGCGCCACGCTCACCGCGGGGCCGGGCGCCGGGGGCGGCCTCGCCGTCACGCTCGCGGTCACCGCGGACGCCGGCGACCTGCACGTGGCCTGCAGCGGCGGGCTGATTATCGGCTTGGGCGCAGCGCCGCCGGTGCCGGTCCTCACCGCGGCCGCCGGGCCAGCGGGCGGGACGGCGGCGCTGTGGCTCGGCCTGACCGGGTCCAGCCTGACCGCGACGCTGGCGCTCGGTAACGGGAATGTCGTCCAGCTCTACCCGTCAGGTCCGGGCCTGGGATCGCTCGCCTCGGCCGCCCTCACCGCCGCGCTGCCGCTCGTCCTCGAGCAGCTCGAGCAGCACGCTCCCGACCCGGTGCCGGCCGTGCTCGCCGCCGTGCGCAGCACGCTCGGCCTCGGCGCGTCCGCGGCCGCCTGGGACGGGACGCAGATCGGTCAGCTTGCCGCCGACCCCGCAGGGGAACTCGGGCGGCGCCTCGCCGCCCGTGGCCCCGGAGCGCTGGCGTCGCTGGTCAGCGCGTCACAGCAGGCGCTGCCGGCCGGATGGAGCGTGGACACCAGCGATCCGCAGGCGGTAACGCTGAGCATCGGGACCGCGCCGGTGCAGCAGCAGGTGACGCTGCGGTACGCCGTCTCGCCGCCGGCGTTCTCGCTGGCCGTCACGGCCGGGATCGCGCTGGACGTCGCGGAGATGGGCATCGTCGGCATGGCGCAGGTCGCCGTGGACGGCACGGGGCTGCGCCTCGCCGACGTCACCGTCGGCATCGACCCCGCGCGGCCGGCATCGCTCGGCTCGACCGGGCTGACGCTCGCGCCGTTCGCCCGGCTGACCGCGGGTTCCGACGCCGCCGGCGGGGCCCGCGCGCAGGCCGGGCTCGCCGTCACCGCGGGCGGCCACGTGCACGCGGTCGCCGTCACCGTGACCGCCGGGCCGCCGCTGAGCGTCTCGGCTGGCAGCCTGACCGACGGCCAGCCGGACGGCACGCCGGACATCGCCGCGATCGTCACCGGCTTCGTCATCCCGGCGCTCGCGGACGTGGCGCTCGCGGATCCCTCGGTCGCCGCGCTGCTAGCCAAGACGGTGCTCGGCGGACCGACGGTCTCCGCGCTGCTGCAGGGCGTGATCCTGACCGGGGCGTCGTTCGACCCCGCCGCGCTCGACCCGTCGCAGGCGCTGCAACGGCTGCTTAAGCTCGCCGGTAACGTCGCCGCCGCCGGACCTAGCGTCACCGTAGGCGACCACATGAAGGTCGAGATCGCGCACGTCACCCACGGCCCGGTGACCACCTACGGGGTCGGCGTCACCGTCGACCCCGGCGAGCGCGTCGAGCTCAACACCGGCGACATCGTCCTCGCGGTCGAGGTCGATAGCACCTGGACCGACATCCTGCCCGCCGCTTCCCCCGGCCTGTCGGTCCTGCTCCTCGACCACGCCGACGCGGCCTACAGCATCGCGGCGTCCCCGGCCGTCGTGGTGAACGGGGTAGGCCTGCGTGTGCTGCGGTCCAGCGGGCCGCTGCTCGACACCGGCCTGTCGATCGGGTCGGTCGCCCTGTACGGGCTGCTGGACATCGACGCGCACGGGGTCCGGGCCGCGGGAGGCAAACTCGAGCTCGCCGACCTCGGCGTGCCGGTCGCGAGCGCGTCCGGCGGGGACAACGCCGTCGCGCAGGGCGTGCTCGGCGACGCGGCGTCCGGCGGCGGCAGCGGTCCCGGCGGGGGTGACGACACCCCCCTGCGGCCGCAGTTCAGCCCCGGGCTCGCCCTGGAGAAGCCAGCCGGCGGCGCGCTGAAGTGGTCGCTGCGCGCCGGTGACGGGAACGGGCCGTGGTGGATCGTCATCCAGCGCAGCTTCGGGCCGCTGCACATCGAGCAGATCGGGTTCGGCGTGGACCAGGACGGCTCGACGGTGCACGGGCTGCGGGTGCTCATCGACGGCGGGCTGTCGATGCTCGGGCTCTCGATCGAGGTCGAGGAGCTGTCAGTCGGCGCCACGTGGCCGTCGCCGGGCCCGCCGCCGGGCCCGGCGCTGACCGATCCGCACGCGTGGAGCATCGACCTGGCCGGGCTCGCGGTCGGCTACTCGGGCGGGTCAGTGTCGCTGGCCGGCGCGCTGCGCAAGCGGGGCAGCCCGCCGGACTACACCGGCGTGCTGATCGCCCGCCTCGGCCCGTACGGGCTGACCGCGTTCGGCGGCTACGGCCAGTTCACCGGGCCGGACGGCGCCAAGTACACCGCCCTGTTCGTCATCGCCGGGATCACCGCGCCGATCGGCGGGCCGCCGGCCTTCTTCGTCACCGGGCTCGGCGGCGGCGCCGGCGTCAACCGGCAGCTCGTGCTGCCCGCCAACCTCGACGACTTCCCCAGCTATCCGCTGGTCGCGGCGATTGACCCGCATAGCACGCTGGCCAGCGACCCGGAAGCCGCGCTGGACGAGCTGTCCGCCGCGTTCCCGCCCGAGCGCGGGAACTTCTGGTTCGCCGCCGGCGTGAGCTTCACCAGCTTCGCGCTCGTCGACGTCACGGCCGTCATAGCCGTGTCGGTCGGCGACGGGTTCCAGGTCGCGCTGCTTGGACTGGGCCGGATGGCGCTGCCCACCACGTACGCGCCGCTCGCTGAGGTGGAGCTCGCGCTGCAGGCGCGTTTTTCCACCAAGGAGGGCGCGCTCGTCGTCCAGGCCCAGCTGACGCAGAACTCCTGGCTGCTCACCCCGGACTGCCGGCTGACCGGCGGCTTCGCATACGCCTCGTTCTTCGGCGCCAACCCCAACGCCGGCCAGATGGTGCTGTCCGTCGGCGGGTACCACCCGGACTTCCACCACGACGGCTACCCGGTGGTCCCCAGGGTCGGGTACGTCTGGTCGGTCGCCAGCGTGCTGACCATCAGCGGGCAGAGCTACTTCGCGATCACCAGCGAGGCGATCATGGCGGGCACGCGGTTCACCGCGTCGCTCGACCTGGGATTCCTGTGGGCGTCGCTGATCCTGGGCATCGACGCGATCGTGTACTTCGACCCGTTCTCCTTCGACGCCACCGGATACGCCTCCATCGCCGCCGGCGTCTCGATCAGCATCGACCTGGGCTGGTTCGGCACGATCGAGGTGAACCTGTCGTTCCACCTCGGCGCGACGGTTCACGTGCACGGCCCGGACTTCAGCGGCTCGGCCACCATCGACCTGGACGTCACGTCGGCGACGATCTCCTTCGGCAGCGGTGACGACAACAGCACCAAGGAGCTACCCTGGTCCGACTTCTCCGCCAAGTACCTGACCGCCGGCGGCGCGAGCGCACTGTCCGCGATGCCGCAGGCCGGGCAGCTAACCGGCAGCGTGACGACGTCCGCGGGCACGACCCCTACCGGAGACGCGGACAAGCCGTGGAAGTTCGTCGCCGAATGGTCGCTCTCGGTGGCGACCACAGCCGCCGCGACCGCGCTGCGGCTGAAGTCGTCGGTGCTGTCGTACGACCTGTCCCACGTGCCCGGCATCGCGTCGATGGCGATCGACGCGCTCACCTCCACCCTGGCGGTCACGATCGCAGGCTCGGCGGGCGGCGACGTCGCGCCGCCCATCCTCGGCCCGTCCGACCCCGGCGAAGGGCTGCGCGTCGCGCTCGTCACCGCGCCGCTGCCCAAGGGCGTATGGACGGCTAACCCGAATGACGGAAGCGTCCCGTCGGGCGACACGATCACCGCGGGCACCGGGTTCATCCTGCAGGCCGAGGCGACCGTCGAGGGGGCCACACCGGAGATCCCGCTCAACCAGATCGAGCCGACCAAGGGGCGCAAACCGCTGCCATTCGCTCAGGAGGCCACGGCCCGGCCCGCCAGGCAGCCCGATGACGCCAATGCGGCCGCGTTCGCGGCCGCGACATCCGCGGGCGGATCCGGTCAGCTCGTCCACGTCGCGCTCGGCTACCTGACCGGCGGCCCGCTGAGCGAGCCGGCGACGCCGATGACCGTGCTCGCCTTCGGCCGGGACCGGGTCGCGCCGCCGCGGCTCGCGCTGCTCACCGAGGGAATGGTGTCGCCGCAGACGCCACCGCCCGCCACGACGCCGGTGGTACCCCCGCCGCCGCCGGTGATCGACACCACCATCCATCCGCCGGTGATCGTCGGCTTGCTGGGCGGCGGGCCGGTCCCGGTGCTGCGCCCGGTCCAGCGCACGTCCGTCGCCGCGGCCGTCGAGGAGGTCACCCGGGCGGCGCTCGCCGCGCCCGCCAGCCCGGCACTGCCCGCGGCCGCCGCCCCGGCTCCACCGCGGGTCGCCGCGCCCACGCTCGCGTCGGTGGCGGCCCTCACGGATCCCGCGTTCGCCGCAGCCTTGTCCCGGCTGCCCGCTACCGCGCTCGCCGGGCAGACCGGACTGCGCGCCGCCGACGGCGGGCCGGTGAGCCTGCGCGCGGCTACCCCCGCGGAGTTGCGGCCGGGCCCGGCCGCCAGCGCGGCGCAGGCCACGCTGCTCGCCGCCAGCACCGCCGCGCTGCTCGCCGAGGGCACGGTGCTCAGGCCCGGTGACCTCATCGTGGCCGAACTGCCGAACGCCGCGCGCGACCTGGACGCGGGCAGCCAGCGCCACGCGGTCACGGTGCAGGGTGACGCCGCCGTCCGCGTCGTCGCACTGAGCCTGACGGGCCGGGTGCTCGCCGACGCGGCCGGCCCGCAGCTGTCCGTGGTGGTGCCGCAGTACACGGCCCGGGTCGCCCTGTGGTGCGTGGGCGGCGATGGCCGCCGCCCGGCCGGGCTGGCCGGCTGGACAGACGTCAGCCGCCTGCCGCAGGCAGGCGCGCGCACCCTGCTCGGCGCGGACGCCGTGGTCAACGGGGTGCCGCGCGCGAAACGGGGGCCTGCCGGCGTGACCGGAGCGGCGGTGAGCACGGCGACGGTGCAGGCCGGCGTCGCCGTCGCCGACGCCGGATTCGTCACCACGCGGCTGCCGGCGGACTCCGCCGTGGTCGTGGTGAGCGTGGATCCCGCCGGCGACGACCGCGACCTGGCCGGCCTCACGCTCGGCCTCGACGGTGCGTCCCGGCCGACGGGACCGGACGGCGCTCCGCTGCCGCCCACCGTGGTCACCGCGGGAGCCCGCATGCACCTGGTGTACGCCGTGGTTCCGGCGCCGCCGCCGGCCGCCGCCAACGCGCTGCCTCCGGCGGTCGAGGTCACCGTAGGGACTAGCGCGAGCTGGCGGCTGACGGGCGTGCTCGGCGGCCCGGCCGACGCCGCCACCACGGCCGCGCGGATCGCCGCGCAGGGCACCGCGGCAGCCGCCGCGCCGCTGCTGCGCGCGCCCACCGGGTCGGCGACGGTCAGCTGGCACATCCCGGCGGAGGTGACCTGAATGGTCAGCAAGGGCACGTTCATCCTGCACGACGCGGTCCGCCCGGCGGTCCCCGACGGCGCGTATACGCTCAGCGTCACCCAGCGGCTCGACCCGCCGGGCCAGTCGGTGGACCCGCTGACCAAGCATCTGGTCGTGACCGGGCCGCGGTTCACGCTGCCCCCGGATCAGCCGCTGTCGTTCTTCCCGCCGGAGAACGCGACCGGGGCGTTCTCGACCCGGCTGCCGCAGGTCGTGCTGCGGCGGCGCACGCTGCCCTGGGAGCGGTACATCGACCGGGGCGAGCCGGACCTGCCCTGGCTGGCGCTCGTGGTCCTCGCGGACGGCGAGGGGCAGCTGACCACCGGCCAGCCGGTCGACACCACCGGCCTGCCCGACCCGGACCTGCGCGACAGCGACACCAGAGACGTGCTGACGGTCACCGAGCGTGTCGTCTCCCGGGTCTTCCCGTCCAAACAGGACCTGCCGTGGCTGTGCCACGTCCGCGAGGTCGACCTGAGCGACACCGAGCTGGCGCTCGGCGATGACGACGGATGGCTCGCCGTCGTGCTGGCGAACCGGCTGCCGCAGCCGGGCGTGCACTACACCGCGTGCCTGGTGAGCCTGGAGGGACATGGAGACGACCTGCCCGCGGTAGAGCCACCGGTGAACGTCTTCACCGGAACGACCGTCTATACCCAAGCTGAGCTCAACGCGGCGGCCGTCCGGCAGAGACAGAGCGAAACCTCCATCGACGGGACGTTCAAGGTGGCGGCGGCGGGACCGGACGCGGCGGAAACAGATGCCGCCGGCCCGGCCGCAGCCGGGCCGGTGACGCTGGTCGGCGCGCCGCGACCGGCGACCAAGCCGCCGGTGACCCGCGACGCCTGGTCGGCGCCCGCCCTGCCCGGTGCGGTCGTCGCCGGCCAGCAGGCGGGCTCGGTCGTCAAGGGACTGGTGACCGGGGCGACCAGCGTCACCGGCCTGTCCGTCAACCAGGTCTTCATCGACCCCGGCGCGCGGCTCGTCCAGTTCACGGTGCTCAAGCACTGGTCGTTCACCTGCGGGGACGGCGGCGATTTCGAGTCGCTGGTGCGCGGGCTCGACGACGGGATGCTCGGCACGCTGCCGCCCCCTGGGCCACCGCCGGCGACCGCGGGCATCCCGCCTGGCGCGCCCGGCACCCGGCCGGACCCGGTCGTCACCGACACCGGGCACGTGCAGACCGCCGCGGTCAGCCGCCGCGGCGACCCGGGCCGGGCGTGGTACCGGGGACCCTTCACGCCCCGGCAGATCCTGCGGGCCCAGCCGGACGACTCCGGCCTGTTGCCCCTGGTGCACGCCGCCGACCAGGCCCGCCGCGTCGGGCCCGACGGGCTCGAGGATTTGTCGCTCGCCGCGGCCTTCGAGATCGGCAGGCTGCTCGCGGTCGCGCAGCCCGCGGTGGTCGCCGGCCTGCTCGGCTGGCGGCAGGACGGCTACCACCAAGCTCGGGTCCGCGGCATCCTCAGCGTCCCCGGCAGCCTGCAGGCGCGCCTGCGGCAGGTCCTGGAGGAGAACCGGGCGGTGTTCAGCGCCGGGGTCTCCGCGACCCTGCTCGGCTCGCTCGGCGGCAACAGCGCGGCGCGGCTCGGCCCGGTCCGGCCGTCCGGCAAGCCCGCTCCCGATCTCGGCGGCGGCGACCTGGCCAGCGTCGTCGCCCGGGGATTCGGCATCGACCACGCGGAGGTGTCGGCGGTCCTGGCCGCCGGGCCGGCCTCCGGCGGGCTGGACCCGTCGGTCACCGCCAGCCAGCTGCCCGCCCAGCTCGGCGAGCTGAGGCCGGCCGACTTCGCGGCGGCCCGGGCCGGGCTGGCCGCCCGGGTCACGTCACTGGTCGCCCAGGCCAGGCTGCTCGCGGGAGAAGAGCCATGAAGGTCACGCTGACCTCAAGCGACGCGCTCGGCGTCGCGTGGGACGCCAAGCAGTACATGGTGCAGCCGCCCGGACACGGCGGGACCGGGCTACTGCCCGAGGGGGTGCGCGACTGGCTGGCGGCGCTGCGGCTGACCGAGGGGGTGCCGTTCCAGCACCTCGTGGTCGACGACCAGCTGCTGCCGCCCGAATCGATCAGGTTCTTCTACCTGGACCGCAACTGGACCGACGCCCTCGTCGCCGGCGCCCTGTCGGTAAGCGCGATCACCACCGACGACCGGGCGCAGCTGCAGGCCCTCTATCGCCAGGTCAGGGATGAGCTCGACGCCGCCGAGCGGCTGGTCCGCGTGCCGGGCAACGAGGTTGGCGCGGCGGGCCTCGCGGACGTCGTGACCGGCTTGCTGATCCGCTCTCGCGCGGTCAGCGGCTGGCCCGCTATGCACGTGCGGGCCTACCGCACCGAGGTTCCCGACGACGGTCCTGACGACGAGGCGAGCCGGCTGCACCTGATGCGCCTGGAACGCCTCGCCCCATCGGTGCTGCTCGCCCTCTTCGACGGCGTGCCCGCAGTCGTGCACCTGGAGGAGCCGCGGTCCGGACTCCAGTTCGGCTTCGAGCTGACCGAGCCGGAGCCGCCCGGCGGCATCGCCTACGAACTGCCGCTGCGCACCCCGGGCACGGGGACGGAGACCGGCGTGAGCGTACCCGTGCCATTCCGCCCGGACGCCCCTGGTGTCGTGGACCTGGCCGCGCTGCAGACCCGCATCCTGCACGCGGTCGGCGGGAACGGCAGTGGCGCCGAGTTCGCGCTGGAAGCCCTCCGGTTCCCTTACCGGCAGGTGTTCGGCCCGGACGAGCAGGACCCGTCGTTCGGCCAGCTGTTCCAGCCGAAGGTCGGCATCGAGCAGATCAGGGCCTGGCCGGACTACGCGGTCACGGCGGCGGCCCAGGCAGCCGCAAACCCAGCGGAGGCAGGCCCGGCGGAGGACGAGTCATGAGGGACGTCGAGCCGGGCGACGTGCTGACCGCGCAGTACTCGGCGCTGGCCCGGGCGGGCGTGAGCGCCGCCGCCGCCAAGAGCTGGAACCCGCAGCTGCGCCGGACCACCAGGATCCTCGTGCCGATGGACGTGCAGGCGCTGGTCGTCACGAAGGCGGACAGCAAGCCGGAGGCCCGGGTCCTCAGCCCGCTTCCCGACCCGGTGCCCGACGCCTCGGGCAGTACCCCCGAACTGCCGAAGGTCGCGCCGTTCACCGACGGGCCGCCGCGCGTCCGCGGCGTGTACCTGCACTGGGCGGCCGCTGACGGGCTCGCCGGGTCGCAGGCACAAGCGCAGGCACCGGGCGCCGCCGGGGCGGCCGGCAGCCTGCCCGCGCAGCCGTTCGCCGACCGCTGGCTCGTGGTCCGGCTGGCGGGCGGCATCCCGCGGCATACCCGCGCCTGGGTGGTGGAGTCGGAGCGCGGCCGCACCGTCGATCTCGCGTCCTGGTCGGAAACGGACGGCGCGACCGGGGGCCGGACGCCGCACTTCCCGTCGGAGAAGCTGACCGCGATGGCCGGCGGCGACCCGGCCTGGGCCGCAGTCTACGACACGTCTGAAGACCGTTTCGGCCTGCACGACCCGCTCGACGACCTCACCGCCGACAGCCTGCGGGGCACCGTCAGCTACCTCGTCTGCGGGTGGTGGTCCAAGGACGCGAACGACCCGCTGTACGCGGCGAGCACCGCCGACCGCGCCAGCAAGCTCACCGCCCTCAACTGGACGTACGCGGCGACGGCACCCGACGTCCAGGCCGCGCGCGACCTCGCCGTCCAGCGCGGCGCCCAGCTCGGGCTCGGCACCGCCGGCGACCGGGCCATGCTGTCCGTCGGCACCTCGGCCAGCACCGCGTCCCAGGCCGAGGCGTACCCGCACGAGACCCTGGCCACCGTCAGCGGCGAGGTGGTCGCGGGCGGCAGCCCGCCGATGCCCGAGCTATCCCTGCTGCACGGCAGCGTGATCGGCGTCCCGCTGGCCGGTCCGGGCCAGGGTGGCGACGACCGGCCGCCCGCGGGGAACATCGAGGTCGCCGTCGGCGCCAGCGGCACCGAGGCGTTCGCCGCGATGCTCGCGCTCGACCAGCCCGCCGACCAGCAGGTCGCTGACGAACGGCTGGTCGCGGCGTTCTGCGCTGGCCTGATCAGCCAGCTCGACGCCCCGGACGGCCTGGTGACCCTGGACCAGGAGCTGCAGGCGGCCGAGTTCGTGTCGCAGCCGGGCGGCGCGGCCACCACCGACCGGCTGGTCCAGGGCGACCGGATGGCCGCCGCGCGGGCCAAGTCGGACGCCCAGGACGCCAGCGCCAGCCAGCAGCGGGCCGCGAACGCGAAACGCGCCCTGTTCGGCAGCGAGAAGACCGCGCAGTACATGGCGCAGCGGCCCGTCTACGACACCATCAGCGTCCACCAGCAGAAGAACACCACACCCCCCGGCACGGCACAGCTCACGCCCAGGAACCTGACGGTGGCCGCGCCGCCGTGGCTGTTCCCCGCCGATCCGGTCCTGACCCTTCGGGCAGTGAACCGGTCGCTGCGGCACGGCTACGACGGGCGGTTCACCGCCGACGGCACCCTGGCCTGCCGGCTCAGCGGCCAGGAGCGCACCCAGTTCGCCGGGCTCGTCCACGGCGCCGAGCTTGTCGCGCCGCTCGGCCACGGCGGGCTGCCGCCAGAATGCGACGACCTGCTCGCCGAACTCGTCCTGGAGGATACGACCCAGCTGCAGCAGACCGCCGCGTACGCGGCGAACGCCAGGTCACTGCCGGTCGAGCAGGTGACGGCGCGGCTCACCGCCGAGCACGCGCTGCGCTGGGACACCGCCGCGGACCCGGCGGGCAAGGACCTGCTGCGGACCGCGTCGCTGTGGGCAGGGACCGAGCCGAGCCCGCTGGCGACGACCTTCTGGCGCCAGCCCTGGATCCCCATGTTCTGCGAGTGGGAGCTGACGCTGCGCGTCGACGGCGACCTGACCCGGTGGCGGCTCACCGAGGTCGACCTGGACGTCGCCGACGGCGCCTCGCCGGATCCGGGCCAGGGCATCCAGCCGATCGTCACCAGCGGCCGGGTGCTCCTGACGTCCACCGCGGCGCGGACGTTCGCCACGCAGGTGGCGGGCTTCGTCAGCGCGGAGGCCCAGCGCGGCCCGGGCCTGGCCGTGCTGCAGCCCGGCGAGCAGGCGGCGCTGTCCGCGGTGGCCGCGGCCGGAGCCCGCTACGACCTGCTGACCGGCGGGCTCGCCGGGCTTCGCGAGGAACTGCTCGGCCTGGCCTGGGCGGACGCGGGCCGGGTGGCCGTGGACAGTGTGGGCAACCGCACCCCGCCGGCGCCGGTCGCGAGCCCGGTCTTGATGCGCGGCGGGGTGGCCGCCTTCACCCGGTTGCGCATCGTCGACTCGTTCGGCCGTACGCTCGAGGTCCCGCCGGCCAGCATCACCGGCGCCGCCGTCGCCGAGCGCCTGCAGCCCCCGGCCGGCACCGGCCAGGAAAACGGCCCGCAGCTCATGCTGCGACCCCGCCTGACACGCCCGTCCCGGCTCGAGCTCACCTTCGCCGACCCGATCGCACCGGACACCGCGGTGCCTGCGCCGGCGACCGTCGACCAGGTCGACCCCGCGCAGGCGATCAATCCCGTCTGCGGCTGGCTTGTCCCCGACCACCTCGACGGCAGCCTCGAGGTCTTCGACGGCGCGGCCCGCCAGCTCGGCATGCTGCTCGAGGACATCGAGGGCCGGGTGGTCTGGGAGGGGGCGCCGGGCCTGCCCGGACCGGTCGGCGCGCCACCCGCCCCGCTACCGGACGACGACGCCGGGACCAGGCACGTGGTCCGGCTGGCGGCCGGGGTGGTCACCGCCGACGCTCAGGCCCGCTACGCGGCGGCGGCCGCCGGCGCGGCGCCACCGCAGGAGAGCGCCCTCTCCGCCTTGCTGCGCACCGTAGACACCACGCTGTGGACCGTCGACCCGTTCGGCACGACCGGCACCGAGCACATCGCCGGCCTGATCGGCCGGCCGATCGCGGTGGCCAGGATGACGCTGCGGCTGAACGTGCTCGACGACCTGGGCACTGGCCCGGACGCCGAGCTGACCCTGGACGCGCAGGCAAGAGCGCAGCGCCAGGCCGCCTACGACCAGCTGGCCAGCACGCAGATCACCATGCGGCTCGGCGAGCTGACCCGCACCGACGACGGCGTGCTGGGCTACTTCACCGACGACGACTACTCCCGCTTCACCCCGGTCTCCCCCGAGGTCCTCGCCGCGGCGCGGGCCGGCGGCCGCCAGGCCGGGCAGCTTTCCCTGTTCGGCACCGCCAGCGCGGCGGATCCAGCGACGCAGCCGGTCACGCACCCGTTCGTGGACGACTCCGAGCAGCCGCTCGCCGTCCGCCCCGGGCAGCTTGTCCGGCTGACCGTGCTCATGGTGCCCGGCGGCGCCGCGCACGCCACGTGCGGCATACTGCCGCGGACCAAGGTCATGCTGGCCAGGGACTGGACCGCCGACGCCCTGCAGCGGCTGTCACCCTCGTTCCGTACCGGGCCGGTGCTCCTCGACCCGAAGACCGTCCGCCTGCCGAAGATCACCGCGCTGCCCGCGAGCCAGGTCTTCACCGCGCGGACGACGGAGACCACCTGGCAGGACGACCCGATCGCGGCCGCCACCCAGGACGCGCTGCTGCCCGACGACCCGCCGGTGTTCCGCGAAGGCTACCTTCGAGCTCAGCAGCCAGCCCCGGAAGGGGCAGGGACGTGACCGAGGGCACCAAGCGGTACCAGCTCTCCCGCAGGCTGGCCTGGTTCGCCAACCCGCGGACCGACGCCGACGGCGACGTTCGTCCCGGCGCGCACCTGGCCGCCCTGCAAGCCAAGATCACGGCCGAGCGAGCGCGCACGGCGTCCGCGCAGGCAGCCAGCCCCAGGGCTATGCCCACCGCCACCGGACCGCAGTGGAACCCGCTCGGCCCGGCCGGCGTGGGCCTCGGCCAGGCCGACGGCCGGCCGCGGGTGTCCGGCCGGGTGACGTCGATCGCGGCGAGCCCCGATGGCCAGCGCGCCTACATCGGCACGGCCAACGGCGGGACCTGGTACACCGACGACGCCGGCGGGCACTGGCGCAGCCTGGACACCTACGCGCAGACCGCGTCGCTCGCCGGGCGGACGCTCGGCCAGGCCGACGCCCTGTCGGTCGGCGCGATCACTGTCCGGTGGGACGCCGACCCCAGTAAGGACGTGGTGTACGTCGGTACCGGCGAACCCAACGGCTCGGACAGCTTCTTCGGCATCGGGATCAAGGTCGCCACCGGCCCCGCCACGGCCAGCCCACTGGACCCCCGGATCTCGACCTGGCGGCTGGAAGCGCCCGACCTCGCCGGCAAGGCGATCTATCAGCTCGCGCAGGATCCGGCCACGGCCGGCGTCGTCTACGCGGCAACCACCGCGGGTCTATGGCGGCGCACCCTCGACGCCAACGGGCTGCCGCAGTGGGCCAAGGTCTTCGACCCCGCCGCGCCCGCCAGCGGCTGCAGCTGGCTGGACTTCCTCGGCAGTTCCTCGAGCCAGCCCGCGCCGCGGATTTACGTGACGGACGTGGTCATCGCCCCGCCCGGCGGCGGCGATCCGCAGATGATCTACGCCGCCGTCCAGGACCTCGGGGGCCGGACATCGCAGCAGGTGTGGGCCAGCCCGAGTGGAGACGACGGATCGTGGCAGGCGGTGCCCGGCTACAGCGCCATCGACCGGATCGCCCTCGCCGTGGCGCCAGGCAACCCGCCGGCCGTCTATGCGCTCAGCCGCGGCACCGAGCCAGTCCAGGGTTCCGCTAACACCTCCGTGCCCACGAACATGGCCAAGCTGATCAGCGGCACCGGCACCTTCGAGCCCATCGCCAACGGTCCGGCCAACCTGATGGGCGAGGCCGGGCGCAGCCAGTCGTACTACGACACGGTCATCGCCGTTGACCCGGTAGATCCCAGCGTGATCTGGCTCGGCGGCTCGGCGGTACAGAACCCGGCGACCCTGGACTGGAACGCCTCGCTGTTCCGCGGCACGGTCATGCCCGGTGCGTCCGCGATCACCTGGACGTTCGGATTCCTGCCCGGCAACGCGAACACCCCGTCGCAGGATCCGACGTGGGCCGGCTCGGGAGCGCACCCGGACGTGCACGCCATCGCGTTCTCCGGCCCGGCCGCGACGCCCACCGTGTGGCTCGGCTGCGACGGGGGCGTGTTCCAGGCCACGATGGTCACCCCCGCGCCGGCCGGCGCTCAGGGCACCGCGAAGAACACCGCGCCGGGCCCATGGCGGGCGCTCAACAACGGCCTGGCGATCACCCAGCCGAACTACCTGGCCCAGACCAGTGTCTCCGACTACCTCATGCTGGCGGGCACGCAGGACAACGGCACCCAGGAGCACACCGGCTCCGCGGTCTGGACGGTCGCCGCCGAAGGCGACGGCGGCGGTGTCGTGATCGACGACGCCAACCCCGGCCGGCGGTTCGTCCAGAACACCGGCTTCGCCTGGTACACCGTCGGCGCGGCTGGCCGTCGCTATACCCAGACGCTCGGCTACGACCAGAACGGCAACGCGGCGCAGCCGATGCTCGGCGCCTGGCAGACCGAGAACAAGTACTCCGCCTTCTACAGCCAGGCCGCCGCGCGCCCGCTGGCCAGCGGCGCGACCGCGCTCGCCTTCGGCAGCCACCGCGTCTGGTACTGCGAAGACTGGGGACAGGCCTGGGTGCCAGGTGTGGTGGCAACGAACAGCTGGCTGACGCTGCCCACCGGCACCACGAACCCGTTCGAGATAACGAACGCGGGGAACCCCGCCCCCGACCAGAACCTGGACTCGCTGCACAGCCAGATCATCCGGGTCGCCTTCGCCGACGACAATCAGCTGCTCGTGCTCGCCCAGGCCTGGCCCTATGACCCGGTGCCGCGGCCGACGCCGCGTCCGGCCGCGCTCTACCTGCTCACCCGGGCCGGCCCGCCGTGGACCCTGGCCTGGCTGAGCCCGCCCGACCCGGGCCAGCCCGCGCCGTCGGCCCCGCCGCAGGGCGCGGCCAACTCCTTCCCGGCGGGCGAGATACCCGTCGGCCTCGCCGTCGACCAGCCGGGGCCGCCGCTTACCTGCTACGTCACGCTCGGCGCCGGCCAGGACAGCAAGAACCCGGCCATCGACCACGTCTGGTGGTACGACGGCGCGCACTGGTGGCCGTGCAAGTTCGACGCGACCGTCGCCGACACGCCGGTCAACGCCGTCGTCGTCGACGCCGACCGCACCGTCTACGTCGGCACCGACGTCGGCGTCTGGAAAGGCGTGCCGAACACCGGCAGCGCCGCGAAAACATGGGGGTGGTCCCAGTTCTCCGACGGCCTGCCGGAAGCCCCGGTCGTGGACCTCGTGCTGTCCCAGAACCCGCACCTGCTGCGAGCCGCCACCCACGGCCGCGGCGTCTGGGAGCTGAACCTGGCCGAGACGAACCCGGTCACCCAGACCTACCTGCGCGCGCACGTCGCCGACACCAGGCGGGTGATCCCCGCGAGCCCGGTCGCCGCCGGGTCGTTGTTCGGCCCGCCGGACTCCCGCATCGACGCCAGCCCGGACATCGTCATCACGGGCCCGGCCAACCCGGCCCCGCCCGCTGACCTGCCACTGTACGAGCCTCCCCGTCCGCAGCGGTCCGACTCCGTCCGGGTACTCCAGTACGCGCTTCGGCGCAGGCAGACCGCCATCCCCGCGGTCCCGCCTCAGCTGGGCGTCCTGCCCCTGCTCGCCGTCGACGGCATCTTCGGCGACAAGACCAAGCAGGCGGTCGAGACCTTCCAGGCCAACACGGCAGGCCTGACCCAGACCGGCAAGGTGACGGCACAGGACTGGCAGGCGATCGTCACGACCCCCTACATCGACGCGCTCGCGGGCGCCGACGCCACGTTCCTCGACATGGCGCTGCTCGACAGGATCAGCCCGGTCGCCGGCCCAGCCGGCGGTCCGTCGCTGTCCAGCCTGCCTGTCAACGCCGAGGTCTACGTTCAGGTCAACGCCCGCGGCTGGGAGCGCCGCCCCGCTGGCAGCGTGAACATCGGGCTGCTCGCCACCCCGAACTTCGACGCCACGCTGGCCACCCTGCCCGCGCTGCCCGCCGACTGGGTCGCCCAGTTCACGGCGGCCGTGACCAGCCCGCCCGCGACGTGGCTGACGGGCAGCACCGCGTGGGCGTGGATCGGCACGCCCGCGACGCTGTCGACCATGCGCCCTCTGCACCCCGAAGAACCCCAGGTGGTGCGATTCACAGTCACGTTCCCGCTACCTCAGGGAGCGCCTAGCCTCCCGGTCCAGTGGACGCTGCTCGCCTTCGCCGACGACCCGGTCCTCGACCGGCTCAGCACCGCCGTCACCAGCGTGCACGACCTGGTGCTCAATGACAGCCACACGGCCGCCAGGTCCGTCACGCTGTTCGCGTGACCTGGCCCACCCGCCTCGCTCTCAGCCATTCCCGCCATGCCCCGGCCGTGAGCGCCACCGTTACAACCGCGAGAACCGCAACTACCAGCCACTCCGCCGATCCGCTACCACGGTCTGGGTCGACGCCGAACAAAGCCTCGATCCAGTCCTGCCAGAAAATGGTCACGACGGCGAGGACGCCGGTCACCGAAGCGACGATGGACTCGATCCAAAACCGCAAGCGCAACCGCGATGTTGTCATGCCGCTCCCCTCCCGCTCACAGCCGTTATGGTTATCACCTCATCGTGAGCGCGCAAGCACGGCAGTGGACTCTATCTCACCAGCTAACGGCTACAGCGCCCGGAAGATCAAGGACTGCTATCAGATGAGTTCTCCTGATATGGGAATCGAGTAGTTCCTTCTGCGGTTCACGCGACAGGCTGAATTATGCATCGCTGCCTATACCGGGAACTTACTCTTCTAACCGCTGGGCGCGGTGTAACTCCCGTTATGGTCGCGGGCTGGCTGCCGCTGCCTTGACCGGTCATGATGGCCGTGATGGCAACGAGAGCGGCTACGCCGGGACAGCCGCATGGCGACCTGGTCGGCAATACGTGGAGGGGGCCAGATGACGGACACATCGGAGCGGATCAGCGGCTTGCTGCATGAGGCGGGCGAGACCCACCACCGTGTCTTCCGGATCGTGGACGGGGCCGACGATGACTGGGCATCGTGGTACGCGCAGTGGCTCATCGACCTGTCGGAGCTGCCGGACCTGCTCGGCGCCCGCCCCGTGCGCAGCGAGCTGATCTACCTGCTCGTCAGCCTCGACAAGCAGTACACCGCCGACGCTCCCGGCGAGCCCTGGGAGACCTACTACGCCCGCCAGATCACGCGCCATTTCCAGCCGTCAGGCAGCTGACACCGCCAGCTGCGCACGACCGCGGCTCCGGGCAGGCGGACATCCGGTCACGCTGCGAGGGGTAGTCCAGCCTGCTCGCCTGGCCGGCCGCAGGGCGTGTGGTGCGGCCCGGGGACTGCCGGCTGAGGCACCTGCAGCCTGAAGGCCGGAGCAGCCTGGGGGCGGGGGTGAAAGACTGCCGGCATGAGCGCAGAGCCTCGGCAGGCACGCTGGCCGGTGCACCTGCCCGCAGGCGCGCTGCGGGTCGTGCGGTGG
>Ga0207700_10000405_pt1 | contig 25217 bp, 24 predicted proteins | sample LARL82metaG_FD_184348 | JGI IMG/M metagenome (GOLD analysis project Ga0207700, IMG submission 184348) | Corn, switchgrass and miscanthus rhizosphere microbial communities from Kellogg Biological Station, Michigan, USA - LAR L8-2 metaG... | ecosystem: Host-associated > Plants > Roots >...
GCCCGAGCGCGGCGTCGGCCTGGACGGCCGGCGGATAGGGATCATCGGAACGGGCTCGTCGGGTGTACAGGCGATTCCCGTGCTGGCTCAGTACGCCAAGCACCTGCACGTGTTCCAGCGCACCGCGAACTACGTGGTTCCGGCCAGGACGGCGCCGATCGGTGCCGCGGTGCAGCGGGGCATCGCCGGCCAGCTTGGCGACGAGCGCGAGCTTCTCCTCGCCACCCGCGGGGGCACGCGAATCCCGGTCGGCGCGCGGCCGCTGAGCCACTTCTCCCCGGCTGAGCAGGTCGCCATCCTCGAACGTCAGTGGGAGTCTGGCGGTCAGGCGATGAACTCCCTGTTCTCCGACCAGAGCACGAATCAGGAATCAAACGACGTGGTCGCGGAGTTCGTGCGCCGGAAGGTCCGCGAGATCGTCAGGGATCCCGGCCTGGCCGAGACGCTGTGCCCGTCCAGCTATCCGATCGGCACCCGTCGGCTGTGCCTCGACATCGGCTACTACGAAACGTTCAACCGGGACAACGTCACCCTCATCGATCTGCGCTGCGACCCGATTGCCGAAATCACCGAGACGGGCATCCGGACCCAGACCGCGCACCACGAACTCGATCTCATCGTGTTCGCGCTGGGTTTCCGCGCGTTCACGGGCGCTCTTGACAAAATACACATCCGGAACGAGCGCGGGGCGGCTCCCATCGACGTCTGGGCCCGCGGTCCGCGCACCCTGCTCGGCCTGATGACCACCGGCTTCCCGAACCTGTTCCTGCCCACAGGCCCGGGCAGTCCTTCCGTGCTCGGGAACCTGTTCCTGCAGAACGAGTTCCTGATGGACTGGATCGGCGATTGCATCGGGTACCTCGACGCCCATGGCTTCACGACGATCGAGCCCAGCGAGGCGGCTCAGGACGTCTGGACGGCCCAGGTGGCCGAGGCCGCCAGCCGGCTGCTGCGCCTGCGGGTCGACAACTACATGGTCCACGTCAACGCGGACGACAAGTCACGGGTATTCATCCCGTACACCGGCGGTTTCGACCGGTACGTCCGCGCCGCGAGAGACACCGCGGCGCGAGGTTACGAAGGCTTCGTGCTGAGCTAGCAGCTCACAGCGGCGGGATGTAGCGACGCCGCCGCAAGTCGTCGAAGAGCTCCAGAAACATGTCGCCGCTGTCAATACAGTCGGCGAAGCCCGCTCGCCTGATCTTGATGGTGCTCGTGATCAGGTCGTACGGCATCCCGAGCATGGCGTCGACGAACCGCCAGTCGACAAGTTCCGCCAGCGGCACCGGCACGAGGCCATGACGGGCGACTAGAGCCTCCCATTCGGGTTGCGCTGATCGCCGCGCGGCGCGAGGAAACGGGAGAGCCTCGCCTGAACGTCACCAGCCGCCGGTGCGGGGATCCTGAGGCCGAAGTCGACAGCCTCCTGGAACAGTTCCAGGACAGTCTCGGCGGTGAGTGGGGTGACAGTCCTGCTCCAGACATGCATCCCCGGGTGGATCATAAAGTAGCGCTCTCGGGAGTCGAAGAACTCGCCATGGCGCAGTCCGTGGGTGCGCCCGTAGGGACCGTAGCGGTACCTGTCGGGCGGCACAGGGCCGCTGCGGAACTTGTATATCTGCCAGCTAAGGCGGTCGCCGACCTGTTCGTAGACGAGGTTGGCCGAATTCAGCTCCGTGGGATAGCTCGGGTTAGTGATTATGACGGAGCCGGCCAGCACCATCGTGTCGTCCGGGACTGGCTGGTCTGTGGTCATTCCTTCCCACAGGTCAATCCGGAGAATAACGCCGCCAGCGGACAGACTGAAACCGGGCGTCGCAACGAAACTTGACCTGTTAGTGCCACGCTCTTCGAACGTAGCATCTGGTTCAACGATCCGCAGATCATCGAGTGCGTCGTTGATGATCTCGCGCAGGTCTGCCTTGGCTTGCGCGATCTGCTGACGGCGTACATCGGCGGCGGCCTGGGCTGCCACACGCTCGGCAGTGGCGCGGGCCTGCTCGGCATCGTGGACTCCGAGTCCGCGCGCGATAGATTCCTGAACTGGGCCGCGGGGCACTAGTGCTCGCCGCAACCGGTCTAGCACGGCGCGGGCGTCCTGCGGGCGGTCTGCTGGGTCTTTGGCGATGAGCCGGGTGATGAGGTTCTTGAGCACGACGTTGCTGCACGGCACCTCGGGCGGGGCCTGAGTAAGGTGGCTACCCGGAGGGCCGCCTGGTCCCCGGTGTACGGCGGGGCGCCGGCCAGCAGCTCGAATGCCAGGCACCCGAGCGCGTACAGGTCAGTCTTAACCGTGGGGGATTTCAGTTCCCAGAGTTCGGGCGCCATGTAGGGGAACGAGCCCCACCCGACAAAGGTCGGATCCTGGGTTCCGATCTCCTGATCGCGGGCGATCCCAAAATCTGCGAGCTTCCAGCGCCCGGCGTGGCGCAGGACGTTGGCGGGCTTGAGGTCCCGATGAATGATTCCGATGGAGTGCAGATCCTGAAGGCCCGTGGCAATGTCCACCAGCACTGGCACGACTTCCGCCTCTACCATCGGGACGGAAGCCGCTGCCAGCGCGCCCTCCGCCCGGGTCATGACCAGGAGCAAGGCATCGTTGGCATCGGTGGCGTCGATAACGGGCAGCAGCATCTCGCTGCTGCTATCGACAACTCGCTTTCCAATGTCGATTTCACGGCGCAGAAGGCGGTCGTCAAGTACTCCTGACGGACGCTGCTTGTTGACCACCTTGACAGCCATGGGCGTTCCGTCCGAGCCCTCAGCGGCATAGACGCCGCCGAAGCCGCCGGGCGTGCCGAGCGGCTGGTCAGTCCAGTATCGCCACGTTGCGCCGGACTGGCCAGTAAAGGTCACTTCATTGGCCATCGTCTGATGGCCCTGTTCGGGTGCGGCTTGCCGGCGATCCTGGCGATCGCGGCCGCGCACGCCCAGCCCACGATCGCGTGGGCAACGAGTTGCGGGCCCGGCCCCGGGCCTTGAGAGTTAGCCATATTCCAAGGTTAGGGCCTGGTACCGACATTCTGACTGTCCGCCGCTCCGGGGGCGTGTCATAAACGGCGGATTATGAGACACCCGGCGGGCGAGGGCGGCCCCCGCCGGGATGGCGTCCAGAACCCGTCTCAGAACATGCTTCGATCGCACCTGATTCTGAGATGGTTTATGAGACACTGGCAGTGTGGCAGCGGCCCATCACAACCTCATCGGCCTCGCCCGCGTGTCGACCGACGCCCAGGATGCGCAGCTACAGCATGACGCCCTGAACGACGCAGGCTGCGGACGGATCTTCGAGGAGAAGATCTCCACCCGCAAGACCGAGCGGCCCGGCCTGGCCGCCGCGCTCGACTACCTGCGCCCCGGCGACGCTCTGTGCGTGTGGAAGCTAGACCGGCTCGGCCGCTCCGTAAAAGACGTGCTCATCATCGCCGACGACCTGCACCAGCAAGGCACCGGCCTGCGCATCCTCACCGGCAAACTCGCCGGCACCTACAGCCCGAGCGGGGAAGGCAAGTTCTTCTTCACCATGATGGCTGCGTTCGCCGAGCTCGAGCGCGACATCATCCACGAGCGCACTATGGCCGGGCTCGCCGCGGCGCGCGCCAAAGGACGAACCGGGGGCCGGCCCACTGTCATGAACGCCGACACGCTCGCCGCCGCCAGGGCACGGCACGCCAGGGGCGAAAGCCCCACCCAGATCGCCAAAGCCCTCGGCATTTCCCGCGCCACCGTCTACAGGCACCTGGCCGAGTAGCTCCGCACGAACCGCAGGCCACCTTGCCCCTGGCCGTAGCTTCGGGAGTCCCGGGCCGTTTAGCGGGGCCGCTGGCTGATCTCGCCGCGCTGGTATCGCTCGGCCTGCCAGGCATCCCAGGCCCGCTCCAGCTGCGGGGTCGAGGAAGCGGGCAGCCGCCGCCGGGTGCAGAAGGCCCGGAACGCGGCGGTGCTCAGGTCCTGGACCCGCCGGGCCCGGGCGAGTTCGTCCACGTCGGCGGCGATGCGGTCGATGACCGCCGCCACCCGTGCGAGGTCGACGGCCACGATGGCCCGGTCCGGCCAGTCGGCGGACGGGCGCAGGTTGACCGCTGGCGGGTAGCCGTCAGCGTCCAGGTGCGCGAGTCGGCTCGGTCGAAGTGACCGTCGAAGCCCGGGCCGGGTGGTGGCCGGACATGATGGCCGCGTCGGCGCTGAGCGGCTGCGGGCGGTGCGGCCGCTGCCCGCCTTGGCGGCGACGTCCGCTACGCGGCGAACACCGGATTGATGTCCATGTAGACCCGGTAGTCGTGCACCCGGCCATCGCGAGTGCCGAAGAGGTTGCAGCAGGGAAGGCTCAGCTTCTGACCGTCGAGCCGCTCGTAGTGCACCGTCATCGCTGCGATGACCGTTCCGCCTTGCACCTCCCACAAGTCGAGGAGTTCATGGCGGATCGCCGCGATCGACTCGAGGAAGGAGCGGGAGGTTGCTTCGAAAGCGGATTTGCCCGTGGTCACCTCGGCGTTGCCGAGCTGGAGGCGGACGTCATCGGTGACGTGCCGGCACAGCGCGTCGACGTCCCTGCTGTCTAGGGCGGCGAGGATTGCGCGTACCGCCCGGGCCGTGGGCGTATCCAAGGTAGTGGTCATGTCCCATCCTTCGTCGGGTGCCAGGCAGCGCACGCGACCCCCCCAGCCGGCCGCGCTCAGACCGCGCCCAGCCGAGATTAGCGCCAGCGGGTCGGGTGACGGTCCACATGGCGATACTGATGACGGCAGTCCCGCAGGACAAGCCATGCGCATGCCGTACGACCGTGACCGCGGGACCCATTATCGATATTATATTGACTTGTCGATATGGATGGCATAGACCTGAAGGTGGTCCCCGGCCGATCGCCGGGCTGGGAGCCGGGATCGTTCGGAGGGAGATGGCAACGCGGTGAGCTTGCACGGTCTGACGTCGATAACTTTGGGTGTCCCGGACGTGGACGCGGTCGCGTCGTACTACGAGGACTTCGGGCTGCGCCGGGTGGGTGACCGGCCGGGTCGCGGCCTGGTCTTCGCCACCGTGGAGGGCGGCGAGCAGCTGGCGCTGCGGCCGGCCGAGCGGCGCCGGCTGCTGGAGATCGGGATCGGCGCAGACGACCCGGACGATCTCGGCCGGGTCGAGGCGGGCCTGCGGCGGCTGGGGGTGGAGTTCGAGCGAGATGCCCTGGGCCTGCGGGTACGGGATCCGAACTCCGCGCTTGCGGTCAGCGTGCAGGTCACTCCGCGGATCACCGAGACGGCCGCCAAGCAGGAGCCGGCGAACGGGCCGGGCCGGCCGGACCGGCCCAACGGCCGGGCGCCGGCGGTGGAGCGGGAAGGCCGGGTCCGGCCGCGCAGGCTCGGGCACGTGGTGGTCGGCTCGCTGGATCAGGAGGCGTCGCAGCGCTTCTTCACCGAGGGTCTGGGGTTCAGGGTCAGTGACCGTGTGCCGGGGCTGGCCTCGTTCATGCGGTGCTCGACAGATCACCACAACCTGCTGGTGCAGCAGGCGCCGTTGAATTTCCTGCACCACACCGCGTGGGAGGTCGACGACGTCGACGAGGTCGGGCGGGGCGCCACGGCGATGCTGGAAGGGCACCCGGAGCGGCATGTCTGGGGCCTGGGCCGGCACCACATCGGGTCCAACTTCTTCTGGTATCTGAAGGATCCGGTCGGCAACTTCTCGGAGTACTACTCCGACCTGGACATCATCCTGGATGACCAGCTGTGGAAACCGTCGGTCGTCGAAGGTGCCCGCGGCCTGTACAACTGGGGGCCGCCGCCCCCGCCGTCGTTCATCCACCCCGAGGATCTAGCCGCGTTGATGACCGGAAGCCACGCGCCCGGAGCCTGAGGAGGCAGCATGCGCATCGGACGGGCGAACGGCCGTCTCGTGATCGTCGACGGCGACAGGGTGGTCGACGCCGCGACCGCCAGCGGCGGCGAGTTCAGTGACGACCCGGACCTGGTGTTCGCGGTGTGGGACCGGTTCATCGAATGGGCTGGCGGGTACGCCGGCTCCGGGGCGCACACCGGCCCGCTGGCGCCGGAAGAGCTCGGCCCGCCGGTGCTGACCCCGTCCCAGGTGTTCGGGATCGGCCTGAACTACCGGGAGCACGCCGCCGAGTCCGGTGTCGACGCGCCGGACGCGCCGCCGGTGTTCACCAAGTTCCGCAGCTGCCTGGCCGGCCCGTTCGCGAGCGTCGAGCTGCCCAGCGACAAAGTGGACTGGGAGGTCGAGCTGGTCGCGGTGATCGGACGGCGCGCGGAACGGGTGCCGGAGGAAAAGGCCTGGTCCTACGTCGCGGGCGTGATGGTGGGTCAGGATCTGTCGGAACGGGCGGTTCAGCTGGCCGGCCCGGTGCCGCAGTTCTCGCTGGGGAAGTCGTTTCCCGGCTTCGGGCCGATCGGGCCGTACCTGGTGACCCCCGATGAGCTGCCGGACCGGGACGATCTGCGATTGCGCTGCTCGGTCGACGGCCGGGTGCTGCAGGACGGCCGGACCAGGGACATGATCTTCTCCGTTCCCGAGCTGGTGGCCCGGATCTCCGCGGTGTGCCCCATGCTGCCGGGCGATCTGATCTTCACCGGCACCCCGCCCGGGGTGGGGATGGGGCGGCGCCCGCCGGAGTTCCTCCGGCCCGGAACGACGCTGGTGAGCACGATCGAGGGCCTGGGCGAGCTGCGGAACGCGCTGGTCGCCGGCCCGGGCTTCCCGCGGCCGGGTGGTGATGATGGACCGTGAGCCGATCTGGATGCCGGAGCAGGACGAGGTCACGGCCGCTCACGTGTCGCGCTTCGCCCGCTGGGCCAGCCGGAATGGGCTCGCCCGGCTGAGCGGTGACTACCTGGAGTTGTGGCGGTGGTCGGTGGACCGGCTCGAGGAGTTCTGGCCGGCTGTCTGGGACTATTTCGGCGTCCGCTCGGCCACCCCGTACGAGCGGGTGCTATCCGGGTCGGTCATGCCGGATGTCGAATGGTTCACCGGCGCGCAGGTCAGCTACGTGGAGCACGTGTTCCGCGGGCGCGACCCCGAGCGGGTCGCGGTAATCGACGCCCGGGAATCCGCCCAGCCCGGGCAGGGACCGGTCAGCCGCCAGCTGACGTGGGGGATGCTGCGCCAGCAGACCGGCGAGCTGGCCGCGATGCTGCGCGATCTGGGGGTCGGTCCCGGCGACAGGGTGGCCGGGTACGTGCCGAACGCGGCCGAGGCGGTCGTCGCTTTCCTGGCCACGGCGAGCCTCGGCGCCATCTGGTCCGGCTGCGGCCAGGACTACTCGCCCGCGGCGGCGGCCGAGCGCCTGGGGCAACTGGAGCCGGCGGTGCTGATCGCGGCCGACGGATACCGGTACGGCGGGCGCGCATTCGACCGGCGCGGGTCGGTCAGCGAGCTGGCCGCGCTGCTGCCCACGCTGCGCGCGACCATCGTCTTCCCCAGGCTTGGCCTCCCTGCCGACACCGCGGCTGGCCAGCTCAGCTGGCCGCGTCCCGCGGGCTCCCCTTCCCTGATACCGCACGCGGTTCCGTTCAGCCATCCGCTGTGGGTGCTATTCTCCTCCGGCACCACCGGCCGGCCCAAGGGGATCGTGCACAGCACCGGCGGGGTGCTGCTTGAGCATCTGAAGGCGATGTCGCTCAGCCTCGATCTCGGCGATCAGGACACGTTTTTCTGGTACACCTCACCGAGCTGGATGGTGTGGAACTACCTTGTCTCCGGCCTGCTGGCCGGGGCCCGGATCGTCTGCTACGACGGGAGCCCGAGCTACCCGTCATGGGATGCGCTGTGGCAGCTGGCCGCGGAGCATCGCGTCACGCTGCTGGGCACCAGCCCCGCGCACCTGCGCGGCTGCGCCCGGGCCGGCGTGGAACCGGCGCGTGATCATGACCTGTCCGCGCTGCGGTCGCTCGGGTCGTCGGGTTCGGCGCTGCCAGGCGACTCTTATCTCTGGGTCGCCGATCATGTGGGCCGAAGGGTCCGCGTGAACTCCACATCCGGCGGCACCGACGTCGTCAGCGCGTTCGCCGGCGGTTCGCCGATCATGCCGGTGTGGCCGGGTGAGCTGTCCGCGCCGTGCCTAGGGGTGGCCCTCGACTCATGGGACTCCCGCGGCAAGCCGGTACGCGGCGAGGTCGGTGAGCTCGTCATCACCAAGCCGATGCCGTCGATGCCCGTGGCCTTCTGGAACGACCCGGCCGGGTCGCGTTACCGGGAGGCATATTTCGGCACTTACCCAGGGGTGTGGCGGCACGGCGACTGGATCACGATCACCGACCGCTGGTCCGTGGTGGTGCATGGCCGATCCGACGCCACGCTGAACCGCCACGGCATCAGGATGGGCAGCTCAGACATCTATCACGTCGTCGAGAAGTTCGACGAGATCGCCGAGGCCCTCGTGGTCGGGGTGGAGCGACCGGAGGGCGAGTACTGGATGCCGCTGTTCGTGGTGCTCAATCCGGGGCACGAGCTCGACGATGCGCTGACCGCCAGGATCCGGCAGGCCATCCGCGACCAGGCCTCGCCCAGGCACGTGCCCGACGAGATCATCGCCGCGCCGGCCATCCCGCACACCCGCACCGGTAAGAAGCTGGAAATCCCGGTCAAACGGATCCTGCAGGGCGGCGATCCGCGCCAGGTCGTGGACGCGGGCGCGGTAGACGACCCCGGCGCCCTGCCGTGGTTCGCGGCCTACCAGACAAGGACGTCCATCGCATGAAGACCAGTGTGCTGATCCCCACTACCGGCGACATCGCCACCGTGCGCGAGCACGCCGTGCTTGCCGATCAGCTCGGCTACGACTCGGTCAACTGCTCGCACATCGCCGCCCGCGACTCGTTCACCACCCTCGCCGCACTTGCCCACCTTGCCCCGTCGGTCACCTTGGCCACGGCAGTGGCCCCGATCTACCACCGCTCGCCCGCGTCGATGGCCCAGACGGCCGCCACGATCGACGACCTGTCCGACGGTCGCTTCCGGCTCGGGCTCGGCACCGGCCACCGGGTCACGATGGGCGGCTGGCACGGGCAGGACATCGGGAACCCGGTGGCCGAGATGCGCGAGTACGTGGCGCTGGTCCGGGCCCTGCTGGCCGGCGACGAACCGCCGGCCGGGCTTCGCTGGAACTCGAGCTTCGCGTTCAACGGCTTCAAGGCCCGGGCCGGCATCCCCGTCTACCTGGCCGGCCTGTCCCCGGCCATGCTGCGCCTCGCCGGAGAGATCGCCGACGGGGTGGTGCTATGGGCCTGCCCCGCCTCCTACGTCAAGGACGTGGTGATGCGGGAGGTCGCGGCGGGACGGGCGCGCGCCGGCCAGGATCTTGACGGATTCGACATCTGCGCCGCGATCCCGAGCGCTGTCGTCACTGACCCTGCCGTCGCCCAGCACGGCATACGTGCGGAGCTGCACCGCTACTTCGGCCTGCCCTTCTACCGGGCGATGTTCACCCAGGCGGGCTACGAGGCCGACATCGCGGCCTACGACGCGGCGGCCGACGTGAGTGCCCAGCGCGCCGCGATCAGCAACGCGTTCATCGACGACCTGTGCGCGATCGGCGAACCGGAGGACGTAGCGGCGGGCGTGGCCCGCTATCGTTCCGCAGGCGCCACCAACCCGATGATCACCAACATCACCGGCACCGACCTGCGCCCGACCTTGCACGCGGCCGCCGCCGCGTAAGCGGACCTCAGCGTCGCGAGGATCGGGCGACGCCAACCGCCAACGCGTCAGGCGGGCACCATGTCGCGCACATAGAGCCCGGGTGCTGGGGACAGGACCGGGTACCGCTCACTGCCGGGCGTCTCTGGTCGTGGCCGCCGGTCACCGGCCTGCTCCGTTACCCAGTCGGCCCATGCCTCCCACCAGCTGCCCTGGTGCCGTTCGGCTCGGGCCAGCCACTGCTCGGGGTCGGCACCGGGTGTCCCGCCGGTCCAGTAGTGCGCCTTGGGGTTGCCCGGCGGGTTCACCAGGCTGGCGATGTGACCGGAATAACTGAGCACGAACGTCGACGGCCCGCCGAGCAGCTGCGTGGTCCGGTAACAGCCCCTCCACGGGGTCAGATGATCAGTGACGGCTCCGGTGACGAAGGCCGGCACCTTGATGTTCTCCAGCTGCAGCGGGGTTCCCAGCGCGCTGAGCTGTCCGGGCCGGGTGAGCAGGTTATCCCGGAAGATGTCCAGGAACTGGCCGTGCAGCGCGCCGGGAAGATTGGTGCCGTCGGCGTTCCACGCCAGGATGTCGAAGGCCGGCGGCTGCTCGCCCATCAGGTAGTTGTTCACCCAGTAGTTGAACACCAGGTCATCGGGCCGCAGCCAGGTGAACGCGCTGCCTATCTGCCGGCTGGTGATGATGCCCTTGCGCCGGGACCGGCGCCCGGCGAAGGCGATCAGGCCCCGCCCGGAGAACGCGGTGATCGGGGCACGTAGGCCGAAGTCCAGCAGGGTGACGGCATACGACACGCTGTGCACGCGGTCATCGCTCGTGGCGGCCAGGTGGTTGAGCAGGGCGGTGGCGATGATGCCGCCAGCGCAAAAGCCGATCAGGTTGACGTCCGGGCTGCCGGTGACCTGCCGCACGGTGTCGATGGCCGCCAGCACCGCCTGAGCGTAGGTGTCCAGGTCCCAGCTGCCCTGCCCTGGGGTCGGGTTCCGCCAGCTGAGCATGAATGTCTGCAGACCCCGGCCGACGGCGTATTCGACGAAGCTGCGCCCGGGCCGCAGGTCCAAGAAGTAGAACCGCCCGATGGGGGGCGGGACGACCAGGACCGGGCGCTCGAGTACGGTGTCCGTGGCCGGGGCGTACTGCAGGACCTCCGCGACGTCGTCCCGGGCGACGACGGCGCCGGGGGTCACCGCTAGGTCGCGGCCGACCTCGAAGGCGCCGGGCTCGATCATCGACGGCATCGCGCCGTTGTGGCGGACATCGCGGGCGAAGTTGCGGGCTCCGCGGGCCAGGCTCACGCCGGCGGTGTCGAAGGCGCGCTTGAGGGCGGCGGGGTTGGTCACCAGGAAGTTCGTCGGCGCCGCGGCGCTGGTCACGATGCTGGCCGCGAACCGGGCCCGCTCCGCCCGGGCGTCGCTGCGCCCATCGCCCATCTCGGCGACGATCCTGTCCATCGCCCCGGCCGAGGCGAGATAGCTTTGCCCGATCATCCGGAACACCGGGTTGGACGTCCACGCCGGATCAGTGAAACGCCGGTCGCCCTTGGCCGGAGCCGCGTCGGACCGCCCCCACGCGATACGGGTAAGTTCCAGGCCCAGCCGAGCGGCCTCCCGGGCCACCGTCGTGCCCTGGCTCAACGCCGCGGCCAGCCCGCCCACCGCGTCGGTCAGCGACGGGATCCCGACCGCTTCACCCCCGCCGACCGATTCGGCCGTTCCGTCCGTCGTCGTCGTCGCATCCGAACTGCTCACGCGCCACTCCTCGGGATCGGAAGCTGTCTGCCGCATGGAACGAGCTAAACACCGGTCGTTCGGGTCTTGCTCGCATACACCCGTTCTCGGGTCAGCAACGAACGGACACTGCGTTCGCCTGCCCTATCGATATTCTGCTTTGTTGTCGATATCGGCCTGTCCGGCCGGAGCTCTGTCCTCGGTGACGGCCGCAGCCAGCGGCTCAGTCCCTTCGGCGTTGCGAGCCGGTCTTTCCGTCAGAATCGCTGAACTGGCCTTGGGGGGCTGGCGGTGTCAGCTCGTCCACGCCGTGCTCACGGGCGTACGCGATCAGCAGGCGCGGAGCGCGGCCGATGTGCTCGGTCAGCACCTTGATGGCCCGGTCCGCGTCGCGGACGAGGGTGAGGTCCCTGAGCTGCTGGTGTTCCCGGGCGAGATCGCGCTGGTGATCGTCGGTGAGCACCCAGTACCAGCGGCGGTAGAGCTCGGCGCTGTCCCGGAGTGAGTTGGCCACCGACTCGAGCCGGCGGTTGCCGCAGCCGGTCAGCAGGGCCTGGTGGAAGTCGCGGTGCTGAACGGACCAGTCCTCACTGACCGTTCCGTCGTCCCGGGTGACGGGCGTCCGATCAAGGCGATGGTGTGCGGCCAGGATCCCGGTCTCCCACTGCAGGTCCCCGCGCTCGACCGCCAGGCGCATGGCGAGCGATTCGATCTGGACGCGGCTCTCGGTCAGTTCGGCGATGTCCTCGATCGACAGGCCACGCACCCGGAAGCCGCGCTGCGGTGTCGCGACCAGGAGGCCCTGCTCGGTCAGGCGGGTGAGCGCCTCCCGGATGACGGACTGGCTAACCCCGAACCGTTCGGTGAGTTCGACCATCTTCAGCTTCTGGCCGGGATGGAGGACCCCGTTGAGCAGCTCAGCCCGAAGCACGTCGTAGACCTGTTCGGTACGAGTTGCGGAAGTGGTCGTCACGTCTACATCATAGCTCGTTTTAACGAGATAACGGTTTAGTGATAGAATATCGACAAACTATTGCTCTGTCGAGACTTACCTGGTTAACTGGCCAGAGAAGCGCGGCACCACCGGGCGGGTGATGCCCCGAGGTGGAGGCGGCCCATGTCGATTCCCGGTTCAGAGGTCGTTGAGGTGCCCGTGCTGATCGTCGGGGCCGGGCCGGCCGGGCTGGCCCTGTCGGTCGCGCTGTCGCGGTACGGGGTGGGGCATCTGGTCGTCGAGCGGCACAGGGGCACGGCCCATACGCCGCGTGCGCACATCATCAACCAGCGCACCATCGAGATCCTCCGGCATCTGGGGGTCAGCGACCGGTTCCACGCGGTCGCCACACCGCAGCACCTGATGGCCAACAACCTGTGGGTGACCGCGCTGGCCGGCCTGGAGGTCGCCCGGTCGGAAACCTGGGGGACCAGCGCCGAGCGGGCCGCCGACTACCGCGCGGCAAGTCCGGAGCCGATGGCCAACTGCCCGCAGACCGTGCTGGAACCGATGCTCCTGGGGGCGGCCCGGGACATGGGCGCTGACATCCGGTTCGGGTGGGAGTTCACCAGCCTCACGCAGGACCAGGACGGCGTCACCAGCGTCATCCGGCAGCGTGACGGAGAGGCGACGCTGACCGTGCGATCGCAGTACGTGGTGGGCGCCGACGGCGCCCGCAGCCGGGTCCTCGGCCAGGCCGGGCTGACGGTCGAAGGGCCGGACGATCTGGCCCGGGCGGCGAACATCTGGTTCCGCGCCGATTTGTCCCGGTACCTGGCGCACCGGCCTGGAGTCCTGACCTGGAACGTGATGCCGGGACCGCTGCCGCCGCTCCGGCTCGGCACGCTGATCTGCCACAAGCCGTTCACCGAGTTCGTGCTGGCCTTCATGTACGACCCGGAGCAGGTGTCGCTGGACGCGCTCGGCGCCGGCGAGCTGAACAGGCGGATACGCGACTTCGTGGGCGAGGACGTTGACGCCGAGATCCTCGGTGTCGCCGGATGGCAGGTGCGGGCGCAGATCGCGCCCGCCTATTCCGCAGGCCGCGTGTTCTGCATGGGCGATGCGGTTCACCGGCACCCGCCGACCAACGGCCTGGGGCTCAACATGTCCATCGCGGACGCGTACAACCTCGGCTGGAAGCTGGCTCTCGTCCTGGCCGGGCGGGCGGGCGCCGCCCTGCTGGACAGCTACTCGGCGGAGCGGCAGCCGGTCGGGGCGCAGGGCGTCCAGCGCGCCATCACCAGCCTGCAGGAAGGAGCCGCGGTCGAGGCCGCCCTCGGCTACGAGCCGGGACAATCCGCCGAAGCAGGCTGGCAAGCCCTCAACACCTTGTACGAGCCCGGTCCAGCCGGGGACGAGCGCCGGGACGCGTTGCACAAAGCGATCGAGCTGAGCAACTACCAGTTCAACGCCCATGGCATCGAGCTCGGGTACCGCTACCGAAGCGACGCCATCGCCGACGACGGCAGCCCGGACCCCACCCCCGCGCGCGACCCCCAGCTGTACTACCAGCCGACCACTCGCCCCGGCGCCCGCGTCCCCCACGCCCGGCTCGAACACGACGGCGTCCCGGTCTCCTCGCTCGACCTCGTTGACGACCTGGGCTTCGCGCTGCTCACCGGAATGGGCGGCGAGGCATGGGCGGACGCGGCGGCGGAAGCCTCCGGGCGGGCGGGGGTGCCGATCCGCGTCCATGTCATCGGAGGCCGGGAAGGCGTGACCGATCCTTACGGCGAATGGGCTTCAGGTCGCGAGGTGGAGAGCACCGGCTGCGTCCTGGTGCGTCCGGACCGGCACGTGGCCTGGCGATCCGTGCGTTACACCCCGGACAGCGAGCGGCAGCTCCCCGCCATCATTGAGCAGGCGCTGGGACGACCAGGCCGCTGAGCGTGACCGGCTGAGGGCCGCGGTCAGCGATCCCGGCCCTCGGCGAACGCCGCCCCGAGAGGACAGGACACATGCCCGAGGCAGTCATCGTCGCCACTGCTCGCACCCCGATCGGCCGTGCCTTCAAGGGATCGCTCAAGGATCCGCGCCCGGATGACCTGGCGGCGTTCATCATCAAGGCGGCGCTGGACAAGGTGCCGCAGGTGGACCCGAACGACATCGACGACCTGATGCTGGGCTGCGGGTTGCCGGGCGGCGAGCAGGGCTTCAACCTGGTCCGCGTCGTCGCCGTGCTGCTGGGCTACGACCACCTGCCCGGCGTCACGCTGACCCGCTACTGTTCCTCGTCGCTGCAGACCACCCGGATGGCATTTCACGCCATCAAGGCCGGTGAGGGCGACGTGTTCATCTCCGCGGGCGTGGAGATGGTGTCACGGTCCGCCAACGGCAACAGCGACTCGCTGCCGGACACCATGAACCCGGCGTTCGCCGGCGCCCAGGCGCGCACCGCGGAAGCAGCTGAAGTCGACGCGGAGAGCTGGTCCGACCCGCGTGAGAACGGCGCTGTGCCGGACATCTACCTCGCGATGGGCCAGACCGCGGAGAACCTGGCTCTGCTCAAGGGCATCTCCCGCGCGGAGATGGACCAGTTCGGCGTCCGGTCGCGGACCTGGATACGAAGGCGATCGCCAACGGGTTCTGGTCGCGCGAGATCACGCCGGTGACGCTGCCGGACGGCACGGTCGTGACCAAGGACGACGGCCCCAGGCCGGGAGTCACGATGGAGGCTGTGGCGGCGCTGCCGCCGGTGTTCCGCCCGAACGGGCGGGTGACGGCGGCCAACTGCTGCCCGCTCAACGACGGTGCCGCCGCGGTGGTGGTCATGTCGGACACGAAGGCCCGCGAGCTGGGGCTGACGCCGCTGGCCCGGATAGTGGCGACCGGCGTCTCGGCGCTGTCGTCGGAGATCATGGGGTACGGCCCGGTGGAGGCGTCGCGGCGGGCGCTGGCCCGGGCCGGGATGACGATCGGCGACATTGACCTAGTGGAGATCAACGAGGCGTTCGCCGCGCAGGTGATCCCGTCGTACCGCGACCTGGGCATCGACCTCGACAGGTTGAACGTCAACGGCGGTGCGATCGCGGTGGGCCACCCGTTCGGCATGACCGGCGCCCGGATCACCACCACGCTGATCAACTCGCTGCAGTTCCACGACAAGCAGTCCGGGCTCGAGACCATGTGCGTCGGCGGCGGCCAGGGCATGGCCCTCGTGCTCGAACGGCTCAGCTGAGGCTGCTGCGAGTTCGCAGGCGCGGTCTATGGCCTCAACACGACCGCCAAAACGAAGAAGGAGACCAACATGTCTGACCTGCCCGAAACCGCCGACGTAGTGATTGTCGGCGGTGGCTCTGCCGGCGCGGTCCTGGCGGCCCGCTTGAGCCAGGATCCCGCGCGGACGGTCCTGCTGCTCGAGGCCGGCCACGCTTACGCCCCCGACGCGTACCCGGCTGCGCTGCTGGACGCAAGCACGGTCGCCGACCCGGATCACGACTGGGGCTATACCTCGCGCGGCAGCGACCAGACGCCGCAGATCCCGACCCCGCGGGGCAAGGTCCTTGGCGGCAGCTCCGCCGTGAACGCCGGCGCCGCGGTGCGAGCGCGCCCCGTTGACTTCGCCAAGTGGGGCGAGCACGGCGCCAAGGGCTGGTCGTTCGGCGACGTGCTCCCGGCGTTCAAGCTGCTGGAGAACACTCCCACCGGTGACGACGCCTATCACGGGCGGACGGGTCCGCTGCCGGTCCGGCAGCGGACCGACGACGAGCTGACGCCCTCACTGCGGGGATTCGTCGAGGCGGCGGTCGCGCACGGGTTCAAGCGAGTACACGACTTCAACGGGGCCGAGCAGAACGGCGCCGATGGCGCCCCGGTCAACGTGGTCGACGGAGTCCGGCAGAACGCCGCGCTGGCCTATCTGACCGCCCAGGTGCGCCGGCGGCCTAACCTCACCATCCGCGGCGACGTCATCATCGACCGCGTGCTGCTCGACGGCACGACCGCCACCGGCGTCGTCGCCGCGGACGGCACGGCGTACCGGGGCCGTGAGGTGATCCTGTCCGGCGGCGCCTACGGCAGCGCCGCCATCCTGCTGCGCTCCGGCGTCGGCCCAGCCGGTGAGCTGACCGCGCTGGGCATCGGGGTCGTCGCTGACCTGCCGGTCGGCCAGCGGCTCCAGGACCACCCGTTCTTCTACAACGCCTACGCGCTGGCTCCTGGGTACCTGCAGATGACCCCGGCCGTCGGAGCCCTGCTGTGGACGGCCTCCGGCGAGGCCGCCGCTGACGAACTGGACCTGCACATCACCGCGACCCACCTGCTCGACGGCTCCTTCAGCCCCACCGGCGGGGCGATCGTGCTGGCCGCCTCTGTCGTCCAGCCCGAGTCGAGAGGAACGCTGAAGCTGGCCAGCCGGAACCCCGGCGACGCCCCGCTGATCGACAACCGTTACCTGGCCACCGGACGCGACGCCCGCCGCATGCTGGAGGTCGTCAGGCTCGGCCGGGCTATTGCCCGAAACCGGGTGTTCGCGCCTTTTGTCGCGGGAGAGCTGATCCCCGGCGACGCGGTCGCGGACGACACCCTGGCCCAGGTGATCGCCGGCAACCTGGCCGTCTACGGCCACCCCACCTCCACGGTGCCCATGGGCGGACCTAGTGACCCGTGGGCCATCACCGACTCAACCGGTGCCGTCAAGGGCGTCAGCGGGCTGCGGGTCGCCGACGCCTCGATCATCCCCGACGTGCCCTCCGCCGCCATCAATCTCACCGTCATCATGCTGGCCGAACGCATCTACCAGCGCGTCTACGCCGGCTGACCCCGTCACACCGGAAGAAACCGTCATCCCCGACGCGCTCGAACTCGCGGGATACCGACCATCGACCGTGCTCACTCAAACTTCAGAGGTCACCATGACAGACACAGAAACCGCGCCCGGGCGCGCCACTGATGCGCCTACCTATCAGTGGTACGCCGGCGGCCAGTGGCGCGACGCCCCCCGGCTCCAGCCTGTTCGACGATTTCGAGCCGTACACCGGCAACCTGTTCGCCCGCGTCCCCGACTGCGGCCTGCGGGTAGCCAAGATCGCCATCGCCGCCGCCAACGACGCCTTCCCGGCCTGGGCCGGCACTCCGCCGGCGGAGAAGGCGCGGCTGTTCTTCAAGGCCGCCGAGATCGTCCGGCGCCGCCGCGGCGAGATCGCGGAGAGCTTGGCCCGCGAAACCTGCAGCACCATTCCCTTCTCCACCTTCCAGCAGGATCTCGTGGCCGCCGCCCTTGAGCAAGCCGCCAACTGGGTGTACCTGCCCAAGGGCGAGGTGCTGCAGTCCAACCTCCCGGACACCCACTCGATCGGAGTACGGCGCCCCCTCGGGGTGGTGGCCAGTTTCACGCCCTGGAACGGCGCGAACATCCTCGCCTGGCGTGCAGTCCTGAACCCGCTGGCCGCCGGCTGTACCGTGGTGGTCAAACCCTCCGAGTTCGCCCCGATCTCGGCCGGGCTCGTGGTCGCCGAAATCGCCGAGGAGGCTGGCTTCCCGCCCGGGGTGATCAACGTCGTCCCGCACCCCCCGGCGCAGCCGCCGCGCTCGCCGATGAGTTCTTCGCCAGCGATGAGGTGCGGTGCATCAACCTCATCGGCGGGGTCAAGACCGCCCGCATGCTCGCCGAGCGAGCCGGGCGGACGCTCAAGCGCACCGTGCTGGAACTGGGCGGGTACAACTCGATGATCATCCTCGACGACGTCGACTACGCCGTGCGCATGGCCACATTCGCCTCGTTCTTCCACCAGGGCCAGATCTGCCTCAACACCCGCAAGATCATCATCCAGCGCGGCATCTACGACGAATTCCTCTCCAAGTTCGTCGAGCGCACCAGGACCCTGGCCGCGGGCGACCCGCTTGACCCCGCCACCATCATCGGCCCGCTGGTTACCCAGGCCGCGGTCGACCTGATGGACGAGCGGGTCAAGGAAGCCGTGTCGCTGGGCGCTACGCTGCACACCGGCGGTACCCATGAAGGACTGGTGTACCACCCGACCATCCTCACCGACGTCCCGTACGAGGCGACCGCATCGAATGAAGAGACCTTCGGGCCGCTGGTCATCGTCGAACCAGCCGGCACGCCTGAGGATGCCGTCGCCGTCGCCAACCGCGTGCACCACGGCCTAACGTCCACCATCCTCGCCGCCGACACCTACAAGGCCTTCGAGCTGGTCCGAAGCTCCTGCACGGCATCGTCAACGTCAACTCGCCCACCGTGAACGACGAGATCCACGCGCCGATGGGCGGCGTGCGCGACAGCGGCTGGGGCCGCACCGGCCCGGACAGCCTGGCTGACTTCACCGACGTCATCTGGATCAACACCACCACCAGCAGCGAACGGCAGTTCCCGTTCTGAGCCCGCTCGCTCCCCCGGCCACAAGGAGGCCGCCGTGACCTTCACCGTGGACATCCACAACCACATGCTGCCCGACTTTTTCTGGCGGGCCACCAACGAGGGAGACCACCCGGTCGGCGGCATCGCGCCGCCGCCCTGGTCGCGCGCCAGCACGCTGTCGTTCCTCGACGACGCCGGCATCGACGTCGCCGTCACCTCGATCAGCACCCCCGGCGTGCACACCGGCGACGACACCGCCGCCCGGGCACTGGCCCGGCGGTGCAACGAACTGGCCGGCGAGCTGACCCGCGACCGCCCCGACCGGTTCGGCGGCTTTGCCTGCCTGCCCCTGCCCGACCTCGACGGCGCGCTCGCCGAACTCGCCTACGCCCTGGACGACCTCCGGCTCGACGGCGTCGTGCTGTTCAGCAACGCCCGCGGCACCTACCTCGGGGACCCGTCCTTCACCCCGCTGTTCCAGGAGCTCCAGCGGCGCCGCGCCGTCGTGTTCGTGCACCCCAACCCCTCACCCGACCCCGCTGCGCACGCACTGGGACTGCCCGACTCGCTCATCGACTACCCCGCCGACACCACCCGGGCCATCGCCCGGCTGCACTACAGCGGCAGCTTCGCCCGCACCCCCGACGTCAAGTACGTCTTCGCCCACGCCGGGGGCACCGTGCCCTACCTGGCCGGGCGGTTCGCCATCATCGACCAGATGCGCGTCATTCCCGGAGCGGAGGCCCGGGCCACCGCGGCGGAGACGTTCCGCCGCCTGTACTGGGACACCGCCCTGTCCTGGGGCGACCCGGTGCTGCGTATGCTCCGCGAGGTCGTCGGGATCGACCGCGTCGTCTTCGGCTCGGACTACCCCTACCTGCGCCGCGACCTGGCCGTCTCCTGCCGCCAGCACATCCAGGCCAGCCCGGAACTCACCGATGGCGAGCGAAAGGCCATCCTCGGCGTCACGGCGACGAAGCTGATTCCGCGGCTGGCCACCCTGCGACCCAAGGCCCCATCCCACGCCTCGGGGGTGAACCTGCAACGGAACCGGAACGCACGTTAAGCCGGTTCGGGCGTTTCGGGATGTTCGCCCGGCCGCGGTAGGTGGCGTTGCTGTGCATGAGCCGGGGTGGTGCGCCCGGGGGCGGGGCGGTGGTCGGCCCTGCTGCCCGGCCATGCCGCCTCCTCATCCTGATCAATGTCAGGATGATTTTGCCGTAGCTTGTCAGCGGAAGCACGCACCTCCGCCAGCGTGTCGCGACATTTCGCAGGAAGATGAGGAATCTAGCTCCAGCTATGACCGGGAGCATGATCAGTGCTGCCAGGAAGGCCGGCATAATCGTCTTGACATTCACGGCATAATCTTCTTCACGGCCCCGGCGCTGTCCCGCTGCGCGCGGAGCCGGTCTGCCAGGTCAGCGATTAGCAGGCCAGCCGTGCTGAACGGTGCCCTGCCCGCCGCGACCACCGCGAACGGGTCCGCCGCTACCGCGTCGGTCCATGCTGCCGGCAGCGAGAACAGCTGCCCGTCCTCGTCGTGCAGGTGAACCCGGTCCTCGCCCCAGTTCTGGCGGCAGGCGACGAACTCGAAGTCCCGGCCGTAAAGAGGGTGGAACGGGTGCGTCACCCGGACGCGCCGGTACCGATCGTGCGGACCGGGTGTAGTTGACGATGTGGGGCAATGCGATCGCAGAGCGCTGGGTGGGCAGTGCCCGCCGCGAGTGCCTGGACCGGATCCTGGTCGCTGGCGAACGGCACCCGCGACTGGTCCTCGGCGAGTACGCCGATCACTACAGTTCGCACTGGCCGTACCGGTCACTGCAGCAGGAGCCGCCCGCCGGACGCGCGCATCCGCCCTGTCGAAGTGACCGGTATGCGTTCTGCGCCGGGACCGGCTCGGCGGTCTGATCCGTGAATATTCGCAGGTCGCGTGACTTGTGACGTGACACAATATTCGGCACCCACAGGTGCCCGAGACGGAGCTGCAATGGCGGCCTGGCCTGCTGTGCACGGAATGCAGTGCCTGCCCTGTCGTTCGAGATCGACGACCGTCAGCTGCCGCCAACTTCATCACGCCCCACGCAGGGTCCTGACTGAGGCGGACGCTGTCTGACCTGGAAGTGGTACGGCTCCGGCTCGGCGCGCACGCCGTGCAGACGGAGTCGGGCGAGTGAGTCGGCCAAGGGGGTCTAGTCCGCGGGCTGATCGTCGTCCAGCGGGTTGTAGATCAAGCCCAGATTAGCGCCGTAGATCCAGTGGACGAGAAGAACGCTGACGACGTACTTCCACCCGTTGTGGAAGGCGATCAGCGGATCGTTGTGGACGCCGAACGCCGGCCCGAACGCGAAAGGAAGGGCGACGAACAGCGCGAGGAGGGCGAGGATCGTGCTGAATATCAGCGCCTTCACCAGGTTGCCCGCGCGCGTCGCCGACAGCGGCAAGAAAGGCGACACCGCCACCGCGAAGATGAGGGCGAAGAACACCCCATCCGTGTAGTGGCTCAGCCCCCCGACGAGGAACTGCGTTGCGGGCGTCGCCTTGGGCAGGTAAACCAACCCGTTAGCGGTGTTGAAGTCGAGCCGGTCGAGGCCGAATCCGCCGAACCAGACGCCCAGAAGGCTGGCGATGTGGACGCCCACGAGACCACCGAGCATCGCCGCCGCAGCCCGGTGCCGCGTGGCCCACCGCCGCCACGCGGTCTCGGCGTTCGCTCCCGCCGTGGACCGTGCCGTGGTCCGGGGTCTCGGCAGCGGTCTCGCCGTCTGGCCGAACGTTTCGCTGATGTCGCTCACAGGAGTCCTCCTCGGAGATCGGCAGGGAATGCGACAGCCGTGTGGGCTGTGTCACATGAGAAGACGATGCCACAAGAAAGTCGCTAGAACAAGATTATCTCGATACTTCCTTGATTCGTCGATAAGAACGAGCTAGCGTGAGGACCATGACCAGCTCGCTCTGCGAGGCTGCGGCTGACCGGGATCTTCGGTGCTGGGCTGGGAGGGAGAGCTATGGCCATTGATCTGGACGGTCCGGTCGCAATCATCGGGGCCGGAATCGGCGGGCTGACGGCAGCCCTGTCGCTGCAGCATTTCGGCGTGCCGGTGCGCGTGTTTGAGCAGGCGCAGGCCTTCAGGGAGGTCGGGGCGGGAGTCACGATAACCCCGAACGCAATGAATGCCCTGAACTTCCTCGGGATCGGCCCGGCTCTGGCCGAGCAGGCAGGAGAGACGCTGCGCTATTTCGTCCGCAGCGCGGCTGACAGCCGCGAACTGGAGCGCGGGCCCGACCCCGGTTCATTCGTGACCGAGTTCGGCGCCCCTTACTGCAACCTCCACCGCGCCGACCTCCACGGCACCCTGGTCGGCGCAGTGTGCAGGAACGACCCGGATGCCATCACGCTCGGGCTCCGTCTCGATGATGTCGAGCAGGACGGCGACAACGTCGTAGCGCGCTTCTCGGATCGCAGCGCTTTCGCAGCCCCGGCCCTTGTCGGTGCCGACGGAGGAGCGTCGGCAGTCCGCAACGTCGTCTTCGGCGGGCAGAGTGCGTCGTACACGGGACACGTGGCGCTGCGGGCGCTCGTTCCCTATACGCAAGTACCCCCGGCAATCATCGAGGATCCGTATGTTCTCTACGTCGGGGCCGGCCGATCCTTGATCCACTACCCGCTGCGGAGTCAGGCAACGATGAACTTGCTCGGCAACGCGCAAGTCGAGGAGTGGCAGGCCGAGGGATGGGCGATACCGGCCACGGTCAAAGAGTTCCTGAGCCTGTTTGATGACTTCCCGGAGCCCGTGCGAGAACTCATCGCCGCAGTGCCCGAGGCGGATCTGTTCAAATGGGGACTGCGAGACCGGGAGCCGCTGGAGAAGTGGACGCGCGGACGCGTCACGATGCTGGGAGACGCGGCCCACCCCATGACTCCGTACCTAGGTCAGGGCGCCTGCATGGCCATCGAGGACGGGATGATCCTTGGCCGTGCCTTCGCCGAGGCGCAGGACCTCCAGGAAGCGTTTTCTCGTTACGAGGCTGCCCGGCGAGATCGCGCCAACGGCCTCCAGCTGGCATCTCGCTACCAGGGAACACAGCATCACGGGTCGACTGTATCCGGTCCCAGCAGCGGTAAGACTGCCGCAACTCTGGGCTTGTTCTCCTATAACCCGGTAACGACGCCCATCTGAACGCCGTACTGCATGCGGCGGGGGACTGAGAGGCTGGTGCAGCACCGCTCGCAGGCGAGCCCGGCAAGATCAGGGCACCTCCGCCCGATTGACTGCTGCGGCACGGATGGCGATATTTTTTCGACTTGTCGATAGAAGTGGCGCACGCCTAGCTTTGAAGGTCTTCGATGAACAGCTCCTGGCGGATCGCGGGGGCTGAACCAGGGGATCGTGCTGGAAAGGAGATGGCAGCGCGGTGAGCTTGCATAGTCTGTCGTCGATAACCCTGGGTGTCCCAGAGGTGCACGTGGCCGCCTCGTATTACGAGGACTTCAGGCTGAGCCGGGCAACTGACCGGCCGGATGGCGGCCAATCGCCACTGCAGAGGCCGACCACCCGCCCCGGCGGCCGTGTTCTGCACGCCCGGCTTGAGGACAAGGGCGTGCCGATACCCTCGCTCGACCTGGCGAGCGACCTGAGCTTCGCGCTGTCCACCGGGCCGGGCGACGAAGCTGCCCGGACCGCCACGTGGCCTGGCGATCCGCCGTTACACGCCGGACAGCGCGCAGCAGCTCCCCGCCGTCATCAATCAGGCACTCGGTCGCCAACCCTAAGCATCGGCCTCGTGCGACGCTCCTGCCTACGGGCCACCAGAGATCGGGCAGGGACTGGTCGCGGAACGAATCGGCCCCTGTCCAAGGCAGCCGGACCCATTGAACCCATCAAGTACACGAATTCGGACGAATTGAGGAAGGGCGCCATGAGCGAAATCGCCAAGCACTGGATGGATGGCGAGTGGACCGAGTCCGGCACCGTCTCGGAGTCCATCAACCCTGCTACCGGAGAGGTGCTGGGCCAGTGGGCGGACGGCGGCGAAGCCGAGGCCCGTGCGGCCATCGCCGCTGCCCGCCGAGCATTCGACACTTCGCACTGGTCCCGAGATCCCAGCCTGCGCAACCAGGCCCTACATGAGATGGCCGACCGCTTCGAAGCCCGAGCCGACGAGCTGGGCACGCTGGTCACGAAGGAGAACGGCAAGAAGATCGCCGAGGGCATGCTCGAGGGAAGGTTCCCTATCCCAACTCTTCGGTATTCGGCCGGCCAGGCCCTGACCGGCGCCGGCAGCGCCGCCGAGGTCGCCCCGGGACTGTGGTTCAGCACCTACGGCGAGCCGGCCGGTGTTGCGGGAATCATCGTCCCCTGGAACTCTCCGGTCGCCCTGCTCATCCGGTCGCTGGGTCCTGCCCTAGCCGCCGGGAACACCGTGGCGGTCAAGATGCCTGGGCAGACCGCGCTGGTCGCAAACCTCATCTCGCAGATCCTTGCTGAGGTCACGTCGCTGCCCCGCGGCGTCGTCAACATCTTCACCGAGTCCGGCAACACGGGTGCTCCCTACCTCGTCAGCTCGCCCGACGTTCAGGTCATCAGCTACACCGGCAGCACCACTGTCGGCCGGCGAGTCGCCGCGGGCGGCGCCTCCACTCTCAAGCGGATGAACCTCGAGCTCGGCGGCAAGACGCCAATGATCGTGTTCGACGACGCCGATCTCGACAGCACCCTGCCGCTGCTCGCGGCCGGGATCACCACCTTCGCTGGGGAGTTCTGCATGACGGGTTCACGGATCCTGGTTCAGCGGGGAGTGGCAGACGAGGTCCGGTCCCGGTTGGCCGGCATCCTTGAGAACGTGCGAGTGGGCGACGGGATGGACCCGGAGACGGACATGGGACCGCTCATCAGCAAGGCCGACGTCACTCGCGTGGACGAGCTGGTCAACGCAGCCCTGGCCTACGCCAAGCCGATCGTGCGCGGCGGCCCCGCTACCGATGCCGCTCTGGCCGCAGGGGCCTTCTATCGCCCGGCGCTGCTCGAAGTCGAGGACGTCAGCACTGACATCGTCCAGAAAGAGATATTTGGTCCCGTGGCAACCTTCGAGGTGTTCGACACGGAGACCGATGCCATCGCGCGCGCCAATGCCACCGAGTTCGGTCTCTCTGCCGGCGTCTTCACCAGCACTCTCAACACCAGTCGCCGTGTCAGCCGCGAGATCCAGGCAGGGACCGTCTGGACCAACACGTGGGCAGTGGTCAACGACGGATTCGCCGAGGGCGGCTACAAGCAGAGCGGCGTCGGCCGCCTGCGGGGTCCGCTAGCGATTAGCGATTTCCAGGAGGCCAAGACCGTCGTCCATGCCGTCCCGCCCTACCCTGGCTGACGGGCGCCATCACGGGTCAGCCGGGAAGCGGCGCCTGCTCCTGATACGGGACCAGCGCCCGGTAGAGGGCGGACCGGCCAGCCCGCAGATGCTCGGCGATGGCGGCAACCGGCTCGCCTCCGCCTTGCGCCCCGGCGGCGGCCAGGCC
>Ga0207700_10000406_pt1 | contig 25208 bp, 29 predicted proteins | sample LARL82metaG_FD_184348 | JGI IMG/M metagenome (GOLD analysis project Ga0207700, IMG submission 184348) | Corn, switchgrass and miscanthus rhizosphere microbial communities from Kellogg Biological Station, Michigan, USA - LAR L8-2 metaG... | ecosystem: Host-associated > Plants > Roots >...
AAGCCGAGTAGACGCATCTGCCGCTTGAGACTACTGATGCTCTCACCCGTTGCTTGAACTAAATCAGATAGTGTAGCCCCCTGTGCAATTAACTCCGCTACTGCAGTACGATCGATTGTTATCTGCTCGCGCTCGCTACGGTGGATCCCAAGCGACAACAATCGATAGTAGACTTTGTTATACCGCTCGTGTATCAAGTTTGCAATCTGTCGTGCGGACAATCCCTCGACTAAGTGCAAGCGGGTCAGCTCCTGATCGTCTAGTGATAGCGGTGTTGTAGGACGATTGACTGAAATGTTGTAGAGCCATAACCAGCAATACAACTCTTCATGATACGACAGTCCGAAGATCGATACGATCTCCGTGACGCTCAAGCACAATGTCTTGTAGCAGTTGATAAGCTCCTCACGATCCACATACGGTCGTGTGTGCGGAAAGATGCGCCGCTTGCGAAGCGGGATAGCATGATAGGCCAATAGCGTGTACACGCAGTTGGTGGTTGGCGCGGACAGCAGCGCAGCGATGTCTAGAATGGTTGCATTCTGTACAACGTAGATATCGTATGTCCACGTATACGTCGGTACGCCTTTTTCATCTCTTGGAATGTCCACTCTTACGCGCACTCCTTTCCTGTTAAAGTATTTTATGTTTATATTATATTATAAAGAATCGGTTGAATACAAGGTTGCCGCGAACAAATAAATACGCTTGACAGGCGTCACTTGTCAAGCGTATCAAGGAATCTCATAAACACTACCCTTACTATAATTATATGGTAAGAGCGATGCGCATTCAAGGATTAACTCGAGCAATACCATGATGACGCAGCATTGCGTACGCGGAGTATATGCTTGCTGCGCCGAGTATCTCCGTCAGCTCCTCGATAGAGATGCGCTCTACGCACCATAGGTAGCGTACATACTCGGTCTTCTCTTCCGTCCAGGAAGTCACGCGAACCGAATTCGCATGCCCACGCTGCAACGCGAACAATTGCACGGCGTGACGTACTTGATACGCCGTTAGGCCCAGCGTCTCAGCAACAATTGTGTCTGAGAGTCGCTGTTGACGATACAGTACGTCGATATCTCCCTTAAGATCAGCGTATGTGAGATCACTACCCTGCAGTCTCCTACGTACCGGCGTCTTCGGCCGAACAATACCATAGTGACGTAGTGTATCTTGTATGTGCCTAGCCGATCTCCGCCAGTACTTAGCCATCTGCCGAATCGACCACTGTTCGACAACGTACTGCTGTGTTAATAGCGCTTTGCGCTCTTCTTCTGACATAGCAGCTTGTGGAAGCAGTCGCACTAGTATCTGCCGAACGTACTCTCTGCTGACGCCGAGTTCTTGACCGATCTCATCCAATGTCCACTGCTGTTCGTGACGACGTATTCGTAGATAGTCCTCTAGCGTGATACCATCGAATCGTTGTGCTACAACTTGTCGTAGAGCTTTTGCAATCATCTAATCTACTTTCTGCCGGACTATCTCAGTCAGCGCACTGAGATAGTCCACTGTTGCGTTCGGTTTGTGACTAGTAGTCGCTTGGTTCGTAGCCGTAGGCGGTTGCCCAGTACGCACCGTAGGCGTCTGCGAGCTGCTTCCAGTGAATCGACATCAGAGTCTCGCACCACATCGTCAGGTCGAACTCATCGAAGCTTCCATACAGTTGGGGCTCACCAGTGTCGGTAGGGTCTCCGCAACCGCAACCGGCATCGGGTCCGAACTTGCGATAGTCATAGAACTCGTAGAGTTCTCGACGCTCAGCTGCTGTAAGCGCATCGAAGTCTGGCTGCATTACAGCTTGCGTTGAATCAATGACGTCGCCGAGTATGAAGTTCAGCTCGAGCTCGAGACGGTTGGCTAAACGCCTCGAGGGTCTCAATGCGTCGATATTGATCGGGCGTAGCATCTCGTCGTACAACTCTTGTCCGTTTGGTAACTTCAAAACGTCTGTCTCATCGCCGATACGCACATGTGTGGGAGCGTAGAGCAGTTCTTGTGGGACGTCTGTAAGTTGCAGGCCTGAGCGCTGTAGGAAGCGATCTACCGGATAGAGCATGGAAGGTCGTAGACGTGACAGACTTGCACGCCATGCTGGCCAAAAGAGTTGTTCGGGCTCATCGCCGTAAACTTCAGCGTAGTGTGCCGCTACAGATGGCCAGCGCCGGCAAGAGCACAAGTTGACATAGCGATCATGCCAGTTGAAGCCGCCGATGCCAGTGATGTGTCTCAGATTTGCATAGTTAGCTGCTTCCGGTGTAGACCGATCGAGAAGAGCACAGTGCTCTAGGGCCGTGACATGCTCAGTGGCAAAGACTCGCATGTGAGTCTGTACATCGTCTACAAAGATCTCGCCGTACTTGATGAGTCTTTCGACTGGTGTCATTCGTGTTGTCCTTTCCCGAGTAGAACACAGCAGTGTGCGAACACACTGCTATGCTTTTGCGATCAGATGGTACCGACTGGTGACACGAGGATGCTCACAACATAGGGTCCCGAATGTGTCTTCAGATTGACGACAGCCTCGAGTGCTTTCGCTTGCGAAGTCGACCGGTCGTGAAGAGCAAGCACTTCACTCTGAACGATCTCTTCACTCAGCGGAACGATTCCGGAGAGGTAACCCCAGACTTCGATCTGTGAGTACTTCATGTACAGATCACGCAATTCCGTAGGACTGAGCGATACTGTCAGCATATTGTGTTGACCTTTCTTGAACTATCTGAACAACTTTGTTTCTATTTATATTATAATATAAAGAATCTGCTGAAATCAAGGTTGCACTCAACGACGACAAAATAAGAGGCGGGAAGTCGGATAAGTCGCTATTTTTTTTTAATATATATTATTTTCTCTCTTTTTTTTTATATTAAAAAAAAAATAGAGACTTATCCGACTTCTCGCGCACCTATGTCAGGATCGGTGCTTAACTTGCAACGTAACCCATTGAGATCAACATGCGTTGGGCATCATCAATTGACAATGGTGCCTTTAGGGTTGTGCAAGCCCAAACCTCTCCAACGGGTTCGCTACAATCCATTACTACGACGACATCTCTCCTTACTTTAATGATACCAGTCCTTCCTGCCCACTGTCCGTGCTGCGCATCTGCTTTCGGATTACGAAAAGTCATGTCGGCTTCTCCAGTCACGACGTGGTCCATCTGCTGGTAGAAGTCTGCAGCGAATGGCTTAACCTCTCGGACAGTCTCCGCCGGCTGGTACCCAATAGCCGACATACAATCGTACATGTACGACATCAAAGCACCCACATGAGGTCTGTCTTGGTAGTTGCGCGCAAAGTTGATCACGACTTGCTGTTGGTCGTTGACTATCCAGATGTTCCCCCAATGGTCATAATACGCAGTACACTCGAACTGGTCGATGTTGACAAATCTCTGACTGTGAGAGATGGTATCACGCAGGTACGGGAAGGTCGCCCACAGCTCTCGAGCGCGCCTTTCCACTTCAGGATCTGCAGTGCTGACCAGACCAGCGGCGTAGACGGGGTAGTTTGGATGCACTTGTGCACGATAATAGTTCATTCGTGTTGTTACCTTTCTTCGTTGTCGCTGAGCCAGCTCGCATACATCTGACTCACTAACTCCTGATATCGATCTGCGTTTGCATGCACTCTTTGTGCGATGGTAGACATCTGTTGCTGCGCAACGTGCTGTGCCGCATACTGCGAACGAAGCATGGGGTGAATGCGTTGCGCTCGAGTCAATTGCACAATGCAATACGCAATTGCGAATATCTCATTGGGCTGCGCCGTCATGACTTGCTCCTTACGTCTCGATCTCAGAGGTACACAGGTGTTGCGTAGTACCTCTAAGACGCTGTGCAGTGCGTACAGCGTACCGCTGCTTGGATCGTTAAACGTTGAGGCGAAATCCGTGAATGCTGTGTAGAGTTCCTCTACGCTAGCATGCAAGTCCTCAAATGCTACAGTGACTTGTCTTGCAATTGGCACTGACATCGCATTTCCTTTCTTGACCAAACTAAGAAGTTGTTTTTGTTTCTATTTATATTATAATATAAAGAATTGGTGAAATATTAGGTTGTGCTAGTGTCACTGGCGGTTCATTTTTTAGCTTATATTATAAAGAAGCTTTCAGTGAGGGATTTTCCAGTGCGAGTGCTTAACGGATGAGCTTATTACTGGTATATACTAGAGCTTAAAATTTGGTCACACGGACTTCACCTTATTATTATCGATATACACAAAAAATGGAAATTAGTATAGAAGGATAAAGGCCCCGAGAAATCCGTGTGACCACCCCATTTAAGCTCATCAGTAGAGAGAAATCGAGACGCGACATTGACGAATTTTTGGAAGCGTTCTATTTATCCAGCAGGATCAGGCCTGCAAAAATGATATCGACAAAGTCATCCGTGGAATCCGGCCTGGGTGGAGCGATACTTGATTTTCCTCGAGGTTTTATCTTATAATATAAGTAAGGTGTTTACAAAATAAAACTCTTGCAGAGTTACAGCTCGCAAGAGTTAGTTGTGAGATCCATTGCTTTCAACCTCATTATAATTATAATAGATTATTTGTGGTTAATCAAGCAGTCTCACTAGTGCAAGGAGAGGATGATTGGATTTAGTCCAACAAGCACGACTGCGTTCGTTTCTATCCGCACTCTATAGAGAGTGTCCGCAAGACAGCTTCACAACTATCGTGACATTCGATAAACCCTCTGCGCCACCAAAGTCAGTTGATCCTATACGCGTTGGTGAGCTCGACCAACTAATCGAATTAATCGATCGGAGATCGCAAGAACCAACTGCGGACGTCTACTTTCGGCCATCCGTCATGCAGAACAGACCTGCGCCGGGTTCTCGCGGTACCGAACTCGACGCCCTTGGCTGTGCTACCTTGTATATCGATATCGATTACTACAAGACGTCTTATACACAAGAGCAAGTACTAGAGGCTCTGCAACGATTCGACCGTCCTCCGACGTTCATTACGAATACCGGTAACGGTTTACAAGCGTTCTGGCTTCTAAAGACATTCTGTACTGATATCATTGCGTTGAAGACGCGTAACAAGTGGCTAGCACAGCAGTTCAAGCGATTCTCTGCAGACGCCATTCACGATCTGGCTCGAGTGCTGCGCACGCCGGAGACGATCAACTACAAGCACGAGATGAAACCAACCTCGGTAGTACTTGCAGATACTAGTAGGTACTACACACTGTCAGAATTCGGAATGTCTCCACTCGATACAATCGAGGAGACCCTTCGTGGAGATCCTATCGACGAGGTACCACTCTCGGAAGACTGGCTAGAGAAGCTCGAGAAGGACTATCCGCTTATCGCAGAACGCATCCTTACAGAAGAGGGTGCGGAGCGACTAGGTGCCAAAACTGGCAATAGATCCTCAAGCCGTGTCGATCGATCAAGCAACGATGCGACGATTGCGCTAATGTTGCTCTCTCATGGCTATCCACCAGGCGAAGTCATGTCAGTCTTGAAGCATCCGAGATGGTTCTCCGGCTCCAAATATCGAGAAGGACGACAGCACCGATACGTAGAGAGCACCGTGCAATGGGCACAAGCGAAAGTCTCGACGTCGTCCGTTTGGGAGTTCTTTGAGAAGAAGACGTTCCTGCCTAGAAAGATGATGGATGCCATTCAGAAAGCTGGTGAGACCGTAGTCTCCGTTGGTGGGAGGCTCTACTACTACTCCGATGGCGTCTTCTTACCCAACGGAGAGAACTTTCTGCAACGAGAGGTCTTCTGGCGTCTCAAGGATATGTGGAAAGAGTCGCATCCGAAAGAGACTGTTGCCATCTTTCAACAGAATGCGCCAGATGCAACTTCGTGGACAGAGCCAGCACTAGAGCGACCGGAGTTGCACGACGTATGGTTGAATACCAAATCCGGTATGTTAAATGCTAGCACACTAGAGCTTGCGGAGCACTCGCATGCGTACAGATCCTTTGCGCAACTTCCCGTGTACTACGCACCGGACGTTGATACAACATTTGTCTCCGCACGTGTTAGAGAAATCCTAGCACCAGACGCGTACGAAGCCTTCTGGGAGTATATGGGTTACTGTCTGCTACCAGATGTCAGGTTTCGTAAGTCTCTGCTGCTCTTGGGTATGCCCCATACCGGCAAGAGCACATTGCTAGATATGATTCGAACATTCTTTGGGCAGACTAACACTTCGTCTATCTCACTGCAAGAGTTGTGCGATAGTCGATTCGGACTGGCCGGACTCGTTGGTAAGATAGTCAATGCCTACGCCGATCTCGATAGCACCGAAGTGCGTAACGCTGGGCAGTTCAAGATGCTGTGCTCTGGAGATAGAGTCCAAGTTGAATTCAAGTACTACCAAGCCTACTACACTGTGCTACTAGCAAAGCATATCTTCTCTGCGAACAATCCAACGCCCGTGACAGATCCAGACGACGCCTACTTCGACAGGTGGCTAGTCATGCGCTGTGACCGCGTCTTCCAACGCGATAAGGCTGCGATAGAAGATATCGCCGATCTGCGGCTGATCAATAAGTTGACTTCAGAAGAGAGTATGTCTGCATTCCTCGTCCTCGCTTTGCGCGGTCTACATCGCTTGATGAAGAATGAGAGCTTCACTGAAGGGTCGTCGATGCAAGAAGCGTTAGCACAGTATCAGGCTAGCACAGACGCCGTGCATGCGTTTCTGATGGATCAAGTAGAATCCCGAATGGGAGCGTTCACTTCTAAGATGGACTTGCTCGCTGCCTATCAACAATGGGCCGGCGTGAGCAATCGAGGTTACTCGCTCTCTGATAGGAAGTTCTTTCTCAAAGTGAGAGACAAACTACCGAAGTTCAAAGTCCGTGAGGGCTACAAAGACATCGACGGCAAGTCGACAAACGGCTATCACGGCATGTTCTTAAAAGCTAACGTGATGACTATCACGCTAGCGCAGTTACACAATCAGTAAAGGAAAACAACTAATATGAAGAAGGACTACGTCGTTTTCAGAAACCTGCGAACGGGAGAGACAATGACGCTTAAGGAACATATTATCGCGGGCTTCGAAGGTGAAGTTCCTTTAGAGCACCAGATGATCATTGAGCATCTGTCAGATACTGCGCAGCGAGAGATCGTAATGGGAGCCGGAGCGAAGAAGCTGACACTGCGAAGTGCGTTCTGGAAAATGTACTGTGACTACCGAGATGCGAAGGGCTTACCAAGAGTTTACACTGAGGAAGATTTCTACACGCAGCTGCCGCTCCATGCGCCGTCAGATATAGTGGAAGTCACTGTAGGCGACGATATCTACTGGACTGGCCTATCGATACGCGCTTGAAAACTGTAGGAAGATTCCTTATAATATAAGTAAGGAGGATCGACGAAAAATGTCGACTAACAAGCTCACTCACACACGCTGGACCAAGCGCGCTGCAATTGCACGTATGGAGCAACAGCCTCTTCTAGTAGAGGCGCTGCGCATAGAACCACGCTTGCAACGCTTCGTAGATGAGGCTAAGACGCAACAGAACGTCGACGGATACAATCGTATTCGTACCTATATTAGATTGCGTAACGCATGTTCCAGTCTAGTCGGGTGGTTCGCAGAGAATGCGTCTCTTAAGACGAGAGAGCATTACAGTGCAGTCACTCAGACTATTGCTGATCTGCTACCACCAGATGATGTGGACCCGTCATGACGCCTCTCTATAACGAGCGGGAGTACATTCGCTTTACGCGTGACTGTGACTGCTCACGCGAGGGTACGATCGAACGTATTCAGCAAACACAGTTCGATGGTATCATGTACTTAGTGCGGTGCAGAGGGCATCTGCACTGCGTGCCGGAAGACAGTATCGAAGGAGCATTTACAAATGGCAGAGACACCCTCACCGCAGAGCGCGGATGAGCTTGATGCCGCACTGGATGGTCTTTACTCGAACGCCGCAATTGATGTGCTCAGTAGATCGTCAAACGCTAGCGGCGGTAATACGCAGCAAGAATTGAGCTACCTTGACCTTGAACTATTGCATGTGCGAACGCAGATTGCGATACTGCGAGGCTTGGAACAAATTGTCGCCGTGTTAACAACTACTCGATAAGTTACATTGGAGGTAACAATGCAACCAGCAACTTTAAGTGTCCTTCTCGGCATCGTCCGACGCTTGCCGAAGAAACAGCCGTGCTCCAAGTGTGGCAATCTTGCGGGGTTCGAGTTAGAGTTCTTTCAGAACACCTCACGTGCCTTGCAAGAGCTTGAACGTCTAGTGATGACTAGTAACACATTGACGCTTGATATCACGTCGATCGAGGATTCCATTTGGGAAGAGGCGCTTGAGAACCAACGCCAGGGTGTATATACGCAATACGAGTATGCAGTTGCCTGCCCGGATGAGCTCGTCTTTCTCTACGGAGATTCTCATGGTCTCTCGCATGGTATGCTGAACTCTCGAACAGGTACACAGACGTACGTGATGTTTAACACCGTAGCCTCTAACGGAGATTTGGGAGGATGCTACATCTCGCCCGAGGTCGAAGACCTCGATGCCATCATACGAGCGATCAACTTACCAGAGAACCAACCGAGATAGGTTCGCAAGATGGTGTGTTTTTTATTAAAAAACGTGCCATCTTGATTTTTTGAAATATATACCTTATAATATAAACAAGCACTAACAGCGAAGGAGAGCTTGAGCAGGAAGTGGAAAAAGTACTCACCGCTAGGATTTATCCAGCGACGACCCGTACATGCGAGCGGAGGGTACATCTTGATGTAGAGGTAGCGTCTTTTGCGGTGGACTTACTCACCGACGCGTTCGGCTCAGCGAATCTCTATCTGCAGCACCGCTTTACGTTCCAAGAGGCGATGAGACTCGACTTACAAAAAGCGAGACTGTTGCAGAGTAAAGGACAGTTCAATGTATATAGCACAGTGTACGTTTGTAGGGCTTGCCTCCTACAACTATGCGAGCAGACACAACTCGGTAGTCTGATGTCTATGTACTTGGATCTCTTAGACGTTGCGCCGACGACGTACCTTTTTCTATTTTCTCAACTTAGCAAGGAGTCGCGTTTGGGTGGAGTCTTCAGCGGGGATCCCTCACTGGAGCGTATCCATAAAGTCTTGCACAGTAGAGAATGGTCCGGCGGCGTACACTTCGTTAAAAAGAGCGCCCTGGAGTAGTCATTGTGACTACTCTTGAGAACGAAAGAGCCGGCCTACTAAAGCATCAATGAGAAGGAGTTTTCAAGAATGGTACAGAGAAGAAACACGGACTCGACACCCGCCGTCATGAGTGGTAACTACATCAGAAACAAGATTATTCAAGTCCTGATGCAAAACATCGTACTGCCTAAATCTGCCATCGGCACCGGATGGGCAACCGGTAGTGTATTCGGTCCCGTACTGGACCAGATGGTTGCCGAGGGCGACGTCATCGCGTTGGCGAGAGGTCGGGGGACACAGTACTTCTTGCCGAGACATAGACCCTTTGTCCAGATGGCAATAGCCGCGTCGGAGTCAGTCGCCGGCCTTGGCGATGATGAGGAGCAAGAGCTTGTGCAGATGGCAATGCATTTCCTGCACGCCGAGACGGGAGAGGAAAATCTAGAGCCTGCCTAAACCTTACGACCGGGACCAAAGAAGAGCACAGCCGTGCTCTTCTTTTCATGTAGAGAGATCGAGTAATGTCTAAACTACTACCCTTTTACGAGATTATCTTTAGAGGTACGCCGATAGACTATTGCACTACGGTAGTCACATTCGATAAGAAGTCCGGCCCACCGAAGCTTATCAAGCCATTCAAGATGTCCCAACTGGACGATATGGCAACCTTCTGTCTAGCACTTGCGAAGGAGCAACCGACAGTCGATGTCTACTACAGACCGTCTAGTATGTCACACATGCCACAACGCGGAAGAGGCACCGAGACAGATACCACTGGTTCCGCTGTCTTATATATCGACATCGACAACTACAAAGTCGGCAGACCCATGGGAGAAGTCGTTGCGGCGCTAGAGGCATTCTCAATGCCACCATCGGCGATCGTACACTCCGGAGGAGGCATTCAAGTCTACTGGAGACTGCACACTTACTGTACGGATATCCCGGCGATGAAGAATCGCATCCGATGGCTAGCCCACCAGTTCGTCGAGTTTGGTTCCGATATGGGTACAGTAGAACTCGCAAGAGTATTGCGCGTACCTGAGACGTTCAACCTAAAGGAAGAGACACCTCGTCTTGCACAAGTCGTGAGATTAGATGCCAGCCGTGAATACACACTAGATAGCTTCGGCGTGCTAGGAGCATCAGGTGTGATCCTCGATCTACCCTCGGTCGATGAGGAGGCGATACCAGATGACTTCCTCGCGACAATACAGCGAACGGCACCGCACATCTATAAGCGCATCTGGTCAGAGGAGTCTGCGCGTGAAGTCCAACCGCAGTGGGAACTTGATGCCTTTGGTAAGGTCGATCGGTCTAGGAACGATGTGACAATCTCCTTAATGCTACTTTCACACGGCTACTCTCCCGGCGTTGTTATGTCCGTTTTGAAACATCCATTGTGGTTTTCCGGTGCGAAGTATCGAGAGAACTCCGACCACAAGTACGTCGAATCCACCGTGCTCTTCGCACTGCAGAGAGTCGAGAGAGATCCGGATAAGTACTTTGATAAGAACACCTTCGTTCCTGTCAAGATGGTAGAGGCCATTCAGAGGTCGAACCATTTCTTGCTGGTCGGTGGAAGTCTGTTATGGTACTTCAAAGACGGTGCATGGCGTCAAGGCGGAGAGCGATACCTACAACAAGAGGTTGCTACTCGCCTTGGAACAAAGTGGAAGTCTCACTACGGTGATGAGGTCGTCAAGTGGTTTACGCATAATGCTCCACTGCTAGACTTGCTGATTCCCCAACGGAGACTGACTATTGATGAACTTAGCATCAACACGCTGTCCGGTATTCTGAACCTCGGTACAGGAGAGTTGGTACCCCATACGCATACGTACCAAGGCCTAAACCAAATCCCTGTGCACTACGATCCCTACGCTAAAGGCGAGGTCGTCGATACATTCGTGAGACAGATCCTATCACCAGACGCCGTTGACTGCTTCTGGGAGTATGTCGGGTACTGCTTGTTGACTTCAGATGTACGCTTCCGTAAGTCAATGCTCATCATCGGAGAAAAGTGGACTGGAAAGAGCACCCTGCTAGAACTGTTGCAGCGCTTCTTCGGCGTGCACAACACTACAGCGAAGTCGTTACAGGAACTCTGCGATACCAGATTTGGTGCGGCGGACTTAGTAACCAAAGTTGCGAATGTATACTCGGATTTGGATACCGCAGCGTTGAAGGACAGTGGTAAGTGGAAAATCTACGTCAGTGGCGACCGCGTACAGGTTGAGGCTAAATTTAAAAATCCGTTCTTTGCGTCACTAACAGCAAAGCACATGTTCTCTGCCAACGACTTCCCCGCAGTGGTGGATCCAGATGAGGCCTTCTTTGATCGATGGCTGGTTATGCGCACTATGCGGATGTTCATGCCGTCATCTGCTGAGAGCGAAGGAGATGCCGATCTCTTGCTGATCGAGAGGTTGTCTACACCACAACAGCTCAGCGGCGTACTGAACTTGGCTATTGCTGGACTGCGTCGCTTGCTAGAGCAAGAGTACTTTAGTGAGGGCGTCTCGATGAGAGAAGCACATGCACAGTTTCAAGCATCTGTGGATGCCGTTTATGCATTTGTGCTACAAGAGACGGAGGAACCAGCGGACAGTTGGCAAGAGGCTTACATAACTAAAGCGGACTTGTTCAGTAGGTATCGGATGTGGGGAACGGACGTCGGGAGAGGTAGCTATATGAGTCAAGCTAAGTTCTTCCGACGCGTTGCTGGTATGGCGCCACGCTTTGGACTGACTCAAGGCTCGAAAGTGATCGATGGTGTACAAGTGCAAGTGTATCGCGGCAGGAGGATGCGACCTCTCATCAGTCCAAGCGAAACCGGCGCCGTAGTCCGTACCGGGATGGACTACTCGTAGACTACGTTGCCGGTGGAGTAGGAGCACTCGTGGGCTTAGCCGACGTGGAAGAGGTCAAGTCGAGTTGCACGCCGGCTATGTGTCCAACGGCCGCGGAAAAGAGGATGAGGAACATGTCGTTCGGCACAACGCGTAGGTACGCGAGCACACCGGAGACGAGTAGGATGCCTAACAAGACTAATCCGTACTGAATAGTTGGCGACAAGTTCATAGCTATGCTCCCAAGTCTTTTAGTATCTGTGCGACCTTTGCTGGAACGTCTGTTGCAAGTGTCTGCAGCGTGGCTACGGCGTCCGCGACGTTCAACGTTGGTGTCGGCGTTGTGTCGATCTTCAACAGTGACAATAGCGCTTTGAGACCCTCACCAGAGTCGATGTGCATCGGGTAGACGTCTCCACCTCCAGGAGGTGAGTCTAAGACGTGCTTTGGATCGTAGCACAGAACGCCTCTTTCGAAGACTTGCAATACCACGCCCGGATGTGTCGTCACTGGTAGTTCGTTCGTTAGTGGCAATCCGTAAAGCGTAAAGCCATACAGCGGCGCACTACCAGTTCTCCGAATGAACCCCAACATGCCATGCCCGACTACATTGCCGTTGCTCGCTTTCCAAACGTCCGCACTTGTTGCCGTGAAGTAGTGCGAGACTGCACTGATGTCCAACATAGCTTTCTCCATTACCCAAACTTGATTAGCAACTAGCGTTGCTGCCCAGGTAGCATCGGACTTCGTAACTGGTGCGTCGATCCAAGGATCCATTACTGTTACCGTACCACCGACGGACTTGTACGCTACGCACACGTGTGTCCACCCGGCAGCGTACGGGTCTGGCTCTGTGATCAGTACCGGATGCTGTCTAGCTATCTCCGTATGTAGTGTCGTAACCAGCGTTGAGCCATCGCCGTTCACTGGGAACAGCGAGACGCCATTGGTAGCACAGTAGTCGACATAGGCCGTCGCAGCAGTCCCGCCGGTATAACTGATACCGTAGACTGAGTCCTTGATCTCCCGTGCGGTGAACGTCTGTCCAGTCAACCACTCCATACCTGCAGCAATCGAGGCTGGAACGCAGTCGTAATCTTGATTCGGATCTCCATCTCGCTGACTGACCATTGGGAAGTTAGCGAGTTCAAATGTCGTGGTGCTCGTAGGAGTACCTCCTAAGTATAAATTGGCGTCTACCGGCGTACTGATACCCGGAACCGTCTCGTGGTCACTATACTGTAAGTAGGTATACTGCGACCACGGTAACGGGCATGGTGGTCTCGTGTCTGTCGAGTAAGACCAAAACGCTAACGTAAGTGGGTATTTCTTTAATCGACTATCCTGTAGGCGCTGCTTGATGTAAGCGTCACTTGCGTAGATGGTTGGTAATGCACCTCCATAATTCTGCTCTTGGCGAGCAAGCCATGCATACGCCCAAGCCGCTGTAGCTGCAGAGACGTTCTCCTCGAAGTCTAACATGATAACGTCTGTCGGACGAATCACACCGACAACCTGATGTTGCCAATCCGCTTCGTCCTCAGGTTTGTTGTATTGCGGGTAGGCGTAGTGGTAATAGACGATGGTCTCGATGTTTGTAGTTAGCGCCGCAGCACGATATGTACCGAAGTGCTTATCCGTATAGCCAGTACCGTAACTAGATCGTATACTGACTCTAGCTATACCATCGCCACGCGCTGACCATGTACGATAGGCTTGCCAGTCGATGTCCGCCGGCTGGAAGACACTAATATCAGCAAATTGTGGTGCCGTCATGATTGCTCCTTCGGCGTCTGCACTGCAACTATCTTCTCTGCTAGCAAGCGCATTTGCGCACTAAGACTACCAATCGCTGGGCGCACGATGAACAGTGCCTCCACTGTGAGGACGAGTACGGTGACTACGAATAGTACAGCCTCGCCTTTTTGTATCTCACTGACTCTATCGTCCGCCGCTAGTGTAAGATCGCTATAGACGCTTACTAACGATTGCAGATATGCCGGTTCTGCAAGGTAGATCAAACCGACGTCTGGACGGACCACCTCCGGACTCGCCGGATTATCTTTAGCCTCTGCGGCGAAGACGCGATGGAACGCTGCGACCATCGAGAGGAAACTCGGCTTGGCTTTAGCGATCGTTGACAACGCCGTTGGAGAGAAGTCGCCAGGAGAGATGTCGATCGGGGAACCACTCTGATACATGGCATTCTGTACGGCTTCCCAGACAGTCTCATCGGCTTTCACAGAGTGGTAGAGACCAACATAGTCAGTGCCGTGGCCTGTCGGGTTTTGCAATAGGACGACGTTGTAAATCATGCGTTGAGTTCGTAGCTCTTGCGCTTCGATCTGCTGCGCCACCATCCGATCGTGTACTTCCTGTCGGAGAGTCGCTTGTGTAAGAGCTTGACTCCCAACGAGCAGCATTACGATGATAGCAAGTGCGCTTGCGTACGATGCAATTAGGATCCGAATCGATCTTCTAGTGACGGGGGCTTCTATCATGAACTATCTCGCTTTCTACGCGTGAAAGAAAACCTTGAATAGCAATCCGATAAACGATCCCGCAATGATCAGTAAGATAGATCCTTGCACGTAGATGACCCTACGCAGCTCGCGTCGCTGACTCTCGATGATCTCTTTCTTCGCATCCTTTAGTTCTTGCTTCAGCTCCTTTATCTCTTCTGACATATTGCGGATCTGCTCCTGTTGTATTGCTTGCGTGCTCTTGAGCACTTCAATGCCCTTCAGTTCTTGCTCCAACAACCCCAAGCGATAGGAAACCGTTGGCAAATCAGATGACGCATGCATATTCATTTCTCGAGCCACTCCGCTAGTCCTCTAGTAGGGATTCCCTCCACGCTTGGCGATCCTCTGGAGACTCCTCCAGTTGTCGCAGATCCAGAATCGCTTCATGGATGCGAGGGTCGCTAGTGCGCTTGGGCAACTGCTTGCTCCTAGCTCTGCGCTTGTCCTCACGTGGTCGACGGAAGACCTTGAAACTTCTAAATGGAAGTTCGTACATTCGACAGCCTTTCTGATAGCTACTACAAAATGAGGTGTTTGTAGTAGGGTTGCACTTTGAATAGCACAATACTTACTAGCCTCTGATAGAACATTGACACAATGCCTAAACACAGAGTCTTTCCGTCTACGATTTTCCACCGATAGCGATACTGTGAGAGCGTTTCTAGCAGATACGGATTTGTCGCACTTACCTTTGGCGACCAAAGATCGGAGAACGTCTTAAGAGCAACTGCTAGGTTTGCACCCAACTGCCGCGCTAAGACATGAGATAGTACAGCGTCATCTTCGTCGAATGGAAGTATGCCATCGCACAAGTCTAGCCACACGATAGCGTCTCTGAAACCTTGGTACAGCACCTCATCTGGAGTCAGCCTTATCGCCGCCTCATACGATGCTTCGTGCTTCTCGTGGAACAGCTGTATGATAGCAACTAGTACACTCACTAGCTCAGCCTCCGCAGTGGCATATGCTAGCGTCTCCCGATGCGATGCTGGTAGTGACATGGTTACGCCTCCTCCTTTGTAACAATGGCAGCGTCGTGCTGCTCATCACTGACCTCGTGTGCTTTATCAGTTGCAACGACGTAACCGGTTAGTAGGTACTCCTGAATCACCCAGTCCGCAGTCGAGAGCCGGTGGATACCCACACGACCTCGATGGTGCTGATCGCACAAGACGATGAGATTCTCTTCTGTGTCAACCCACGCTTCTACATCAGTGAGAGACTGCACCGCAGGGAACTTCGCTGAGATCTTGCGCCAGTCGCAAGCGTCTAGTAACGATCTCTCAATCGGATAATGGTGCGTCTCCATCGCGGTAGCACCATATAAGTTCTCCAGCGGGTCTCCCAGGGTCGAGTGCTTAACGCCACACACTCGACAGGGAGTATCTAGCTCGTAGATCAAGTGGTGATGGGACTTTGTGTAAATAGGTGTCTCAGTCCTAGGAGGATGCGGTGGAGTCAACTCCTCCGCTTCTAGCGCCTCGTGAGTGATATGTACTTGATCGATACTTGACATCTTTTTCCCCTTGTAAATGATCCGGACGGTCTCGTATAATACTCTTAACAATACTTCGATTAAAGTAGTTACTTTAACTTCGCGTTTAAACCGGTTTAACCGGTAAAATTAGCGAGCTAGAATTTTGTCTACATGAATTCGTTGTACTAGTAAAATCTCCTTATAAACTCGCTTAAATTCGTGGAGGGTCTATGGGAACTGTCCTTGCTATCGGCGATCCGAATAGCGGAGATATCAAACACATTTACTGGGTTGATCTCGATGGTGCATCCCTTACAGAGTTCCAAATCAGAGTCGCTCTAGAGATGGCCTCCGAAGACGCTTGGACGCGCGCGCTACTGCTAGACGGTATCCTACCAACAGTGTCAGTCTTGGAAGCCGCATGCGAACTTTCCCGTATTGCATTCTGGACAGAGTACGCGCAAGAGAACGCTTGGGACATTCTAGAGACGCAGTTGCAACGTCTAGAACGCCAACGCATCCTACTACAGCGGATAGCACAATACGACGCAAAGAAGAAAAACCAAGTCGACTATACTCCAGAGCGTAGAGCCGCTATTGGAAGCGCGACCAAAGCGCGCTATCAAGATGCGGCGTACCACGAACGTATGCGAGAGATCTGGCATACCGAAGAGTATCGACAGAAAGTTAGTCAAGCGAAACTCAAAGCTAGATTGGTTTTACCAAGAACGTCGTCGGATCAGTAATGTACGTAACGCCGCTGATGACGTACTCGATGAATAGGTTGTACGCTCCAGGGGTTGCCGTATCTGCGGAGTTCCAAGTGTATTGCGCAACGCCAGCAGGTGCATTAAGGATAGACCACGTACCCGCACCGCTGACATTGGCATTCGTTAACGTGTTTTCAATAACTAGTGTGAAAGTCGCACCAGTTAGGTTCACGGGATTATCTGAGTCGTCTTGAATGGTCGCTCTCAGTGCGGGACCTGTTTGACCTACGTAGAAGGGACTGATTGCCATTGGCTACCTCACTTGAATGGTAACGCTACCGTCTCGAACGTTTATGATCTCCGCTCCACTACGCACCACTACGTCTATAGCACCACTCCTGACGATGAAGGACTCGACGATGTATACGAGTGCGGTAGTCATCACTTGCTCGACGATTGTCAGGAAGTCAATGATGACATCGAAGGTATAGCTAGGCTGCGATACCGGCAAGACGTCTGTCGCTTGCCAAAGGTCGCTCGCAAGTAACACTGTACTCGCTAGTAAGCTATCGGTCAGTACCGACGTGGCCGAGGTGAAGAATATCGTCACCGGAGGGAGCACATCTGGCCGCGGTAGGTATACATCGCTGCTCAACAGCGCGGAGCTAACTACATCGACATCTACCAACTGCGCTGCACTCTGCACTAACAGTGAACTCGTACCAATGAGACTCTCTAGCGGAACGTTCACATCTGTATATAGCACAATATCTGCTGCGGACAGACTCTCTACTGGACGCAGTCCGCCAAACCACAGTACGGCGTCCGTCGTGAGTAGACCCTCACTCGCAATATCCGCATCCGTGTAGAGTGCGACGTCCACAATTGCAAGTGCGTCAAGCTGTGAGATGTTACTAGAGAAAGTAGTTCCACTGTCACTCGCTGTGAGCGCTTCAACAGGTACCAACGCATTCGTAAACAGTAGCGGACTATCCAGAATGGTTAACGCCGATACCTCAACGTAAACCTCACTGTACAACGCGCTATCTACCGCGGTAGTCACATTGCTAGTTAGTAGCACATCGGCAAACGTTGTCGTGCCATCACTGATAGTCAACGCATCGATGAAGCCTCTCGAGATCGATCCCACGTCGCTGATCGCTAGCGCATCTGTTGGAATGTCGATGAGGTTATAGAGACCACTCTCGACGACGGTAAGAGCTTCCGTCGAGAAAAGGACTCCGCTCTGCGTACTACTATCCGATAGCGTTAGTGCTTCGATATAGAAGTTACTATCGACGGTTAGTAGTACGTCGTTGATGGTTAAGAAGTCGATAGGATCGCGAGAGAACGATGACGTAAGGACTGTCGGCAATAGCGCTTCTACTGCGGTGAGGATATCAATGAATACGGAAGTGCTATCGCTGACGGATAGCACATCGGATGTCATCGTAACTCTTGTAAACGTTGTGGAGCCATCATTCGCAGACAGGCCGTCGCTAGTCATCGAACCAGCTGTGAACAGCGTCGCCAGATCGCTTGCAGTAAGTGCTTCACTGCTGTTAAAGGTCTCAACCACCGATGTCGCACTGTCACTCGCAGCAAGAGTGTCAATCGGTATAGCGACGTCCGTATAGAAGCTACTGTCGGATGTTGATAAGAACTCACTTACGAAGGTACTGTCAATGAACAGCGTCGAGCCATCCGCAGCAGTTAGGGCGTCGACTATTACAACGACGTCGGTAGTAAACTGCGTGTCCGTTGGTGATAGCGCGTCGATAGGTAATGCGATATCTACATTGAGACTACTATCGGATAGTAAGACGATATCAATAGACGTCATGCCACGTGAGAGGATATCGCTAATGGTTAGCGCCTCTTGCACGCTGAGAGTATCTACAAATTGCGGCGTCTCACTAGTACTTAGTGCATCGATAGGTATGGCTACGTCTACGTTTAGACTACTGTCTGCAATCGACAGTGCATCGATACGTAGAGACACATCTGTGAACAGCGTTGCACTATCGCTTGCGGTTAAGCCCTCTACCGGCACGACTACATCGACGTACGCACTACTATCACTAGCAGTTAGCGCATCCGTTGGTAGGGCTACGTCTATGCGCAGTAGACTCTCTACGACACTCAGTGACTCGAGAGGAATGTCAACGTCTACATAGATAGCAGACTCTACAATGCTTAGCACATCTGTAGCAACTTGTACATCCGCATATACGCTAGTATCAACCGCCGTTAGTGCGGCAGTCGCAACTTGCACATCTGCAAACACAGCATTATCACTAGCGGTCAGGCCCTCTGTTGCGACGACACCGATCAGTACCGGTCCACCGAATGCGCGCAGTGCATAGAGAGGAGACGAAGGCATTAGTTAGAACCTTTCATCAACTGAACACGCCACCGTACCCGTCACAGATAAGTAGATGTCCACCACCGGTGAAAGTCGACGTAGTGATTTGCATATCGTTGGCGACACCCTGTGTCGCACTGTTGCTGACGAACACAATCGGATTGTCTCCACCGGTACCAGAGGAGTCTGTTAACCAAGCGTCAATGTATAGCAAGTCAGTAGAGCCAAATGTGACTCCGCTAAGTGAAGTTGCGGCAAAAGAGTATGTAGTCTTCGCCGTGGTAGTAATGGTAGCAACAATCTGCCCGATGCTAATATACGATCCCGTGTACTGAAAGAATCTCAAAGTGACAGTGTTACCGCTGTTGAAAGACCCGAACTGGAACGTACAAGACGCACTCCAGTTGCCAGTTGCGAACGATCCTGCACCAGGTGGCGTGGTGACCCAGCCCTTACCGGTAGGCGATGGAATAGCTGTAACAGAAGCAATACTGGCTGCCTGAGATTGTATTTCGCAGACGTGGTTACCACCGGAGACTGTCGTTGTTACCGACGCCTCAACGCCACCGGTTGTCGAGCTAGCCGTACACGCTGTCGAGAGAGTACCGTTAGCGACGTTGCTACCGTAGTAGATTGTCACAGAGCGTTCCTCCTACAGGTAGTCGATGTCGATTGAGAGATCATTCGCACCAATCGCAGTTGTATCAGCATTTGTAATCGCCCCAGTCGCAGCCCAAGCGATACCTGTGCCTAAAGCTAGTCCAACCGGATAGACTCTAATGACAGTGCCATTGGCTGGCACACCCAATGTGAGCACAGGCGTGTCTGTACCAACCGTTGGCGCACTTGCTTTGTTGTATAGCTTGAAGTACCTCGCAGACGCTACGGAGTTCGTGATGCTAAGACCATAGACCTGACCAGCGCTAGCTTTCAGCGAGGTCGCATTGGTGCTAGCAGCCGACATGGTATGCGATGGCGTACTACCACCTGTTGTGACCGCTTTAGGAGTTACTCCACCAATCGTATTGGTACCCGCGGCGATTGCAGCGTTGACTGTTACGTTGAATGTATCGACACCAGTTGAGACAATCATCGCTCCACGCGCAGTGGCTTGGACGTCGACTATCTGACCATTTGTAACAGTAGGCTGCGTAGTGTTGAAGACGTTACCGATCTTGACTGGATTGTCCGCATTGGAGCCACCGGATGCGACAGGACCACCTATCGCGATCAAGCCAGCGACGCCACCAGTTACGATATTGGTGCCACCGATCTGTGTTAAGTTATCCGTTACTGCAACGCTACTTTGGTTGCTCGCAATTACAACTGGCATGCTAGCTGCCATCGTACCTTGACCGAAGGCCATCGTAGTCGTACCATCGGTGATCTTTACGCTACCGTTCACACCCAGAAGAACCGGAACGAATGTTGCCACCGAGATTGCCCAGGGCTCGCTAGTAAACGTTGCTTGCGGAGTTACCGCACCGGTGTCTTCCAAGTATTGACTCATACTCACGAAGGAGAAGAGTCCAGCGGGCGTCGTTGGGTTCAGCTGTCCACTGTCGTTTGTCCAACCAGACCCGACGGTGATTGTCTGCGCACCTGTTCCTATGCCAACAGCGGCAATAGCAAACTCATTGGCAGACCCCGCACTAATAGCAGAGGTCGCCGCCGTAGTCGAAGTTCCAGTATTCGTAGCTGTTATATCCGGCTGCGCGGCAGCGATAGCGAGTAGACCAACGACTTCGTAGATCTCCATTGCGATGGACGCAGTAGTACCGCCGTTGTTGACGGTTACAGTGTTTGCTCCAGAAGAGACGTTTACGGCGTAGAAGATCGCAGTGTTGAATGCACTACCGTTCGCGACCTGCGCAACTCTAGTATAGGTATTGCCTAGCGTGTCGGTTACAGTCGGCGCAGTGCCATTACCGACCGCGCAGGAGACGATGAGTGAGTTGTTCACACACGGATTGCTAACGAACGCCTTCGCAAGCGACGCTACGGAACCCGTACTAGTATTACTCGTCTTCTGAACGATCGTCGGTGCGGTAACAGGCAAACCTGTGTTAATAGGCGACAGCGCTGTGACGAGTGGAAGATCGTTATATGTAGTTACTTGTGCAGTAGGCTTAACTGTTGCCTTGCGCCATGGGTAGACGCCATCGCTGAGTTGTTGTGCATTGCGTGCGGTGTCGCCAACTAGCACAGTGTTACAAGTAAGCTGTCCGTTGCTTCCTGGTGAGGATGTACCCGCAATTGCGGATAGCTTCAGTGGCAGAGTGTTAACGTTTGGTCCAGGAACGCCCGTTGACGTTGATGCGACGATGTTGTCAGTTGAGTCGATTGCCCAGTACGTTCTGTCCCCACGGTAGAACATCGTGTAGTAGTGCACGCTCGAGTCACTTGGCTGCGTATTGTTACCAGTTGCGGCAGACAGGTCTGCAATCTGATTACGCGTACCACCCTGATACATAACAGCGTACATCTTACCGCCGACTGCGATCTCGAAGCCAGCGGCATCTGTTAGTGGCAGCGCAGCAGTAGGTGTCGCCGGAGATGTACCCGTACCCCAGAAGAAGTACGTATTCGCTACATACGGCGCTGGGATGTTGTTACCCATCGTGATCTGCAGCCAGCCCGGGTTGACTACCGGAAACGTTGTCTGCGATTCCAAGTAAGAGTAGCCATTCGCAGTAGTACCTGTACCAAGTATTGTTGCACCTACAGTGTTGCTCGCAGCGACAGCGCCACCAGCGGCAGTTGGAGACTTCCACCGGTTGGTGATATCGAGTGTTCCACTATCGAAGGAGTCCATAAAGAGTTGACTCGCCTCAAGGATGACTCGGAGCTGTCCGGGGGCAAACACAGTCGCATTGTATGTGGATCCAATAGTCACCGTACCGCTGACGGGCTGCGAGATGACTCTGAAGGAGGCGGATACCGCAGCCCACGCGTTCGCAGCTGAGAGTGTCGCGTTCGGCTGTAGTAGCGCTTGCGATGTCGCAGTCAAGCTTTGGCTGCCGAATGAGACTAGGTTGCCGCCTGTTGGGGTTAGTGTGCCACTGTCTAGAGTCCAACCACTACCTGCAGTGATAGTTCCACCGGCAGCGGCGATAGCGGTGAAGACCAGCTCGTTCGGCGTTCTTGGTGTGACAATGCCAGTTGCGACTGCAGTGGAACTTGAGTTACTACCAGTATTGGTTTGATCTAATACGACAGATGACAGATACGCTAGACCGGTAACTTCGTAGATCTCTGCAGCGATTGCGGTAGTTGTGGAGCTCGCTCCAGCGATAGTAATCGTAACGGTATCGGCTCCACCTGCGGTGTTAGTAGCATAGAAGATACTAGCTTCTTGAGTTGTGCTCTGAGAAGCGAATGCCGCTTGCGTGAAGGTGTTGCCTTGCGAGTCTGTCACTGCAAGTGTAATGGTCGCGCCACTCTGTACTTCGCCCATACCGAGCGATACGATAATGCCACTGCCCTTCGTCGTGTTACTACCAAAGGCAATTGCTAGCGTCTTTGCAGCACCGCCAGTCACGCCGTTGGCTTTCTGCAGAATAGCAGATAGGCCAACGCCAGCTAGGTATACAGACGCTGCTGCCGAAGTGTTTCCAGCAGCGTCTGTAGTCGCAAAGTTGCCACCTAGTGCAGTTAAGTTTGAACTAGCTGTACCCGGTATGTAGACTGAGGACAGTGGAATACCACCGCCACTAGGTACTGTACCGAAGGTCATGTTGACACCTCTTGAGACTGATCAGTAGCTAGCGCTCTTACGATAACTCGCTTGACCATCTCGGCAATCTGCTCTACTGCCTCTGGTGCGATCTCGTGGTTGGAATGTTTACACCGCTCGAGTTCAGCGATGCGCTCTTCCAACTTCTTGATCTTGTTCTCAAGCCGAGCGACCTCAACGGAGCGCTGCCGTAGTTCTTCAATTCTGGCCAAGCGATCCTCCAGACTACTAGTCGATCTGTACGATTCCGAGATAGCCAGCTAGACCCTCTGCAGTTGCGATATCCGCCGCGACGTTGCTACCCGTCATGTGCCAGCAAATGAAGGTGCCTTGACTTGCTACAAGCTCCGAGCTATCGAGATCATTCATCTCACCTCGGATGGTCGAGTTGTTGACTGTGACAATTATGTAAGCCATAATGGAATGACTCCTTCTTATCTTATAATATAAACAAAGCAATATCACTTTGTTCTGGAGGTCGAGCGTTGGTTTACAATTCGGATGCAGTCGTCGAGAGAGGTAAAGTGTACTTCCTCTGGGATCCGATCACGGAAGAGATTCGTTATATAGGCATTACGACCAAAACACTACAGCACAGATTGCGTGGGCACCTATGGGATGCCTCACATCCGCAAGTCGATGGCTACACTTCTCACAGGTCTCGATGGATTCGAAAACGATATGCGGAGTCTAGCGTCTACCCGGAAATTGCCCTCCTCGAAGAGTACGATACAATCACCATCAAGGAGCTCGGCGATCGTGAAAGGCTTTGGATAGCTTACGGACATTCACAGGGCTGGCCACTAACGAACCTCACCGTAGGCGGTGAGGGCGTCAATGGATACTCCTTTTCTGAAGAACAGAAAGCGCATCTAAGGCAACTCAACTTAGGTAATCAGCATGGTAGGAACTTGCGGCACACAATAGAAGACAAAGCCGCCATGAGCCGCGTTAAGCGTGGCAATCAGTTTAGGGCAGTGACATGCCCGGGCTTCGTCTCTCCAGACGGCGCAGTCTTCTCTCCAGTCACTAACATATCGGCCTTTAGTCGCGCACATGGCCTAGATGCTAACGATATGCTCGCAGTTGCTTCTGGTAAAAAGCGTCACTACAAGGGTTGGACTCGCTATGTTCCAGAGGAGGAAGATAGCGAGTCTTAAAGCTCTACAGTTTGATCGTAATAGTAACTGTCACATTATTTGAGTTGTTCACCGACATTGGCGTATTGATCTCCAAAGGAAGTTTGTTACTCGATCTTTCGATCGGGCCTAGACATTTCTGCTAGACTCTGTATGTTCCCATACAGTTCAGACTATCGCACCATCTCGATCTCTAATCGAGAGCTTCTCACTTAGTCGTTGCACCCGGATAGTCATTTCTGACTGCCTTGGCTCAGGGTTGTCCGTTCTGGAGTTTCCTTGAGTTCAGAGAAGTTATTCGACAGTAGTCACCTACTGAAGCCACAAGATCTATGGGCGACGTAGTTCCCGACGAAGTTTCCTGTCGTCGAGTTGCCCGCCGCAGTGTTGACGTTTACTAACCCACTTCTTGTTACTCGATCTTTCGATCTGGCCTAGACATTTCTGCTAGGCTCTCTATATTCCTATAGAGTTCGGACTATGGCATCATCCTATCTACAACGATAGGAGCTTCTCACTTAGTCTCTACGGGTGCCCTGACAGCGTTGTCATGCTTCCCACGGCGTTATCCGTTCTGGACTTTCACCGTTTCCAGAGAAGTTATTCAGTGCCGCTCACGCGACAAGGGCGCAGTTTTCGTACGCGTCAGTGTACGTGCCGTTTGGTGTTGTACCTCCATTGGTAGAATTAGCAAAGGTAAAGGTGATAACTATATTTCGGTTACCAGCACCCGTTGTGGCGTTGTATGTAAACGCTCCCGCGGATAGGTTCCCGCTGTACTGCTCTACGACTGTACCAGTTTGGTTCGCCTTGAGATTGCCATTGGTCGGATTCTCACCGACGTTTGGTAGTGGTACTACCGCAGTTCCGATCGCGTAGGCAGCGTTTGATGTATACGAGACTGTTGTGAGCGAAGTCGCACCGGCGGATGCGGCGCCATTCATCGAGACGACCTGTGTTGTACCAGTTCCGTATCCCACAGTCAACTGCGTTACAGTTGAAGAGATCGGCGCAGGATAGTCCAACGGGATCGCTGCAGGGATTGCGGCAACGGCAAGGGAGACAACCGAAGTCTGTCCGTTTGTCAACGCAGTCGTCAGTGTCGTAGACCCACTGTTGTTGTTAATGTAAATGTTGTTCCACTGACTCGAGTTTGACGCTGCAGCAATTGCAGAAGCGAGAATGTTGACAGCACCATGGTCAGTTACGACGTTAGTGTTCCACTCACGTTTAGTAACCTCACCCGTTCGTGGATTCCACTGCTTC
>Ga0207700_10000411_pt1 | contig 25082 bp, 20 predicted proteins | sample LARL82metaG_FD_184348 | JGI IMG/M metagenome (GOLD analysis project Ga0207700, IMG submission 184348) | Corn, switchgrass and miscanthus rhizosphere microbial communities from Kellogg Biological Station, Michigan, USA - LAR L8-2 metaG... | ecosystem: Host-associated > Plants > Roots >...
GGGCTCGACTTGGGTCTTCCCGGCCGCAAAGGCGAGTATCTCGGGGCGGTCGCCGAGGCTGCCCTGGACGGGCTGCTGGATGGCGCGGCGCTGCGGGCGCTCGATCCCGGTCAGGCCATCCAGCGCGTGCAGCAGGTTAAGGGATTGGGGCCGTTCGCCGCCGAGCTGGTTGTGCTGCGCGGCGCAAATGCACCTGATGGCCTGCCCCGGCACGAACTCCGGCTGGACGCCGAGATCTCCGAGCAATACGGGCCCGGCCACACCCTCGCCGAGGTCTCCCAGGCCTGGCGGCCCTACCGCACCTGGGCCGCCGTGCACCTGCGCGCCCTCCGCGAGCAGCGGACCGGCGAGATCGTCGGCCGCTGAGCCACCCGGTCCGCCTGGACACGCTCAGTGCTCATGCTGTGAATCGCTTGACCTGCGCGAACCGCCGATGTGTACGCGGGGTGGACGCGTAGTGCTGGTTGCGACCGGTGGCCTGAATCGGTTGTTCTGCGCCGTTTTCCTCGGCAGGTGATCAGCGGAAGGGTTAGGTACGCGCATTGCAGCCTGGTGGTGGTGCCAGCTGGTCAGTGCGGGCGGGCGGGCTGGGCGTGGCGCGGCAGGAGCGGGATGGCCAGGCAGCTCAGCACGCCGATGGCGATGACCGTGAGCAGGCTGAGGGTCGTGGCATGCGCCGGGCCGCCGGCTAGCGCGCCGAAGTAGATGGTGGTGATGACGGCCGCGCCGATCGCGTTGGCCAGCTGCTGGATCGAGCTGAGCGAGCCGCTGGCGCTGCCGGCCTCGGCCGGGTCAATGTCGCCGATGGCAATGTCGTAGATGGTGGAGAACGCGGCGCCCATGCCCAGGCCGATGAGGGTCATGGCCGGGGCGAGCTCGGCCGCGCTAACTGCCGTGCCGGAGTGCGCCACGATGACGGCCAGCACGGCTACGCCGCCCACCGTCACCACGATGCCGGCCAGGCTGAGCCGGCGGCCCAGCCTGGTGACCAGGTTCCTGCAGGCCACCGACGCGATCACGATCCCGGCGGCGGCCGGGGCGAACCCGGTCACCGCGGCCCGCTCGGGGCTGTAGCCGGCCCCCCGCTGCAGGAACAGCGAGACCGCGTAGAGCAGCCCGGCCACGGTGGCGAAGAAGACCAGGCCGAGGATGAGCCCGGCGGTGAAGCCCCGGTTGCGCAGCAGCGACGGCTTGATCAGAGGCGCCGCCGCGGTCCGCTGGCGCTGGGCGAAGGCGGCGAAGAAGATCACCCCGGCGGTCAGGGCGGCGATCGGCGCGGCAGTCCACCCGTCGGTGGAGCCCTGGATCAGGCCGAACAGCAGGCCCAGCATGCACGCCGCGAGCAGCGCCGAGCCCAGGGCGTCGATGCGCACCGCGCGGTCGCCGCTGTCGCGCGGCAGTAGCCTGAAGCCGGCGGCCAGCCCGGCTGTGCCCAGCACGATGTTGATCAGGAACATAGGCCGCCAGCCCAGCCCGAACAGGTTGGCGTCGATCAGCAGGCCGGCCAGCAGCGGACCGCCGACAGCCGACAGGCCCAGGATCGGGCCGAAGGCGCTGAACGCCTTGCCGATGTGCTCGCGCGGGAAGACCGAGCCCAGTATGCCGAAGCCCTGCGGGATCAGCAGCGCGCCGAACGCGCCCTGGACCAGCCGGGCCACGATGATCGAGAGCGGATCCCAGGCCAGGCCGCAGGCCAGCGAGGCCGCGGTGAAGCCGGCGATGCCGATCAGGAAGGTCCGGCGGCGGCCGTACTTGTCGCCCAGCCGCCCGCCGGTGACCAGCAGCACTCCCAGGGCCAGCGCGTAGCTGGCGCCCAGCCACTTGATCAGGCTCGGGCCGCCGTGCAGCGAGGAGCTGATGGTCGGCGCGGCGATGGTGGTGATGGTGGCATCAAGCAGGTCCATGACGTCCGCGACCAGGACGATGCCGAGGGCCAGCCATGCCGCGGCGGGCAGCCTGGATGCCCCGCCGGCCGGCTTAGAGGACACGTGTACGGTCATCAGAACCTCCTGTGGCGGGCTGGGCTGTACGTCACCGTTGGGGAGCCGGGGCGGTTCGTCTTCCGGAGCCGGCCGGTTCAACCGGCTTCCCGCCGTGCTGGGCCGGTTCGGGGTGCTGGGCCTGTTCTGCGGGGGTAGCGGGCTGCCGGTGGAGGTAGCGGTAGGTGAAGGCGCTGCCTGCGGCCAGGGCGAGGGCGGTGACGGCCAGGGCGAGCGTGTAGCCGTTGTCGAAGGCGCTGGCAGCGGCGGCCAGCAGGGTGCGGGCTTGGCCGGCGGGGAGGTGGCCTGCGGCGGCGCGGGCCTGGTCGATGCTGCCGGCGGCCTGGGCGGGGACGGCTGCGGGGAGGTGGATCGTGCTGGCGTAGACGGCGGTGAGGATGGTTCCCAGGACGGTGACGCCGGCGAGGCTGCCCAGTTCGTAGGAGACCGACTCGACGGAGGAGGCCATGCCGGCGCGCTGCGCCGGGGCGCCGCCGATGATCGCGGCCGAGGCTGCGACCATGACGATGCCCAGGCCCGCGCCGGCCAGGACCAGGCCCGGCGCAACCCATGCCGGGCTCCGGCCGCCGCCCATCAGGGGGACCGCGCCCGGGGTCAGCAGCAGGGTGACCAGGACGCCGAGGGCACCCAGGAGCAGGCCGCCGCCGATCAGCGGGCGCACCCCGGTGCGGTGGAGCAGGCCGCCGGCCAGCACGCCGACGGGCACGGAGCCGGCCGCGAACGCTGTCACGATCAGGCCCGCGTGCAGGGGGGTCAGGCCCAGGACGAGCTGCAGCCGCTGGGTGAGGACCAGGTCGATGCCGACGGTGGCAGCCATCGCCAGTGCGGCCGCGATCACCCCGGCGAGCAGGCTCCGGTTGCCAAACAGGGAGAAGTCGATCAGCGGGTAGGCCTGGCGGCGCTGGCGCCGCACGAACATCCAGCCCCCGGCGGCTGCGGCCAGCAGGGCCCCCGCGATCGCCAGGGGCATCGGGTCGGGCCTGGCGGCTTCCTGGATGGCGTAGACGACGCCGACCAAGGCAACCATGGCCTGCAGGGAGGCGATCAGGTCCCAGGGGCGGTCGCGGTGGCCCGGGCCGCCGGGCACGAAAGCGACCGTCGCGGCCAGGGCGAGCAGCACGACGGGGACGTTGAGGAGGAAGACCGAGCCCCACCAGAAGTGCTGGAGCAGCAGGCCGCCGACGATCGGGCCCACTGCGGCGCCGAGCGCCGCCATGGTGCCCCAGACGCCGATGGCGATGCCGCGCTCGTGTTCGTCGTCGAAGGTGATGCGGATCAGTGCCAGGGTGGCGGGCAGCATCGCCGCCGCCCCGACCGCCAGGAAGGCCTGGCCAGCAATCAGCACCGGCGGGGAGGGGGCGAACGCGGCCAGCAGGGAGGCGGCGGCGAACATGGCCAGGCCGGTCAGGTACATCCGCTTGTGGCCGATGCGGTCTCCCAGCGTGCCCGTGCCGAGCAGCAGCCCGGCCATCACCAGCGGGTACGCGTTGATGATCCACAGTTTCTGCGAGGCGTCGGCCTGCAGGTCACGGGTCAGGGCGGGCAGGGCGGTGTAGAGCACCGTCGTGTCCACCGAGACCATCAGCAGTCCTGCCGAGACGGTGGCCAGGACCAGCCAGCGCTGTGTCTTGCTCATGGTGCACCTATGGCTTCCGGGCGGAGATGGGCTGTGCGGGGCGCCGGGCAGGGGCGCACGGCGGTGTCAGGCCGGCGGTTCGATGAGCGCGGCGATCCGCCGGATCAGGGCTTGCTTGACCTCGGGGGCGAGCGGGGCCGGCCTGGTCGCCTCGAACAGCCACAGGCCGTCGGCGGCCAGCCGCGCGAGGAACAGGTCCAGCTGCACCGGATCGGGCACCGGCGGCTGCGGCACCCAGCGCGCCATCAGGTCGTTCCACACCTGCGCCAGCTCGGAGCTGGCTGCCGACTCCACCATGAATGCCAGCTCCGCCTTGCTGGCCGAGCCATGCGCATTGACCCGCGCATAGGCCGCCGCGCGCTCCTGCGCCGTCGACTCCTCCAGCGGCTTGCCCAGTTCGGTGAGCAGCTGCTCCTCCCACGCTTCGATCAGGTGCCGCTGGATCGCTATCAGCAGGTCGCTGCGGGTGCGGAAGTGGTACATGAGCCCGGGCTTGGTCAGGCCGGCCTCCTCGGCCGCCGCCTCCAGGGTCAGGGCGGTGATGCCGTGCCGCTCGGTCACCCGCACAGCGGCCTGCAAAATCCGGGTCCTCGAACTTGGTCGCATCCCGTAACTTTACCATCCGGAAGGTAAAGTTACTAGCCTGGGGAACGCGGCCACGCCCGGCCACCGAAGCCCGTCCGCCCCAGGCTCGCGCAGCGGGCGCAGAATCCCGGGCAGGCCCGGGGAGCTGCAAGGAATACCGGCCGAGCATGTTCACGTGGTGGCGCACCAACGGGGAGAGGCGAACGACGTCCGCCTCGCGCAACCAGGGCGTTGAGGACCCGGCCGAGCGCGCTGACCTGGTCCTCCATGCCGTCGTGATAGCGCTGGTAGAGCTGCCCGGCCCTGCCATGGAAGATCTTCCAGGCCAGGGCGTGGCGGCCCTCCCGCAGGCTGGCCTGCGTCTTGATCTACCTGCGGTAGCCCGGTTCGTCGGCCAGACGCAGGATGTGCGGGGTCTTGGCGATCCGCCCGTAGTGGACGATGGCGTCGCCCGGGGGGGCCAACCCTCGCGCGACAGCATCCGGATCACGTCGTAGGCCCGCACCGCACCTGTGTGGATGGAGTCCCGATCCGCAGGATGTCCTCCCAGTAGCGCTCGACCCGCACCAGGTCGATCCGGCCGCGGGCCGCGTCCTGGAAGGCGCCGTAGTCGGCGGCGCGGCCGACGCGCCACATCTTCTGGCCCGGCAGGTCGGCCAGCTGCGGCGCGTACGTGAACCCGGCCAGAGTAAGCAGGCCGAAGACGATGTCGCTATAGCTCGCAGTGTCGGTGACGATCATCTCGGGGCGGCAGCCGCCGTCGCAGTCGCAGAGCACGTCCAGGACATACAAAAGTCGCGCGGGTGCCAGCCACCACCCCCCCGCCGAGCCCGGCAGCCTGGTTGTTGATCATGTTGAGCCAGGTCGCCCCGCCCCGACGCCCGAAGTGCTTCGGGTTCGGCCGCGCGTACACCGACGGGGGCTAACGACAACGACCCCACATGTCCGCTTCCGGACTGTCAACGGAGTCCGGATCCCTTACGCCGACAGCGGTACCTCGCACAAGCCGAAGGCCGTCCTAACCAGTCCGTGGCCGGAGAGCATCTACCCGTTCAAGCCGATGTGGGCATCGCTTTCCGAGCACGCCCGCCTGTTCGCCGTTGACCTACCGGGCTTCGACGCATCCGAACGCCGAGAAGGCCTCCTGTCTCCGCAAGCGATGGGCGAGTTCCTGGGCGCGCCGCACTTCGTCGCGCCGGACGTCGGAACCGCAGCCGCCCCGTTCGCGGCCGCCGCCGCACATCCCGAGCGGATCGCCAGCGCGATCGTGGGCACCGGCGAAGCCGCGGTTCCGATCCAGCTCGGTGAGCCGCTGGCGTCGTGGGTCCTGGACCCCGGCCTCGACAAGTACCGCAGGACGGACCGCGCGCGATTGTCGGCGCGGCGCTGGACACCATCGCCGGAGGCATACCAGACGACATCCGCGCGGACTACCTGGCCTGCTACGACGGCGACCGCTTCGCCGAGTCAATGCGCTATGTCCGTAAGTACCCGAGGAGCTGCCCGTGCTTGCCAGGCTGCTGCCGCAGATCACAGTGCCGGTCACGATCATCAACGGCCGCCACGACCGCCTCGTCCCGCTCCCCCAACGCGGAATTTCTCGACCAGCGACTGCCCACCAGCCGCCTTGCGATCATCGATGCCGGCCACTTCGTCTAGGAGGAGGAGCCGGCAAAGTACGCCTCGGCCGTCCTCGACTCCATCACGGGCAACTGGTCATAACACAGCGCAAGCCCGGTGCCCCGCGACCCGCGAGCCAGCCAGCAGGCACGATCATGAACCCCGCGGAGGCTGCCTCGCCTGCTGGTGCTCGTTTAGTGGCTGATGACACGTCTCTTACTGGCATCCCAATTTCATGAGCTGAAACAGACTCTGGCCGACCTGCAAGGTCCTGGGGCAATGGTCACGACGCCGCCGATGTGCCTGTCGGCGACCGCGTCGCGGCCCGCGGGACACAGGGTGGCGCAAAGGTCCAGCCGCTCCCGACCGACGCTAGGAATGGCGCGCCGAATGGACAATATGCGTGCTGTAAGCAGTCGAATTTTGTCACGCTATCAGCGCAAATAATCGGCGTTTAGCGCAGCCGCGAGGTTCACCGGTGCCACTTCCAGCCTGATCATGCAAGGGCTCATGGGTATGCACAACTCGAAATTGTGATGCGTTACTCGAACTCGCGCTCATCGGCATGGCCGGGTGCCTTGGTGCTCGGGCCCATGCAGCAGAGAGGCGCGGTCAGGTGCCGGAGGCCATGTAGGCGGCCAGGATGTAGTTCGGGTGCCGGTCGAGGTTGTTGCGGGCCCGGTCGTAGCGCATCGTGGTGCGGGGGTCGGCATGCCGGGCGGCGATCTGTACGTCGCGCAGGTCGACTCCGGCATCGAGCATGGTGGTGATGAAGGTGTGCCGGAGCATGTGCGGGTGCGGCCTGCTGATCGGCACCCCGCCTTGTTCGGCGAGGCGGCGCAGGCGGCGGGTGGCGGCGTGCCGGTCCATCCTGGCGCCGCGGCGGTTGCGCAGGATGGGGCCGCTGGCACGGCCGGCGACGGCGCGGTCGATGGCCCGGCCGACCGCGGGCGGCAGCGGGATCAGGACCACCTTGGCGCCCTTGCCGCAGACCCGCAGTACCCGGTGTCCGTGTTCTTCGCCGAGGTCGGCGATGTCGGCGCCGGTGGCTTCGAAGATCCGCAGGCCGAGCAGGCCGAGCATCGCGACGCGCGCGAAGTCAGACTGGTGGGCGGACTCGCGGGCGGCAGTGAGCAGGGCCTCGAACTGCAGGTGAGTGAACCCGAGCGCGGGCGACTCCGGCGGCACCGTGGGCCGGCGGACGTGTTCGGCCGGTGAGCGGTCCAGGACACCGTCGATGACGCAGGTCCGGTAGAAGCCTGCGGTGACCGAGAACCGCCGGGACACCGTGGAGGGCTTGAACCGGCAGACCTCCTGCATCCAGCGGATATAGAGCTCCAGATGGGGCCGGGTGGCAGCGAGCGGGTCCAGGCCGCGCTCGGCGCACCAGGTCAGGTAGCAGCGCAGATCGGAGTCAGCGTGGTCGCGGGAGGAGCCTTGGAATCGGGCCAGGTAGGCAGCCACTGCCGGCCGCAGCTGACCAGCAAGCGGCACAGGACGTTCTGACGGGACGGGGATCAATTCATTATTGTGCGTCATGCTCTGACAGTGCGTCCGGCCCCTGCCACCGCCAAGCCGGTCAGCACCATGCGCGGTATGACAGTGGGTCGGCGGCGGGGGTGCCGACCGCAATCGGCCTCCTCACGACGAAAGGCTGAGCAGAGTGGGAGGGCTGAGCCTGGCCGGCGTAGTGATTATGGCGGCGTACTGCGGGTAGCGCGGGGGCAAGCGCCACCGCAGCGCAAGCGGCCCGGCTGCCGCATAACCCCTGACCGGCCGGGCGTTGAACGCATCGCAGTAGACGGGCAATGGAACTGCCCGCGGCGGGCGGTGGCTTGCGGGCCGGAAAGACGGAAGAGAAGGGACGCGGAGCATGTGGGTATTTCTCTCGGCACGGCTGCGGCGCTGGGCGCTGCTAGCTCTGGCCTTGCCGCTGGCCCGGCTGCTTGTCCATCGCCTCGCCCTCGCCGCTGAACGCCGGGATCCATCAGCACGGACGGCCCGAGCGCTTCACCAGGCGGACTCAGCAGTGACCGCGGTATCGCGGCGCGCCTCAAGTAGGACCGCACGCCGACACAGTTAAACCATCTGCCCCATCACTAAACCGCCTGCCCCATCACCGACCTGCACAAGCAGGCCAGCCGGTGCTCTCGGCGGCGGAAGAGTACGTCGGCTACAGGTTCATCCACCATGCCGTGACGATCACGTCATGGCAATGGCGGTATTGACATCGTGATGAAGACCGAGGCTGACAATTCGGTCATCGCTGGGGTGGAAAGGCCGTTCAGGACCTTCGCCGAGAACAGGGCCAAAGGCGTCGATGAGCGGTTTCCAGATGTTGGCCCAGTTCCGGCCGGCTCCTGTCGTGATGCTGATGGCCAGGCCGACAGGTCCCGCTCGCGGCACTGCGGTGGCGAAGCGCCGATTTCCACTGCTTGCGCTCATAGGAGCCGGAGATCTGGGCTGAGAACTGCGGAGGTACCGCGACAGGGTCGGGCTCAGCCCGGCCGATGGCCAGAAAGGACGGGCCGTGAACCTTGCGGCCGAACATGGCCGCGATGCGCGCCGGGCCCAGCCGCTGCGCGAGCGGGAGGAGGTCGTTATCCAGATCGCGGCCGCCGCCGGTCAGTGACAGCTCGCCGGGAAGCCCCACGGCGAGCTCCACCGACAGCGGCCCGTCCACCGCCGCCATCATCGGCGCCGCCCTGGCCTCGGCGTGGGCCGGGAAGCGGACCAGCCTGACCTGACCGGGAGTCCCGGCACGGTCCCAGCTGGCGAGCCGGGGCTCAACGCTGAGGCGGACAAGGCGGGGCGGGTGGCGGTACAACACGGTCACGCGCTGATCTTCGTCGGCGCTGTGGTGCATCGCAATGCCGCAGGAGCCGATGCCTGGCATAGCGAGCAGCGCGGGACGCTCCCTGTCCAGTGCGCGGGCATCATGGATGGGTGCCTGAGCGCCCCGGCCGTGCGACCCTGCCCGATAACGTGATCCGCCTGCTCAGCCAGCACCCGGGCATCGGGCAGGTAGTGCTAACCGGGTCTCGCGCCCGCGGGCGGGCCAGGCCCTGGTCGGACTGGGACTTCATGGTCAGCACGACCGCCTTCGCCGAGGCTCGTGAGGCCCTGCCCCCGCTGGTCGCGGCGTTGCGCCCGGTGGTGGCGCAATGGGACCGGCTGGCCCGCCGTTGGTGCTACATGCTCATCCTGGACGGCCCGGTGAAGGTGGACCTGATCTTCACCCAGCCGCACACGCCGCTGCCGCCCTGGCAGGTCAGCGCCGCCACCTTGCCCGGCATCGACGACCATTTCTGGGACTGGATGCTGTGGCTGCACGCCAAGCACGCCGCGGGCCGGCGGGATCTCGTCGCGGCCGAGCTGGGCAAGCTGCATGAGTACCTGCTGGCGCCGATGGGGGTCACGGCGGCGCCCAGCAGCCTCGGCCACGCGGTCACCGCCTATAGCACGGCCCGCGGCACCCGGGAACGGCAACTCGGACTCCACGTACCGCGAGTAGCCGAGCAGACCGTGACCCCAGCCCTTCATCCATGGGAAGCTAACGGCCACCCCGCCCGCGGAGCGGCAGATGTGTGCGTTCGTAAGGCCGTAGCGGGCCTTGGCGGGCGTAGCCCTGCCGTCGTGGCCGGCCGGGCAGTCCTCGAGGCCGCGGTCGATGGAATGCCGCAGCAGGTCAGCCGGTTAGCCCGGCATGAGCGTGTTCACCGACAAGGAACTGGACTACCTGGCCGGGCAGCGGCTTGGCCGCATCGCCACCGTCGGCCCGGACGGGCAGCCGCACGTGGTGCCGACGTCGTTTCGCTATAACGCCGAACACGACGCGATCGACGTGGGCGGGTTGCGGATGAGCCAGACCAAGAAGCTGCGCGACGTGCAGCGCACCGGCCGGGCAAGCATCGTGATCGATGACGTCCTGCCGCCCTGGCAGCCACGGATGATCGAGGTGCGCGGGACCGCAGCCGTGGTGCCAGAAGGCGGCAAAGCCGTGAACGAGCGGTTCGAGGACACCATCGTCCGCATTCACCCTGCGCGCATCATCTCGCTCGGCATCGACTCCGGCGAACTGGCCGCCAACGCCCGGTCAGTCAGCACAATCTAGCTGGCAGCCGCCACCGGGCAGCGTATGTGCCGTGAGCACCCGCGCACCTTGCCCCTCGCACGGCAAGCCAGGCGAACCAAGGGCCGTTGGCTACCTGGTCCACAGTGCTTCCGCAGCGCCCGATCGAGGTGGCTACCGCCCACTGCGCGGCAATTGAGGACGTTCACCTCGAGCGCGGCAATGTATAAATCAGCCTGTCGCACAAACAGTTCGGCGTCTCATATTGCGAGATTGACCCGATAGGCAGAGCCGGACTACTGCTCCACGCCGCCATGGCCAGCGCAGACCTGTGACGCATCGGGCTCGGAGGCCGCTCTATCTCACAATGCAAGACAGTGTCGGCTTTATGCGACAGGCTGAAATATTCGGCTGGCTGACCGTCCGTTGGGCCCGTAGCCGGGAGTGCTGACAGCGGCCAACGGCACGAGGATCGCCTGATAGCCGCGCGCAGTCCCGCCGAAGCTCCTACGTCAAGAGCGGCGCCGAAAGATCTTTTTCGGCGTGTGATAGGGGCAGCCTGCTTGGTCGCTGGGGCGGGCACAGGGCCTTGTAGATTTCGCGGGCGATGTAGCGCTTGAGGCAGCGGATGATCTCTTTCCTGGTCTTGCCCTGGGCGGTGCGCCGGGCGGCGTAGGCCCTGGTGCGCGGGTCGTGGGCCAGCCGGGTCATGGCGATCGTCCACAGCGCGGAGTTGGCCTGCCGGTCGCCGCCGCGGTTGAGCCGGTGGCGGAGCTGCTTGCCGGAGGAGGCGTCGACCGGGCTGGCGCCGCACAGCGCGGCGAAGCTGGCCTCGCGGCGGACCCGGCCGGGGTTGTCGCCGGCGGTGGCCAGCAGCGTGGCGGCGACTTGGGTAGCCACGCCCTGCTTGGCCAGGAGCTGTTCGGGGGCGGCGTGGGTGAGGAGCTCCTCGAGCGCGGCATCCAGCCGGCCGATCTCCGCAGTCAGCTGCTGGTGGCGGCGGGCCACCGAAGCCATCGCCGCCCTGGTGCCCCCGGCAGGGCCGGCCAGGTCCCGCGGCCGGAACCGGGCCGCCGCGTCCACCTGCCGTTGGCATGGCAGCCCGGCCAGCTGGTGGCGCACCTGCTCGGGTGCGGTGAGGATCAGGTCACGCAACTGGTTGCCGGCCTGGGTGCGTGCCTTGACCGCGCCGGCCCGGGCCACCCGCAGCGCCCGGATCGACTCGACCGCCCCATCGCGGCTCTTCGGCACCCCGGACGCCTCGCCGCTGAGGGCGGCCAGCGCGGCAGCCACCGCGTCGGCGGCATCGGACTTGCCACGCTGGCGGCGGGCCTGCCGGTTCGGCCGGATCACCTCGGCCACCTCAACGCCGCAAGAGGCCAGGTAGCGGGCCAGCCCGGCGCCGTAGCTGCCGGTGCCCTCCACCCCGACCCTGGCCAGCCCGCCGTGACCGCGCATCCAGGCCAGCGCGGCCCGGTACCCGGCCGCATCAGCCGGGAAGGCCTGGGTGCCCAGCACCCGGCCCACCTGGTCCACCACCGCGGCCACGTGCACATCAGCGTGGGTGTCCACGCCCCCGGTGACAGGGCCGGCCTGTTCTGCGATCCTGAGCATGACGTCTCCTTCTCCTTCTCGCCGGTACCTGGTAGCGGGGAAGGGAACGACGCCGCCGGCCAGGGGCGTGCGGACAAAACACTTCCGGGACACCGAAGGTCAGGCTCCTACCTGGTCACGGACGTCCCCGGCCGGGCGGCATGGTCGCGCCCTCCCGCCAGCCCCGGCCCGGCGGTTCGGCGGCAAGACACGCGATGCGCGGTCAGTTCGGCGCAGGGCCAAGACCGAGACCGGCGGCAGGACGCGACCAGCCTGGGCGAAGGTTGCTGTGGATCACCAGAGGTACAACCTTGTGGATATCCGGCAGCTAGAACCTCGCTCGAACCAATCCTGGAGGAAGTGTTCGGCGTGCACCGCGCGCAGCGCCTTCAGGTCGGCGCTGATCTCCTCGAACCGCGGCGGCTCGACGGCGAGCAGCGCGGCGCCCCTGCTCCGCTCCATCCAGTTCAGGGCCCGGGCCGGCGAGCCATCCCTCAGCACGACGTCCAGGCCGATGAGGCCCAGCTCGGCTCCGTGACCCGAAGCGAGAGCCCGCAGCTCCACGGACGGCAGGCTGCGGCGATGACGAGCCAGGTCGGCCAGGCCCCGCTGGCAGTGCAGCAGCGCCTCGCGGTCATGGTGCCGCAGCCGGGCCGCCAGGGCGTGCGACAGCCGGCCCCGGAGCCTGACCAGGACCGGCGCCTGGCGAGCCAGCGAGCCGGCCCGGGTCAACGCGGCAATCGCCTGCCGGCGCTGGCCGAGTGAAACGGCGAGCCGGCCGGTGACCAGGAATCCCTGCACCGCCGCTGCCGTGGCCCCCACGTCCGCCATGCGGGACGCCGCCGCGCGCGCCCGGCCCAGGTCGGCCCGGGTGGCGGCGCCCGAGCCCAGCCGGGCCTCCGCCGCTACCAGCACGGCACGCGAACGCCACGCCGTCCGGGTCTGCCGGCCGAACGCCTCGGCGGCGGCCGTCGCGGCCGAGGCCGCCTCGGCCGGGTCGCCGGCCAGCAGCACGAGCTGGGCCACCCGCAGCTGGGCCTCGGCCGCCATCAGCGGGACCCCGGCGGACGAAAGCTCCCGTACGGCCTGGCGGGCGGCGCGGGTCGCCTCGGGCAGCAGGCGCAACTCCATCAGCGCGTCCGCGTACTCGACGTAATGCTCGCCGAGCGACAGTCCGGCTGCCTGGTATGCCTGCGCGGCCTGCTCGAACAGCGTTAGGCCCGCCGTGAAACGTCCCGACTGGACGGTGACCCAAGCCTGGCTCTCGGTAAGCAGGGCGAGGAGCGCCGGGCCAATGTCCCCGGCCGCGGGCAGCGCCTGCCCGAGGCGTTGCAGGGCAGTGCCATAACGGCCTTGCTCTGACTCGATCAGTGCGAGGTTGTTCGCGGAGAGCACCAGGTGCCGAGGGCCGGCCGCCGGGTCCGACAGCACCCGGTGGTAGATGTCCGCGGCATCGGCCAGCCGCCCGACGTTCTGCAGCAGGACGGCCTGCTGGAAGTCCAGTTCACGGACTCGGGGGCCAGTGAGCAGGGCCCCCGCGGCGCGCAGGTCACGGCGTGCGGCCTCCATCCGGCCCAGTTCCTGGTTGACCGCGGCGTGGCTCATCAGCAGGTCAGCCAGCGTGTCGTCGAGATGGTGCCGGCGCGCGATCCGGCAGGCCTCGTTGAGCAACCCGATGGCCGAGCGATCGTCCAACCGGGCGCGTTCGGCCCAGGCCAGGGCGCGCAGCGCCAGGGCCAGCGCCTCGGGCTGACGCGCCGTTCTGGCCTCGGCCACCAGGGCCTGCGCGGCGGGGCGGAAGCGGTCGGGGTCGGCCACCACGTCGTCGTAGGCCCGTCGCGCTCGTATCACGAGCCCGAGCGGGGGCTCTGTCTTAGACAAGGGGCGGTCCCGCTCCAGGCGCCAGTCCGGCGGCCGTATGATCCGTACGCTTTATCGGCACATAACAAGGATCGGGGAATTCGATGGGGTTTGACCAGGAAAGCAGGGGCGATCCCTTTCGAGGTGACTATCCGGGCCGGCCGGAACACGAATCGCGGGATGAGTACGAGGCGCGGGTACAGCGCGGTGTCGTCGCTTTAACGCAGCGTCGTTACCAGCCGGCGATCAGGCACGAGCTGCTCAGGCTGCTGAACGAGCGACGGCGCGTCCGGGGGGAGCCGGGAGCGTCGCCGCGCGAGCACCCCGGCGGCTTTGCCGCCGCCGTCCGCGAGATCGGCTTTCTGCCCGTACAGACGGGCTTCGACACCCTGCTGACGTCCGGCGAGCTCCTGATCACCGGATCGTCGTACGACGGCAGGCGCTCGCCTGATGGCGCGCCAGGTCCCGGGCCGAGCGCGAAGGGGTATCTCGACGACATCGGCATGGAAGTACGCGAGGTCGACTGCGCCGACCTGCGCGGCCGGGTCCTGCGGCTAATTCCCGCCGGGGAACGCCCGATGACCTCCCAGCAGCTGGCCGATGTGGCCACCACCCTCCGGGCTCGAGGGTTTGCCGCGTCGCTCAGCTACGTCACACCGACGGCGCCGGTAGGCAAGGGGGGGATGGGTGCGCCGCAGCCGGCCGACCCGCCAGCGGGCCCGCCACAGTTCGGTGACGGCAGCGGGAATCCGGCCAACGTGGCGATCATCGACACCGGCCGGTCCGACCAGGTCCGCACCGACGGGTGGCTCCAGGGCATCTCCGGGGGCATCGACCCGCTCGACCGGTTCCCGCTGCCGAACGGGGACGGGTACCTCGACCTCGCCGCGGGCCACGGCACGTTCGTGGCCGGGATCGTCCGGCAGGTCGCACCCCGCGCGCGAGTCACCGCCTACCGGGCGATAGACAGCGACGGCATCGGCACCGAGGTGAGGGTCGCGTGCGAGATGATCCGCGCGGTGAAGGAGGGCCGGGCGCACATCATCAACCTGTCCCTCTGCTGCCAGACGCACGATGACCTGCCGCCCATCGCGATGCGGGCCGCGCTGGAGGTCATCGGGGAATGGGAGCGCGAGCACGGCCGGGAGGTGCTTATCGTCGCGGCGGCGGGAAACTACGGCGACTCGCGCCCGTCCTGGCCGGCCGCGTTCCGACGCGTGGTGTCGGTGGCCGGCCTGGCGTCCGACATGCGGCCTGCGCCATGGTCCAGCCGCGGCTTCTGGGTCACCTGCTCGGCGATCGGGCAGGGCGTGCGTTCGACCTACGTCGAGGGCCGGGAGTCACCGCTGCTGGATCCCGACCCGCGAAACTTCGGCCCCGACGCGTGGGGAGTGTGGAGCGGGACCTCGTTCACCGCACCGCAGATCGCCGGCGCCCTGGCCCGGTTGCACGAGGAATACGGGTATCCGCTCCGGGAGGCGCTCGGCCGGCTGCTGGCCGCAGGCCAGCCGGTGCCCGGCTACGGCCAGGCGCTCACGATACTTCCGGGTGTCTGAGCATGTCCGCCGGCCTGTCGGTGCATCACCGGCCCCCCAGCGCGCTCTGTGTTTTTGGACGGAATCGGCGAGAACGCGCCATTTCGGATCCGCGCCTGTGTAGGAGGATGTTTCCTATGACGGAAGAATCCGAGGTCGCCACCTTAGTGCAGGCGAGCGCGAAGGGTGACGAAACCGCGTGGAATGCGCTCGTCCGCCGTTACGCTCCGCTCGTGCTGGCTGTTATCAGGAGCTACCAGCTGGCCGCCGCAGACGTTCAGGACGTCAGCCAGACCGTCTGGCTGCGCTTGGTCGAACACCTGGCCGACCTGCGCGCACCGGAAGCCCTGCCGGGCTGGCTGATCACCACCACCCAGCGTGAGTGCGGCCGCTACCAGCGGCGGGCGCAGCAGACCCTGCCGATCGATCCGCACAGCGATGGCATCATGCGGCAGGCCACCACCGTGGACCCCAGCCTCGACATCCTGCGGGCCGAACTACGCCAGGCGCTGCGCGACGGGCTGGCGGAGCTGTCGGCCCCGCAGCAGCGGCTGCTGCGGCTGCGGGCGGCCGATCCGCCCAAGTCCTATCAGGAGATCAGCGAGCTGATCGGGATGCCGATCGGAAGCATCGGCCCGAGCCTGCGCCGGAGCCTCGACCGGCTCCGGCGGACCAAGGCCGTGCAGGCCTACCTGGCCACCAATCCCGACGCGAGCCGGATAGGGGGCCGTCCGGCATGAACTCACCATGGACCGATGACGAACTGCTGCAGGAGCTCGCCGTCGCGCTGCGCGAAGAACCGGTTGACGACAGCATCGTGCGCGCGGCTCAGGGGGCATTTGCCTGGCGGACGGTAGATGCTGACCTCATCTTGCTGGAGCTGGACAGCGGCGCCACCGCCGCCGCTGGTGCCCCGGTCCGCGCCGGAGGTTCAGCCGCGCCGCGCACACTGGCCTTCCACGGCGAGCAGCTGAGCGTGGAAATAGAGATCGACGAGGCCGGCATCGTGGGCCAGCTGATGCCGCCCCAGCCCGGCCGGGTCACGTTGCTGACCACGGCCGGCCCGGGGGCAAGCACGCAGGCTGACGAGGTGGGGTGCTTCGCGTTCCCGCCGCCGGCCTCCGGGCCGATACGCTTGGACTGCCGGGTGGACGACGACCACTTCGTCACCCAGTGGGTGACCGTCTGACCCGGCCCGGGCACGCGGGCCGGGTGCCCGCGCGATAAGCTGCCGGGCTATGGCAAGCCCGGTTCGTGTCATCGTGGAACTCGCCCGCGACGGCGAGGTGGATCGCAACCTGCGCGCGGACCCGCCGCCCTCCCTGGCCAGCGACCAAGTGGTGCTGGATCAGGTCGAGGCCGGTCCGCACGGTAACATCGGGCCGCCCGAAGCCGGCGAGGTCATCATGTCGGTGCCCTCACCGGAGGCCGTGCGCCGGGACGTGCAGGAGGTCCGGGATGCGGTCAGCCAGGCCGATGACAGCGACGAGCCGCTGACGATCGTCGTGGAGGCCGCCGAGTACCTGCGCGAAGACGAACTGTCGGTGGTGCTGGACGCCGCGCGCCGCGCGGACCGCCTGGTCATCCTGCGGATCCTGGCCGACGCCTAACCGGCGCCCAACGGCCTAGATCGACTTCAGGAAATTGATCAGTCCCGGGAAGTAGTGCCGGGGATCGTCGAATTGCGACAGGTGACTGCCATCGGGGCAGTGCAGGTAACGGCCCTGCGGCAATTGCCCGGACATCCAGCGCATGTGCTCGGGGTCCATGGTGTCGTGCGCAGCGCCGATGACGAGCGTCGGCACGTCGATGCCCCGGAGATCCGCTGACCGGTCCCAGTCCTCCAGCGTGCCGCTCAGGCCGAGTTCGCTGGGCCCCTGCATCGGCACGTAGATCGCCGGGTTGATGTGGTCGAACGCCCGGTTCAGCGGATCGGGCCAGTCGTCGCGCGGGATCCGGCACACGTGCCACACGTAATGGTGCTGCATCAGCAGCTCCCCGTAACGTGGGTCGTCGGTCCTGCCCTCGGCCTCGAAGCGCTTGATCTCCGCCAGCGCCGCCTGGTCCATGGCCGGCATGAGGACGTCGCGGGCGTAGCCGTTGTAGAGCCGCGAGCTGGACATCATGTTCGAGATCACCAGCCCCTTGAGGTGCTGCTGGTGGGAGACGGCGTACTCCAGCGCGAGCAGGCCTCCCCAGGACTGGCCGAGCAGCACGAAATTGCTGCGGTCGAGCCCGAGCGCCTGGCGGACCTGCTCGACCTCATCGACGAAGCGGCCGAGATCCCACAGCGACGCGTCGTCGGGCTGGTCGCTGCGGAACGAGCCAAGCTGATCGTAGTAGTAGTACTCGATGCCCGCCTGCGGGAACCAGGTGTCGAAGCACTCGTAGAGCTCGTCACTGGCCCCCGGTCCGCCGTGCAGCAGCAGCACCTTCAGGTCGGGGTTGTTGCCGACCCGCTTGGTCCAGACGCGGAACTCGCCGCGCGGCGTGCTGAGCGGGATCATCCGCGCGCCGCCCGAGATGACGTCGCGCGGGTCCCAGCCTGAGGTATCTAAGTACGACGCGGGCGGCCGATCCATGAGCGACAACCTAGCCCATCGCTGGGCCGCGGCCGTGACCGTCGGCCGCTGGCGCCTCGGCGTCGCCGGCCAGCTGCTGGCAGGCGCTGATGATCGCATCCGCCGCCTCGGCGGGCGCATCGACGGGCGCGATCCGCTCGGCCCAGCTGAACCAGTACCACCACTGGCCGGTGTGGGCGTCGGGCACGGCGGTGACGTCTGCGCCCCCGGTGCGGCCGTGGCGGTCGGGCACCGAGAGGAACGCGAGCCGTCCGGCCGGCGTGCTCATGTAGCCGGTCCAGCCGCGGGCACAGAGCTGCGCCGCGAGCACGTCCAGGAACGCGACCGCGTCCTCCGCCTGTCCGGGGTGGCCGTGACCGCCGCCCTGCCCGGCCAGGGCGGCGGCGGCCAGGATGACCGTATTGTGCGGTCGCCGCGCGTGGCTTGCTGACATCCGTCCTCCCGTCTCGGCATCCGACTGTGCCAAGAGGCCCTGGAACGGCCCCTGGCACGGTGCTGAAACGGGGGCCGAGTCAGCCGCGTACCGGCTGCGTGGCCAGCGCCCCGGCGCGCCGCTCGGCCGGCCCGCCGAGCGCCGCGGCCGGCGGCCGCTCGCCGCACAGTCGGAGCCTGGCGCGGACTGGGCCGCCGCCCGGGTGGTCGAGGGCGTCGAAGATGCGCAGGGCCTGGGTCCAGGCCCAGCGGGCGGCACCGCTGTCGCCCGCGCTGCAGTGCACGCGGCCGAGGTGGTCGAGCGTGTCTGCCTCCTCGTACCGGTCGGCGAGCTCCCGGCAGAGGCTGAGGGACCGCTCGTAGCAGGTGATCGCTTGCTGGTGGTGGCCGAGCTGGTGGTGGATGTAGCCGAGACTGTGCCAGGCGGCGGCCTCCCAGCTGCGCTCCCCGGCTGCCTGGCTGTCGGCCAGGGCCTGCTCGCAGTAGGCGATGGCCAGCTGATAGTTGCCGCCCAGCGCGTGGCTGTAGCCAGCGTCGTTCAGGCTCGTTACTTCCAGGGCCCGGTCGCCCGCGGCCCGGGACAGCTCCAGGGCCCGCAGTGAATGGCTGAGCATGTCGGCGTGGCGTTCCTGCTGCTCCGCGATCCGGGTCAGGCCGCTGTGCGCGGTCACCTGGCTGCTGCGGTAGCCGCCGATCGTTTCCAGCAGCCACAGCGCGTGCCTGAAGTAGGGAGCGGCGTCATGAAACCGGCCTGACCGGGCATAGCCGAGGGCCAGCAGGAGCAGCGCGTGGGCTTCCCCCACCGCGTCGCCGTGGCGGCGCGCGGCGTGCAGGCCCGCCCGGCAAGCGCTGACCTGATCATTCCAGAGCCCGCGCCGCAGCAGGAAGGTCGTCAGCGCCCACGCCAGCTGCCAGCTGTGGGCGGTGAATCCGGTCCCGGCGGCCAGCCGCACGGCGGCCAGCAGCGTGGCGCGCTCGGCCGCGAACCAATCCAGCGCGTCCTCGGCGGTAGCGGGCTCGCCGACGATCGCCCCGGGCCGCGGCGGTGCCGGGTCGACCGGGGCAAAGTACGGCTCGATCAGCCGGGCGGCGGCGTAGGCGGTGTGCAGGCAGTGGTCGAGAACCCGGGCCACCGCGGCGTCGCGGGCATCGTCGCTGTCGTCGGCCTGCGTCAGTTCGGTGGCGTAGGCACGGAGCAGATCGTGCAGGGCATACCGGCCCGGGCTGTGCTCGGTGAGCAGGTGCGCGCGGGCCAGTTCGGCCAGCAGCACCCGAGCCCGCTGCGAGCCGGTTCCGGCCAGGCTGGCCGCCGCGGCGGCGGCGATGTCCGGGCCGGGGTACAGTCCCAGCAGCCGGAACAGCCGCGCCGCGTCGGTGCTCAGCGCGTGGTAAGACCACGAGAACACCGCCCTGACGTCGGTCGCCAGGTCACCGCCGCCGAACGGGTCGAGGATGCTGGTGGCCTGGCGCAGCTCGGCGGCGGTGTCGGCCAGGGTGAAAGCTGGCCTGGTGGCCGCGCGGGCGGCGGCGACGGTCAGCGCCAGCGGCAGCCGCGCGCAGCGTTCGATGATCTCGCTAGCCGCCTGCGGCTCACCGGCCACCCGGTCCGGTCCCAGGCGGCGGGACAGCAGGGCCCTGGCTTCGCGAGCGGTCAGCAGGTCCAGGCCCACCGGGTAGGCGCCTTCCGCGGCCACCAGGCCGGCGAGGCGGTCGCGGCTGGTGACCAGCGCCAGGCACCCGGGCGAGCCGGGCAGCAACTGGCGCACCTGCTCAGCGTCCCGCGCGTTGTCCAGCAGCACCAGCACGCGCTTGCCCGCGAGCAGGCTGCGGTACAGCCCGACCTGGGCATCCAGGTCGGCCGGGATCCGTTCCGGCGGCACCGCGAACGCGTCAAGGAACCCGCGCAACGCCTGGCCGGGATCCAGCGCCTGCCCGCACCGCCCGAACCCGCACAGGTCGACGTACAGCTGCCCGTCAGGAAACTGCTCGCGTACCCGGTGCGCCCAGTGCACGGCCAGCGCGGTCTTCCCCACCCCGGCGGTGCCCGTGATCGCCGACACGACGACCGAGGCATCGCGCGCGGAGCCGTTCGGGGCGGCCGGGGGCAGCAACGCGTCCAGGTCGGCCAGCTCCGCAGCGCGTCCGGCAAAGGCCGCCACCGCCGGCGGCAGCTGGGCCGGAACCGGCGCAACCTGGGCAACCGGACCACTGGGGAGCATGGTGACCGCGGGGGCTGGCGCGTCCAGAGACGAATCCTGCCGTAGGACGGCCAATTCCAGGTCGCGCAGCGACTGGCTGGGTTCTATCCCCAGCTCTTCGTCCAGGGTGCGCCGCAGCCGCTGGTAGGCGGCCAGCGCATCCGCCTGACGCCCGCCGCGGTACAGCGCCAGCATCAGCTGCGCGTGGATCTGCTCGTCCAGCGGGTGATCGGCCACCATCTGTTCCAGGTCGGGCACCAGCTGTGCATGCTCTCCGGCCGCCAGCCTGGCCTCGGACAAGGCCCGCCGGACGTGCTCGCCGAGCAGGTCCAGCCGTCCCGCCTGTTCCTCCAGCCACGCCAGCCCGGCCACGTCGGCCAACGGCCTCCCGCGCCACAGCGCCAGCGCCTCCCGCAGGTCCCGGGCACCGCGGACGGGGTCGGCCGACTGCCTGCCCTGCCGCAACAACCGTTCTGCCCGCCGCACGTCGGTGCCCTCGTCACCGAGTTCCAGCACATAGCCGGGGGGGCGGGCGAGAATCGCGGCCTTGCACCCCAGGACACCGCGCAGATGAGACATGTGGCTCTGCAGCGTGTTCAGCGCGGTCGGCGGCGCTGCCTCTCCCCACACCACATCCACCAGGCGGCCGGTGCTGACGGGCTCGCCGTCATGCAGCGCCAGGGTGGCCAGGACGGCCTTCCGCCGCAACCCGCTCACCGCTCGCGGCCCGCCGTCCGCCATGACATCGACCGGCCCCAGCAGCCGCACCCGCACGACAATCCCCGTTCTCGGTCTGGTGAAGATCCCTTAACCGATCACGTGCGGAGGCCATCTCGGGTTCGACGCGTCTCAGAATGCGGAACCCGCCTGCGGTCATCTCGCCGGGCTGGCCATGCTGTCGGCCAGCAGCGAGACCGCCCGGCGCGGCCGTGCGCTGCCCGCGGGCGCCAGCACGATCTCGAATTCCACGGTGTCGGATCCACCGTCGGCCAGCGTGCCGCCGGCGGTGCGCAGCAGCGCGATCATCGCCGCGTTGTCGGCGGCGACCAGGGCGGTGAAGCGACGAATGCCTTCCTGGCGGGCGCGCCGCGACAACCGGGTCAGCAACTCGCGGCCCAGGCCCTGGCCTTGCCAGTCATCGGCAATCGTGATCGCGATTTCGGCCGCGCGCGGGTTCGTGTTGTCCCGGACGTAACGGGCCACCCCGACGCCGCGCCCGTCACGACTTAGCGCGCCGAGCGCCTCGTGGTCATGGTGATCGATGTCGGTGAGGTAGCGCAGCTCGGCCGGCGTCAGCTCGTTCTTGACGGTCAGGAACCGCAGCCAGCGGGATCGGGCACTCAGCCGGGCGAAGCCCTCGGCCAGGAGGGGAGCATCACTGCTACGCATCGGCCGGATCAGCACTGCCGATCCGTCACGCAGCCGCGCCTGGCTGCCGCTCGCCGCGGTCCGGGGCCGGCCCCGGTGACGCAGCCGCATCATCCGGGGCGGACGAGCCGTGCCCGCGAACTCCATGATCATCTCCATTCCGCCTGGCCAGCGTGTGGCGCGACCCCGCCGACGGGACCGCCTGAGCACACCCTGCCGGGCAGCGCTGGAGCGATGCTGATGCGGCGCTGGAAGAGGGGCGCCTGCCGGGCCTCGCCTCGCGGGCCTCGGCGCGGGACAGTTATTCTCGTGGCGTCCCTCGCCATCCCGGCCAGCGATTCATCGGCCCCGCCCAGCATGAAACCCAGGCCAGAGATCGAGGCAAGGAGAGCCTTATGGGTACAGAGCGGCATGTGATGCAGGGATACCTCGACGCGCTGTTCAAGCGCGCCGGCGACTACTCGGACTACTTCGCCGATGACGTCGTCGCCTCCATAGAGGGAACCGGGCAGCGGGCCGAGGGCCGGCAGGCCGTCGCGGAGTTTGTCCGGAACCTGCACCGCAGCGCGTTCGACGCGTATGCGGAGCTCAAGAACCTGCTGGTGGACGAAGGCAAGGCGGCGATCGAAGCGGATTTCGTCGGCACCCATACCGGCGAGTTCGCCGGCGTTCAGGCGACCGGCCGGACCGTCCGGGTCCCGTACTCCGTCGTGTACGACTTGGCGGGCGACAAGATCGCCCGACTGCGCATGTACTTCCCGGTAAGCCTCCTGGTCGAACAGCTCACGAACTGAGCGAATCGGCCCCGTGCCGCCGGTCCTGAGGCGTACGCGGATACCGCGATCTGGGAGGGATCCCGATGGCTGACGCCGAGGATGTGCGCCGCCTCGCGCTGGCCCTGCCTGGCGTGGAGGAGATCGACAGCGACGGCTTCGACTTCCGCGTGGCCGGCCAGGGGTTCGTCTGGTCGTACCCGGAGCGCAGGCCCGGCCAGCCTCGGCTGATCCGGACCGACATCGCGGTGCTTTACGTCGGCGACGAGGCCGAGAAGCAGGCGCTGCTGCTCGGCGAGCCCGGGCTGTTCTTCACCGCGCCCGGCTACGGCGGCTGGCCCCTGGTGATGCTGCGGCTGGCCGCGGTGGACGGCGAGCGGCTGGAGGAGCTCGTCATCGATGCGTGGCGGATGCGCGCCCCGGACGAGCTCGTCAGCGGCTGGCCAGGGGGTTGACTTGCTCGGGTCCTGCGATGTCATCGCCTTCACCGCCGCGGCCGACCTGTCCCGGGCGCGGACCTTCTACGAGCAGACGCTGGGCTTGCCGCTGGTCAGCCAGGACGACTTCGCGTGCGTGTTCAATGCCAACGGCACCATGCTGCGCGTGACGGCGGTGCCGCACGTCTCCCGAGCCGGCTACACCGTGCTCGGCTGGCGCGTTCGCGATATCGAGGAGGCGGTCCGGGGCCTGGCCGCCAGGGGAGTCGTGTTCCAGCGGCACGACGGCATGGACCAGGATGAGCACGGTATCTGGACTGCCCCGGGCGGCGGCAGGATCGCGTGGTTCGCCGATCCCGACGGCAACACCCTTTCGCTCACCCAGTTCCCATAGCCGCGCTGCGCTGTCTGCGGTGCCACCGGTCGGTGAGCGGGCTCGTCACATGATCGCGATCGGGTTCACCGGGGAGCCAGTTCCGCCGGGCAGCCGGAGCGGGGCGATGACGCACAGGAACGACCACTGGCCCGCCGCCTCGCACAGCGGCGCCAGGTCCTCGAATTGCAGGTAGTCCAGCAGGTACAGGCCCATCGCGTTGATCGCGAGCACGTGCACGGGAAACGCGACGCCGGCCACCGTGCTGGGCGCGGCGTCGCTGTTGCTGTCGCTGCCGAGCACGGCCACCTGCCGGTCGGCCACGAAGTCCATGGCCCGGGGGTCCAGTCCCGCGCGCGACCGGGGCACGTCCCACGGCCCGAGCTCCTGCCGCCGCAGCCGGTGACCGAGTCGGATGAACAACAGGTCGCCGGGGCTCACGCGCACCTGCTGCGCCGCCTCCGCCGCGGCCAGTTCCGCGGCGGTGACCTGATCGCCGGGCTCGAGCCAGCGCACGCCCCGCAGCCGGGGGATGTCGAGCAGCACGCCACGGCCGGCGATGCCGTCCTGGGCCTCCTCGATGGACAGCTCACTCGCGCCCTTCGAGGTGACCGCCCCGGACGCGATGCCGTTGTAGAGCGCCCCGTCGTAGCTGACGTGGCACAGCGCATCTATGTGGCTGTCCACATCGCCGTGTATGTTCATCACCAGCTGATCCGCGGCGAAGGTGAGCCCGGCTACGTCGGACGGCTCACCGGGGAGGCTTTTCATGTGCCGCGCCCCCGGCTCGGGATTGTCCGCCGCGCTGGTAGCCAGCGGAGCCGCCATGGTTACCGTCTGCCCGGCCCGGACTTCGCCCGCGGCGGCCGCCAGCCGCGCCGGGGTGATATGGTTCAGCGCGCCGCGGCGGTCATCGGGTCCCCACTGCGCCTGACCTCGGAGCCGCTGATACAGCGCGCGGAAGTCGGCGGCTGGCATGTCGGAGTCGCTCACCGGGCCTAGTCTGCCGAACCGGTAGCGAATCGGCCAGCGGACAGGCAATCTGTCGGCCCGATGTCCGATCAGGCAGTCAAACTGACGGGTCGGCGGTGTCGCGACGGCTCTGCCGGGTAGGAGGCCCGCACGGCGCCGTAACGCCATTTCGCCGCACTTGCGTCGCCTGGCGGACGTAATGTCGGAAGTGGAGCCCACGACCAGCTGCGCTCGGCGAGCCAGGCGCTGCGCAGTGCGATACCGCAGCGGAGGCGCCCGTGAGCATCGGCGAAGGTCTCGCCCAGGCGCGACATGAGGCCGGGCTCAGCCTGGCCCAGATCAGCCAGCGGACGCGCATCAGGGAAAAGATCATCGCGGATATCGAGAGCGATGATTACTCGGCGTGCGGCGGGGACTTCTACGCGCGGGGACACATCCGCAGCATCGCCCGGGCCATCGGGACCGACCCGGAGCCGTTCATCCGCGAGTACGACGCGGTCCAGCCGGAACCGGACGACCCAGCCGAGGCCGAGATCACCCAGCCAGGAATGGCCGTCGGTATCCAGCCGGGGATTCCGCCGCGCACTGAGCCGCGCCCGCCGCTCGGCTCTCCACCGGGCGTGCCCCTCGGTACCGAGACGAGCCGGCCTGGGCCCGCAGAGCCGGACTGGCGTACGCCGGCGGAGCAAGGCTGGAGTGAGCCTGCGGAGCCGGGCTGGAGTGGGGCCGCGGAGACGGGTTGGCGTACGCCCGTGGAGCCGGGCTGGAGTGAGCCCGCGGAGCGGGGCTGGAGTGAGCCAGCGGAGCGGAGTTGGACTGAGCCCGCGGAGCGGAGTTGGACTGAGCACACCGAGCCGGCCTGGAGTGGGGCCGCGGAGACGGGTTGGCGTACGCCCGTGCAGCCGGGGTCGAGTGAGACCGCGGAGCCGGGCTGGAGTGAGCCTGCGGAGCCGGGATGGAGTGAGCCAGCGGAGCCGTTCCGGCCGACGCGCACCGATCCGGGCCAGGCGACTGGCACCGATCCGGGCTTCCCCTTCTTCGCCGAG
>Ga0207700_10000412_pt1 | contig 25028 bp, 27 predicted proteins | sample LARL82metaG_FD_184348 | JGI IMG/M metagenome (GOLD analysis project Ga0207700, IMG submission 184348) | Corn, switchgrass and miscanthus rhizosphere microbial communities from Kellogg Biological Station, Michigan, USA - LAR L8-2 metaG... | ecosystem: Host-associated > Plants > Roots >...
AACGGAATTACCATTCCGGAGCCGGGCATCTGGACCGTGAAGGTCACCGTTACTCCGCAACCAGGAGAAACGGTCCTGCTCGACGCCCCGATCGTGATCGAGCGCTGATTGTCACAAATGTGCTGACACGCTTTCGACGATCAGGTAGCGTCGCTCAAGTCCGTACGAGCGGGACCTGGGCGCAAGACCGGTTCCTTACCTGCGGTCCAAGTCTTGGGAGAGAAGCAAGTCCGGGCGCGCGAACCGCTGCCCACCCCAGAATACAAATAATTGCCGGGGCTAAGGACACAATCATCGAAGAGCAGGGCTCCGCGCCCTGCTCTTTTTTTGCTTCGAGCGCCTAGCGTTGCGGCGGACTGGATATCGCCATCAGGAAATCGTACGGGATCAGTCCCCTCGTGTAGGCGACATAGAGAATTCCGAAAATCGTCGTGGCCACAACCGTGGTCCAACCCAATTTGTGCCACACGCGGTGTATCGCGGGCGCTCCGGGGTCGGTGCCGGGCGTCACCTCGCCGCTTTCTTCCTGATTGCGCACGCCCCAAGGCAACACCGCGAACAACGTGATCCACCAGATCAGGAAATAAATGGCGATCGCGGTGGTCGTACTCATCGTTCGCGTCAGGCCTGTTCCAGCTCGACCAGCGTTCCGCAGAAATCCTTCGGGTGAAGAAATAAAACCGGTTTGCCATGTGCGCCGATCTTCGGCTCGCCGTCACCGAGAACACGTGCCCCCTGGGCCTTGAGCTTGTCGCGCGCAACGCGAATGTCCGGCACTTCATAACAAACGTGATGGATGCCACCGTCGGGGTTGCGCTCGAGGAATTTTGCGATCGGTGAGTCCGATCCCAGCGGCTCGAGGAGCTCAATCTTGGTGTTCGGCAGCGTGATGAAGACCGTCGAAACCCCGTGATCGGGCTGCGCGACCTTCGCCGAAACTTCGGCGCCCAGCGTGTCGCGGTAAACTTTGGAAGCTTTGGCAATATCGCTCACGGCGATGGCAACGTGGTTGAGACGACCGATCATGATTTGGCTTGCTCCTGACCACTCATCATACCGGCAAGACGTGAACATGGCACATCGGTTTCTTGCCCCAACGTTGGGCAACGGCGGCGCGGACCGCGCGGCGCAGCGCTTCGGCCACCGCATCTGGGTCGCGTTTACGCCCGCGCGGTAGCGACTCGAACGTTTCGATCAGAGCGTCGCGCACGGCTTCGTACATCGATCCACCCTCGCGGTCGCGCTCGGGGATGCCGATCATGTCAACCAGGGGCTCCTCGACCATTTCGCCGCGCTCGGTGATGGCGAGAGCGACGGAAATCGCCCCCGCGAAGCTTAGGCGCCGTCGATCGGCAACCGTCCGCGCCTCGGCTTCGACCAGCAGGCTCCCGTCCTTATAGATACGCCCAGAGGGCACCTCATCGACAATGCGCACCTGCGGCGCAAGCTGAACCAGATCGCCATTTCGGCATTGCACGACTTCTGGCACACCACAATGGCGCGCGAGGGCCGCATGCTCATGCAGATGCAAGGCCTCGCCGTGTACGGGGATCAATATTTTCGGCCTTACCCAGCCGATGAGTTCTTCAAGCTCGGCGCGGCGCGGATGTCCCGATACGTGCACCAGATGCGTGCGGTCGGTTATGACTTCGATCCCCTGCTCGATCAGCAGATTGATAACCCGCCCAACCGCCTTCTCGTTGCCCGGAATTGTGCGCGCGGAATAGATCACGCGGTCTCCCGGCGAGAACGTCACCTCGGGATGCTGGTCTTCGGCTATGCGCGAAAGCGCCGCGCGCGGTTCGCCCTGGCTGCCGGTACAAAGCGCTACGACCTTGTTCGGGGGCAGATAGCCGTAGGCGTCCATGGGGCGGAAGTGCTGGACGCCCTCAAGATAGCCAGTCTCTCGTGCAATCTGCACGACACGCTCCATCGCCCGGCCAATGACAACGACCTCGCGGTCCGCGGCGCGCGCCGCATCGGCAACGGCGCGCAAGCGCGCAACGTTCGAGGCAAAGGTTGTCACCGCGACCCGACCACGCGCCGTCTTGACGAGTTCCGCTATCGTTTTCGCGACATCGGCTTCCGACGGCGAGCGGCCTTCGCGCACCGCATTGGTTGAATCACCACCAATGCAAGACAGCCCTCCTCGCCCAGCGCGCGTAGTTTCTTCTCATCCGTGGGATCGTGCAGTATCGGGGTCGGATCGATTTTCCAGTCTCCGGTGTGCAACACCGTGCCACCGGCTGTGCGGATGATCAGGGCATTCGACTCAGGGATCGAATGCGCCATCGTGACGAGCTCAATATCGAAGGGCCCGACGTTGAACCGACTGCCCAGCGCGACGATATTCACGAGAATCTTGGGCGCGCCTGGTTCGCTCGCACATTTCGCCTCAAGAAGTGCAGCGGTAAACGGTGTCGCGTAGACAGGAAACTTCAGCCGCGGCCACAGCTCGAGCAGAGCGCCGAAATGATCCTCATGCGCGTGGGTGAGCACCAGCCCCGCAAAATTCTTGCGCTCGTCGACGAGATAGCGGATGTCGGGCAAAATCAGATCGACACCGGGCAGATGGTCCTCTGTCGCAAACGACACGCCGAGATCAACCGCAAGCCAGGTGCGATGTTGCGCGTCACCCACCCCGTAGATCGACAGGTTCATGCCGATCTCGCCAACTCCACCCAGAGGGGCAAACACCAGTTCCTGCGGCGCGGGCATGGTCAGCGTCCACCAAAGCCGAAGACTTCGCCGGCGGTGACCGCGGTCACCGTGCCGGCCTGCTCGAGCAGCAATCTTCCCATGTCATCAAGCCCCTGAAAGCGGCCGGAAACTTCGCGCTCCGGGAGCCGCACCTGCAGGGCTTCACCAAGACCGGCCGCGCACTTGAGCCAGTCGGCGCGAACGGCAGCGAAGCCTTGGCCCCGGTTCCACTGTTTCAGACGGCCCTGCATTGCCGCCGAGAGTGGGACGAGCAGCGCTTCGGGCGTAACCACGGCCTCAGCAGCGGCGAGGTCGACTGCGGGATAGGCAGTGTTTGACGGATGCGAAGCACAATTGACGCCGATCCCGACCGCAACGGCAAAGGATGGCTCGCTCTCACCCTCGATCAGAATACCGGCGACCTTGGCGTGCCCGATGAGAAGGTCGTTCGGCCACTTTAGTTTGAGCAAAGGTCCGACCTGCGGGGCGCAGCTTGCGATCCCGTCATGCAATGCGAGCGCGGCCACAAATGAGAGTTGAGGGGCCTGTGCGGCTGGTGACGGCTCGGTCAGCAGAAGGGTTGCGTATAGATTGCCCGGCGGCGACACCCATTGGCTGCCACGTCGACCGCGGCCGGCAGACTGGGTTTTCGCCGTGATCCACAACGGCCCGCGCTCGCCGGCCCGCGCACGCGCCAGCGCCTCGGCGTTGGTCGAGCCGAGCGTCTCGTAGACTATGTGCCGGACCCCCGCCAGGTCCGTGGCTTCGCGGTTCATTCAGAATAAGGATTTTGCCGCAACGGTCGCCGCACCAACGAGCGGCGCCGGGTAGACAAAAAACAGGATGTTGATCAGGCCCGAAACCCCCAAGACCAGCCGCAAGAGCATCGGCATGCGCTCGAAGCTTTTCACTGGTTCGTCGAAGTACATGATCTTGACGATCGTGAGATAATAGTAGGCGCCCACGACGCTGCTGAGCACGCCGATGACGGCCAGAGTAAAGAGTCCGGCCTTGATGGCGGCGAGGAACACATAAAATTTTGCGAAGAAGCCAGCGAGCGGCGGAATGCCTGCGAGCGAAAACAAAAGCACGCCCAGGAAAAAGGCCATCGTCGGATGGGTGCGTGCAAGCCCCGCAAGGTCGCTGATGTTCTCCACGTATTTGCCGTCGCGCCGCATCGACAAGATCACAGCGAAGGTGCCGAGCGTCATCGCCACGTAGATGCTCATGTAAACAAGGACGCCCTGCACGCCCTCGGGCGTACCAGCCGCAAGACCGACCAGCGCATAACCCATGTGGCCGATCGAGGAATAGGCCATCAGGCGTTTGATGTTTCGTTGGCCGATCGCGGCAAAGGCTCCCAGGACCATCGAGGCGATCGAAACGAATACGACGATCTGCTGCCACTGCTGCGTGATGCCTGGAAAGGCGACCACAGTCGCGCGTGCGAAGATGGCGATGGCGGCGACCTTGGGTGCAGCCGCGAAGAACGCCGTAACGGGCGTGGGCGCGCCTTCGTAGACGTCCGGCGTCCACATGTGGAACGGAACAGCGGAAATCTTGAAACAGAAGCCGACGAACAGGAACACCAGTCCAAAGATCAGCCCAATGCTCGCGCCGTTTTGCGTTGCCTTGGCAATCCCGGCAAAGTTGATGGTGCCGGTAAACCCGTAGATCAGCGAAGCGCCGTAGAGCAGCATTCCAGACGAGAGCGCGCCCAGCACGAAATATTTGAGCCCCGCTTCCGTCGACCGTGCGTTCTCGCGGTTCGACGCTGCGATCACATAAAGCGGCAGGCTCATCAGCTCGAGGCCGAGATAAAGGGCAATCAAGTCAGCCGCCGATATCAGCATCAACATGCCCAGCGTCGCCAGCAGAAACAGCGTGCCGTACTCAAATTTCTGTTGTTTCTCGAAGGTGAGATAGTCGAGTGACAAAATGAGCGCGCCGCCGGATCCGATCAACGTCAGAATCTTGAGGAAACGCGCATAATCGTCGACCACGAAGCTGCCGCCGAACATGATGTGCGGACCGCGCGGAAGCCACAGTAGAGCCGCAGCCGCAATCGCCAATATGATCACGCACCAGCCGTTCACAACCGCCGAGCTGCGTTCGCCGACTGCGGCGCCGATCATAAGCATCAGCATTGCGCCGCACGCGAGCACGAGCTCGGGCAGCAACGGCAACAGGTCTTGCAAGGCGGGCAATTGGGTCATGGCTCGCCTATTGCGCCATGAGCGCGGCCGTTTTGGCCGCGGCAATGGCGTGATTGTAATTTTCGAGCAATTGGGCCACCGAAGCGGCCGACATATCCAGCACCGGCTTGGGCGCAACACCGAACAGGATGGTGAGCACAACCAGCGGCGCGAAGATCACGCATTCGCGCCAGCCGATGTCGCGGATGCCCTCAAGCGAAGGCTTGAGAGTGCCGAAGATCATTTTTCGGTACAGCCACAGCGCGTAGGCCGCGGACAAGATGACCCCAAGGGTGGCGATCGTTGCGACCGGAATATTGACCCTGAATGTCCCGATCAAGGACAGGAATTCGCCGATGAACCCCGATGTCCCTGGCAGGCCGACATTGGCAAGCGTGAACACCATGAACACGAAGGCATAAAGCGGCATGCGATTGACCAGGCCGCCATAAGCGGCAATTTCGCGCGTGTGCATGCGGTCGTAGACGACGCCGACGCAAAGGAACAGCGCGCCGGAAACAATACCGTGCGAGATCATCTGGAATATGCCGCCAGCAATGCCCTGCGTGGTGGCAGCGAAAATTCCCATGGTGACGAAGCCCATGTGGGCCACCGAGGAATAGGCGATCAGTTTTTTCACGTCCTCCTGCATCAGCGCGACCAGCGAGGTGTAGATGATGGCTACAACCGAGAGTGTGAAAATCAGCGGCGCGAATTCGTGGCTTGCGGCGGGGAACATCGGCAGCGAGAACCGCAGGAAGCCGTAGCCGCCCATCTTCAGGAGGATCGCAGCAAGGATCACAGAGCCCGCGGTCGGCGCTTCAACGTGCGCGTCCGGCAGCCAGGTGTGTACCGGCCACATCGGCATTTTCACCGCGAACGAGGCGAAGAATGCAAACCACGCCCACTTTTGCAGGCCGATCGGAAACCCGTGTCGCAGCAAAACGGCGATATCGGTGGTGCCAGATTGCCAATACATCGCCATGATGGCGAGCAGCATCAGGACCGAACCGAGCAGCGTGTATAGGAAGAACTTGAAGCTGGCATAGACGCGACGCGGCCCGCCCCAGACGCCGATGATCAGGAACATCGGAATGAGGCCACCCTCGAAGAACAGATAGAAAAGCACGAGATCGAGAGCCGAGAAGGTGCCTACCATCAGCGTTTCCAGAACGAGGAAGGCGATCATGTATTCCTTCACCCGCGTCTGGATTGCGGTCCAGCTCGCGAGAATGCAGATCGGCATCAGCGCCGTCGTGAGAATGACGAAGGGCAGTGAAATGCCATCGACGCCCATGTGATAGGACGCGATACCAAGCCAGTCGTACTTTTCGACGAACTGGAATTCCGGCGAACCGCCGTCAAAGCGCCAGACCATCACCAGCGAAATGGCGAATGTGACGAGTGTCGTCCACAGCGCGATCCAACGCGCGGTACCGCGCGCCCAACGCTCATTGCCGCGCACGAACAGCGCGACCAGCAAGGCGCCGAACACCGGCAGGAATGTAACGACGGAGAGAATCGGCCAATTCATCAGTGCATCCCCGCCGAAAACATGAACCATGTGATGAAGGCGGCCGCGCCGATCAGCATCGCGAACGCGTAGTGATAGAGGTAGCCGGTCTGCAGCCTCATCACGTTGCGGGTTACGTCGAGTACGCGTGCCGAGACGCCGTCAGGGCCAAAGCCGTCAATGAGCCATCCGTCGCCGCTCTTCCACAACGTGCGCCCGAGCCATTTGGTCGGTCTGACAAAAATCAGATCGTAAAGCTCGTCGAAGTACCACTTGTTGAGCAGGAAGCGATAAAGCCAGTCGTGCTGACGTGCGAGCTCGACGGGAATATCCGGCCGGCGAATATAGAAATGCCAGGCGACCAGGAAGCCGACCAACATCATCACCGTCGGCAGGATGCCGACATAGAGCGGCACGTGATGCATGTCTTCGAGCACGTGGTTTGACTTCGCGAAGGCCAGCGATTCACGGAAAAATCCTTCGACGCCATGACCGGCGAAGATCTCCTTGAACGGAAGCCCCGCGAGCACCGAACCGGCGGCAAGGAAGCCGAGCGGAATCAGCATCACCATCGGACTCTCATGCGCCTCGCGCCAGTGCTTGCGGTCGTGCGGCTCGCCGTGGAACGTCTTGAAGATCAGTCGCCAGGAATAAAACGACGTGAGCAGTGCCGCGACGACTGTGCAAATGAAGCCGTAAAGGGCCATCGGATTCTTGCCGACGAAGGCAGCCTCGATGATCGCATCCTTCGAGAAGTATCCGGCCGTGAGCGGGAAGCCGGTCAGCGCCAGCGTGCCGATCAGCATGACGATATAGGTGTACGGAATACGATCCTTCAGTCCGCCCATGTTGCGGATGTCCTGCTCGTGGTGCATCGCGTGGATAACCGAGCCGGAGCCGAGGAACAGAAGTGCCTTGAAAAACGCGTGCGTGAACAGGTGGAACATGCCGACGGAATAGGCGCCGACCCCCATCGCCACGAACATATAGCCGAGCTGCGAGCACGTCGAATAAGCGACGATGCGTTTAATGTCGTTCTGCACAAGCCCGATCGTGGCGGCAAAGAATGCTGTGGTCGCGCCGATCAGCGTCACGAACGTCTGCGCGTTCGGCGCGAGCTCAAACAACGGCGACAGTCGGGCCACCATGAACACGCCAGCGGTCACCATGGTCGCTGCATGAATGAGGGCCGAGACAGGCGTCGGGCCCTCCATCGCATCGGGAAGCCACGTGTGCAGCAGGAACTGGGCCGACTTGCCCATGGCGCCCATGAACAGGAACAGGCAAGTGAGCGTAAGCGCATCGGCCTGCCAGCCAAAGAAGTTGATTGTCTTGCCCGTGAGTGAAGGGGCCTGGGCAAACACCGTGTCGAAGTCGATCGCACCGGTGAGCATGAAAATCGCGAAAATGCCCAGCGCGAATCCGAAATCGCCGACACGGTTGACGATGAAGGCCTTGATCGCGGCCGCGTTTGCTTCCGGCTTGTGATACCAGAAGCCGATCAGCAGATAGCTTGCGAGGCCGACCCCTTCCCAGCCGAAAAACAGCTGGACGAGGTTGTCCGCGGTCACCAGCATCAGCATGGCGAAGGTGAACATCGACAAATAGGCGAAGAACCGCGGGCGATACGGGTCCTCGTTCATGTACCCGATCGAATAGAGATGCACGAAGGCCGATACCGTGTTGACGACAACCAGCATCACTGCGGTGAGCGTGTCGATGCGCAGGGACCACTCGACCTTGAGGTCGCCAGCCGTCATCCACGTAAAGATCGGCACGCGAACGTCGTGATGCCCGAAGCCCACATCGACGAAAGCGATCCATGACAGGATCATGGAGATCATCAGGAGCGTGGTCGTGATCAGTTCGGTTGTGCGTGACCCGACGGCGGCGGGTTCGTGCGCCTCTTCTTCTTCGTGATGGGAAGAATGAATGACACCGCCGCCATGGACACCCGGTTCGCCATGATGCGGGCCATGGTCCGCCGTGGTGTTTTCCGCGCCTGCAACCGGTCCCTTGCCGGGAAAACGCGCGCGTGCGCCGACGAGCGCAATCACGCCGCCGAGGATCGCGCCGAGCAAGGGCAAAAAGACGATCGCTTGATACATTTCGCCTTCAGCCCTTCATCAGATTGATGTCCTCAACCGCGATCGAGCCGCGATTGCGGTAGAAAACAACCAGGATTGCGAGGCCGATCGCCGCCTCTGCCGCGGCAACGGTCAACACGAGCAGCGCGTAGATCTGTCCGACGATGTCGCCGAGGTGGGTCGAGAAAGCGACCAGGTTAATGTTGACCGCGAGCAGGATCAGCTCGATCGACATCAGGATAATGATGACGTTCTTCCGGTTGAGGAAAATTCCGAAAATCCCGAGCGTGAACAGGATCGCGGCGACAGCGAGATAATGACCGAGACCGATGGTCATGCGCCGCCCCCGAGTCCCTGCCCCGAACGAACCTTGACGATCTCAATCGATGCGGCCGGCGTGCGGGCGACCTGCTCGCCGACATTCTGCCGCCGCACGCGTTCGCGATGATGCAGGGTGAGCAAAATGGCGCCGATCATGGCCACCAGCAGGATCATGCCGGCGGCCTGAAAAAAGTAGACGTAACGGGTGTAGAGCACGAGGCCGATCGCCTCGGTATTTGGAATCGTTGTCGGTATCGGCGACGTGATCGCCTGTGGCACGCCGGGCCCGAACGCCCATGACCCGACGACCAGCAGCAGTTCGGCGAGGAATATCCCGCCGATCAGCATGCCGACCGGAAGATATTGCAACGCGCCCTGCTTGAGTTCGGAGAAGTCGACGTCGAGCATCATGACGACGAACAGGAACAGCACAGCGACAGCGCCGACATAGACGACGATCAGGATCATGGCGAGGAATTCCGCGCCCATCATTACGAAGAGCCCGGCCGCGTTGACGAACGCCAGGATGAGATAAAGAACCGAATGCACAGGGTTTCGCGAAGCAATCACCATCACAGCGCTGGCGACGCAAATGCCGGCAAAAAGATAGAAGAACAGCGCCACAATCATGCGCAGGCTCCCGCAGAAGCCAGACCATCAAGGTGCTGAAGGTGACGAACCAATTCCATCGCCATCACCTGTACGGCGCATCGAGCGCGATGTTCTTGGCGATCTCGCGCTCCCAGCGATCACCGTTCGCGAGCAGGCGCTCCTTGTCGTAGTAGAGCTCCTCGCGTGTCTCGGTGGCGAATTCGAAATTTGGGCCTTCGACGATGGCATCGACCGGGCAGGCCTCCTGGCAAAGGCCGCAATAGATGCATTTCACCATATCGATGTCGTAGCGCGTGGTGCGTCGCGTTCCGTCATTGCGCCGCGGGCCCGCTTCAATGGTAATCGCCTGCGCCGGGCAAATCGCTTCGCAAAGCTTGCAGGCGATGCAACGCTCCTCGCCGTTCGGATAACGACGCAAGGCATGCTCGCCACGGAAGCGCGGCGAGATCGGACCTTTCTCGAACGGATAATTGAGTGTCGCCTTCGGTTTGAAAAAATAGCGCATGGCAAGCACGAAGCCGGTCAGGAACTCCGTCAAGAACAAGCCCTTCGCTGCGCGATCGAGTCTCATCGGATCCTCATTTCATCGCGCCGGTTGCCAGTGCGCCGTACTGAATGACGGCCGCAACGATTGCCACCATAGCCAGCGACAACGGCAGGAATACCTTCCAGCCAAGCCGCATGAGTTGGTCGTAGCGATAGCGTGGAACCATGGCCTTGACCATGGCGAACAGGAAAAACATGAACAGCGCCTTGAGCGTGAACCAGATCACGCCGGGCACCCAGGTGAAGGGCGGATACGGCACAGGTGAAAGCCAGCCGCCCAGGAACAGGATGGTCGCCATGGCGCACATGGTCCCGATCGCCACGTACTCGCCGAGCATGAACATCATATAGGGCGTCGAGCCATACTCGACCATGAAGCCGGCGACGAGTTCCGATTCCGCCTCCACAAGATCGAACGGCGGTCTGTTCGTCTCGGCCAGAGCCGAGATGAAAAACACCACGAACATCGGAAACAGCGGCAACCAGTACCAGCTGAATAGGCCGTATTTTCCGTCCTGCGCTGCAACGATAGCGGTAAGATTCAGTGATCCGGCGCAAAGCAGCACGGTGATGATGACGAAGCCTATCGAGACCTCGTAGGAGACCATCTGCGCCGCCGAGCGCAGCGCCGCAAGAAACGGATATTTCGAATTCGAGGCCCACCCCGCCATGATCACGCCGTAGACCATCAGCGAAGAGATCGCGAAGATATAGAGGACGCCCACGTTGATATTCGCGATCACCCAGTTCTTGTTGACTGGAATGACAGCCCAGGCGGCGAGCGCCAGCACGCAGGTCACGAGCGGCGCCAGCAAAAAGACGCCCTTGTTGGCGCCGGCGGGAATAACCGGCTCTTTGACAACGAATTTCAGCAAGTCGGCGAACGACTGAAACAGCCCCCATGGCCCGACGACGTTCGGCCCGCGCCTGATCTGCACGGCCGCCCAGATCTTGCGGTCGGCAAGAAGGATGTAGGCGATTGCAACGAGCAATATGACGAGCAGCAGAACCGACTGCGCCACGATGACGATCACAGGCCAGAGATAAGTCCAGAAGAAGTCCATCGCCCTACTCCGCAGCCGTTCTGGCCGCCGCGTGCGCCAGAGCCGAGCATTCGGCCATGATCGCGGAAGCGCGGGTGATGGCGTTGGTGAAATAGAAATCGCTTACGCACGAGCGCAGCGGAACCTTCTCGTGCTCGCCACCGAGTTTCGCGAGCTTACCGATGTCGGAAGCGTTGCCCGCGGCAATCTGGCCGAGGCGTGCCAGGTGTGGATGTGCCGTATAGAGGGCCTGACGCAGCGCACCAAGTGAATCGTATGGCAGCTTGTGCCCGAGCGTATCGGACAGCGCCCGCAGAATGGCCCAGTCCTCGCGCGCGTCACCCGGCGGAAATGCCGCGCGGCTCGTCATCTGCACGCGGCCTTCGGTGTTCACGTAGGTCACAGATTTTTCCGGGTAGGCTGCGGCCGGCAAAATCACATCGGCGCGGTGCGCCCCCCGGTCGCCGTGCGTGCCGATGTAGACGACGAACGCGCCTGAGGGGACTTCCACTTCATCGACACCAAGCAGGAACAGCACGTCGAGCGCGCCGCCTTTGATCATCGCCGCGGTGTCCATCCCGCCGTCTTCCGGCACAAAGCCGACATCGAGCGCGCCGGGCAACGCGGCCTCGCTGTGCAGGATGTTGAAACCGTTCCATCCGTCCTTGATGACGCCGAGCGAGGCCGCAGCTTTTGCCGCCATGGCAAGCACGGCCGCGCCATCGGGTCGGTTCAACGCGCCCTGCCCGATGATGAACATCGGCTTTTCTTTCTGTGCCGGCGCATGGTCGACGAATTGCGCGAGGCTTTCCGGACCCGCGCCGAGATAGTTATAGGGATATGTGAGATCGGCCTTTTCGCCGACGATACCGATCAGGACATTGCCCTTGAGATAGCGCTTGCGGATGCGGGCATTGAGGACGGCCGCTTCGCGGCGCGGGTTCGTTCCGATCAGCATGATCGCGTCGGCCTCGTCGATGCCCGCGATCGTGGAATTGAACAAATAGCTCGCGCGTCCAAACTTCGCGTGCAGCGGCGAACCGGGATAGCGGGCGTCAATGTTTTTCGATCCAAGCGCTGCCATCAGCGACTTGAGCGCAAACATTTCCTCGACACCAGCGAGCTGTCCGGCCAATGCGCCAATGCGCTTGCCGTTACTGGCCCTCACCTTGCTGGCGATGGTCGCGAAGGCTTCTTTCCAGGCGACAGGCTGGAGACGGCCCGCGACGCGCACATAAGGTTGGTCGAGCCGTTGCGTGCGCAAACCGTCGACCACGTGGCGCGTCTTGTCGGAAATCCACTCCTCGTTCACGTCTTCATTGGCGCGCGGCAGGATCCGCATCACTTCGCGGCCGCGCGTATCAATGCGGATCGCTGAGCCCACCGCATCCATGACGTCGACCGATTGGGTTTTGTTCAGCTCCCACGGACGTGCCGCGAAGGCATAGGGCTTGGAGGTCAAGGCACCGACGGGACAAAGATCGACGACATTGCTTTGCAACTCGGAGGTCATCGCGTGCTCGAGATAGGTGGTGATCTCCATATCTTCGCCGCGACCGATCGCACCAAGCTCCGGAACACCGGCGACTTCGGTCGTAAACCGGATACAACGCGTGCAGTGAATGCAGCGCGTCATGATCGTCTTGACCAACGGACCGATGTATTTGTCCTCGACCGCGCGCTTGTTCTCCTGATAACGGCTCGCATCGACGCCGTAGGCCATGGCCTGGTCCTGCAGGTCGCATTCCCCGCCCTGATCGCAAATCGGGCAATCGAGCGGGTGATTGATCAGCAGAAACTCCATCACCCCTTCGCGTGCCTTTTTGACCATCGCCGACTTGGTGTTGAGGATTTTCGGCGATCCATCCTTGTTGGGCGGCAGATCCTTGACGCCCATCGCGCACGAGGCCTGCGGTTTCGGAATTCCAACCACCTCGATCAGGCACATCCGGCAGTTTCCGGCGATCGACAGGCGTTCGTGGAAACAGAAGCGTGGAATTTCCGCGCCAGCGGCTTCGCAGGCCTGGAGCAGCGTGTACTCCGGCGGAACGTCGATCTCGTGGCCGTCGACAATAATCTTCGTCATGCCGCGTGCTCGCTGGGTCGATTGCGCCGCGCATTTTTCCATAGCCGCGCGCCAGGGATGTCCTCCCAGCTGAACGCGTAGTCGCTCGGTCCATGCGCGATCAGATGGTCGAGGCGTGCGACACCTTCCGCCATGCCGGGTCGATGCCCCGCCGGAATCCACCACATGACCAGCGTTGTCTCGACGGGAGCAAACCATTCCTCGCGCCGTGCGTAGAAACGCTGGTGCAAGGTCTGCCAGACAAAGCGCTCGAGCGCTTCGACCGTTTCCCACACCGTCAGGTTCGGCAGAATGGCCGGATCGTCATAGACGCGCATGTTCATGGCGTGTCCGCTGTCGTCCTGTAGCCGCCACACGAAGCCGGGAATCTTGTCAGCGAGCCCGTTCACGCGCTCGACGTTGTCGACGAATTCGCGCATGCGCGGATCATCGAGCGGATATCGAATCCGCGCGATGTTGAACTGGGCCAGCTGATGGTGTGGCGGTTGTAACATCGTTTACTCCGCCGCCTCGCGCACAGCGCCGTGCGCATCCGCGTTGCGCGTGTATTCGTCAATGCGCCGCTCGATCTCGGGGCGGAAGTGCCGCAGCAGGCCCTGCACAGGCCAGGCGGCACCGTCGCCGAATGCACAGATCGTGTGACCCTCGATCTGCTGGGTCACCTGCATCAGCATGTCGATCTCGCGCTTCTGCGCCCGGCCTTCCGCCATGCGGGTCAAGACGCGCCACATCCAGCCCATGCCCTCACGACATGGCGTGCACTGGCCGCAACTCTCGTGCTTGTAGAAATAAGAGATGCGGGCCATCGCACGGACAATATCGGTCGATTTGTCCATCACGATGACGGCAGCCGTTCCAAGTGCCGATTTCTTGTCGCGGCAACCATCGAAATCCATGAGCAGAGTGTCGGCCTGATCTTTCCCGGCAGGCACCAGCGGCATCGACGAGCCGCCGGGGATGACGGCAAGCAGATTGTCCCATCCCCCGCGCACGCCACCTGCATGGGTTTCCAGAAGCTCGCGCAGCGGAATGCCCATGGTTTCTTCGACATTGCACGGCCTTTCGACATGACCGGAAATGCAGAACAGCTTGGTGCCGGTATTGTTCGGGCGTCCGATGCCGGCAAACCACGGCGCGCCGCGCCGCAGAATGTCAGGGACGACGGCAATGGATTCAACATTGTTGACCGTCGTCGGGCAGCCATAGAGCCCGACGTTGGCCGGGAACGGCGGCTTCAGCCTCGGCTGGCCCTTTTTGCCTTCAAGGCTTTCCAGGAGCGCTGTTTCCTCGCCGCAGATATAGGCTCCGGCGCCATGGTGAACATAGAGATCGAAATCCCAGCCGTTCTCGTTGTTCTTGCCGATAAGCTTGGCCTCATAGGCTTGATCGACTGCTGCCTGCAGGCGCTCGCGCTCGCGGATGAATTCGCCGCGCACATAGATGTAGCCGACATTGGCTCCCATTGCGAAGCCCGCGATCAGACAGCCCTCGACCAGCAAATGCGGATCGTGCCGCATGACCTCGCGGTCTTTGCAGGTTCCAGGTTCGGATTCGTCGGCGTTGACCACGAGATACTGCGGCCGTCCATCCGACTTCTTCGGCATGAACGACCACTTAAGGCCGGTCGGGAAACCGGCGCCGCCACGACCGCGCAGACCTGACGACTTTACCTCTTCGATGATTGCGTCACGCCCCTTCGCCAAAATCTCCTTCGTGCCGTCCCAGGCGCCGCGTGCGCGCGCGCCCTTCAGGCCCCAGTCGTGCTGGCCGTAGAGATTGCGAAAGATACGGTCCTTGTCAGCCAGCATGTGTCACGCCTTTTCCTTGAGCGTGGTCGCACCGCCAACGGGTGCCGACAATTGCCGATCGACCTGCGGGCCGGGTTTGACCTTCTTGCCTGCTGCGAGATCGTCGAGAATCTTGCCGAAGCTCTCGGCGGTCAGATCCTCGTAATAGTCGTAGTTGATCTGCGCCATCGGAGCATTGACGCACGCGCCGAGACATTCGACTTCGATCCACGAGAACTTGCCGTCTTTCGTCACTTCGCTCTGGTCGCCGATGCGCTTGCGGCAAACCTTTTCAAGATCATCCGCGCCGCGCAGCCGGCACGGCGTCGTACCGCAAAGCTGCACATGGAATTTTCCGACTGGCCAGAGATTGAACATCGTGTAGAACGTCGCAACCTCGAGGCCGCGGATATGCGCCATGCCGAGGAAATCACTGACATGGCGGATCGCCGCCTCTGGCAACCAGCCGCCATGCTGTTCCTGTGCGCGCCACAGCAACGGAATGATCGCCGACTGCTGCCGGCCTTCCGGATATTTGGTGATTTCCTTCTTCGCCCAGGCAAGATTGTCCTTGTTGAAGGCGAAATCCTTCGGCTGCATTTCCGGCGGAGCAAGGCGACGAACGCTCATCGGTCCACCTCCCCGAACACGATGTCGATCGAGCCAAGAATGGCCGACACATCCGCGAGCATGTGTCCGCGGCAAAGGAAATCCATGGCCTGCAGATGTGCGAATCCGGGAGCGCGGATCTTGCACTTGTACGGTTTGTTGGTCCCATCAGCGATCAGATAGACGCCGAACTCGCCCTTCGGTGCTTCGACGGCCGCGTAAACCTCACCGGCTGGGACGTGGTAGCCCTCGGTGTAGAGCTTGAAGTGATGGATCAAGCCTTCCATTGAACGCTTCATCTCGCCCCGCTTGGGCGGCACGATCTTGTTGTCGTCGACGGTGACCGGACCTTGTCCTTCGGGCGAGCGCAGCTTTTCCAGACACTGCTTCATGATCCGCGTCGACTGGCGCATTTCTTCCATACGGATCAGATAACGGTCGAAGCAATCGCCGTTCTTTCCAATCGGGATGTCGAAATCGAGCTCTGAGTAACACTCGTACGGTTGCGCCTTGCGCAAATCCCAGGCGGCGCCTGAACCGCGCACCATCACGCCGGAGAAACCCCAATTCCAGGCGTCGGAGAGTTTCACCACCGCGATATCGACATTGCGCTGCTTGAAGATGCGATTGCCAGTGAGCAGGGCGTCGAGGTCGTCAACCACCTTCAGAAACGGATCGCAGAACGCGTAAATGTCGTCGATCAGCTTCGGGGGCAGGTCCTGATGCACGCCGCCGGGACGGAAGTAGGCCGCATGCATGCGCGAGCCCGACGCGCGCTCGTAGAACACCATCAGCTTCTCGCGCTCTTCGAAGCCCCACAGCGGCGGCGTAAGCGCGCCAACGTCCATGGCCTGTGTGGTGACGTTGAGCAGATGTGACAGCAGGCGCCCGATTTCCGAATACAGGACGCGGATCAATTGAGCGCGCTTCGGCACATGAAGGCCGAGCAGCTTCTCGACCGCAAGGCAGAAGGCATGCTCCTGATTCATCGGCGCGACATAGTCGAGCCGGTCGAAATAAGGCACGGCCTGCAGATAGGTCTTTTGTTCGATCAGCTTTTCGGTCCCGCGATGGAGCAGGCCAATATGAGGATCGACGCGTTCGACCACCTCGCCGTCAAGTTCGAGCACAAGACGCAGCACGCCATGCGCCGCCGGATGCTGCGGCCCGAAATTGATGGTGAAGTTGCGCACTGCCGTTTCGGCCATCAGTTCACCAGCTCTGCGGCGGCTTTCGCCTTCTCAGCCACCTTCGAGTTGAAACGATCCCAGCTCACCACGACGCGCTCGTGACGTCCCTCCCCGATCAGGTCCATGCCGTCGTGCGCGCTGACCTTGAACACGATCTTGCGGCCCTGAACCTCGCTGACCTCGACATCAACCCTGACGGTCATGCCGGGCGGGGTCGCCGCCAGATGCGATACGTCAACATGAGTGCCCAAGCTGCCTTCACCGGCGTCGAGATAGTCGCTGAGAAGCTGAGTGCAGGTCCATTCCATCAGCACGATCATGAAGCCTGTCGCAAACACCTTCGGCATCTGCGCGATGATCGGTGATTCCGGAAAGGTGTACGGTACGGTCTTGTTCTCCGGCACCTTGTAGGAGAACGAATGCTTGAGGCCGGGCTTGAGCGTCGACTTCATCTCAGCCCTTCCCTTCCGTTTTTGCTTTCTCGTCGCCAGGCAGCACGTAATCCGTGCCTTCCCATGGCGACAGGAAATCGAAGCTGCGGAATTCCTGCGCGAGGGTCACCTTGTCGTAGACGACACGCTTTTGCTCATCGTCCCAGCGCACCTCAACAAAGCCGGTAAGGGGAAAATCCTTGCGCAGTGGGTGGCCTTCAAATCCGTAGTCGGTGAGAAGGCGTCGCATATCCGGGTGGCCAGTGAACAGAACACCGTAAAGATCGTAGGTCTCGCGCTCGAACCAGTCGGCCCCGCGGAACACGTTGATCAAGGACGCAACGGGCGTCCGTTCGTCCGTCATGACCTTGAGACGTACGCGCTGGTTCAGATGCGGTGACAAGAAATGATAGACGATGTCGAAACGCTGCTCGCGCGACGGCCAATCCACCGCGGTGACATCAATGATGTTGATGAATCGGCAGGCCGGGTCGTCGCGAAGAAAGGTGGCAACTTTGATCACATCGGCCGCAAGGGCATCGACCGTCAATTCACCACGCGCGACCGTATAGCCCGTGACCGAAGCGCCGAGGGCGTTCTTGATCGTTTGCCCAAGTTTGTCGAGCGTGTCGTCCATGTCCGGTTCCGCTCAGCGCTCGATCGTGCCGGTACGGCGAATCTTTTTCTGCAAGAGCATCACGCCGTAGAGAAGCGCCTCCGCTGTCGGAGGACAACCCGGCACGTAGATGTCGACGGGGACGATGCGGTCGCAGCCGCGAACGACAGAATAGGAATAATGATAGTAGCCGCCACCGTTGGCGCATGACCCCATGGAGATCACGTAACGTGGTTCCGGCATCTGGTCGTAGACCTTGCGCAGCGCTGGCGCCATCTTGTTCGTCAGCGTACCGGCGACGATCATGACGTCCGACTGACGGGGCGACGCACGCGGTGCAAAGCCGAAACGCTCGGCGTCGTATCGCGGCATGGACATCTGCATCATTTCGACCGCGCAGCACGCGAGCCCGAACGTCATCCACATCAACGATCCGGTGCGCGCCCACGTGATCAGGTCGTCAGCGGCAGTGACCAGGAAACCTTTGTCGGAAAGTTCCGCGTTCACGCCGGTGAAAAACGAATCATCCGCCCCGACCGGCTTTCCGGTGCGCGGATCGATAATTCCCCTCGCGGCGGGTGCAACGACGGTCATGGGCTCGTCAATCCCATTCCAGCGCCCCCTTCCTCCACTCATATATGAAGCCGATGGTCAGAACGCCAAGGAACACCATCATCGACCAGAAACCGAACAGCCCGATTTCCCGGAAAACGATGGCCCAGGGGAACAGAAAGCTGACCTCGAGATCGAAAATGATGAAGAGAATCGCCACGAGGTAGAAGCGTACATCGAACTTCATGCGGGCATCGTCGAATGCATTGAAGCCGCACTCGTAGGCAGAGAGCTTCTCGGGGTCCGGCTGCTTGTAGGCGACGATGAAGGGGGCAACCAGCAACGCGAGGCCGATAGCCAGCGCCACCGCGATGAAAATGACCAATGGCAGATAATCAAGCAGCAATGCGCTCATCGCGACCTCAAGCGTGCAGCCCCGCCTTACTGATATACGCCCGCCCGGACCGCTCGGCGGCCCAAAAAGGCGCCGGTGTCCCGCAAATAGGCCGTTGCTAGTTTGGAATGACCTCAAGGCGGGAGCGGCCGAGGCTTAGCGCAGCGCACAATGGGTGGCAAGCCAACATTGGTCGGCATCCACGAGTGAGCGTATCCAAAATTGCAAAGGTGCCGCCCGCATGATTGAAAGGGGCGAAGAACCCTTGGAAATCGCCGTCAGGCCGGCGGCATACGACGGAAATAGTGCATGGGTGCTGTGCGACGGATCGCTCTGGCTGCGGCCGCTTTTGCTGTCACAATGTGTGGGCCGGTGAATGCCGACGACTACCCTTCCCGTCCGGTCAAAATCATCGTGCCGTTCGGGGCCGGAGGCCCGACCGATGTGTACACACGGGCGATCGGCGAAGAATTGCGCAAGTCCCTGCACCAGCCATTCGTGATGGATAACCGCCCGGGCGCGGGCACCACGATTGGCACCGATTTCGTCGCCAAATCGCCCCCCGATGGCTACACGCTGCTGATGGTCTCCGGCACCCAGACCGTCAATGAGACCCTCTACGCTCACAAGCAATATCAGCTCATGCGCGACCTTGTTCCGGTCGCCCCTTTGATCGACACCGACCTGGTGTTGGTCGTGCATCCCTCGGTACAGGCAAAAACCCTGGGAGAATTGCTGGCGCTCGCGCGATCAAATCCAGGCGCCATCAACTACGGTTCGTCCGGTCCGGGTTCGAACTATCACATGGCCGGCGAGCTGCTTAAGAACCTGGCCGGCGTCGACATCGTGCATGTGCCCTATAAAGGTTCGACCGGCGCACGCAACGACATCCTCAGCGGGCAAATCCAGATGCTGTTTGACTCGGTGCCGACCATGGCGCCGATGATCAAGGCTGGCCTCGTGCGCGCCCTCGGTACGACCGGCAAGACCCGGTCACCGATTCTACCCGACGTTCCGACAATTGCCGAAGCAGGCGTCGCCGGTTTCAACGCGACCCTTTGGGTCGGCTTCATGGCGCCGGCGGGCACGCCGCAACCGATCGTGGACAAGCTCAATCAGGAGATCACCAGGATCGCGTCCCGCCCGGATATCAAGGAGGCCTGGGAAAAGACGGGTGCGACGCCGATCACAATGACGCAAACCGATTTCAAGGTGTTTATGGATGGACAGGTCGCCAAATGGGCGAATGTCATCAAGGCCAACCATATCCCACCCATCAACTGACGCGGATGAGACGTGTCGTCCAAAATAGGTGAGTGATGAACGAAATGATCAGCCCCGCAGCAGCGGTCAAGAGCGAGGAGCACTGGACTACCAAAGATGGTGGCGTGAAGCTGTTTCTCTATGAGAAATATGCGCGCGATCCCGCGAAGACCGTCGGCACGGTCCTGTTTGTCCACGGATCGTCCATGGCATCTCAGCCGACGTTCGACCTGCAAGTACCGGGACGAGCCGATTCATCCGCGATGGATCACTTTGCCCGTCGTGGATATGACTGCTGGTGCGTCGATATGGAAGGCTATGGGCGCTCCACCAAGGACCGCGACAACAACGCGCCGATATCCCAAGGGGCTGATGATTGTTACGCGGCCGCCCTCTACATCCAGAAACTGCGCGGCAAACGCCCCTTTTTGGTCTACGGAATTTCCTCGGGCGCGCTGCGCGCGGCGATGTTCGCCGAGCGGCATCCGGAAATGGTGGCAAGATTGGCGCTCGATGCCATGGTCTGGACTGGCGAAGGCTCGCCTACGCTCGAGCAGCGGCGCAAGAAGCTCGCCGAGTTCAAGTCGACAAATCGGCGTCCGATCGACAAGGCTTTCATTCGCTCGGTGTTTGACCGCGACCATCCCGATACAGCCGAACGTCATGTGATCGATGCATTCGCTGACGCGGTGACCGCGCTCGACAATTCAGTGCCGACTGGAACCTACGTCGACATGTGTTCGAGATTGCCGGTCGTCGATCCGGAGAAAATCAAGGTGCCGACATTGATCATGCGCGGCCAGCACGACGGCATCGCGTCTCTGGAAGACTTGATGAAATTCTACGCGAAGCTTCCGAACCCGGACAAACAGTTCACCGTCATGCCGGGAATTTCGCATGCGAGTTTCCAGCAGAAGAACTACATGCTGGTCTACCACATCCTCGCGAGCTTCTTTGCGCAGCCGGCGCCAGTTTACGTCGGCTAGTGATTTTCATTTGTCATGGCCGGGCTTGTCCCGGCCATCCACGTCTCGCTTCACTGGGAGATAGACGTGGATGCCCGGCATAAAGCCGGGCATGACGAGTTCTCAGACTCCAAGTTTACTCGCGAGGTCGGCAAGATCGGTGCCGGCAAAATCTACTGGCACAGTCGGCGTACGTTCACCCGTGCCGGGACCGTATTCGCCTGGGCGCGCAATGTGTCCCGTGCGCAGGCCGCACGCGGCTGCAGCAGCCAGATCGTTGCTGTGCGCGGCAACCATCATGCATTGCGCCGGCTTCAGATCGAAAGCCTCGCATGCGGCAAGGTAGACACGCGGCTTCGGCTTGTAGTCGCCGGCGATCTCCGCGCCGAGGATTGCGTCCCACGGAAAATCATTGTGGCGCGCAAGGTCGACCATCAATGAGATGTTGCCGTTCGAGACGGGCGCCAGCAAAAACTTTTTCCGAAGTCGTTTGAGCGCTGCTGGCACGTCAGGCCAAGCATCTAGCCGATGCCACGCGAGTGTCAGTTCGTGCCGGACGGTTTCGGAAAGGTCGGTCAGACCGAACCGCGGCATGAAACGCTCGAGGTTGTGCCGGTGCAGCACGTCGAGCTTGCTGAAGGGGATGCGACCGGACCTCACCTCTTCCATTCCAGGCTGGTATTCGGCCCTCCAGGCGTCGGCAAAGCCGGTCCAGTCGAGGGTATGTCCAAGGGGCCTGAGGACCCGGTCAGCCTCCCTGGCGACCCCGGTGCGCCAGTCCACCAGGGTACCGAAAACGTCAAAGAACATCGCCCGAATGGAGGTCATGGACGGCGCTCCAACCCGGTTTTCCGGGCCGGATTGGCGCCGGTTTTGCCACGCAAAATCATGGCTAAGTCATTGATAAAATGGCGGGAGCGACGGGACTCGAACCCGCGGCCTCTGCCGTGACAGGGCAGCGCTCTAACCAACTGAGCTACGCCCCCGCGGGCGTTTGTTCGAGTTATAGGCGCCCAAAAGGCAAGTCAAGGTAAACGCCTTCGCACCCACGGAAATTGCGAAAAAGCCTTATTTACCTAGAAGAATCGATGGTCAGAGTGCCCCCGAATCGTCTATTCGGGCACTATGTTTGGCGTTTCGCCAAACTGGCGGATTCAAGAGGAGGGTCCCACTGATGGCAATGGTTCCTGGAAAAGCTCCGACACCACCGACCGTCACGCTTAAACATCTCGCTGCGGCGCTTGCGGAAACGCACGAGATGTCGAAAAAGCAGGCGGAGACCGTGCTCGGCGATCTCGTCGGAAATATTGTGAAGCATTTGAAGAAGGGCGAGCGCATTCGTATTGGCGGCCTTGGCATTCTTCAGGTGCGCAAGCGCGCTGCCCGTATCGGTCGCAATCCCGCAACCGGCGAGCAAATTCAGATTAAGGCCAGCAAGAAGGTCGCGTTCCGCGCCTCTAAAGAATTGAAAGAATCGATCTAACGACTTTCTGCCTGACCCTCCGGGGAGTAACGGCAGGCGTGAAGCGAAGGCTTCTCGCCTGCCGTTTCGTTTTTGCCATTGAATTGTCGGTTCCCGGCCGGTCTGTCTTTCGGCCGCAAACTTAAAACCCGAAGAATTCTTCGCGAAGAGCATCCTCGTATCGCTTCTTTGCAGCCTGGACATTGTTGCGAAGGTCTTCCTCTCTGAAATGCGCCGCCTGCCATTTATCGACTTCGGCAACGTCATGATTGACCGAGGCCAGCGCTTCTTCCTGTTTGATTGCTGCAATCCATTCCTCGACTGCCGCCTTATAGGACTTCTGCATCTGGTCTAATTCTACGGTTCCAATCGTCATAGCGGACCTCCGTCGCATCGACATTCTTTTCCGGTCCTGTTGCAGGCATATGACTGCTTTGCGCCCTGGGCTGGCAGAAAGCGATTCCGCCACACTCGACTAGACCCCGCACTTTTCCTGTCTGATTGCTGCAATTCATTCCGCAACGGCCGCAAATGCAACTTCTGCATCTGGTATTCGGAAGTTACGCGGGCGGCGATTACTTGACAGGCTCCGCGCACAACAATGACAATCGTTGCGATCGCCGGATAACGTGGGAGCGTGGCATGCGTCGTCTCGTTTTTGCTCTGGTTTCCGTACTTTTTGCAGCCTTTTACATCGTTGACGCGCAGGCGCAGGCACCACTGCAGAAGATCCGCGTTACCATCCCTGTTCCGGTGCTCACGTTCTATCCGCTCTATGTTGCCCGCGATCACGGCGATTTCGCCAAACAGGGACTCGATGTCGAGATCATCACGACATCTGGTGACGGCCCCGATGTCGATGCGTTGATCGCCGGCAGCGTGCAATTCACCGTTTCGACGCCCAACCGACTGTTCATGGCCTATGAGCAGGGCAAACCGCTGCTCGCCGTCGCCAATCTCGGCAACGTGATGGCGATCGAATGCTGGATGAACAAGGACACCGCCACCAAACTCGGTGTTTCGACCGCCACGCCACTCGAACAACGTCTCAAGGCCCTCAAAGGCTTGACGGTCGCCGGTACGCGGCCGGGCGCATTCACATACCTGCTGCTCGTTGAATACGCCAAACGGGTCGGGCTTGAACCACAAAAGGATCTCAAAATCATCGGGATCGGCGGTCCGGCGGCGATGATCCCGGCGATCGAAAACGATCAGATCCAGGTGGCCTGCAATGGCAGTCCGGCGCCGGAACTTGCGGTCTCGCGCGGCAAATCGGTGATGTTCACCAACAATCTCACCGGCGGAGATCCTGCTTATCAGAACTTCCTGTTCGAACTGCTTTACGTGCGGCCGGACTTCGCCAAGGAGAACCCCGAAACCGTCCGCAAGATGATCCGAGCACTGGCTGATGCCATCAATTTCATTCACGACGGCTCCGACGCCGATCACCTCGTCATCCTGAAAAAGAATTTCAGCGGTGCGCCCGACGAGATGCTGCTGGACTCAATGCATCATATGCGGCCGATATTTATCCGCGACGTGCGCGTCACGCAGGAAGCGGTCGATAAAGCCGGAAAATTCATGCTGCAAACCGGCGTGGTCAGCAAACTTCCGAATTGGACCGAGGTCTCATCCAACGAGTACATCAGTAAGTGAACACCGCGAGCCAAGCCGGGGGGGCGGAGCTAGCTCTTGCGGGTGTCGGCAAACGCTTCCAGGCCCGCGACCGGGTCGTCACTGCGCTCGAGGCGACCACGCTCACTATCGAAAACGGCGAGTTTGTTACGCTCGTCGGGCCAAGCGGTTGCGGGAAGTCGACGCTGCTTAACATCATTTCCGGACTGACCTTCGCAAGCGAAGGTTCAGTGCGCCTCGATGGCAGCACCATCACGGGGGTTAACCGGCGCGTTGGCTACATTACCCAGCAGGACAACCTGTTCCCTTGGCGTACCTTACGGGAAAATGTTGCCCTTCCGCTCGAGCTGGCCGGCGTTCCTGCCAGGGAACGGCGCGGAAAGGCCGACCACTGGCTGGCGCGCGTCGGGCTCGATGGTTTCGGCGATGCTTTCCCTTACGAACTGTCAGGAGGCATGCGCCAGCGCGGCAATATCATACGTACGCTGATTTACGAGCCGTCGGTGATCCTTATGGACGAGCCGTTCGGGCCACTCGACGCGCAGACACGCATCGTTCTGCAGGACATGTTGCTTTCGATATGGGATAGCGCGCGCAGCACCATCGTTTTCGTGACGCATGACTTGACGGAGGCGATAGCACTTGCCGATCGGGTGCTTCTCATGAGTGCCCGCCCCGGCCGTATTGTGCGTGCGGACCGCGTCAACATCCCGCGGCCGCGCAATGTCTTTCAAATCCACGAAGATCCGGAATTTCGGCGGCTCTACAACGAAATCTGGGACGAGCTTCGCGTGCAGGTACGGAATGTCGACGTCGCCGCCCATTGAGGAATCCGCGCCCGCGCCGATGACGCGTCGGCGGTTCGACACGGAAAGTCCGTGGGTGGTCAATGCCGGCCGCCTGATCCTGCTCATTGTCCTGTTTGCGTTATGGGAGATCGGCGGAGGCTGGTTGTTTGATACCTTTTATTTCAGCAAGCCGTCGCTGATCGCCAAGGCGTTCGCGCACGACATCGTCGATC
>Ga0207700_10000414_pt1 | contig 25014 bp, 25 predicted proteins | sample LARL82metaG_FD_184348 | JGI IMG/M metagenome (GOLD analysis project Ga0207700, IMG submission 184348) | Corn, switchgrass and miscanthus rhizosphere microbial communities from Kellogg Biological Station, Michigan, USA - LAR L8-2 metaG... | ecosystem: Host-associated > Plants > Roots >...
AAAATATTGCTAGTTTCTAACTACCTGGGTAACTTGGAAAGTAAGCGCTGGGGGGAGCGGACGCCAACGGCGGACAACTCCCCCCCGGGGTCGCCGAAGGGAGCAATCCATGATCATCACTCGCCTGGCCGTCATCGTCGTCGCTCTGATGGCGCTCGCAGTGCCGGGCATCCGGGGGACGCTGATGGTACTTGATGCGCGCCGCAGAGCCGGGTCGCCGCCGCCCCGGACGCAGGAGCAGTGACACCATGAACGCCCCGCTCTGCATGACGTTGAGGCCGCCGACCGGCTGTTAGGAACAGCCGGAAGTCAGTGCCCGGGAAGCTGATGTTACGGCGGGACCTCCTCGGCCGGGACCGTCAAGGCCACCGCACCGGATCTGGTCCCTCCACAACCATTCGCGTCGGCTGCTGTCCGGCCTCAGGGCCACTCCGTGTCCGGCTAACCGGGAAACCCCCGGACGCCTGGAGTCAGCGTGATAGACCCGACGGGTCCGCGCGGGTCCGGCACAGGGCGAGGATGCTGAGAGCATGGGCGAGCGGTCAGTCAAGGTCTGGGCGTGGATCGCCGCGGCCCATGATGGTGACGCGCCTGTGACGATTGCGACGCTGTGCCGTACCGCGGTGCTGAGGCTCGGGGTGGATGGCGCGAGCGTGACGGCGGTGAGCGGTCTGGTCGCGCGCGAGCCGGTGTTTGCTTCGGATGAGGTCAGTGCCCGGCTGGAGGAGTTCCAGTTCACCACGGGAGAGGGACCGGGCGCGGACGATTTCTGGTTCGGGTCGCCAATGCTGATCCCGGAGCTGGACTCGGTGACGGCGCGGTGGCCGGGATTCGTGTCGGCGGCCGTGGAGGCCAGTGCCCGGGCGATGTTCTCGTTTCCGCTTCAAGCTGGCGCCATCCAAGTGGGGGTCCTCTCGCTGTACCGGGCGCGGCCTGGCCCGCTGGGAGCGGAGGAACTGGCCGATGCGCTGGTGTTCGCCGATATTGCGCTGCAGTTGCTGCTGGATGTTTCTTCCGGGCTTGTCGAGTCCCCGGACTACCAGCCCCTGGATGGCGTGCCGGGGGCGCAGGCCGAGGTTCATCAGGCCACGGGGATGATCTCGGTGCAGCTTGACGTGAGTCTTGAGGAGGCGTTCGTGCGGCTGCGGGCACACGCGTTCGCCAATGGCGCTGCGCTGGGTGATGTCGCTGGGGACGTGGTGCGCCGCCGGCTGCGTTTCGGCCCTGGCAGTGCGCCGGGCTCAGGGCGCTGAATCAGCGTTAGGAGAGGCAGCACACTCGGCGGGACAGCGCCGAGGGTTCTAAGCTCGGAGCTATGGCAGCATCGGTCGATGAACGGCTGGCACAGACGTTCGTGGAACTGGCGGACACCCTGGTGGCTGGCTTTGACCTGATGGAGTTCCTGCACACGCTCACCGAACGGTGCGTGGAACTGTTGGATGTGGACGCTGCGGGGCTGCTTTTGGCCGATGGCCGCGGCGCGCTGCGGCTGGTGGCCGCGTCAACTGAGCAGGCCCGGGTGGCGGAGCTCTTTCAGATTCAAAACGATGAAGGCCCCTGCGTGGACTGCTTCCGCAGCGGGCAGGCCGTCATCATTGGCGATATCAGCGCCGGTGACGTGGCCACACGGTGGCCACGGTTCGGCCCTGCCGCGCTCGAGATGGGATTTGCCGGGGTGCATGCCATCCCGATGCGGCTGCGCGATCAGGTCATCGGCACCCTGAACCTGTTCCGCCGCGCGCCTCGCGGCCTGGACCAGCACGTGGCGCGGGCGGCCAGGGCGCTGGTGGATGTGGCCACCATCGGGATACTGCAGGAACGAGCGATACGCCAGCAGGAGCTTGTCGCCACGCAGTTGCAGGCCGCGCTGCACAGCCGGGTCATGATCGAGCAAGCCAAGGGAGTCCTGGCCGAACGGCATCAGGTGACCCCCGATGAGGCGTTCCTCATACTGCGGCGGTACGCGCGCAACCACAACCGCCCGCTCACCGCACTGGCCGGGGACGTCATCCAGGGGACCGCAGACATCAGCCCCGGCAGCCAGGCCACGACCCGGCCCGCGCCGCACGACGAGCCGGAGAACTCGCCAGGGCCAGAGGCAACGTCTGGTCCCCATTCGTAGGGGGCCGTTATCCCGCAGGCTGTTACCCAGGCGCCTGCGCCTTGCGGCCGCCGTGCCGTCGTTGCCCAGGCGGTCCCAGGAGTGTAGGTGCGTGCTGCCACACGAGGTAGGCGGCGGCGCCGAGGGGGATGGGGGGCAGGTAGGTCACGGCCCGCCACAGCAGCACGGCGGCGGTCACCTGCGCGCTGGCACCTGCGCCGAGGCCGGCGGCCAGGGTGCCGACCAGGCCGAGTTCGGTGATACCCAGGCCGCCCGGGGTGAGGGGCAGGGCGGTCAGCAACCGGACGAACGCGAACGCCGCGAGGGAGGTCTGCCAGGGCACCTGTGCCTGGGACAGGCCGACGCCGCGCAGGCACGTGAGCAGGACCAGCCACAAGATCAGATGGCTCGCCACGGTGGTGGCGGTGATCCGCCAGCCCCGGGCGGCGATCAGGGCGGCGGCCCGGCGGCGGAACCCGAGCAGCGATCCGGGGATGTCGCAGGGCGGTTGACGGCGCACCAGCCGGCACACGATCGCGAGCACGGCCTGCAGCGCGCCGCCCGCGCGGAGCGCGAAAGACTCGCTGCGCACAAGCAGGCCCAGCCCGGCCACCGCGGTGGCGAGCACCGCCAGGCCCACGGCAGCGGCGGCGATCAGGAGGGCACTGGGCCGGGTGGCCGTCAGCATGATCAGCAGGGCGAGGGCCGGCAGTCCCAGGCGGGCCAGCACATTCCACGTTCCCGACACCAGGGTGTAGAGCACGTAGTCCGCGGTGCTGACGCCCCAGCTGGACAACATTGCCCAGCTGACCCCCATGCCGAGGGCACCGCCGGCCGGCAGCGTGTTCGCTACCGCGTTGGAGCTGAGGTTGACCACCGCCGCTTGGCGCAGCCTTATCGACGGCAGCACCGCACAGATCATGAACCAGTACGAGGCCATGCTCGCAGCGGCCGTGGTGCCGACGAGCAGCGCATACGGCCAGGTCATCCCCTCCAGGCTGGCCCACACGCTGCGATAGGACGCGAACCGCGGCAGGGCGAACCCGAATATTGCCGCGACCAGGGCCACCGACACCACGGTGCGGAGAACCTTACGGGCGCGGTGCGGCCGGGCGACGGCGGTCTCTGGCTCGGGCCGCTGCACACTGCTGTGGCCAGGGCCGGCCTCGGGGCGAGTGACCTGGCCCGGCAGCTCGTCGATGGCCCTCACCGGGTCCGGTCCGTGCTAGTGGTGTGCATGACCGGGAAGGTCTTCGGCCCGCTGTCGGTGATCCTCGCAACTGAGGAGGTCATCAGCCAGCGTCGGGCGATCGCCGGCTCGTCGATGCCAGGAGGCTTGCGGGCCGTTCCTCGACTGGCGTGGGGACACGGCTGCCAGCGAGCACCTGTGCGGCGGGTATCGCAGACGCCCGCCTGCGGTGCTCGAGCCGGGCAGGGGTGGGCCACCGCACGCCGCTGACCCACCCGAGGCGTTCGAACCCGCGGATCAATCCGGCTGACAGGTCGATCTGGCCGCGGTCGACGCCGTGCCGGGCGCAGGCCGGATCGGAGTGGTGCATGTTGTGCCAGCTCTCACCCAGCGACAGCACCGCCAGCGGCCACAAATTGGTGGCCCGGTCGTGGCGGCGGGTGGTAAAGGGCCGGCTGCCGAGCAGGTGGCACAGGGAGTTCACACTCCAGGTGACGTGCTGCAGCAGGAATATGCGAACGAGCCCGGCCCACACCAGCGCCAGCAGCGCGGCCAGCCAGGTGCCGCCCAGCGCCCACCCCGCAGCGAACGGCAGCGCCAGCGACGCAACGCACAACGCGGGGAAAGCCCGCGACACCCGCCGCATCGACGGGGACGCCAGCATGTCGGGCGCAAAACGCTGCTGCGGCGTCGGATCGTTGCCGAACAGCCACCCCACATGAGCGTGCAGGAGGCCCCGCACCTGCCCGGCCAGCCCGGTGCCATACCGGTAGGGCGAGTGCGGGTCACCCGGCCGGTCGGTGAACGCGTGGTGGCGCCGATGGGTGGCGACCCAGCCGATCACGTCGCCCTCGAAGGCCATCGACCCGGCGATCGCCAGGGCCACCCGCAGCGCTGGCCGGGCGGTAAAGCTCCGGTGGGTCAGGCACCGGTGGAAGCCCACCGTCACACCGAACCCGGTCACCAGGTAGAACAACACCGCCAGGCCCAGTTCGGCCCAACCGACACCGCGGCCCCAGAGCAGCCAGATCGCGGCGATCAGCCCGGCGAACGGGATTACCACGATCAGGCCGGTCACCGTCACCTGCACGGTCCGCTGCGCCCGGGTCTGGACAGGGGCACTGGCAGCCGGGAAGGGTTCGGTGCCGTCATAGGGCGCGCTGATAGTACTTGCGGTCACGATCATCACTCCGCATCGCGGTATAGGACAACGCAGCGAGGCGGATCTCGAGACCGGCGTATGGTCTAGACCTGATCGAAAACGCGTTCAGGCTGCCTGGGCCTGCTACCCAAGCAGGCTGCTCGGAAACGCGGTCAGGCTGCTGGATAGCAGGTTCAGTGTATGCCCCTGGGCACTGATTGCGGCCGGAGCGCGCGGACCTTCTCTCGAGGACGCGCGTGCTGGCGGCCCGCCAGGATCCGCAGCATCGCGGCCGGGAGGTGGTGCAGGAGGTCACCGCGCCGGGGCCCACGGGGGCACCCGGGCAGGAGACATACTCCGCCAGCAGGTCAAGACGACCGCCAGCGGCCATACCGCCTGCGCCTCGGTCAGCACCCGCTCGGCCAGGCCGATCTGTCCGCCCCGCGTCATCAGCTCCACGGCGAACCATAGAAGCAGGCCGAGCAACGCCCCGGCCGCAATGGCCGAAACAGCCGGCCGCAATCCGCTCGGCACCGAAGATCCACGCCTCAGGGCGCCGAGCGGCCAGACTGTCAGGGCTATGAAGCCGATCGTTGCCCAGAACGCGTGCGCCGGAGAGCCGCCCCTCGCGGGCTCGGGGCTCGCCGCGACCAGTACGCCGGCTATCCCGCCAGCGATCAGGATGAGCCGTCCGGGGACGGCGGCCGGCCTGAGCGCCAGGCCCGTGACGACATCGCAGGCGCCCACCGCCAGCAGCACGAGCGTCATTACCCACCGGTCGGCGGCACCCTCGGCCGCCAGGGCGCTGATGGTGCTGGCTACCGCGTTGACGGAGCGCGGCTGGAGCCCGGCAGCAACGGTCCACCCGCCGACCAGAAGCAGGGGAGCGGCGGCCGAAGAAACCACACCCCACCAGGGCACCGCCTGCACGACCACCACCATAGGCGCCGGCGGTCCGGGTTCGGCCAGCCGCCCCGTGGGCGGTGGCCTCCAGCCCACGCAACTGCGGAGGCAGGACACGCGCCGATCGAGCACCGAGGTCGAAGCCGACATCCGCAGGTAGGCCAGCGGACGGTCAGCCCCGGTCCATCACGGGGGTGTGTTGTCGCCGGCGAGCAGGGCCAGCATCTCGCCCAGGGTGCGCTCCTGGCTGGTGGGTTCCGGCAGCGGGAGGTGTGCCTGGATCTCGTAGCGGTTGCGGCGGCCGTCTTTTTGCTTGACGATGTAGCCGGCCTGGGCCAGATCGGTGACGATGCCGTAGGCGCTGCGCTCAGTGATGCCGAGCCTGGCCGCGATGTCGCGCAGGCGGACTCCCGGGTCGTGTGCGATGCACAACAGGACCCGGGCGTGGTTGGTCAGGAAGGTCCAGCTTGGGGCAGCCAACTATTCCATCCAATTCCGGAAGTTGTTTGCTAGTTTTATACAACTAGCGTAGCGTCGCAGGCAAGGCACCGGCCTCAGCCGACGACGACGGCCAGCCACCCGGGGTTACCGAAGGTGCTCATGTCCATGGCCTGGTCAGCTTGGTCGGCCCTGCACATGGCCACGATGGTGCCGCTCACCCGGCTGAGGTTACCGGTGTCCCTCGCGGGCCGCGAGGCCGGACCGCCGACACTGGCGGCTGCGGAACCATCAGCGCTGAGACGACGGGTGTACCGCCGCAAACGATCCCCGGGCCGCGAGCCTCGCGAAGCGAGTCCGGTTGGCTCCGAAGATCGTGAAAACCGGCGGCCGGGGCAGTGGGGCGCGTCACAGTTTGTTCCCGTGAGTGCGGGTACCTTGCCTGAGTCCGGTCTTCCGGCTGCGGCAGCGGATGACGACGACTGAAGTGCAGGAGTCCAGTGGCGGCCCGAGCAGAGCCGTCCACCGCATGTAGCTGATGCGCGATCCCACTCCCGAGCCATCGCTGCCGGTGCCGCGACAAGCTACCGTCTAACTATAGTATGCAATGGAATACTATAGTTAGCAGATCCTATTCGAGCAGTACGAAGGGAATGCATATGACAAGCATGACCAGGCAGTACAGCGCCGCGGCAAGCCGCGCGCGCAATGCAGTGGACAAGACGGCTGACATATGGACGCAGAGCACGCAGACGGTGACAGGCCGGCTTGCCGGGCTGCCGCGAGTCGACCTGGTCCCGGCCGTCGAACGCTACTTCAACCTCGTGCAGCGGACGGTCGACATCAACCGCCAGCTCGCCGTCAGATGGGCCGAGGCGGCGGGCACGCTGTCCGGCGTGGTCCGCGAGAAGGCCGGGTCGGCCGGTGACGTCATGCAGGACAAGGCGGAGGCGGCAGGTAATGCCGCGCGCAACCAGGCCAAGCAGGCCGAGCAGGCAGCCCGCGAGCAGGCTTCAAGGGCCGAGCAAGCCGAGAAGGAGCTGGCGCGCCGGAGCCGCCAGGCTGAGCGCGAGCAGGCCGAGAAGGCCGAGCAGGCAGCCCACAAGCAGGCCGCAAAGGCCGGGCGGGCCGAGGACGAGCTGGCACGCCAGGCCCGCCAGGCCGAGCGCGAGCATGCCAGGCAGGCTCACAAGAGGGCCCGCGGGCGCTACGAAGGCCTGACCAAGGCCGAGCTGAGTGACTTGCTGGCCCAGCGGAAGCTACCCAAGACGGGGAACATCGACGAGCTCATCGAGCGCCTCGTCCAGGCAGACAGCAGGTAGTGCCCTGCCGCTCATGCCGAGGACGCCCGGCACCGGCAGGAACTGCTGCTTTCGGGCTCGGCTCCGCCGGCGCCGGGTCAGCTCATCTGGCCGCCAGTGCCGCCTCCCTTGGATCCATCGAACTTAGGAAGGCCCGCCAATTAGCCACCGGGCGGCTTGGCGGTTGGTCTCCAGACGGGAAGAAGGGACGCTGAAAATGTGGGTTTTTCTAGCTGCGCGGCTGCGGACCTGGCTGCTGCTGGCCATCGCACTGCCGCTGGCCCGGCTGCTTGTCCATGGCCTCGCTGTCGCCGCTGAACGGCATGACCCATCCGCCCGTACAGCGAAACTACTCACCCGTGCCGATTCGGCTGTGACCGTGGTGTCCCGGCGCTCCTCGCGCAGGGCCAGACGACACGCCGGAAGGCTTCAATGATTCAGGTGGCGGTGTGGTTGTGACTGAACTCCGACGTCTCCGCGGCATTTTGGAATGACGCGGGAGTCGTGGCCGTGGCGGTCACCGATGCCCCTGCGCTGAGTTGCCCGGGACCGAGTGCCGCGGTCCAGGTGCCGTCGGCCGCTGCGGTCGTGGTGGCGAGCAGGGCGGCCGCCTCCCCGTGGCCCTGATCGCCAGGGCCCGGCGCTGCCATATAGATCTCTACCAGACAGCCGGCACACGCGTGCCCGGTCACCTTGGTGGTCGTCGCCGTCGCGATCACCGGGCACCCGATGTAGTCGTTGGGACCGGGTGGAGCGCTGGCGCAGTTGACCGTGCCGCTGGGGGCCAGGTCGATCCCGAGGCCACCGTTCGCCTCGATGAGGTTGCCCTGCACTGCAGCATGGGTGCCAGAGTCGGCGGCGGAAGTCCCGATGAGCACACCCGGGCCGCCGTTGGCATCGATGATGTTGCCTGCCCCTGAGCCAGCGCCCCCGATGGTGTCATTGACGGCACTATCACCGGCGAGCACGCCCGCACCCTGGTTCCCAAGCGTCGCTGACCCGCCGAGGCGGGCGCCGATCGTGTTCCCCTCGACCACGTTGCTGATCCCTGCGCCTTGCCCGTCGATATGCACCCCGTCGCCCGCCTGGCCGGAAATCATGTTGCCTGCCGTCGGCGTGGTTCCGCCTATGGTGTTGCTGCTGCTCCCAGCGCAGGTGCCCTCATCGCAGGAGCCGCCGAGGAAGACGCCATCGCCGCCGTTGCCAAGAGCTGCCGTCCCCGCGCCGTTGGTGCCGATCCGGTTGCCGGCTATGACGTTGCGGTTCGACGCGACCAGATCGACTCCGTCGGCAACGTTACCGCTGATGAGATTCCCGTCGCCGGTGGCGGCGCCGCCGATCAGGTTGTCATTGCCGCCGGCGCTGGGCGCCTGCTGGCAGAAGCCGGTGCCCTTGAGGACGTCACTGCGCGATCCGACGCCGTCAACATGGTTGCCAAGACCTGTGGTGCCGGTCACGTCGGTGCCGATGGTGTTGCCCTGCACGATGTTGTGGCTGGAGACCAGGCTGATGCCGTCGCCTCCGCTCGCGCCGATCAGGTTCCCATCGCCGGGGGAGGGCCCGCCAATGGTATTGCCATCACCGCAGGTGACAATGCCATCGGTACCGTTGATGGGCTGTCCGAGAAAGAGGGCCGACGGGTGCAAGCCGTTGCCGAACGGCGCCCGGCCTGCGGCATCGGTCCCTATCTTGTTGCCCTGCACCGTGTCACCGCCGAAGAGCACGACGCCGGTGTCGCCGTTGGCGCTGATCACGTTGTTCCGTATCACCACACCAGAGGACTGCGCGTCGATGCCGTGGCTCCGGTTCCGCAGCGCCGCCCGGCCGCTTGCGTTGGTGCCAATGAGGTTGCCAGTGACCGTGCCGGACGCACCCAGCAGTACCCCGTCGCCGAAACTGCCGCTGATGACGTTGCCCGAAGCCAAGCTGCCGCCGCCCAGCCTGTTGCCCGGGCTTAGCAGCACCACTCCGGTCGCGTTCGCCAGTCTGGCCCGGCCGGATGCCGTCGTGCCGATCAAGTTGCGTTCGATGACAGTTCCCGCTCCTGATTCGACGTCAACGCCGAAGCCCTCACAGTCCCCGTTCATGCAGCTCTTGTTACCGCTCAGCAGGTTGGTCGCGGCCGGGTTGCCACCGCCGATGACCTCGCTGCCCACCGGCCCCTTCGCCGCCACCACCTCGACGGCGGTGAACTGGTTGGGAACAGGCGTACGGCCATCCGGTTCGACGCCGATCATGTTTCCCGCCACGACGTCACCCACTCCCCGCAGGCTCAGCCCCGCCCCGCCCGTCTGCTGGCCCGGGATCGGCCCGCAGACGAAGCAGACGATGAACCCAGTGATAGAGAGGCCCTGCACCGTATCGTGAGCGCCCGTGATGTCGATGCCGTCGACCCCTTTCCCGGCAAGCGTCCCGTCGAGGCGCACCGTGATGACGGCGTTGTCGCCTTTGCTGATCGGGACGGTGTCGGGGGTGGCGCCCGGCTGCGAGCTGCCGTCGATGACCGTGGAGCTCGCCCTCAGCGCCGGAAGCGCCCGCCGGGGCTGAATTGTGCATACCGCGGGCGTGCCAGTACAGCCCGGCACATTGGCTGGGATATGAAAATCGACGGTATCGCCCGAGCCGTCGGCGTTCGCCCGCGCGATAGCGCAACGAAGCGAGAACGCGCTGGCCTGACAGGGTGTTGGCAGGTCGGCGGTCGTGTTGACAACAAGAGTCGCCGATGCCCGCGCGGGGCCAGGCAACGTCACAAGCCAGCCGACGGCCAGGGCTGCGCTCAGGAGCAAGGACCTGCGCCAAGGATAACGGGGCATCGTTCTGCCCTCCTGGAACCCACGGGCACGCGGTCAGTGCCCTCCGTAACCGAACGGGCGGACTGCGCCGCGAGAACTCAGGTCAATCTGACCAGATTGAACCTGATCCACCCGATGCGACCTCAGCCCTCCATACGGGTCACGGCTCAACCGCCGCCAGGGTTCAATCGGCCACGCTCCCAGCCGCAGCACCGATTCGGCAACTGCCGCCGAGGGGACGGCACCGAACCGTAGGCAAGCGTTCCAGCGCAAGTGGTTCGCGGCGGGTCGCAGTTCCCTTCCGCCCGCCGCAGCTCCCTCGCGTCGCGGGCGGCGGCGAATCAGCGTACAAGCCCTCGCTCATTTCTTAGCGCCGCGACCTGCGCATCATTACGAAAGATCCGCAAGGCTATCGCTACGCACACTGCCAAGCGGCCCCCGCCGGGGCGTGAGTGCGCCCGGCGGGGGCCTAGATCCATCCCCCCGCCAAACCGAGAGGACGAGACCCTGCAAGACACCGTAGACCAGGTGTGTGCTGCCACACGAGGTAGGCGGCGCCGAGAGATGGGGGCAGGTAGGTGACGGCCCGGTATAGCAGCACGACGGCGGTCACCTGCGCGCCGGCGTCCGGGCCGGCGCTGGCCGCCAGGGTGCCGGCGAGGCCGGATTCGGTGATACCCGGACCGCCGGCGGTGATAGGCAGGGTGGTCAGCAGCCGGACCAATGCGAACGCTGCGAGGGAGGTCAGCCAGGGCGCTTGGGCCTGGGCAACCGGCGCTACAACGCCGGGGTCGGCCGGGGCCGGGCCAGTTTCGCGCTACTCACAGCTTGCTCCACGCTGGGATACACGGAGAAGACATCGATCAGGCCGGTGATTTCCAGGACCCGGCGGGCCTGCTGCCATATACGCGGATACTGTGCCGCCAGGGTCCGGAGCAGCACCCTTACGCTACTCCTCGTGCAGCCGGGACAGCGCGATTCCTGCAGATGAGAACTGCATCAGCAGCTTCAAGATTGCGTCCGGCATGGCGGAGCCGCACCGGCCACCAGCATGCTGGCACGGCCCACCGATGGGCGCTGCGTCCTTTTCTTGGATGCCTGGTATCCACACCATCTGGCCACCGTAGGGTCGTCCGACCGGCAACCGGTACCCTGCCGCCGCCCTCAGCCAACGGCTCCGCCCCGGCCAAGCCGCCGGCGACAGCACCAAAGCGCGAGCGGCTTTCCACCCGGATCAGCGGCATGCGTACCTGGCTGATCGTTGGCGTCCTCGCCCTCACCGTGGTGCTGATCTTCATCATCCAGAACGCACACGCCGTGAACATCAGCTTCCTCGGCGCACACCTCCGGCTGTCGCTGGCCGTGGCCTTGTTCCTCGCCGCCATCGCCGGTGCGCTGGTGATGGCCGCCGCGGGAACCGCGCGCATCACTCAGCTTCGCCTGATCATGCGACGCAACCGGTCAAAGCCCAGTTCGGGATGAACGCGGCCGGTCGGCTCCCCGGCTGAATGGGGAGCCGGGCGAATCCGTTTAGCTCCCGTAGCTGGCTCCCATGGCCCGCGCGGCGAGCCCGGTTATGAGCGACTGCCTGGCCTTGTTGTGTTGAGTTCCACGCACACGTTCACCGTGGAGATCATCAAGTGGCGGCTTTCTCCATCTAGCCACCATGTGGACCGCATCGTGCCTGCATTCGTGACCGCTTACTGGGAGTCACAGCGCACTGCGCGGCTCAGTTCGGGTTCTCTGTGGCGTTGCGCTGTCACGAGAGCCACGACGGGGGAAGCAAATTGGCCACTAACCGATATGGCGCGATCGTGGTGTGCCGTCGTTGCACAGGCTCTCCGGTTTTAGCGGACCTCGCCCGGGAGGGGCACAAGATCGCGGGCAAGGCAGGACCCGAGGTCCGCGAGGGATTCACCGTCGCCGATGACCGGACCTTGATTTGGCTGCCCAAGGGTCACCACCTAGGCCGAACTGGGCCAGTGGGGTGAGCAATGTTCCTGCCGCCCGTCCTGCGCCCGCTCCCAACCGCCGGTCCGGTCAACGCGGCTGCCCAGCGCATCTCGGAGGCGCCGTTCTCGGTAGTCCGCGGGGCACGGGGGTCATACGTCGCGGAGCGGCTTGCCGGCGTAATCGACAGCTGGGAGCGGCTGCAGGATTGCGTGTGGTTGCGTGCCCGCGACCGCCGCCCGGTCGAACTGACGCAGGCCCTCGCCGCGGCGTGCCGGCATCGTTGGTCATCCGGAGCGGGCACCGACGTCCAGACCGCTCCCGGGACACAGCTCAGCGAGGAGATCCAGGCGGCTCCCCAAGGCGCCATCATCGTGATCGAGCTCGGCGGCCGGGTAACCAGGGGGGCCGCCCGGCTGGTCAAAGCGATCCGGCCTGCCACCACCGATCGGGGAGTCAGCGTGGTGATGGTCGCCGAGAGCCGGTTCCATCCGCCGGCCGGCCGCGCGCCTGACTGGGTGGCCTCGGCGTCCGACCTTCTCGGCTCTGACGCTCGTGATGGGTACTCGTGCATCTACCGGGCTCGGCTGCTCAAGTACGCCGGCCCCCGCGCGGCGGTGGTTCACGACGTCCTGGCCGCCGGACAGCTATGGTCCCAGGACGTCGTGGCCGAGGCTCTTGACACCTCACATGGCCTCCCATCGTTCCTGGACCGGCTCACCGCCCTGCTGCTCGACCAACTCACGCCGGATCAGCGGAGCGCGCTGGAAGTGGCCTTGGTTACCGGCTATTGGCACCCTCAGCTGGGCACCCGCCCGGTTGCGGCTGAGCAGCTCCGGCCCTGGTTGGTGCCGCTGGAGCGGCAGTGGGGCTGGCTGCGCCCGATCTGGGCGAGCCCCCTGCGGCGAGAACTGGCTCGGTCGGCCGGTTCCTGGCAGGTCTTGGACGCCACTCGAGCAGTCCACGCGGCCACCCTGCCGGTCGCCGCGCCAGAGGCCCGCACCGTGCCCTCTGCCCGAACGGCAGCGCAGCCGGGCCTGCTTCAGGCGCGGCTGCTCGGTTCACTCGAGGTGTGCGTGGATGGCGCGGCCGTAGCCTCCTGGAATGGTCAGCGGGGGGCGAGCGTGCTGCGATATCTGCTCTCCCGTCGGCAGCACGCCTGCTCCCGGGACGAACTGCTTGAGGAGTACTGGCCCGACGTGCCGGTCGGTGCCGCCGCTCGTAACCGGCTGCAGGTGGCGGTCAGCGGCCTGCGCCGGGCGTTCAGCGACGTGACGGCGCTGAACGTCGTGGAGTACGCCGACGGAGGGTACCGGATCAACCAGGAACTTCGGGTCGAGGTCGACGTCGAGCTTTTCGAACGAGGGCTGCGCGCCGCCAGTGCCGCCGAGCGATCCGGAGATCGGGACAGGGCCAGGACGGCCTACCACGAAGCGGTCGAGCTTTACCGTGGCGATTTCGCCGCTGACGCGCCCTTTGAGCAATGGACCCTGCTGCCGCGGGAAAGCCTGCGAATCAAGCTGGTCGATGCCTTGGACCGGCTAAGCCGCCTCGAGTTGGCCGACCGCCGGATCGACGACTGCATCGCCACCGCGCACCGGATGCTCGGCGTGGACCCCTGCCGTGAGGACGCGCACCGCCTGCTGATGCGTTGCTACGCCGGCCAGGGGCGGATCTACCAGGCGCTGCGGCAGTATGAGTTCTGCTCGCGGATCCTCAAAGCAACGGTGGACGCTGACCCGGCGCCGGACACCACCCGGCTCTACCGAGCGATCCGTTACAGCTCCGCCCGGGAGCTTGCCGGGATCGGCTAATCCACAACTTCCGGCTCCCTTCGGCCGGGAGTTTCGGGAGGATCCAGATGCCCCGGTTCCCCTTAAGCTAGGCGAGCGCCAGCGCTGGGGGCTGGCGCGACGGCGCAGGTAGGTTCACCTCGAGAAGCAACTGCAGGCGGTGGACGCCAGTGGGCAGCTGTACCGCGGGGAATCGCAACGCCAGCTCGTGTCCTGGGTGGCCGGTCCCGGCGTGGCTGGCTATGCTCGTCCAGCCGTCGCTGGTGTCGCTCGCCCCGAGTCGGCGAGCAGCCAGCGTGGCCCGGTAGTCGAAGTCCGCTCCGGCCGCGCGGGTGTTGGTGACCACGAGATCGACGTCCCTGCTGGCCCCGCCGATTGCCTTACCGGCATCGAGGACGACGAGATGGTCCCGGGACCGCCGTTGCGGTGATGCCGAGGCGCGACGGTGCTGAGACGGCGGCGAGACCCTGCCGCTGTGGCGCGATGGCTCATCGGCCGGGGACGGCTTGATCCGGAGGCCGGAGTGCTCCTCGATGAAGCGGGCAAGTTCGGCGGGAGGCCAGCCGGCCCAGGCCCGCTCGGCCAGCGTCCGGACGTGCGTCACGGTACAGCGCCGCGGTTCGCCGTCGGCTGCCAGTGTCATCCGCAACACGAACGCTTCGAGGCACTCGCCGCCCGGCAGGCGGAGGGCCGCCTGGCCCCCCGCCTCGGTGCGCTGTGCCGCGACAAGATTGGCCACCTCATGCAGGGTGTCCCCGTTGCCGCGGACCGCCGCCAGGGCGGATGCCGCCGCGCCCAGCGCCTCCCAGGTGTAGACGCCCGCCTCGTGCAGCCGGGCCTCGGTAGCCGGGCCGATGCCTTTTAGGTCACGGAAACTCGCGAGCGATTCGCTCATCTTCGATCTACCTCGTGAAGAGACCGGCGCTCGATCAGGCTGGGTTCTCGACCTGGATGATCGGGCCTTCGTTGAAGCCCGTCATGTCGAAGCCCGGGCTCCCGAGTGTGCTGTCGAGGAACACCGAGACCACCAGCTTGTAGATCCCGCTGACGTTGCTGCCCGGGTTGCCCTCGTCCAACGCGCTTGGCGCAACATTGAGCGTGACGGAGTAATTTGCGACTGCCGGATCAGCCGCTACGGTGTCGTCGCGGGCGAGGAGGATCTCCGGGCCGCCGCCGATGGACTCGGCGAACAGCTGGACGTTCCAGTTGCCGCCGAGAGCAGCCAGCCAGAGCGGCCTGAGCAGGCCGGTGATTTCCCAAGCCACGTTGACCTGGAATGAGTCGTCGCGATTCAGGACGTGGTTGCCCACTTCGAAGCCCGGGAATGTCCCGGCGGGGTCGATGACTACCACGGTGGTGACGTCGCCACCGATAAGGCCTGGGATGTTGGGGTCGAACTGCTGCATGGCAACTCCCTGTTGTCAGTGGACGGCCCCGGGTCGGGGTCGTGACGCAGGAGAGGCTACAGAGCAGCCCTGAGTCGGCAGCCGCAGTGCCGCTGAGCGGCCGCGCTCAGCCTTTACTAAGCGGAAAGGGCCTGGTCAGCCGGTGATCCCGGCCGAGATCGCCAGCCCTTCCGTACCGCCGGAGTGCAGTGCGAAGAAGTCGCCCTGGTCGAGCACTACCAGTCCCCCCGACCGCTTGAGCACCAGTCGGCGACCGCATCCTTCGTGCGGGCAGGCGAACAGCAGTTCCTCGCCGTTGTCCGAGTCCAGGATCATCCTGTGCTGGGGGTTCATCGTTCCTCGCGTCATCGGTGTGTCGTTGATTCGGCCCCACCGCCTCCACCATGCCAGCTGCTATCCACCCGGCGCCTGCAGAATCGCCGGTTCTGACCTGGACTTTCTAGTCGGGACGGCCGGAATTGAAACCGGCGGCCCCTTTGACCCCAGGAATGCATTCACGAAGCTGTGGCCTCCATAGACGTACGTCTGCACAGGTCAAGAGGTGCGTACATGGCGAACGGCACGGTTCGGCCTGCGTGTTGCGGCCAGCGCTGCTCACATTGTCCTCGCAATGGTCTCCTCGATCGCAGCCTGGACCTCCGCTGGCCGCTCCATGTGCGGCATGTGCCCGGTGCCTTCGAGCAGGTGGCGGACCGCGCCTGCCACAGACTCGGCCTGTGCGGCGGGGATGATCCGGTCCGCGCTGCCCCAGACCACCGTGACCGGCACGGCACCGCCGATCGCCGCGATGGCTGCCCCGGAGTCCATGCGCTGCCTGTCGCCGTCCAGGAGGGTGTCCACCAGGGTGTGCAGCGCCGCGTCGGCCCCGTCCAGCCGCTTGTACGCGAGCAGGTCATCGACTACTTGGCGGGTCACCAGGCTCTCGTCGGCGAACAACTGGCCGACGACCGGCTTGAGCTCGCGCCGCGTCTGCGCGTCGGCGAAACCGCGCAGGTAGCCGGCGTTGATCTCCGGACCGAAACCGGATGGCGCGATCAGGGTCAGCGACGAGATCCGCCGCGGATCCCGGGCGGCGGCAGCGACCGCGACAGCGCCGCCCAGCGAGTGACCGACCAGATGGCCACGCTCTGCGCCGATCGCGTCGAGGACACCGAGGACGGCGTCGGCCAGCGTGCCGACCGAGCCGTCCCCGACGTCCTTGGATGACGTCCCATGTCCGGGCAGGTCGAGTGCGTACACGCGGTGACGGGCGGCCAGTGGCTCCTGCAAGAACAGCCAGGAGTTGCGGTCACCGCCGTAGCCGTGGACGAGCAGCACCACGTCGCCGTCCTGGCCGGTCCCGACGTAAGAGATCCTTCGTCCGCCAATGTCGGCCGTCTCGACGGCGGGGCCGGCATCCGCATCGTCGGGCACGCCGGCGTCGATCACCGCGCGTGCCTTCGCCACGGCGGCGTCGAGGTCATCGTCGCTGACGCCGGGGGGAGCGATCAGCGCGATGGTACTGCTGACCGGCACGTCCTCACCGATTCTCGCGATGATCCGCCGCAGGGTACCGGCGTCGGCTGCCTCCAGCGTTCCGGCGATCTTTTCTGTCTCGATATCAGCGAGCTCGTCGCCGACGCTCACGTCGTCTCCCTCCGCGACGATCCAGCCGGTGATCTTGCCGAGCTGCATCGACAGCCCCCACTTCGGCATGGTGACGGCGACGATCCGCGGATCGGTCATCGGGTCCACTCCGCCACGGCTTTGACGGCGTTGGCGATGCGCTGCGCGTCAGGCACGTAGAGGTCCTCGAGCGTGTTGGAGAACGGCACCGGTGTGTGCGGGGCTGTCACCGTCTCGATGGGTGCCCGCAATGCGCCGAAGGCCTTCCTGGCGACAAGCGCCGAGATGTCGGTGGCCATTGAGCACCGCGGGTGCGCCTCGTCGACCACGACGAGGCGGCCGGTACCCTCGACGCTTTCCAGTACGGTGTCCTCGTCGAGCGGGCTGGTGGTGCGCAGGTCGATCACCTCGCATTGCACGCCGGCCCCGGCGAGCTGTCCGGCGGCCTCAAGCGAGGTGTGCACCATGCGGCCGAGCGTGACGATCGTGACGTCGCCGCCTTCACGCACGACGTTCGCCTCGCCGAACGGCAGCGCGTAGCCCTCCTCCGGCACCGGCCCGGCCAGGTCATATAGCGCCTTGTGCTCGAAGAACATCACCGGGTCATCGTCGCGGATCGCCTGCGTCAGCAGGCCCTTCGCGTCGTACGGTGTCGCTGGGACGACAACCTTCAGTCCCGGGATGTGTGTGAACAGCGGGTACAGGCACTGTGAGTGCTGCGCGGCGGCACGCAGCCCGGCCCCGTACATGGTGCGGATCACGACCGGCGTGACCGCCTTGCCGCCAAACATGTACCGGAACTTCGCCGCCTGGTTGTAGATCTGGTCGAAGCAGACCCCCATGAAATCGACGAACATGAGCTCGGCGACCGGGCGCATCCCGGCGGTCGCCGCGCCGATCGCGGCGCCGATAAACGCCGATTCGGAGATCGGGGTATCGAGTACCCGGCCCGGGAACCTGTGGTACAGCCCTTTCGTCACGCCGAGCACACCGCCCCAGGCGTCCATCTCGCCAGGCGATCCTTCGCCGCCCGCGTTGTCCTCGCCCATGACGATGACGCTCTCGTCGCGCTCCATTTCCTGGGCCAGCGCCTCGTTGATCGCCTCGCGGTAGGTGATGGTGCGTGCCATGGCCGGCCTCCGATCAGTAGCGGACGTAGACGTCGGTGAGCAGATCTGCCTCGGTCGGCAGCGGGGCTGCCTTCGCCTCCATCACGGCCCTGTCGGTCGCGGCTGCCACCTCGGCGTCGATGGCGTCGAGGTCGGACTGGGTGAGCTCGCCGGTCTCGGTCGTCCGCGCCGCGAAGCGCTTCAGGCAGTCAAGTTCGGCCCGCGCATGCTCGACCTCGCCGGCGCGGTAGGTTTGCTGGTCGCCCTCGAAGTGGCCGAAATAGCGGGTGAACTTCATCTCCAGGAGCGTCGGGCCGCCGCCTTCCCGGGCGCGGGCGATCGCCTCGCTCGCCGCCTCGTGCACCGCGAAGAAGTCGAAGCCGTCGATAATGACGCCGGGCATGCCGAACCCGGCGGCACGGTCGGCGATGTTGTCGCTGGCCACCGACCAGGTACTGGACGTGGTCTCGGCGTATCCGTTGTTCTCGGCGACGAAGATGGCCGGAAGATTCCACACCGAGGCCAGGTTCATCGCCTCCAGCGTCGTGCCCTGGTTGCTCGCGCCATCTCCGAAGAACGCGACGCCGACCCCGCCGGTGCCCTTGATCTTGGCGGCCAGCGCCGTCCCGCAGATCAGCGGCGGCCCGCCGCCGACGATGCCGTTGGCGCCGAGCATGCCCTTGGACAGGTCGGCGATGTGCATCGAGCCGCCCTTCCCGTGGCAGCTTCCGGTCTTGCGGCCGTAGATCTCGGCCATCATCTCGCCGACGTCCACGCCCTTGGCGATGCAGTGGCCGTGACCGCGATGCGTACTGGCGATGGTGTCCCGGTCATCGAGGTTGCTGCAGACGCCGACCGCCGAAGCCTCCTCGCCCGCGTACAGGTGGACGAATCCGGGAATCTCGCCGGTCGCGAATTCGGCGTGCACGCGTTCTTCGAACTCGCGGATCGCCCGCATTATCCGGTAGGCGCTCAGCAGTTGCTCCCGGGTCAGAGCCTTCCGCTCCGCCGTTTCGGTCATGTGCTCCTCCTAACGGTCGATTCGCGCAACTGGTACCGGGCCGGGGCCGTTGACGGTCGTCTGAGCAGGCCCAGGCGGGCACTTTCCGCCAGGACCGCAGATACGTCGACGCAACGGGGTCCGTCGGCGCGCAGCCGGACGGCAGGCCGCTCGCCCGGTTCGAACGTGAGTTCGCGCTCGCCGTCGACGGCGATGACGCCCGCCCGCGCATCGACCGGGTGGACGGACCCAGGCCGCATCCACTCGATGTCTCGCACTCCCACCGGCTGGACAAGCCCCGGGGCGATGGGAGCGAGGATCTGGGCCACCGCTTCGGGCGCGAGGCGGGCGGTGACCCCGCGAGGTTCGTGCCGGGTGACGGGAGACAACTGGCCCAGAATGCTGGACAAGCCGATCACGTCCGGTTCGGCGAACGCGCAGAAAAGCTGGGTCAACGTGGCCGGATCCCAGACCGCGCGCGCACCCACGTGCCGCTGCGTGGACACGGCGACGTCAATGAGCGCCGTCTCTACCCGGTCACCCGCCCGCACCTCGAGCATCTTGGCGCGGGTTACCACTCTGTCGGCCGGGACCGCGCCGGTGGCGACCAGGCCGGCCGCCAGGCCAGCGATCGTCGCCTCCCTGACCGCGGGGAAAGCGTTGTTGGTTCCCGTGGACAGCGCCAGCATCGGCACGTCGCCAACCGCTGACGCCGTGACCCTGGCGGTGCCGTCACCGCCAAGGCAGACGATCACACGCGCGCCCGCGGTGACCATCCGCCGGACGGCGTCCACCGTGTCCTGCGCGGTCTGCCTGATCGGCTGGCCATCGAGAAACTCGACGTCGGGCCACCGGCCGTCCTGAGCGCGCCGCTGGCCGATCGCGCGGAACACCGATGCCGAGATCCCGCCGAGGTCGGTGCCGAGTAGAACGCGGTGCACGCCGACCGCGTCGAACGCCGTGAGCATGCGCTGGATCATGTTGGCCTTCTCGGCCGTGGGGAACACCGAGGCCCGCGTGGTCAGGCGCCGGATGTCGCGACCGGACAGCGGGTTCGCCACCACCCCGACGATTGCATCACCCACGGCGAGCCACCTCCTGGCCCTATGCTGCGCCCCTCCCGGCAAAACTGGAATATTTCCCTCATGCGATGCGCGCTCGGACCTGTGGCTCCGCAGGCGAGCCGGATCCGCCGGCGATGAGGCGCGGCGGGTACGCCAGGCACCGCGGGCCCACGCGAGCGAACGCTCACAGACTTGACAATTGCTCAGAAGCATATAGGAAAGTCCTTGTCAGGCCGGACCTCATGCCCGCGAGGCTACAGACCTGGCTGAAACCGCGCGTCGGTGTTCCGGTCCGTTTAGGAGGCTTCATGGCTGCCGCCGGGTCCCCGGGTTCCGGTGGCTTGATCGACCTGGGCCTGCGGGGCTCGACGGTCGTGGTCACCGGCGCAGGCAGCGGGATCGGATTCGACGAGCATTGGACGACGAACGTCAGGGCGCCGTACTTCCTGGCTTACCGGTGGCTGGCGGACCAGGTCCCGCTCGGCCGGATCGGCGATGCCGACGAGGTCGCACGCTGGATCGCGCTGTTGCTGAGCCCGGTGTCGTCGTTCATGACGGGGGCGGTGATCCCGCTGGACGGGGGACAGGTGATCCCGCGTGCCTGACGCCGGATTAGGCCGGGTCGCTGGTCCGAGGCTACGGAAGCCGGCTGCGTGCTGGCCGGGAACAAGCGCGAGAAGCTAGGTGAAGCGGTGAAGGCAGAACGTGTCGATGATCCGGGGCGCTGGAGTTCGGAGGAACTCCTGCTCCGGGTGGCCTGGTATTACTACAAGGACGAGCTGACCCAGGACGAGATCGCCCGGCGGCTGTCGATGTCCCGGGCCTCGGTAGGGCGGCTGCTGGACCGGGCCAGAAGAGTCGGCCTGGTGTCGATCAACCTCAACACCGAATACCTCGACGCGTTCGAGCTCAGCGGTGAGCTGCGGCGGGTCTTCGGCCTCGCCGAGGCGCTCGTCGTGCCCGACCACGAGAAGGAGCCGGCCGATCATCACGCCATCAACGCCCGCATCGGCCTGGGCGGCGCCCAGTTCATGAGCACCCACCTGCGCCCGGCCGCGAGCCTCGGGGTGGGCTGGGGCGAAACCGTGTCGCGGGTGATCGCCGCCACGAATTTCGGCACGGTCGGCCCGGTCCACATGGTGACGCTGACCGGCGGGGTGGAAAGTTACCTGCAAACCTTCCTGTCGTCCCAGAGCGAGGTTGCCGCGGAGCGGTCCGACCTCACCTCGGCCACCGTGATCCCCAGCCCGATCATGGCCTCCACCGCCGCACTGGCGGCCGCCTTGCGCGAGGAGCCGACCATCCAGCAGGTACTGAAGCAAGCGTGCGCCGTGGAGTACGCACTCGTCGGCGTGGGCACCCCGACGGCCGACGCGACCATCGTGCACATGGGGTACCTCAACGCCGAGGAGGCGCGCGGGCTGCGCGAGCGCGGTGTGGTCGGTGACATCCTCGGCCAGTTCTTTGACTCCGCCGGTAACGTCGTCGACCTGCCGATCCACGACCGCCGCATCGGCATCGAGCTGTCCGATCTGGCGCAGATTCCCAAGGTGGTCGGCGTGGCCGGTGGGCTGCACAAGACCGCGGCGATTCTCGGCGCATTGCACGGCGGATTCCTCGATGTTCTGGTCACCAACGAGCTGGCCGCGATCCGGCTGCTGGAACTGGAGCGCCGCCGTCGAGGGCGCACGAAACGCGCCTGACCAGGCGCCCGGCCGCCCCTTGCGGCATCGCCACGCGTGGTCGATACTCGGGCTGAGCGGATGCGCGTAATCTGAGCATGCGCTCCAGGAGGCTCGGAGGACGAACATGGCCAACGACAGCGAACGGCAGATCCTCGCGCCACCCACGCCTATGAAGATCACCCAGATCGCCGTGGTCGTCCGTGACATCGAGGCAGCGCTGAAGACCTATACGCAGACCCTTGGCTGGGGCCCGTGGAGCGTCTTTGACTACAAGGCCCCGCTGCTGCATGACACGCGGGTCAAGGGCGAGCCGGTCGAGTACCGGATGATCGGTGCCGAGGCCTCGGTCGACGGGCTCGGCTTCGAGCTGATCCAGCCGGTCAGCGGGCCGAGCCTGTACCAGGAATTCCTGGACACCCATGGCGAGGGCGTCCAGCACATCGCCTGCATGAAGCACTCCACCGAAGACAGCGCGCTGATGCAGGAGCACTGGCGGGCCAACGGCGCCGAGGTGCTGATGAGCGGCCGGATCGGCGACTCGATCGAGTTCTACTACCTGGACACCGCGCCGATGCTGAAGTTCGTGCTCGAGTCGGGCAGCGGTCACGCCATCGACCTCAAGCCGACCTATGTGTACCCGTGAGCCTGGGGTGTGCCGCACGGATCAGTGCCGGGCTGGATGATCCATGGGGCGTGCCCTAGCCAAGCCGGTAGGGGTCCTGGCCGTCGGCGATGCCTTTATGCCGGCCGGTCTGTTCACCGCCGCGCTCGCCAGTCTCGGTGACGCCGTAGCCGTGACTGAGCTGCAGATCGTCGGCACCGATGCGGCGCCGCCGCGGACCGAATCCGAAAAGGTGCTGCGCGAATACATGGGAGACCCGGCCGACCTCGCCGCCGCGCTGCACGGCCATGAGGTCCTCCTGGTGCACGGCGCTCCGGTCAGCGCGGAGGTCCTCGCAGCCGCGCCGCTTCGCCTGGTCTGCTGCGCCCGCGGCGGCCCGGTGAACGTGGACGTGGCCGCGGCCAGCACCCGGGGCATACCGGTCACCAACGCGCCGGGCCGCAACGCCAGCGCCGTCGCCGAGCTGACCATCGCCTTCGCCCTGATGCTCATCCGCGGCGTGCCGGGCTCGGCCCGTTACCTCATGGAGGGTGGCCAGCACGGGGGCAGCAACTACGAAGGCAGCCAGTTCATCGGCGGCGAGGCGGCCAGCATGACCCTCGGGCTGGTCGGCCTGGGCAACGTCGGCAAAGAGGTGGCCGCCCGTGGCCATGCGCTCGGCTTCAGGATGCTGGGTTATGACCCCGCTCCGCCCGGTTCCGTCCCGCCGGAGGTGACCATGGTCGCGCTCGACGACCTGCTCGGCCGCTCGGACCTGGTCTCGGTCCACGCCCGCGCCACGGTCGGCAACCGGCACATGTTCGGCGCCGCCGCGTTCAGCCGCATGCGGCGCGGGTCATTCTTCATCAACACCGCGCGGGAGTCGCTCGTCGACGAGGACGCCCTGGCGCGCGCGCTGGCCAGCGGGGCCCTGGCGGGCGCGGCACTGGACGTGGCGGAACCACGCCCGGCCGGCGCCCGCCATCCGCTCCTTGACCTGCCGAACGTCATCATCACGCCGCACATCGGCGGCGCCACACGCGAGACGCTGCGCCGCGGGGCCGAGATGGCGGCGGCGGCCGTGGCCGCCGTGGCATCCGGCGGCGTCCCGGACCACCTGCTGAACCCGGGGGTTCTCGCACGCCAGGAGGCCACACCATGACCTCGCCCGCGGGCCCCTTCTTGCTCGCGGTCGACGCGGGCACCGGAAGCTGCCGGGCGCTGCTGTTCGGCCCCTCGGGCGAGCAGGTGGCGGTCTCGCTCCGGGAATGGACCCACCGCGAGCCGGCGGATGCCCCGGGCGGCCAGGATTTCGACGTCGAGGCCAACTGGACCGCGATCACGGCCTGCATCCGCGACGCCTTGCGTTCGGCGGGCGCCACCGGCGACGACGTCGCGGCGGTCGCCGCGACCAGCATGCGCGAGGGCATCGTGCTCTACGACACCAGCGGGACCGAGATCTGGGCCTGCCCGAACGTGGACAGCCGCGCGGCGCGCGAGGCCACCGAACTGATCAGCGAAGGCGCGGCCGAGCGGATCTACGCCGAGGCCGGTGACTGGGTGTCGATCACATCCCCGGCCCGGCTCCGCTGGCTGGCACGGCACCGGCCGGACATCTTCGCATCGGTCCACAGCCTGGGCATGCTCAGCGACTGGATCACCTACCGGCTGGCCGGGATCCAGGTGACCGAACCATCCTGCGGCTCCAGCTCGGGGATGTTCGATCTGGCCAGGCGGACCTGGTCCGAGCAGATCGCTCAGGTCTGCGGCCTGTCACCGGCGGTACTCCCCCCGGTGGCCGACCCGGGCACGGCGGTCGGCGAAGTTACCGCCCTGGCCGCCGCACAGACCGGCCTGCGGGCGGGCACCCCGGTGGTGACCGGCGGGGCGGACACCCAGCTTGGCCTGCTCGGCGCCGGTGTCCGGGCCGACGAGTTCGCCGTGCTCGCCGGGACCTTCTGGCAGAACACGATGCTCACCGGCACGCCGCTCATCGACCCCGCCATCAGGCTCAGGACGCTCTGCCACGTCACACCGGGCGAATGGATGCTCGAAGGGATCGGGTTCTACTGCGGCATGGCGATGCGCTGGTACCGGGACGCCTTCTGCGATGCCGAGGCCACGGCCGCACGCGGCCGGGGGGTTGACCCCTACGTCGTTATGGAGGAAAACGCGGCGAAAATCCCGCCGGGTTCCAACGGCGTGTACGCCATCTTGTCGAACCTGATGAACGCCCGCCGCTGGGTGCATGCCAGCCCCGCGTTCCTCGGCTTCAACCTGGGCGACCCGGCGGGGACGGGGCGCGCGGCATGTGTGCGCGCGATCGAGGAGGCCGCCGCCTACGTGGTCCGCGGCCATCTCGGCATCATCCGCGAGCTCACCGGTGTGCCGGTCACCGAGCTGACCTTCAGCGGCGGCGCGGCCAAGGGCACGCTCTGGCCGCAGATCATCGCCGACGTGGCCGGCCTCCCGGTGCACGTGCCGGCGGTGACGGAGAGCAGCGCGCTCGGCGCCGCGCTGTGTGCCGGCAAGGGCGCCGGGCTCTACTCCAGCCTGACCGAACTTGATGGTGCGCTACGCAAGCGCGTGGCGACCTTCGAGCCACAGCCAGCGGCCGTCGCGGCTTACCACGACAGCTATGCGAGGTGGCTGGAGATCTACCCGCGGATCCTCGAACTCTCCGAGGATGGCCTGCTCCACCCGCTCTGGCGGGCCGCGGGAGTACCTTCGCGGCCTTCGGCCGCGCGGTCGCCCGGCACCACGGTCTCGCAGCGGCGACCCGGTAGCTGAGGAGATCGTATGGCAGACAAAGACAGCCGCGGCGAGGGGGAGCGCTTTGCGCCCTCGGTGCCACCACAAGCCGAGCCGTACCGCCTCAAGGGAGCGGGCGGGCTCGACTGGGGCATGCAGAGCCGGCTGGCCCAGGTGTTCCGGCC
>Ga0207700_10000424_pt1 | contig 24862 bp, 24 predicted proteins | sample LARL82metaG_FD_184348 | JGI IMG/M metagenome (GOLD analysis project Ga0207700, IMG submission 184348) | Corn, switchgrass and miscanthus rhizosphere microbial communities from Kellogg Biological Station, Michigan, USA - LAR L8-2 metaG... | ecosystem: Host-associated > Plants > Roots >...
CGTCGGCGCCCGCGGGCATCAGCGCGCCGGTCATGATCCGGGCGCTGGTGCCGGGCGCGACCGTGAGGGTGCGGGTGTCGCCGGCCGGGATCTCGTCGGTCACCGGCAGGGTGACCGGAGCCCCGGACGCCGCCGCCGCGACGTCGGCGGCATGGACCGCGTAACCGTCCATCCCCGCGTTGTCGAAGGAGGGCAGCGGCCGCAGGGCGGTGGCGTCCTCGGCGAGCACGCCGCCCTCGGCCTCCTCGAGCCCCAGCCGGACCGGTGTCAGCGGCCGGGTCGCCGCCAGGATCTCCGCGAGGTGCGCCTCGACCGGCACCAGGTCGGTGCTCATCCGAGGTCGTCGAGGTATTTGCGCAGCCACGGCACGAACTCGGCGGCCACGTCCGGCCGCTCGCACGCGAACTGGACGATGGTGCGCAGGTAGTCGAGCCGGTTGCCGGTGTCGAAGCGGCGGCCGCGGAACAAGACCCCGTGCACCCCGCCGCCGTCGGAGTCCGTCTGGGCCAGGGTTTTGAGCGCGTCGGTGATCTGGATCTCCCCGCCCCGGCCGGGCGGCGTCTCCCGCAGAACGCCGAAGATGGCCGGGTCGCATACGTAGCGCCCGATGATGACCAGGTTGCTGGGGGCGTCGTCGGGGTCCGGCTTCTCGACCAGGTCGATCACCCGGAACACGTCATCCTCGCCGGTCGGCTCGACCGTGGCGGCGCCGTACAGCGAGATCTGATCCCGGTCGACCTCCATCAGCGTGACCACGCTGCCCCCGTACCGCGCGCGGACCTCGATCAGGCGCCGCAGCAGCGGGTCGCTGGGATGGATGAAATCGTCGCCGAGGAGCACGGCGAAGGGCTCGTCCCCGACGTGGTCCGCCGCGCAGAGCACGGCATGGCCGAGGCCCTTCGGGGCGCCCTGCCGGATCGAATGGACGGCGGCGAGCTGGTCGGACTTCCGGATGAGCTCGAGCCCGGCGGTGTCGCCCTTGGCCTCGAGCAGTTCCTCGAGCTCGGGAGCCCGGTCGAAGTGGTCCTCGATGGCGCCCTTGCCGCGGCCGGTGATGAGCAGGATGTCGCCGAGCCCGGCGGCCACCGCTTCTTCCACGACGTACTGGATGGTCGGCGTGTCGACGACCGGCAGCATCTCCTTGGGCACGGCCTTGGTTGCGGGCAGAAACCGCGTACCCATGCCCGCGGCGGGGATGACCGCCTTCCTGACCGCTGCTGACGTTGGCATGCCGCTACCCTAAACGAGTCGTGCCACGACGGTTACCATCCCCTGGTGGCCGGGGGACCGGGTGGTGGTAGCGGCTACCGCGGACCGGGCGGGCTAAACGTGATCATGGGCTGGAGCCGTGGCGGGCGCGGCTAGCGGTGGGGTGGCCGCCGAGAAGGCCGCCCTGCGGCGGCGGCTGCTGGCGGACCGCGCGCGGCTCAGCCCGGATCAGCGGGCGGCGGCCGCGCGCGCCCTGCGTGACGCCGTCCTGGAGCTGCCGCAGGTGCAGATGGCGGGCACCATCGCCGCGTACTACTCACTCTCCTCCGAGCCGGACACCCACGGCCTGGTCTACGCGCTGTGGAAGCGCGGCGGCTACGTGCTGCTCCCGCTGCTGCGCCCGGACGCCGACCTGGACTGGGCCTCCTACGAGGGCCCCGATTCCCTGCGCCCGGGGCCGCGCGGCTTGGCCGAGCCGGGCGAGCCGGCCCGCGGCATGGACGCGGTGACCCGGGCCGACCTGGTCCTGGTGCCCGCCCTGGCCGTCGACCGCGGCGGCGTCCGGCTCGGCCGCGGCGGCGGCAGCTACGACCGCGCCCTGGCCCGGGTCGCGCCCGGGATCCCCACGATCGCGCTCCTCTACGACGGCGAGCTGCTGGACGAGGTCCCGGCCGATGACCACGACCAGCGGGTGCGGCTGGTGGCCCGCCCCTCCGCCGGGATCACCAGGCTGCCGCTCACATAGGCCCGCTCAGATAGGCCCCGGAGGGATTAGTGGGCAGCCCATCTGCGTTAACATTTGGCAGTCGGTGGCGGTGAGTGCCAGCGCCGGGCAAGGAGGGACCAGTGCCGACGTACCAGTACGCGTGCACCGCGTGTGATGAGCGGCTGGAGGTCGTCCAGAAGTTCACCGACGACTCGCTGACCACCTGCGAGGTGTGCGGCGGCCCGCTCCGGAAGGTGTACTCGCCGGTCGGCATTGTGTTCAAGGGCTCCGGCTTCTACCGGACCGACAGCCGCAACGGGTCGGGTTCCGGTGAGGCCAAGGACAAGCCCGAAGCCAAGGACAAGCAGGTGAAGGGCTCCGGCGACGGCTCTTCCGGCAAGACCGCCGACTCGGGATCGTCGTCGGATAAGTCCGGATCGGGTGAGTCCAAGCCCGCGAAGAAGGCGGAGAAGGCCGGCAGTTCCGGCACGGGTTCGAAGGTGGCGTGAGCCGGGTGCCCGGCCAGCCCAGCATCGCCGTCATCGGCGGGTCGGGCTTCTACGAGCTGCTGGCGTCCGCCCAGGAGATCAAGGTCGAAACCCCGTTCGGCCCGCCCAGCGACCCGATCACCGTCGGAGAGGTAGCCGGGCGGCAGGTGGCGTTCCTACCCCGGCACGGCCGCGATCACCGGTTCCCGCCGCACAAGATCCCGTACCGGGCCAACATCTGGGCTTTGCGCTCGCTGGGCGTCCGCCAGGTGCTGGCGCCGAGCGCCGTCGGCTCCCTCACCGTGGACCTGCAGCCGGGCACGCTCATCATTCCCGACCAGCTCGTGGACAGGACCACCGGCCGCGAGCAGACCTACTACGACGCCGACCGGGCGGTGCATGTGGCGTTCGCCGATCCCTATTGCCCGCGGGGCCGGACCGCGGCCATCGCCACGGCGCGCGCGTCGGGCTGGGACGTCGAGGATTCCGGCACGCTGGTGGTGATCGGCGGGCCGCGGTTCTCGACCCGCGCGGAATCGCGCTGGTACGCCGCGCAGGGCTGGACCCTGGTCGGGATGACCGGCTATCCGGAGGCCGTTCTGGCGCGGGAACTTGCCCTGTGCTACACGTCGCTGAGCCTGGTGACCGACACCGACGCGGGCGTTGCCGAGGGCGAGGGGGTCACCCAGGAGGAGGTATTCCGCGCCTTTGGGGAGAACGTGACCCGGCTGCGTGAGCTCGTCCTCTCGGTCATCGCGGCTCTGCCGGCCGAACGCAGCTGCCCGTGCCCCCATGCGCTTGACGGCATCCCGCTGCCGTTCGAGCTCCCCTGACGGGATGGCCGGTGGCCTTTCAGCCTCATAGCCCCTCGGCGCCCATCAGCCTCTAGCCATCGGCCCTCGGCCGAGGTCGCCGCGCTCGAAGCGGATATCCGCTTGGGGCATGCCCTAGGCTTGATCAGGCCGCCCGGCCCGGCCCCGATAGCTCAGTGGATAGAGCGACTGCCTCCTAAGCAGTAGGCCGCAGGTTCGAATCCTGCTCGGGGCGCAGCTCAAGCTCGTTTTTCGCTGCTGCGTTCATCCACCGGAAGCCAGCCGGGAGCCAACCTGATCTGTGCTGTCAGCCGAGCAGGGGACAAAGGCAGTCTGAGCCGTGCGGATCAGTGGCTACGCGCCGACGCTACGCAGCTGGAGTCGGCGGCCGCGCTGCCATCCCGATCACTTCCGCCGTCTATTCGGCTCCGTCCGCATCGGTTGACCAGCTCATGTGGGCGAGCAACGCGTGGGTGGCGGGCCAGCAGGGCGCGGTTGGCCGCTGCACGGTGTCGCCGACGCGGATGACCAGACCGCGGTTGGCGGTGCCGCCGGACAGCGGGCCATCTTCCTGGAGGGTCTCCAGTCCGGCTCGCGCCAGCTCACCGGCCTTTGAGGCGGAGCAGAGCGCGGGCGAGGCTGGTGTGGGTGACCAGGCCATGGACCATTTCTCCTCGGATCGCGGCACATACCGCATTGGCCTTGGAGATGCCATAGGCGACCGAGAGGACGAACGGGATCCGCTCGAGCACCGGGCCGGGCGTCACGATCATGCGGCTGTCCAGCGGGGTATCGATGGGCTTGCCGTCCTCGCCGATGAACACCCCGGCCAGCTCGGCGCATACTCCAAGGCGGGCGATGGCGTAGCGTTCTGCCGGCGTGATGGCGTCGTAGATGCTCGACAGGCCCGGTGCCCAGGCGCCGATGGCCACCAGGGCCATTGTCACCGAAGGCACGAGGGCGAAGGCTTCGGCGATGTCGGCCTGGCGGCGGATGGCGGCCGCTGACTGGGCATCGTCGAGGATCATCGGCGCGTAGAAGACATGCGCCGGACCGCCGCCTATGCGGGCGACACTGTGGACAAGGTCGAGCAGGTCCCTTCCCTCGGGCGGGGCCACCGCCCCGGTCAGCTGGATGATCGGGCAGGGCGGCATCTGGGTCAGCGCGGCCGCGAGCCCGCTCAGCGTGCGCGACCAGGACATGCCGACGATGTCGCCGGGCGTGATGAGGTCCATCAGCGCCTGGCCCGCCGCCTCGCCCAGGCGGCGGCGCAGCGCCGGCTCGTCGTGGTCGGGAAAATCGAACGCAAAGGCGTGCCTGAGTCCGAAGGCCGAGCACAGCTCGGCCGACAGCCCTGCGTCAAGGCTTCCGCCAGGCAGCCCGATCTCAATGCGCACCATCCCGCTCTCCCGGGCGGAGTCGAGCAGCCGGGCGACACGGAACCGGCTGATGCCCAGCTGGTCGGCGATATCAACCTTGGAGACGCCCTCGAGGTAGAACTGACGCGCAACGCGGGCAGCCAGGACCACTTCAGACGGTCGATGGGCTGACAACCCAGCCATGTGCCCCTCCGGTTGAGCCGAGCTGGTCGCTCGTTTGAGCGCTCAGATCTCATGTTCGCAGCTTTCCTTGACTTTGCCCAACGGTAGTTTGTTGACTCTGGAGCGGCTCAGAGGTATGTCGACCGGGGTTGCAGCCCGGCCTGGCGGGTGAGCCTGGCGAACGTCGCCTGCACGTTGCTATACAGCACCGGGTGTCGGCCGGGGAGACGAACACCGCAGTGGTGGCGGGCTGCGGGTGCAGCCGGTCCCGCAGCCGCAGGTAGCTGCGCAGCGCTGCGGTTGTGATCGGGGTGCAGCGGCACCAGCCGGGACTTGCCGAACTTGGACTGGCGCACGGTCAGCACCGTCTGCCAGGATCAAACCGTGAACGCGGCCTGATGATCACAGGGACCGCCACCGAAGTTCTACGGGACTCGGGGACAACCTCCGGCCGCGCGGCACTGAGTCACGGTCATTCATGGTCATAAGGTGTCCCCATGACGACACCAGGCATCGCGACTTATGCCCTGGATGCAGGTGGCTCGCACACCTTGGTGCGCATCCGCCGGGCGGACGGCAGCGAGCGGACCTGGGAAGAGGCCTCGTGCGCGATCGCCGCGATTGGCCAGGCGCAGGCTATCCATCAGCTACGCGGGATCCTGGAGATTGTTCGGTCCGAGCTGGCAGGTGCCACCGCCCTGCGGGGGTGCATTGCCTCGTCGTCTTACCCGGTCGCCGCGGAGGCGCCGCCACCCGAGCCGCTGGTGCGCGTCATCGTCGGATCGGGATGCACCGGGCGGGCCATGCTGGTGAATGACGTTGTGCCCTTGTTGTGGTCCGACCACCTGGGGGGCCATGGGGTGATCGTCAACAGTGGCACCGGCAGCTCCGTGATCGGCCGCAACCGTGCCGGCGGACTGCTCAAGCTCGGCGGCCACGAGCACATCCTCAGCGATCAGGGCAGCGCCTACAGCATGGCCCGGGAGGGGCTGCGTGCCGCGACCCGGGCGGCCGACGGCCTGGGTCCGGCCACCACCCTGCTGGCCAGAGCGGAGGCCTTCTATGGGAGATCCGCGCCGTCGCTGGGCCGCTGGCTGGCCGAGCTTGGGCGGCCCAGGTCCGCAGTAGCCAGGTTCGCCACCGAGGTCCTCGCGGCAGACGAAGAGGGGGACTCCGTTGCCACCGCGATCGTGGTGGCCGACGCCGAATCCCTGAGCCGGGCGGCGCTGCTGGCGGTAGCCAGGCTCGGGCTTGGCAGCTCTCCCGCCATTGGGTTGTCCGGCGGAGTGATGTGCGGCAGCGGGAGGTTCCGCGCGCTTGTCGTGGAGGGCATTATCCGCGGTCAGCTGCGTCCGCGGACTGCGGTGCTGAACAGCACCGACGAGGCGCTGGCGTTTGTCGATCGCGCGGGGGACCTCCCCGAATTGATGGCCGAAGTGGGCGGTCTCGACCTCAGCGTCGCATGACATGCACCTGTAGCAGCGCCCGCTACGGCAAGACCTGGATCTTGCGGCCCTGGCCTGAGCGGAACAACTCGAGAGCGTCGGCGTAGCGCTCCAGCGGCATGCGGTGGCTGATAAAGATCTCCGGGTCGAGCACGCCAGCGGCGAACATCTCGGCGGCTCGCTCGAAGCTGTGCAGGACCGCCATGGACCCGGTGATGGTGATCTCCTTGTTGTAGATGCGGTAGGGCTCGATGGTCACGCGTGCGCCCGGTGACGTGACGCCGAACTGGAGGAAGGTCCCGCCCGGCCGGACCCGGCCGATGCCGTCCTGGATGGCGGCCTCGTTGCCGGTCGCATCGACGACGATCTCCCAGCCCTGCGGCCGGTCGAACTGGTCGGCGCTCGCTGCGGCCGCCGTGCAGCCCAGGAGCTTGGCCGTTGCGAGCCGCTCGGGGTTCACGTCGACGACCTCAACGGACGTCGCGCCTGTGCGCTTGGCGAGCTGCAGCATGATCAGGCCCATGGTCCCGGACCCGTAGATGAGAACGTGCGCTCCGAGCACGGACCCAAGCACGTCGTAGCCCCGAACGGCGCAGGAGAGCGGCTCGACGAGGGCGGCATCCTCGATCCGGACGTGGTCAGCCAGCGGCACACAGTTGGCGACGGGGGCGACCGCGTATTCCGCGGCACCGCCCGCGGTGCTCACGCCTATGGCCGCCCATCTCTCGCACAGGTTTTCCCGCCCGGCCCGGCAGTAATGGCACTCGTGGCAGTACAGCGACGGGTCGACGGCAACGCGGGCGCCGACCGCGAGCTCGTCGACGGCCGAGCCGATCGCCGTGACCACACCGGCGAACTCGTGCCCGGGCACGACTGGCAGCGATGGCGCGAACTCGCCGTCCAGGATGTGCAGGTCCGTACCGCACAGGCCGCACGCCGCCACCGCCACAACGGCCTCGCGCGGTCCCGGCGCCGGGTCGTCAACCGTCGCGACCTCGACCATGCCGGGCGAGCTGATCACGGCCGCTCTCACGCTGGCTGGCCCTCCCGCCCAGCTGCGCGCCGCACGGTAGCGCGGCTCCGCCGCCTCATTTGACCGCGCCCATCGTCAGCCCGCGCACCAGCTGGTCCTGCGCGGCCCAGCCGGCGATGAGCACCGGCAGGCACGCGAGGGTGGCGCCCGCGCATAGGTGCGCCCAGAACTGGCCCTCACCCGTCTGGAAGCTCACGAGGTAGACCGGCACCGTGGCGGCATTGGTGGTCGTCAGGTTCACTGCCAGGAAGAACTCGTTCCAGGCGAAGATGTAGCAGATCAGTGCCGTCGCGGCCAGGCCGGGAGCGATCAGCGGCATGATCACGGAACGCATCGTCCTGAAGAACGGGGCGCCGTCCACCCGGGCCGCCTCGAGGATCCCGACGGGGATCTCGAGCAGGAACGACCGGATCATCCACACCGCGATGGGCAGGTTGAGTGCCGCGTACAAGATGATCAGGGCCTCGAGCGTGTCCAGCAGATGAAGGTTCCGGGCGATGACGTAGATCGGGATGATCGCCCCCGCGACCGGCAGCATCTTCGTCGAGATGAAGAAGAAGAGCACATCCCGCCATTTGCGGACCGGCGCGATGGAAAGCGCGTACGCGCAAGGCAGGGCCAGCGCGAGCACGATGAGGGTGGATACCACGGTGATTATCACCGAGTGGATCAGGTACGGGCCGGCCTTGCTGATGGCGGACTGGTAGTTCGCGAGAGTCGGGCTGAACACGAAATGCGGCGGGGTGGTGGCGGCGTCGGGCTCCTGCTTGAAGCCGGTGAGCGCCATCCACAGCACGGGAAAGAAGAACAGCAGGACGATCAGCCAGGTCAGTACGCCGAGCGCAAGGGCGCCCAGGCCGCCGCGCCGTCCCCTGCGGCGAGCCTGGCCCCCGCGGGTGCCCGCGGTACGCGGAGGCCGTGTCGTCGTCGGCGCGCTCATAGCCGTCCCTCCATTCCCTGCTGGCTGAACAGCCCGGAGATCGTGCGCAGGGCGAAGGTGGCGAAGACGATGGTGATCACCACGACGACCACCCCCATGGCCGACGCACGCCCGATGTCGAAGCTGCGGAAGGCTGTTTCGTAAAGGTAGTAAGGGATGTTCGTGGTCTGCTGGCCCGGGCCACCCGATGTGATCATGAAGATCGCATCGAATGCCTGGACAATGTAGATGGAGCCGAGGACGATGCCCAGCTCCATGTACTGCCGGAGGTGCGGCAGCGTCATCCGCCGGAAGATCTGCCATGCTCCTGCGCCGTCGACCCTCGCCGCTTCGAGCACGTCGCCGGACTGGCTCTGCAGCCCCGCCAGCAGGATGAGCATCATGAACGGCGTCCACTGCCAGGTGAGCACCGTGATGATCGTTTCCTTCGCGTGGTTGTTGATCCAGTCGGTGTGGTTCACGCCGAACGGGCTGAGCACCCAGTTGATCAGCCCGAACTCGGTGTCGAGCAGGGTGAACTTCCACACCAGCGCAGCGGCGGCCGGCATGACCAGGAAGGGGCTGATGATCAGCGTGCGCAGCAGGCCGCGCCCGAGGACCTTCCGGTCGAGCAGCAGCGCGATCCCCAGGCCGAGCAGCAGCGACAGCAGCACCGGAACCAGCGTGAGGATCACCGTGTTGACCAGCGCGGTCCGGAAGATCGGGTCGGTGAAGATGAGGGTGTAGTTGTGCAGCCCGGCGAAGTGACGGGCGAAGGGGTCGTACAGGTTATAGGACTGCAGGCTGTAATAGATGGTCAGCAGGAACGGGATCTGCGTGGCCACGATGGTGAACAGCAGCGCGGGCAGCAGCGGTATCCGTCGCCGCCGGTTGCGCCGCCGGTCTCGTGTCCGCGCCGATGCTATGGCCGCATCACCGCGACGGTCGGCAACAACTGCCATGACTACCCCTTAACGGATGTGCGTGCCTCGGCCTGCTTCCTTGGCTCTTCCCCTGCCGGCTGACCACGGCGGTGTGGCACCAGCGTGTCACCGGTGCCACACCGCCGCTCATCATCGTCGGGGTGCGCTTATGGCTGGGCCTGCCCGACCGGCACGGCGTAGCCCTGCGACTTGCTCAGTGCCTGAGCCACGGTCTCCTGGCCGGAGATCGCCGCCGTGATCTCCTGGGAGACCCTGGTGCCGAGATCCTCGAATTGGGGGATGCCGACGTATTGCACACCCACATACGGCTGCGGGCTCACGCCCGGATGACTGACGTTGACGCCGTTGATCTCATTGAGCGTGGGCGTGGCGAAGGCGGCGGCGGCCTTCTTGTAGTTGGGGTTGGAGTAGGTCGAGTAGCGGCTGCCCGGCGGCACGCTCGCCCAGCCGAGCTGCTGGCCCGCGTACTGGATGTACTGCTTCGACGTCGCCCAGCTGATGTAGGTCCAAGCCGCGTCCTTGTGCTTGGACGATGACTCGATCGCCAGTGCCCACGACCACAGCCAGCCGGAGTTCTTCGTCAACTCGACGGGTGCGGGCGCGAAGCCGAGCTTGCCCGCGATCGGTGACCCGGGGGCATCGATCACCGAAGCGCCCACGGTCGCGTCGTACCACATGGCGGCCTTCTGCTGCTCCATCGCGTTGGCGCACTCGTTGAAGCTGAAGTTCCCGGCACCGGACTCCCCGGCGGTCTTGATGAGGTTCACGTAGAAGTTGGTGGCCTTCTCGAACGCGGGGCTGGTCAGATGCGCATTCCAGCTCATGTCGTACCACTGGCCGCCCATGGTGTTGACCACCGTGTTCAGCGGTGCCAGGTTCTCGCCCCAGCCGGTCTTGCCGCGCAGGCAGATGCCCGCCATGCCTTTGGCCGGGTCGTTGAGCTTCTTCGCGATGGTTGCGACCTGGTCCCAGGTCGGATGAGCCGGCATCGTCAGGCCGGCCTTGGCCAGCAGGTCCTTGCGGTACATCAGGAAGGACGACTCACCGTAGAACGGGGAGGCGTACAGCTTTCCGCCGACGCTCAGGCTGGCCCTGATCGGCTTGATGAGGTCGTTCACGTCATAGGCGGTGTCTTTCGCCGCGAATGACGACAGATCGTCGATCCAGTGGTTCTTGGCCCACGTCGGCACCTCATACGGCCCGATCATCACGGCGTCGAACTGGCCGCCCCCCGCGGCGACATCTTTCGTGACCTGGTCCCGCAGCGTGTTCTCGTCCAAGGTCACGTACTTCACCTTGATGTTCGGGTGCGAGGCCGTGAAGCCCTTGGGCGTCAGCTTCTGAATGTCGATCATCTGAGGGTTGTTGACGACGGCGACCGTGATGGTCTGCGGGCCGCTTGCCTGGCCCGAGCTGCCGCTTGACGAGCACGCGGCCAGGCCGGCCACGGTCACGGCAGCCGCCGTCGCGGCCATCAACCATCTTCCTCGCCTGATCCCTTGGCCGTGCACGGTAGCCTCCTCTTCATGATCGCTCAAATGAGCAGTATGATGCTCGGAAGAGCAAGATCAGTGCACCGCACACCGGGCTGGTCGTCAAGGGTGCGTGAAGACTTGTTTTGCTTATGAGATGCTTTTTTACCGATTTGTGACCCGCGGCAGGAGACGATGGCACCCAACCCTCGCGAGGGTTTCGCCGGCCTCGCACCGGCCGAGCTTGTCCGCGCCGCCAGCATCGCCAGGCGCTTCTTCATCGACGGATGTTCCAAGAGCGATATCGCCGAAGAGTTCGGCATGAGCCGGTTCAAGGTGGCACGGATCCTCGAGGAGGCACGGGCGGCTGGCATCGTGCGCATCGAAATTCGCCTGCCCGCCTCGCTCGATGCGTCGCTGGCGCGCCGACTGCAGGTGGCGTTCGGCCTGCGGCATGCGATCGTCGTGGATACCCCCGAGGAAACAGAAGCGCACATGCGCCGGCAGCTGGCACACGCGGCGGCCGCACTGCTGAGGGAGATCGTCACCGCAGACGATGTCGTCGGCGTCGGCTATGGGCGCACGCTCACCCTGATGGCCGAGGAGATCGACGGCCTCGCGGCATGCCCGGTCGTTCAGCTCACTGGTGCCCTGCGGGGCGTCAACGCGAGCGAGAACAGCGTGGAGCTTGTCCGGCGGATCTCAGTGCGCACCGGTGGCCCTTGCTTCTCCATCTACGCTCCGCAGGTGCTGCCGGACGCCAAGACGGCCGAGTCCCTGCGCCAGCAGCCAGAAGTCAGCGAGGCGCATCGGCGCTTCGGCACTGTCACCAAGGCGGTTGTTGCGGTTGGCTCATGGGTCCCGCCGCTGTCGCAGCTCTACGATTCATTGCCCGCGCGCCAGCGGGCATCCCTCCTCAAGAGCGGCGTGATGGCGGAGGTTTGCGCCGTGCTCCTGGACCGGGACGGCACCCAGGTAGCGGAGGACTTCACCGAGCGCTGCATCTCCATCGGCGGCCGCCAGCTGCGTGCGATCAGGGAAGTCATCGCGGTCGCCGGCGCCGCAGCCAAGGCCGACGCGGTCCGGGCCGTTCTCACCGGAGGTTACGCCAACAGCCTTGTCGTGGACAGCTCGCTCGCGACCGCACTGCTTGCCAGCTCGTCATGACGCCGCCTGCCGATGTGATCACGGTCGCGGGAGCCCGGCCAACGTTGCCGTCGCGCTCAGCCGACTTGGGCAGTGCCGGTGATGCTTTCATGGCAGCCTGCTGGCAGGGCTCGCCGATGTCGACCTGCTGTCAACGAAAACGCTAGCGGAGTGCGCAACGTCCGGTGGGGACGTGCTGCACCGGATCGCCGATCAGGCAATGGCCGCCGCGGCGCTGACTTGTGCGCGCCCGGGGGCCGACCCCCCGACCACGCAGGAGTTCCGGCGTTTCCAGGCGGACCCGCGTTCGTCCGGCTGACGGCAGCGCGCCTACGCCGCGGCGGTATAACCAATGGCTAGGCCGTCTTCGGGATCGAAGAAGTGCAGGTTGCTGGTGTCCAGCGCCAGGTCAAGCCGCTGCCCGGGCTTGACGTGACTGCGCGCTGCGACGCGCGCCGTCCACTGCGACTCCCCGCCGGCCAGAGCGATGGCCGAATCGTCGTCTTCGTCGGAGATCGCCTGGCTGAGGCTTGCGTGCTGGACGATCGGCGCATCGATCGTGAATATGACGTGGATCTCGCTGCCGAGTTCCTCGGTGACGCGGGCTTCCACGGGCATTGTGGCCCAGCCGGGATCGGCCAGTGCGGCGTCCTCGAAGTCGGACGGCCGGACGCCGAGGATCAGCTCCCGGCCGAAAAACCGCTCCAGGCCCGGCCTGGCCTCGACGACCGCCGGGGGGATCGGCAGGCGGTGGCCGGCGAAGACCACGGCAGGACCGTCATCGCGCACGGCCTTGGCGGTGACGAAGTTCATGGCCGGGGAGCCGATGAAGCCGGCGACGAACAGATTCACCGGCGCGTCGAAAAGCCGCTGCGGGCCGTCTACCTGCTGTAGCTTGCCATCTCGCAGAACACAGACGCGCTTGCCGAGGGTCATGGCCTCCACCTGGTCATGTGTGACGTAGACCGTCGTGACGCCGAGTCGTTCGTGCAGCTGCGACAAGGATGCGCGCATAGATACGCGCAGCTTGGCGTCCAAGTTGGAGAGTGGCTCGTCCATGAGGAAGGCCTGCGGCTCACGGACGATGGCCCGGCCCATGGCAACCCGCTGTCGCTGCCCGCCGGACAGGGCCGAGGGCTTGCGATTGAGAAACTCCTCAAGGCCGAGCATCTTCGCCACCGCGACCACCCGGCGGCGTATCTCGTCCTTGGGCGTCTTGCGCTGCTGCAGCCCGAACGCCAGGTTCTGCTCGACCGTCATGTGAGGGTAGAGGGCGTAGTTCTGGAACACCATGGCGATGTCGCGGTCCTTGGGCGGCAGGTCGTTGACCACCCGGCCGCCGATGGAGATCTCGCCCGAGGTGATCTCCTCCAATCCGGCGATTGACCGGAGAGCGGTCGACTTGCCGCAGCCAGACGGGCCGACAAGCACCATGAACTCGCCGTCGGCGATGTCCAGGTTGAGGCCGTCGATCCCTTTGACGCCGCCCGGGTAAAGCTTGTCCACCTCATCGAGGACGATCTGCGCCATCGCCGCACCTCCATGGCTCACCGGTTCCGTCAGGCACCGTCCGGGATGAGCGTAACCCCTGCCATCCGATTCTGAGAGCCCTGATCTCATCCGAGTGTGTACGCGGCGCGGACCAAGGTCGACAGCGACCACCCGGGCGGCGGCCGCATCCGCTCATCGTCCCAGCCACCAACCGTAAACCGCGAACGACGTGCGTTCCACTAGTTCTGAGGCTCGACGCTGATCACGACATTGCCGATTTCCTGCCCTGTGTCGACATACTTGGAAGCCTCGATGATCTGGTCCAACCGATATGGCCTGTCGATAAGCCGCTTGAACTGCCCGGACTCGATCAGTTCCTTGAAATGCCCTACCGTCGCCTGGTCAAGCTTCGGAAGGATAAACATGACCTTCTTGCCACCAAATAACGGAGTGATGAGTACCAAGATCAGGAACAGGGGACCCCTCCGTCAAGAGATAGATCCCGCCCGGCTTCAGCAGCCGCCTGCACCGGCCGAACGAGCTCTTGCCGACCGCACCGAAGACCGCTTCGTATTCCTGATCGTCTTTTGTGAAGTCTTCGGCCGTGTAGTCGATGACTCTGTCGGCGCTCCGGATCCTGGCCTTCCTGCTGTTCGCGAGGGCATAATGCGAGCCTTCGGTACTGGGCGCAGCCTCCTCGTAAGTCAGGTTCGCCAGGATGGTCGCAAGCGGACCGCCTTCGGGGATCGTCACGTATTCAGCATGAGCACCGAACGGGCCGCTGAATCCGATGAATCCGAACACTCTGTCGCCGATCTCGAAGGACGTGACGTCACTGCCGACCGCCTCGACTCTTCCCGCAAAATCGTGCCCCATGACCGTCCCCCTTTGGCCCGACGGGCCCGGTGAAGAATCTCGAGAAGAAGGGTTTGCCCGACCGGAAGCCGCAATCCGTCCGGTTCACAGTCGTCGCGTGAACCTTGATGAGCAGCTCGTTGTCCTCGGCCGCCGGCTTTTTTCACTTCTGATATCTGGACCACTTCCGGCGGACCGTATCTGGTGTGAACTGCTGCCTTCATGGGTGCACTGTAGCAAGAGCCCCAAGGTCGACTTCGGCTCTCATTCCCGACGCCCAGCGCAGGACGATTCGCCACGGCTCGTCGCCCACCTGGCCATCCGCCAATCAATTGACGGCGCGACAGGAAGGTTCCGTGGCAACCTGCGGTCTGGCGCGACTCCAGTTGCACGGCTGACAGAACCCGGGGCGTACTCCCGGCGCTTCCTGCCACAGGGTGATCTATGCGCAGCGCTCGCCACACTGTCGGCCGTTCCCAATCAAGTAGCCAATGAGCGATTGTTGTAATGCCGCTGTGAGAAGGTTCGTTTGCGGCTACTAATGCTGTCGTCGAAGGTTTACAACCACGCCCTTCAGCCCAGAGCAGGCCCGCGCTCTCATGGTTGCGAGGTGGGCGGGGTGCTATGGGGGCCCGGGCTGCCGGAGGCTGCCTGTCAGCCCTGGACCCAGAAGTCGCGATGTTCCAGGACGAGCCCGTCTGCGCTGAAGCACAGCAGCGACGCTTCGGCCAGGTCCTCGGTGCCGCCATCGGTCAGCCTGGTCTGAGCGCTCCAGGCCACAGCAGCCTGATCGCCGTCGCAATCCGCCCATCGATCTTCCTCGTTCCACAGCGAACCTCTGGCCGGCCAACTGCCGTCAGCGGCAACCTGTTGCAGCTTGAGGGCGATGGGTCTGCCAGGCTGGGGCAATGGCCGAGCGAACGATGCGGGCGGCGGTGCTGGAAGGCGCCGGCGTAGTGACGCTGCAGAAACGGCCGGTTCCCCTGCCGGGCCCGGGCGAAGTGCTGGTCCAGGTCGCGGCGGTCGGCGCCTGCGGGTCCGACGTGCACTACTACGAGCATGGCCGCATCGGCGACTTCGTGGTCGAGTCGGCGCTGGTCCTGGGTCACGAGCCGTCCGGTGTCGTCGTTGCCGCCGGTCCCGGCGCCGATCGCCACCGGCCCGGCCAGCGGGTGTCGATCGAGCCCGGCGTCCCGGATTTCATGTGCGAGTACTGCCGGGCCGGGCGGTACAACCTCTGCCCCCGCATGCGGTTCTTCGGTACCCCGCCGATCGATGGCGCCTTCTGCGAGTACGTCGTGGTGCGCGAGGAGTTCGCCTACCCCGTGCCGGACAGCCTGTCCGACGACGCGGCCGCGCTGGTCGAGCCGCTGTCGGTTGGCGTGTGGGCGTGCCGCAAGGCGCGCGTCGGGCCGGGCTCACGGGTGCTCGTGACCGGCGCCGGCCCGATCGGCCTGGTGTGCCTGCAGGCGACGAAGGCCTTCGGCGCCAGCTACGTCGCGGTCACCGATGTCAACCCGCGCCGGCTGGCGTTCGCCCGGGAACTCGGCGCGAGCGAGGTCGTCAACGTAGGTGAAACGTCGCTGGCCGATGCCGTGATCGAGCCTGACGTGCTGCTGGAATGCTCCGGAAACCCGGCCGCCACCGGCGCGGCCATCCGGGCGGTGCGCCGGGCCGGGCGGGTGGTCCTCGTCGGGATGGGCGGCGACGAGATCCCGCTCCCGCTGGCCCATGTCCAGACCCGTGAGCTCGAGGTGACCGGCACGTTCCGGTACGCCAACACCTGGCTTGACGCCATCGCCCTGGCGGCATCGGGACGGGTTGACCTTGATGCCCTGGTCACCGGGCACTACGGCCTCGCCGACGTCGAGCAGGCCCTCACCGCCGGCGCCCGCGACCCAGACTCGGTCAAGGCCATCGTGACGCCACAGCGCTGACCGCCTCAGCCCGGCCGTCAGCGCCGCGCGGTCCGCGACGGTGTCAGCGCGCGGCCGCCGCCTGGGCGTGCCGGGCGCTGAGTGCCGCCTACCGGGCCGGCGTCAGCGCGCCGGACCCACGCGGGGCGGGGTTCGAGACGACGTTCGATGGTTCGAACATGAGCGAAGCTAACGAGATCGCGGGGAGCCAAACGGGGAGCCAACGGTGGCAGATACCGGGCGACACCAGGCCACGTCTAGCCACTATCGGTGCAGCTCAACGCCACATCGGGCCACACCCAACCGCATCTGGCGACGTCCGGGGAATGCCTCCTAAGCAGTAGGCCGCAGGTTCGAATCCTGCTCGGGGCGCCTGCCCCCTCCGCCCAGTAGGGAGTATGTTCGCTCGCATGGCCTCGACGGGCTGGGAGCAATAATCGGCGAGTCGGCTACGTAATGTGAACACGGCAGGGGTCGCTCAGCGCTCGCAGGTACGCCAAGTTGCCGATTAGGAATTCCTACAGAGGCCGCAGACATATGTGATTCTATGGGCTCAGAACATCCTTTCGCCGCGTCGTGCGACCATCGGCACACGGTGGGTACTACCGCTGGTCAGGCACGCGGCGATCGGCGGCTGGATTGTCACCAGATTCCGGTGATGCCGTCTCACCCGCCGGGGCCTGACCATCGAGGCATGGAGCCACGACGTCATGCTCTCGGGCCGGTCACCGTATCTCGCATTGGCTTCGGCGCGATGCAGCTGCCAGGTCCTGGGGTATTCGGTCCGCCGCGCGACCGCACAGCGGCCATCGCCGTCTTGCGCCGGGCGGTGGAGCTCGGCGTCGATCACATCGACACCGCCGAGTACTACGGCCCCGGCGTCGCCAATGAGCTGATCCGCACGGCGCTGCATCCCTACCCGGCAGGGCTGGCCCTGGTCAGCAAGGTCGGCGCGCGCCGGGATGCATCGGGCGGTGTGCTGCGATACGACCGGCCAGCCGAGCTCCGGCAGGGAATCGAGGACAACCTGCGCAGCCTGGCCGTCGATCACCTCACCGTCGTCAACCTGCGCATCATGGACGGCGCCCCGGCCGGCCAGTACTTCGATGACCAGCTCGCCGCCATGGTGGCAGCGCGCGAGGACGGCCTGATCGGCGGCATCGGCCTCAGCAACATCACGCCCGGCCACCTGCGCCGCGCGCTGGCGATCACTGACATCGCCTGCGTGCAGAACCTGCTGAACCTGGCCGACCGGCGGTCCATGCCGGTACTCGAGGAGTGTCACGCCCGCGGCATCGCTTTTGTGCCGTTCTTCCCGCTCGGCTCCGGCTTCGCCCGCGGCGGCAACCCGGTCCAGGCTAGCCCCGCGGTTGCGGCCACCGCCGCCCGCCTGCGCTGCACGCCCGCCCAGGTGGCGCTGGCCTGGCTGCTGGACCTGCGGCCAGAGGTGCTTTTGATCCCCGGCACGTCCTCGATCAGCCATCTCGAGGAGAACATGGCCGTCGCGAATATCGGGCTTGATTCCGAAGCCCGCGACCTTCTCGGCTAAAGGCCCCCGGCCACCTTCGCCGCCACGGCCGCGAGAGCGACCAGTACCGGAAGGACCCATCACGCTCCATTCCTGGCAAGCGGATTTTGGGATCGCGCAGCGCGGTGGTGGTCGGCGCGCTCACGGAGTGGCCTCGTCCCCGCTGCGGGGATCGAGCCGGCGAACTGCGATCAGGGTGAGCCCAAGGTCGCGGACCTTGGCCAGCAGCCCGTGCAAAGCGGGCTGGTCAGTGAGCAGGCCGGAGATGACTGTCTCCTCGCTGTGGCCGGTGACCTGCAGGCCGTCGAACCAGGCGGCCCACTGGCTGTCCAGTACGCCCGCGACGCGGATCTCATACCACGCGGGCCCGCCGGAGGCGGTCACCTCATCGCCCGAGAGCGGGCTGGTCTTAGTGGCCATCGCCTCGGCAGCCGCCCGCGGCTGGCGGTCATCAAAATCACCTCGTGTGGACGTTCGGCTTCACTGGGCACGGTAGGAGCGGACGCCAGGGCTGGGCGTCAGCCGAAGGTGTACCTGTCCGGTGGAACCTCCCCCGGCCGACGGGCTGGTACCTGGTGCCGCCCACGCGGCCCGGTAAACTGATCACACCCAGCGGCGACGCTGGCCATCGCTGGACGCGCGGAGGAGTGGGTCGCCGATGGCTGAGACCCGTGCCGCGCTGACCGCCGAGGTCGCCGTTTCCGGGGACGACGTCCTGCTGGCCACCAAACTGCACCTGCCACGACCGCGACCGGGCTTTGTCCCCCGCCCGCGCCTGGCCGGTCGGCTGGACGAAGGGCTGGCGCATGGGCTGACGCTCGTCTGCGCTCCGGCGGGGTACGGCAAGACGGTGGCGCTGGCCGACTGGGCCCGACATAGCGGCCGGCCGGTCGCCTGGCTGTCGCTGGATACCGGTGATAACGACCCGGTACGGTTCTGGCGCCACGTCGTCGCCGCGGTGGGCCCGGCCCGAGCGGGAGCTGCTGAGCGAGTGCTGCCGCTGTTCGGCGCTCCACCACCGTCATCGTTCGCAGGCCTGGTGACGGCGCTGGTCAACGAACTGGCCGCCGAGCCCGGTGACGGCGAGCCAGTCTTGATTCTGGACGACTACCACCTGATCGACGCTCAGCCGGTGCACCAGTCGCTGTTGTTCTTGCTGGAGCATCTGCCGCCGGGGCTCCAGGTGGTGCTGGCGAGCCGGTCCGACCCGCCGCTGTCGCTGGGGCGGCTCCGGGCCCGCGGTCAGCTCGCCGAGCTGCGCGCCGCCGAGCTTCGGTTCACTACCGACGAGGCCGCGGCCTTGCTGCGGCAGGTAGCGGAAGGGGCGGCCGGTGCCCTGTCCGACGCGGACGTCGCGGCGCTGACGGCGCGCACTGAGGGGTGGGCGGCCGGCCTGCAGCTGGCTGGGCTGTCGCTGCGTGGGCAGGTGGACACGGCCGGGTTCGTGGCCGCCTTCAGTGGCAGTCACCGCTACGTCCTGGACTATTTGACCGGGGAGGTGCTTGAGCACCTGGATGAGCAAGTGCGCGACTTCGTGCTCGAGACTTCGGTGCTGGAGCGGATGTCGGCGGAGCTGTGCGACACGGTGACCGGCCGGGCCGGCAGCCAAGCGCTGCTGGAGCAGGTGGAGCAGGCCGGGCTGTTCTTGATGCCGCTGGACGACGTACGCGGATGGTGGCGCTACCATCACCTGTTCGCCGACCTGCTGCGCGCCCGGCTGCAGCGGGAACGGCCCGCGCGGACAGTGGCGCTGCACCGGGCCGCGGCCGCCTGGCATCAGGAACGTGATCTGGCCGACGATGCGGTGCGCCACGCGCTGGCCGCCGGGGACGCAGTGTGGGCGGCCCGGCTGATCGAGCAGCATTTCGACGCCACCTATCACCGAGGCCAGCGGGCAACGATCCACCGGTGGCTGGCGGCGCTGCCCGCCGACCTGGTGCACACCCGCGCGCGGCTGCTGCTGGTGCAGGCGTGGATGGCGGTGGTCGGCGGCCATGTGGAAGCGGCCGGCGTCGCGCTGGAGGCGGCGCAGCGGGCATCCGCTCAGGCCGCCGAGGAGCCGTTCGAGCCATCGGCGGGCCGGGCCGCGAGTCTGCTGGCCAACACCCTCGCCGCGATCACCATCGCCCGGGGCTGGCTCGCGTGGCTGCACGGCAACGCCGATGGCGCGACCGCCTTCGCGTCCCAGGCACTCGGTGAGCTCACCGACGGCGACTGGCTGCTGACCTCGCTGGGCCAGCTGGAGCTGGCTCTGGCCGACCGGCTCCGCGGCAGGCTCGATGACGCCGAGCGCGGCTTCGCCGCCAGCCTCGCCGGATGGCGGGCGGCCGGCGAGCGCGGCTCGGCGGTATCGGTGTGCGACCTGCTGGGCCGGGTCCACCTCGCCCGGGGCCGCCTGGACGCGGCGCTCGGCGCCTTCGATCTGGCCTTGGAGATCGCCACGGAGCCGGGCCAGCCGGCCCTGCCCGTGGCCGGCATCGCGTACCTCGGCCTGGCCGAGGTGGCATACCAGCGTGATGAACTGGACGCCGTCCTCTCGCATGTCACCGAGGGCATTGCGCGCCTGCGGCCGGTGAACCACACCGCGCCGATGGCCACCGGGCTGGCCCGGCTGGCGTGGATCCGGCAGGCCGCCGGCGACGCGGCCGGTGCGCTGGAGGCGATCGGCGAGGCCGAGCGGGTCGCGCCCAGCCCGGCCGTGACTGGCCTGGTCAATCCGATACCGGCGCAGCGGGCGCGGCTGCTGCTGGCTCAGGGCAACGTCGCCGCGGCCGCCCGCTGGACCGGGCAGCAGGGCCTGCGCCCCGAGGATGAGCCCAGCTACCCGCAGGAACTGGAGTATCTGGTGCTGGCGCGGGTGCTGCTCGCGCAAGACCGCCCGGGTAAGGCGCTGGCGCTGCTGGACCGGCTGCTCGCCCAGGCCGCGGCCCAAGACCGGACGAGCAGCGTCATCGAGATCCAGGCGCTGCGGGCGCTGGCGCAGGCGGCGGGCGGCGACGAGCCCGCGGCGGTGACCACCCTGGCCGAGGCGCTCACCCTGGCCGGCCCGCGAGGCTACGTGCGGGTCTTCGCCGACGAAGGGCCGCCGATGCGTGCCCTGCTGGGCCGCATCGTCGCCGCCTACCGGGCCGGGCAGTCCTCGGCCCGGGCCATCGCGTTCAGCCACCTTGCCCGGGTCACGCAGGCGTTCGACGGCAAGCCCGCCGTGCCCGGCTCCGCGCCGGCTGCCGCGGCCGGACTGCCCGGCCTGATCGACCCGCTCACCGGCCGTGAGCTGCAGGTGCTGGCAATGCTGGCGGCGGGCGAACCGAACCAGGCCATCGCCAACGAGCTGTTCGTCACCGTCTTCACGGTCAAAAAGCACGTCAGCCACATTCTGGGCAAGCTGGGCGCGGCCAACCGCACCGAGGCCGTCGCCCGGGCGCGGGACCTCGGCCTGATCCCCTAGCGCCGGTCCCGCTGGCACTGGGGTACCACAGTCGCCGCCGCGAAGATTCCACCCGGCAGTTACACCTTCGGCTGACGCCCTGGGCGGCGCCGGCTCATAGCGTCCCTCACTGAACCTGGCCTATCAGCAGGCCGCCAAACGAGCGGCGCGGAAACCGCAGTACCCCGGAGGATCGTTATGCCTGGAAATGAGATAACGGGCGCGGCGGCGCTGGTCACCGGCGCCAGCCGGGGCTTTGGCAGTGGCATCGCCACCGCGCTGTCCAAGGCCGGCGCGAACGTCGTCGGCGTCGCCCGCGACCGCGGCCCGCTGGAAGAACTGCGCGCCCAACTCGGCGAATCCTTCACCGCGGTGCCCGCCGATGCGGCCGACCCGGTCGTAGCCGGGCAGCTCATCGACGCCTACCGACCGGCCATCCTGGTGCTCAACGCCGGCGCCACCCCGCTGCCGCGGCCGGTCCAGCACCACACGTGGCAGACGTTCAGCCGCAACTGGGACGTCGACGTTGCCCACGTGTTCCACTGGGTGCGCGAGGCGCTGCTCGCCCCGCTCGCCGCCGGGAGCGTCGTGATCACACTGTCCAGCGGAGCGGCGCTGCGCGGCTCGCCGCTGTCGGGCGGCTACGCCGGGGCCAAGGCCGCCATCAGGTTCCTCACCGCCTACGCCGCCGAGGAATCGCAGCGGGCGGCGCTCGGCATCAGGTTCGTCTCGGTGCTCCCGCAGCTCACCCCGGCGACCGCGCTGGGCGCGGTGTTCGCCGCCGCCTACGCCGCCCGGCAGGGCGCAGACGCCTCCCCCAGTGCCGGCGGCCCGGCGCTCACCCCCGAGCAGGCTGGCCAGGCGATCGTCGATCTCACCGGTCCCGGCTGGGACCAGGATGCCTACCTGATCACCGCCGCGGGCCTTCGCCCGCTGCCCTGACATCCCGCCCGACACCGCAGAACCGGAAGGAACAGACATGAGCATCGCAGGCAAAGCAGTTCTGGTGACCGGGGCCAACCGCGGCATCGGGCGGGCGCTCGTCGAAGAGGCGCTCGGCAGAGGCGCCGGGCGGGTCTATGCCGGCACGCGCCAGCCGCTGGCCCACCCCGACCGGCGCGTCACGCCCCTGACCATGGACGTGACCAACACGGCGCAGATCCAGGCGGCCGCCGGTCAGGTCGAATCGCTCGATGTGCTGATCAACAACGCCGGCATCTGGCTTTTCGATGACTTGAGCGATCGTGCCGCGCTCGAACGGCACCTGGCGGTCAACTTCTTCGGCACCTACGCCGTGACCCAGGCCTTCCTGCCGCTGTTGACCCGTTCCCAGGGGACGATCGTCAACAACGTGTCGCTGATGGCCGTCGCCGCCTTGCCGCTCACCCCCGCCTACTCGATCTCCAAGGCGGCCGCGTTCTCCCTGACGCAATCGCTGCGCGCCCTGCTGGCCGGGCAGGGCGTGCGGGTGCACGCCGTCCTGACCGGCCCCGTCGACACCGACATGACCCGGGGCTTCGACATCCCCAAGGCCTCTGCGGAGTCGGTCGCGCGAGCCATCTTCGACGGCGTGGAGAACGGGGAGGAGGACATCTTCCCCGATCCCACGTCGGCCTCACTGGCCGACGGCTGGCGCGACGGGGTGGCCAAGGCGTTCGAACGCCAGAACGCGGCCTTCGTCCAGCCCCAGCCCGCCGCGACATAGCAGGCGAGGACAACAGAAGGAGACAAACGATGACAGATCACCAGATTGCCAGCCGTGAGGAGTGGCAGGCCGCCCGTGAGGAGCTGCTGAAGCGCGAGAAGGAGCACACCCGCACGGGAGACGCGCTGGCGCGCCAGCGCCGCGAGCTGCCCTGGGTCGCGATCGGCAAGGAGTACCGGTTCGACGCCGACGACGGGACGCGGACCCTGGCCGAGCTATTCGACGGCCGCTCGCAGCTGATGGTCTACCACTTCATGTACGGGCCGAGCTACCAGGCGGCGGACCCGGTCAACTCGTCGATCGCCGATGGCCTGGACGGCCTGCTGCCGCACCTGCATGCCCGCGACGTGACCCCGGTGCTTGTTTCCCAGGCGCCGCTGGTCAAGCTTCAGGCGTACAAGCGGCGGATGGGCTGGAGCATTCCGTGGGTCTCGGCGGCGAACACCGACTTCAACTTCGACTTCGGCGCATCCGCCGCTCAGGAGCCGCTGCGCCCGCCTGGCCTCGACGAGGACGGGCTGCCGCCGGTCGTAGCCCAGAACGCGGCCGCGGCCGGAACCGACATCCCCGGCTACCTGTCGGAATCACCAGCGGTGAGTGTCTTCACGCTCACTGGCGGCGCCGTCTACCAGACCTACGCGACCACCTGGCGCGGGGTTGAGTTCCTCATGAACTACTACCCGATCCTCGACCGGATGCCGAAGGGCCGCGACGAGGGCGATGCATGGCAGACCTGGCTCCGGCGCCACGACGAATACGATGACTGATCACAAGACCGGGACACCGGAGGAGTGGCTCGCCGCCCGGCTGGAGCTGCTGGCGGCCGAGAAGGAGCTGACCCGGCGCAGCGACGAACTGGCCCGGCGGCGCCAGGAGCTGCCCTGGTACCGGATCGACAAGGACTACCGGTTCGACACCGACCAGGGCCCGGCATCCCTCGCCGGCCTGTTCCAGGGGCGCTCGCAGCTGCTCGTCTATCACTTCATGTTCGGGCCCGGCTACACCGCCGGGTGCCCGAACTGCTCGGCGATCGCCGACGGCTTCAGCGGTTCCGTCGTCCACCTCGCCCATCACGACGTCACGCTGTGCGCGGTGTCGCGGGCTCCGCTGGCGAAACTCCAGGCCTACAAGCATCGGATGGGCTGGAGCTTCCCCTGGGCGTCGTCGTCCGGCAGCGACTTCAACTACGACTTCCATGTGTCGCATACACAGCAGGAATGGCAGGCCGGAGCCGTCCAGTACAACTTTCGCGAGATGGACTTCCGCCCGCCGGCCGGCCAGGAGAGTTCCCGGGACGCCTGGAGCGAGTCGACCTTCGGAGAGGACTGGGAGACCTACCGGCGCGAAGGACCGGGCATGAGCGCGTTCGCACTCGAAGACGGCGCCGTCTATCACACCTACTCCGCCTACGAGCGCGGGATCGACGTGCTGTGGGGGATGTACGCGTGGCTGGACCGCGCGCCACGCGGCCGCAACGAGACCGGTATCTGGTGGCGCCGCCACGACGAGTACGACAGCCAGTGACGCAGATCCTGCGCACCCGGCCGGGCGCGCTCGTCGTAGACCCGACCGTAGTGACCGGGGAGTTCACCAAGATCCACGACCAGTACGCGGCCGAGCACCTGGTCGGCGTGGCTGCGACAGCCGTGCGGACGTCGCCCGTATGCAGGCCGGGGCCACACGGGCGGACAAGCGCCTGCTCACCTTCACGCTGGAGACCGAGGTGCGGTTCGCCCAAACCAAACGACGTGCACGCCTTCACCGAAGAGCTGACGGCCGCGGTGGGGCAGGTGGTCCAGCGCTACGACTCCGCCGACGGCCGCCCGTACCGGATGGTCGCCCTCGGACACCCGGCTCCCGCCGTGACACAAGGAGAATCGGATGAGTGACGACACACGGCCGCGGATCGAGGTCACTATCGCGGCGCTTGTAGACGTGGTACGGGATGCATTGCGGGACAAGGACAAGATCCGCCATTGGCACGGCTGGGACTACGACGGCCTGGACGGCGAGATCGACCTGATCTTCTTCACTGAGACCCTGGAGGATGCCTCCGCGCGCACGTTGAGACTGCACGGCGGTGGCCCCAGACCAACGGCAAGATCGAGCGATTCCAGTGCGCCACGATGCGCACTGTCGTATCCCCGGTTCAGCCGGGAGGAACTCGAAGGGAGGTTCCTGGGTCTGATGGCTTACCTGGATCCGAAAGGTGAAGGGGACCAGAG